>ERZ894240.1517-NODE-1517-length-13704-cov-5.070628_pt1 | contig 13704 bp, 8 predicted proteins | sample MGYA00380298_ERZ894240 | MGnify/ENA primary metagenome ERZ894240 (study PRJEB32331, sample SAMN06328419) | human gut metagenome | biome: human gut microbiome; feature: stool | host: Homo sapiens | collected 2014-06-27 ...
GGGAAATGTTTTGTTTCTTCATCTCCTCCGTGACCTGCCCGGATGGATGTCCATAGGAATTATCTTTACCGTAGGAAATAAAAGCAGCTTTTAAAGGCATTGCTTCCAAAAAGGCAGAACTGGAAGATCCTTTGGAACCGTGGTGGGCCGTTTTCAGGATCTGTACATGTTCCAAATGTTCCTGCTGGATGCTGCCATTTTCTTCTGCCAGATCTAAAAGTTCTGTCTCTTCTGATATTCCCATATCACCGGTAAATAAAATATGCAGATCTTCATAGTGGGAGCATAAAACCAATGAATGGGCATTACGTTCTTTTTCTGTCTCCTTCTCAAAAATACAGGTAAATTCCATTTCTCCGGCCTTTATCTTATCTCCCTGGTGCATGAAATATGTTTTTCCCCCTGCTTCTGTCTGCAACTGTTCCAATTGACCGTAGATCTCTCCCCCTTTTCCTCCGGCAGGCAACATTAGTAGCTCTATGGGCATTTTCTGCTCTAATAAATACAAAAGACCACTTATATGGTCACTGTCCCCATGACTTACGATCGCTATATCTAAACGGGAGATCCCTTTAGACTTAAGGCAGGGTTCAAGAGTCCTGCTTCCCAGTTTTTTCCGGTCAGAACTTCCGCTGTCTATAAGGATGTTGGTTGTTCCTGACCTAAGCAAAAAACCATCCCCCTGACCTACATCAAGGCAGAGAAGTTCAAAACCACGGACCGGGTGTGGAGAAAGAATAGCGAAACTAAACAATACTGCTGTGAGCAGGGTTGCAACTGCAAATATCAAATTTATATATTTTTTCAGGATCTTTCTGGTCTGCCCCCGCCTCTGCCATATCAATAAAGCCACCGCTATCCCCCACAACACAATATACCCCAGGATCTGTCCCGGACCGGGCCGCCCTATTATCCTTACTGCCCCCGGCAGTTTCAGGGAACCTTCACAGATCCATTTATAATAACCCAATATCACATGCCCCACTTTAGCAGCTGTCCCTGCTGCCAAAGGCAAAAATCCTCCTGTAAGCAATATCATGATCCCCGCTATCATCAAAACCGGCACCAGCGGCAATACCAGAAAATTCAAAAACATCCCATACAGAGGATACTGGTAATAATGCCATGCCATAACAGGCAGAAGAAAAATCTGCACCCATAAACTGATCACCACTGTCTTTTCCCAGTTTTTTCCAATATTATACTCCCGGATCATCCACTGCCCCGGTCCGGAAATAGCCAGGACCGCTGAAAACGATAGCTGAAAACCGCTGTGAAAGATCAGATAGGGATTGTTTCCCAGAAGACCTAACGCTGCAAAACTTAAGGCAGAAAGACTGTCATAGGTCCGTCCCCGCTCTGCTGCCAGCCACAGACAGCAGATCATAAGTACTGCACGGATAGCAGACCCGGATGAGCCGGTAAATATGCCATAGCTGATCACAAAACCGCCTCCTATTATCCCGGAAGCCCGGAAACCTCCCACTGTCTTTCTAAGAAGCAGATACATTCCACCACCGATCAGTGACAAATGCTGCCCGCTGACTGCCAGCAAGTGGGCGATCCCGCTGCTGCGGTACAGATCCAGGGTATCCGTCTCCATAAACGAGGTATCACCCAGTAACATTGCTTTATAAATACTGCTGTCTTCTTTCCCACCGTATTCTTCCAGAACATGACTGCAATATCGTCTGAACCACAGAATAAGTCTCATAAACGGCCGGTCCGCCCCGCTGCTTTCTTTTAAAGCTTTTATGTAACCAGTACACATCACTCCCTTTGACCGGTAATACAGCTTTGCATCAAATTCCCCCGGATTTTTTGCAGGTTCTGTGAGACGGAAAGAACAGGCCATTTTCACCTGTTTCCCTGGAAGAAGCTTTTCTTCCCAGCCTTCCAGATCACCTGGGGTTCCATAAAGCTGCACCGGATATTGAAGTGACAGCCACCGGATGTCATCCGGGTCAGCAATATTTCGCACTCTCTTTCCCACTTTTACCTGGTTTACAATTATTTCCAGTTTTTCACTTCTCTCCCACACATCCACTACCTGGCCGGTCAGCTGCACCACATCCCCAAATCCTGCCTGGATAATCCTCTTTTCTTCCTGCTCCATCTGTTCCCGGCACCTGGCGCCTGAAAAACTTCCTGCCGTCATCCCGCCAAAAACAAACACAAAAATAAGCAGAAGCGTCCTGTACATGACACTCCTGCTTAAAAACCGCCTGACAGCAAGCACTGTCAAAAACAGCGCTCCTGCAAACCAGAAAAATATTCTGTATACAGCCTCCTGCAAACACAGGGCAAGCACCTCTCCAAGTACAAAACCTGCAGTTATCACCACAAGGGGCCGTTTCATATTCTGTTTTCTCCTGTTTTGTTCTTAATTTCTGCTTTATCTTTCCGCTTTTGATCCGCCTTTATTCCTGCTCAATATAATCCGTATTCCGCTCAAAGGCCGTATTCAAAGATACCACTTCCCGAAACATTACATCCTGGGAACCGTTTACCATGATCTGTACCTTAGAAACAGAGGTTTTATCTACCAGTGAATTTACAATGGCGTAAATAGGGATATATTCATTTACCGCCTGGTTGCTGTTTAAAAAAGCAGAGTCAAAATTGATATAGCATATATTATCCGTTACAGACACACTAAGTATCTTGCAGTCAGATGGCAGTACTGCCTGATGGCTGCTGTCGGATGGTCCTGCGATCAGCTGTTCCACGATCAGCTGCTCCATGGACGTATTGATATTGTGGGCCACTTCCCGCTTTTCTGCCACCAGCTTGTCACCGGTGCTGTTTGCAAAATACAGGGTCAGTTCCGTCTTTTCATAGGCATTTACATTACTTGTATTGATAATAAAATCACCTGCTGAGATAAATCCCACCGGATTTCCCTGACGGTCCATCAGCGGCTGGTCCCCACAGTAGATACTGATATAATCAATTCCCGGTATCTGGGTCATAGTCCTTGCAAGGGCCGCTCTGCAAAGGATCTCCTGTTCCGGTTTCATAGCCGTATAACTGCCGTCAAAATACAGATACAGTACCTGTTCATCGATCCTGCAGGCTTTAAAAGACACTTTATCATTTAAAACAGTCTGGCAGTCCAGATCCCTTGGCACATAAGTCAGCTGATCGACCAGTTCCTCTGCCAGCGCCACCTGATCTTTTGTTTCTGTTTCATATTCCTGGGCAACCAGTTTCGTAACCGAGGAATTCAGATAATAGATCAGGTATTTTCCGGCTCCCGGATCCGATTTTGGTTCTGTCCTGGCTTTACATCCGGAAAGGACTGCCATTGCAGCCACCAGTACACCTAAAAGTATACTCAGAAGAAACTTTCTTTTTCCATGTTTCATAACCGTTCCTCCTGTCTTGGCACATAATTTAACGGGATACGCATACTGAAGGTAGTTCCCTCTCCCGGTGTACTTTCCACATCGATCACACCATGATGCATCTGGATCACATTTTTTGTGATCGAAAGTCCCAGTCCTGTACCGCCAACTTCTCTGGAACGTGCCTTGTCCACACGGAAAAAGCGCTCAAAAATATGGTCCACACTGTCCTCCGGGATACCAATGCCGGAGTCTGCCACTTTAACATAAAAATACTTATGGTCTGCATCCAGTGTTACACGGACCCAGCCGGAGTCTATATTATACTTGATGGCATTTTCCACCAGATTGGTCACAGCCAGGTTTAATTTCACTTTATCCACATCTGCAGTTACTTCACGGATGCTCTCCAGGATCAGTTCTACATTGCTTCTCTTGGCAATAGGCCGCAGTCTCTTTAAGATCATTTCCAGTTCATGATTGATATGCACCTGGGAAATATTCATCTGGCTTTCTGCGGACTTATCCATACGCACCAGTGTAAGCAGATCCTCAATGATCTGATTTTCCCGGTCGATCTCATCTGAAATATCTGCCATAAACTCCCTGTACAGTTCCACCGGCGCATCTTCCATTCCCATAAGGGAGTCCGCCAGTACACGGATGGATGTAATAGGGGTTTTTAACTCATGGGACACATTGGAAACAAATTCCTGACGTGACTGGTCCACTGCTTTTAACTTGCGAAGAGACTTCTGCACTGCCTGGGACATCTGCCTGGTCTCACTGTAAGCATCTTCGCTGATATCTGCATCCAGATCCCCCTGGGCCACCCGGTCAAAGGAACGCAGGAGCCGCTTAAAAGGCCGCACCAGGAAATGAGCTGACATAATGGAAAACAGGATTGCCACCAGTGCCATACACAGAAAGAACAGCTGGGCACTGCTTTTTACCCGTTCTGTTACCGACACAACATTTTCCATGGAAGCAGTCACTGCGATCACTCCCTGGATCTTTTTCTCATCTGCCGGATCATAAACAGGGATAGTCTGGTAAAAATATCCACCCTCTTTATTAAAGCTGCTGCCGCTTTCCCCTTTAAAACAGCGGATAACTTCTTCGGATATATAATATTTTCCTGTAGACAGATTAAAAGTATCTGTCATGATCTTATAACTGCTGTTGACAATAACGATACGGCCATTATACAGATCCGCTATGGTCTGCATCTGGGCATCCAGGCTTACATTATTGGCCTTATCCGCCGTCATATACCCGGAGCGGGTCATTCGGTTGCTTAAGATCACACACTGGTTCTGTATCTCAATGCTCCTGTCTTCTATCTGGTTCTGCTTAAAAGAGCCGATGAGGATCCATGTCTGTAATAAAAGAGGGATAACAGCCACTGCGATCATCAAAAGAGTCATGGGGACAGTAATACTCTGTCCCTGTGCCTTTAACTTTTCATACCATTTTTCTTTTTCCAAATTATTCCAGCTCCTTCAGCTTACTGGAGCAGGCTACTGCAAAACTTCCTGGTCCAATGTGGCAGGCAATGCTTAAAGAAAGAGGTGCTATGGTGATCGGGGCACCTGGATACTGCTCTTTTAAAGCCTCTTCCAGCTCTTTTGCCCCTTCTTCATTGCAGGTATGGGCGATCTCCAGATAGGTATGTTCCGCATTCTTGTCATGAAAACGCTCTTCTAAGTCTTTTGCCAGTGCAGTGAGCATAATGGTCTTGGCCTGCTTGGCTGTACGTGCCTTTGAAAATGCATCCAGTTTTTCTCCCTGAATGGTTAAAACCGGCTTAATGCGAAGGAGAGTTCCCAGGGCTGCAGCAGCCGGAGTGATACGTCCGCCTTTTTTCAGATATTTCAAAGTAGTAAGGGTAATATAAATACTGCTCTCGTACTTGGTACGTTCTAAGATTTCTTTAATCTGGGCTGCCTCATATCCCTTTGCAGCTAAATCCCTTGCATCCAGTGCTGACTGCTCCTGGGTAACAGAAATACGCTGGTTGTTTACCACCTGTACTTTTCCGTCGTAGTCATCTGCCAGCATGATAGCTGTCTGGCAGGAACCGCTTAAACCGCTGGACATGGGAATATATAAAATTTCATCATATTCCTTTAACAGCTTATCCCAGAAGTCAGTTACCTCACCTGGGGAAGGCTGGGAAGTAGTGATATCTGCCCCTTCTTCCATCCGTTTAAAAAATTCCTCATGGGTCAGGTTCACACCTTCATAAAACATTTCCCCATTGATCATAAAAGGCATAGGCAGCACATAAATACCTAATTTTGCTGCCTGCTCCTGTGTAATACCGCTGTTGCTGTCTGTAGCGATTGCTGTTCTCATAACTGTCTCCTTAATGTTTCCCAATATTTCTGATCATTTTTTATTTTCTCTGAAAGTATCCCCTTCCCGGTAATGCTCTCTTGCTAACTGCATACCGGACAGATAATGTTCTTCCATAAGCTTTCTTGCCTTCTCATAATCCTTTTTCTGAAAAGCCTGAGTGATCTCCCGGTGCTGTCTGATCCCCAGATCCCGTTCATCTTCGGTCCGGATGGCATAACGTATAAGAAGGGTCCGGATAAAATTATACTGCTTATAGGTTTCCTTCATAAAACGGTTTCCGCAATGGTCAAAGAATACCTTATGATAGCGAAAATCCGCCTCAAAGTATTCCATGGATGTTTTGGCTCCTGCCATTTCTTCTTCATACATCTTAAGCTTTTCTACCAGTTTTTCTGTATCAGGCTCTGTGGAAGAAAGCATCACAGCCCTACAGGCTAAAAATGTGATGAAGTCATTGAGTTCGTTGGCGTAGGAATAATCAAAGGTGATAAGCTGTGCTCCGCTTTTTGATACTTCCTGGGTCAGTCCATCTTTTGACAGTCGGTTAATGGCGTCACGCACGGGTGTGGATGAAACCTGAAACCGCTCCTGAAGTTCCCGATTGGTAAGCTTATCGCCCATTAAAATCCTACCAGACAGAATATCTTCCTTCAGAATGTTGTAGATCTGTTCACTGAGTGTCTGTTTAATGATTTTTTCGGGCATAGCCCCCGCCTCCTTCTTTTCTTAATTGTTTTTCTTATTTTCTTTATTCTGTTGTACTGTTATCAGTGCATCACGCATGGATCCACTTACTTTTTTCATGATACTACAATTTTAGCAAACGGTCAAAATATATTTTCAAAATTGCCCCTCGCATTCTTTTTCCGTATCACAACTACAGGTGTATCCGCCCGTCACACATTTCCCGTTTTTTTCTTCCTGTCCCATCCTTCTGCGCCATCAGGGTCGGCTTCTTTTTTATTTTGCATAATTTTTTTAAAATAACCATTGACTTTTGTGCAAAATAGTGTATTATATGAATTACAAGATATGTGATGCATCACGCATCACGCATCAAACATCATCTGTAGAACCAGCCGCCAGCGGTTGCTGCAGATGTATGATCGTGCAAGACATGTCAGAGGGCCCTGACGGTTTGACGCAACGTGAACCTCAATTCACACATTACAAAAGGAGGTGTATCTCATCAACCGAATACTCCACATGATCATCAAACTTGTGGGAGCTATCAATGATCTGTTATGGGGAGATTTAATTATCCTGGAATTCTCAGGGGGAGAAGTTCAGTTTGGTCTTTCTCTTCTGGTATTGATCCTTATTCCAGCGGGTTTATACTTTACATTTAAAACTAAATTTCTTCCATTCCGCCTGTTCCCGGAAATGATCCGGGTCACACTGGAAAAAGACGAAGCAAAAAAAGATGAAAACTCTATATCCGGTGTTCAGGCACTGATCGTTGCTACCGCTACCCGCGTAGGTATGGGTAACTTAGCCGGTGTTGTTGCTGCTATCTCATTTGGCGGCGCAGGAGCTGTTTTCTGGATGTGGCTGACCGCACTCATTGGTTCTTCCAGCAGCTTCGTAGAGTCTACCCTGGCACAGATCTACAAAGAAAAAGACCCACTCTACGGCGGTTATCGCGGCGGTCCTGCCTATGTAATGGACCGTATCCGACTGGTGACAAAAATCAAACGAGAAGATGTTTTCGTAAAGAACGTAAAAGAAGAAGCCGAATATGTGGCAGATGATGAACAGACTTATTACACCCGCGGTTGTAAATACGGCCTTTTAGGAACCGCATTCGCACTCTCCGGACTGCTTTGCTGGGCAGGTATCAGCCAGGTAATCGGAAACTCCGTTACCACTTCCTTCCAGAACGCATTCGGTATCCCGCAGGTTGCAACTGCTACCATTCTGGTAGCTATGTCCGCAGTCATCGTTCTTCGCAAGAACGCAACTGTTAAGGTTTTAGATATGGTAGTTCCTGTTATGGCAGGCGCCTACTTCTTAGTAACTCTGTTCGTTATCATTAAGAACATCACCCTGCTTCCATCTGTTATTGGAAACATTTTCTCCCAGGCATTCGGTATCAGACAGTTTGCCGGTGGCGGACTTGGTGTAATCGTAATGAACGGCGTAAAGCGCGGACTTTTCTCAAATGAAGCAGGTAGTGGTTCTGCTCCATGTGCTGCAGCCGCAGCAGAAGTCAGCCATCCGGTAAAACAGGGCCTTATCCAGGCACTTGGTGTTTTTATCGATACATTAGTGATCTGCAGCTGTTCCGCATTCCTGATGCTTTTAGCTCCGGCTGAAAAGATCGAAGGTCTTATGGGAATGGATCTTTTACAGGCAGCTATGAACCATCACCTTGGATATGCAGGCGTTGTATTTATCGCAGTTGTACTCTTCCTGTTCAGCTTTTCCACTTTCCTTGGCATTCTCTATTATGCCCGCTGCAACGTATCTTACGTATTCGGCGATACCTGGAAAGCTCAGACAGGATACAAGATTTTTTTACTGATCATGCTATTTATCGGCGGCGTGGCAGCCTATGAATTTGTCTGGGAACTTGGCGACCTTGGCGTAGGCCTTATGACAGTATTTAATATGATCGCGATCGTCCCACTCTCCGGCCAGGCCATCAATGCCTTAAAGGATTACGAAACTAATTATAAGAAGAAAAAAGCATAAAAACATATTATTAATTAAGCAAAAAGCGTAATGTTGCGCTGCAAAAAACTATATAAAAACTATATAATAGGAGGATTTTTTAATGGAGAAGAACATGGATATGATGAAATTTGCGCCGGAGCCTTTCAAGATCAAAATGGTAGAGAACATGGCACGCTTAGACAAAGAAGAGCGTAAAGAAGCGATCAAGACTGCTGGTTACAATACATTCTTATTAAAGTCTGAAGAATGCTTTATCGACCTTTTAACTGACTCCGGAACCAATGCAATGAGTGATCATCAGTGGGCTGGCCTTATGTTAGGCGACGAAGCTTACGGTGGATCCCGCAACTTCTATCACCTGGAAGAAACTGTTCGTGAACTGTTTGGCTTTAAATATGTAGTTCCTACTCATCAGGGACGTGGCGCAGAGAACATTCTCTCCTCTCTGACCATCAAGCCAGGCGATTATGTTCCAGGCAACATGTACTTTACTACCACCCGTTTCCATCAGGAGCGCAATGGTGCTACTTTCCGTGATGTTATCATCGACGAAGCTCACGATCCAAGTGCAATCCTTGATTTCAAGGGCAACATCGACTTAAATAAATTCCAGGCACTGATCGACGAAGTTGGCGCAGAGCACATTCCTTATATCTGCCTCGCTGTTACCGTAAACCTGGCAGGTGGACAGCCTGTTTCCATGGCTAATATCAAAGCTGTTTCCGAACTGGCTCACAAATACGGCATCAAGGTTATGTACGATGCTACCCGTTGCGTTGAGAACGCATACTTTATCAAGACCCGTGAACCTGGCTACGAGAACAAGACCATCAAAGAGATCGTTCATGAAATGTTCTCCTACGGCGATGGCTGTACAATGTCTGGTAAGAAAGACTGCTTAACCAACATCGGTGGTTTCCTGTGTATGAACGATCATGATCTGTATGTTCGCGCAACTGGAATGGTTGTACAGTTTGAAGGAATGCCTTCTTACGGCGGTATGGCAGGAAGAGATATGGAAGCAATGGCTATTGGTCTTCGCGAGTCCATGAACTTCGATTACATCAGCCACCGTGTAAACCAGATCCGTTACCTGGGCGAAAAGTTAGACGCAGCAGGTGTTCCAATGGTTAAACCTTACGGCGGACACGCGATCTTCGTAGATGCAAGAGCATTCTTAGATCACTTAGATCAGGAAGAGGACTTCCCAGCTCAGGCACTCTCCGCAGCAATCTACGAGTTCTCCGGCGTTCGTACAATGGAGCGCGGCATCATCTCTGCAGGACGTGACCCACATACCCGTGAAAACCACGTTCCGAAACTGGAAACCGTTCGTCTTACAATCCCGCGTCGTGTTTATACATACGCTCATATGGATTATGTTGCTGACGCTATCATCGGCCTGTACCAGAGAAGACATGACATCAGCGGTCTGAAATGGGTTTACGAGCCAGAAGTTCTCCGCTTCTTCACCGGACGTTTCGAGCCAAAGAACGGCGAACTCATTAAGGGCTTCTAATAAGAAAGTACGCAATCACCTCTTATTTATAGCAGTTACTCCTAAAAAATCCGGGGGCGGCCCACATGGGCTGCCTCCGGATTTTTGATGCAATGCATTTATAATTCCCGCCACATTTAGTAGGCCGTTTCATGGACCCATACATTATATATACAACAAACGCGCCCTAAAGGCGCGTCTGCTTATTTTTACTTATTACTTTCTAACGATCAGTGACTTACCAGTCATCTCTTTTGGCTGCTCCATACCCATTAATTCGATCAGGGTCGGTGCGATATCGCACAGTGCGCCGCCTTCACGAAGCTTCATGTCAGCGTCTGCATTTACCAGGATAAATGGAACCGGGTTGGTAGTATGAGCGGTGTATGGCTCTCCCGTCTCATAGTCTACTAACTGCTCTGCATTTCCGTGGTCAGCACAGATAAACATAACGCCGTTTACTTCCTTTAATGCTTCTACAGCACGGCCTACACACTCATCTACTACTTCGATTGCCTTGATTGCTGCTGCTTCTACGCCTGTATGTCCAACCATATCCGGGTTAGCGAAGTTGATGATGATCACATCATATTTGCCGGACTTGATCGCCTCAGTTAACTTATCGCATACGCCGTAAGCGCTCATCTCCGGCTTTAAGTCGTAGGTAGCAACTTCCTTTGGAGAAGGAACCAGGATGCGGTCTTCCCCTTCGTTTGGCTCTTCTACGCCGCCGTTAAAGAAGAAGGTAACGTGAGCATATTTTTCCGTCTCAGCAATTCTTACCTGCTTCTTGCCATTTGCTGCCAGGAACTCGCCAAAGGTATTGGTAATGGACTCTTTCTTAAATGCAACCAGCTTGTTGGTAATGGTTTCATCATAATCGGTGAAGCATACATATACCAGGTCTAACTTCTTCTCTCTTGCAAAACCGTCAAAATTGTCATCGCAGAATGCATGGGTGATCTCTCTTGCACGGTCCGGACGGAAGTTAAAGAAGATAACGGAGTCACCGTCATTGATCGTTGCCAGTGCTTTTCCGTTTTCAGTAACTACAAATGGTACAACGAACTCATCGGACTTGCCTGCATTATAGGAAGCCTGGATGCCTTCAGTAGCGCTTGCTGCTGTATTTCCTTCGCCCTTTGTAAGAGCCTTGTAAGCTAACTCTACACGGTCCCATCTCTTATCACGGTCCATTGCATAGTAACGTCCCATAACAGATGCTACCTTGCCTGTGCCAAGCTCTGCCATCTTTGCTTCCAGCTCAGTAACAAATTCCTTGCCGGATTCCGGTGGTGTGTCACGACCGTCTAAGAAGCAGTGTACATATACTTTTTCCAGGCCATTTCTCTTTGCCAGCTCTAACAGGCCGTAAATATGATTTAAGTGGCTGTGTACACCGCCGGTAGATACCAGACCGAACAGGTGCAGAGCGGAATTGTTTTTCTTGCAGTTTTCTACTGCTGTTAAAAATTCTGGTACATTAAAGAAATCACCGTCGTTGATCGACTTGGTAATTCTTGTCAGCTCCTGGTATACAACACGGCCTGCGCCCATATTTAAGTGTCCTACCTCGGAGTTACCCATCTGTCCTTCCGGAAGTCCTACTGCAAGGCCGCTTGCCTGGCCTTTTACAAATGGACACTGGCTCATTAACTGATCCATAACAGGAGTTTTTCCTTCGCATACTGCGTTGTGCTCACAGTTATCATTCAGTCCATAGCCGTCCAGGATCATTAATACTACTGGTTTCTTGCTCATATCTGTTTTCTCCTCTTAAATCTGCCTTTTTTACTAAGGCTTTATAAAATGGATACAAATGCCCTGAGACCCGTTTTCACGACCCCAGGGCTAAATTCGCAACCACCCGGACGGCGCATCTTCTTGCACGGCTTTGCCGCACAAGAAGCATCGGAGGTCACTCCAATGTGAAATCTGCCCCAAAAAGGCGCTTACAAGCAAGCTTGACGCTCCTTTTTGGGTCAAATTTCCCGCCGTCCTGAGTAATTATCTGTTATAGTTTACGATCTTACCAAAGTCTGGCTTTAAGGAAGCGCCGCCTACCAGGCCGCCATCGATATCCGGCTGTGCAAACAGTTCTGGTGCGCTTGCTGCTGATACAGAACCGCCGTACTGGATACGGATAGCCTGTGCAGTTGCCTCATCATAGATCTCGCCGATGCATGCGCGGATCGCTGCGCATACTTCTTCAGCCTGCTCTGTGGTTGCTACCTTACCGGTTCCGATAGCCCAGATCGGCTCGTAAGCGATAACAGCTGTCTTTGCCTGATCTGCTGTTACGTTTAAGAAAGCGATCTTGATCTGCTGACGGATCCAGTCAATGGTAATGCCCTGCTCTCTCTGAGTTAAAGATTCACCGCAGCAGATGATAGGAGTAATTCCATGCTCAAATGCCTTTAATACTTTCTTGTTTACGGTCTCATTTGTTTCAGCAAAGTACTCTCTTCTCTCAGAGTGGCCGATGATCACATACTTAACGCCTGCGTCATTTAACATGTTTGGGGAGATCTCGCCTGTATAAGCGCCCTTTTCCTCAAAATACATGTTCTCAGCACCGATCTGGATGTTGGTTCCCTTTGCTGCTTCCATTGCCGGAATGATATCAATAGCCGGTACACAGAATACTACATCTACTTCATCATTTACTACTAATGGTTTTAATTCGTTTACAAGAGCAACTGCCTCAGAAGGTGTCATGTTCATCTTCCAGTTGCCTGCGATGATCTTCTTTCTTGCCATAACTTCCGTCTCCTTTATACACATACACGACTCACAGGCGGTCTGTTTTTATCCCCAGTTATTTCAAAAACAGCCGCCTGCAATATCAGTTATCTTTATTTGTCATCTGCTGCAGCTACGCCTGGCAGTTCCTTTCCTTCCAGGAATTCCAGAGAAGCGCCACCGCCGGTAGAGATGTGGCTCATCTTATCAGCAAATCCTAACTGATTTACTGCTGCTGCAGAGTCACCACCACCGATAATGGTAGTTGCGTCAGTATCAGCTAAAGCCTGAGCTACTGCGATGGTTCCCTTTGCAAGAACAGGGTTCTCGAATACGCCCATCGGTCCGTTCCATACAACGGTCTTTGCGGTCTTTGCAGCCTCAGCATACAGCTTTGCAGTCTCTGTACCGATATCCAGACCCATCATATCAGCTGGGATCTCATCAACAGAAACAACCTTTACATCAACAGGTCCGTCGATCGGGTTCGGGAATGCTGCTGCGATGGTGGTGTCAACCGGAAGAAGGAGCTTCTTGCCCAGCTTCTCGGCCTTCTCCATCATCTCCTTGCAGTAATCAAGCTTTGTATCGTCTACCAGGGAGTTGCCAATACCCTTGCCCTGTGCCTTTAAGAAGGTAAATGCCATACCGCCGCCGATGATCAGGGTATCGCACTTTTCAAGAAGGTTGGAGATTACGTTCAGCTTGTCAGCAACCTTTGCGCCGCCCAGGATTGCAACGAATGGTCTGACCGGATCCTCCACTGCATTGCCCAGGAAGTCGATCTCCTTCTGCATCAGATAGCCAACTGCGTTGGTGCCGCCCTTTGCGGAGATGAACTTTGTAACGCCCTCTACAGATGCATGTGCTCTATGGGAGGAACCGAATGCGTCGCATACATAGTCGTCAGCCAGATCAGCTAACTCCTTGCTGAACTCCTCGCCGTTCTTTGTCTCTTCCTTGCCGCGGAAACGTGTATTCTGAAGCAGAACGACATCGCCGTCCTTCATAGCTGCTACTGCATTGGTAGCTGCCTCGCCTGTTACGTTGTAATCAGCAACAATTACAACCTCCTTGCCC
>ERZ894240.1525-NODE-1525-length-13625-cov-5.112233_pt1 | contig 13625 bp, 25 predicted proteins | sample MGYA00380298_ERZ894240 | MGnify/ENA primary metagenome ERZ894240 (study PRJEB32331, sample SAMN06328419) | human gut metagenome | biome: human gut microbiome; feature: stool | host: Homo sapiens | collected 2014-06-27 ...
ACACCGCAGTAGTCAAAGATGTTTCGGCGCCTTATTTCCCGCCTCCCAAACAAGGGCAATTCACGCCGACGCAGCAGTTTATAAACATTACAATCGACGGCAACGAGCCGTGGGGTGTTCCTATGTTGGCAGACATAGTATCGAAAGACGGCCTTACTGTATCGACTTCGCGTGAAGGGCTAAAACCCACAATCACCGAGGCACAGCAGTTCAGCCGCGATATTGTCGAGTCTTATGACCGACATAAGGCCAACCTCGAAATGTATGACGAGATACTGCTGCAACTCGACCCCGAGGCCGCCCGCACCAAAGAGTTGGAAGCCGAGAACCGGGAGTTGCGAAATTTGCTCGCCGGCATCAATGAACGACTGAGTAAGATTCCGACGACGGAAGAATTGAGGAGCCTTACCAAGGCTGAAACACCTGCAAAAACAAAGTGACTATGGGTTGGAGAATCATAGGCGAAGGCCGTGGCGGTTTTGACGGCGGCCACGAGGAGGAGATGGAGCGGGAGCTCGAGCGCGCATATCGGAAGGGGCGCGAGGATGAGCGCCGTGAAAGTCGTGAAGGCTACGGAGAGCGCGGCGGGTACGGGCGCGGAGGCTACGGCGAGCGCGACGAGTATGACCGCGATGGGTATGATGACGATGACGGATACGGCGAACGCCGTGGGGTCAAAGGCACGGGACGTTATTCCCGCTATCGCAGGCGCTAAACCGGCGAGAGGGGCCGATGCGCCCCTCTCCTTTTTAAATTGTAAACTATGGACAGATTAGATGCATACGAGAGATTTCCGGAAGGTTTCCGGGCGTATCTCGAAAACTACGGATGGCATTTTTCCAAGAAGATGTGCGAGTTCGCGGTATCCCGCATGAAGGATCGCAACGGAAAGAAGATCGAACCGTACACCAAAGAAAAGGTAGATGCCCTACTCAAACAGTATGGCATTGAACTCAAAAACGACAAAGGATACGATTGCGTGTATGTCTGCAATATGGCGATATCCGATTATTTCGGATCATCCATACCCAATCAGCAATACCTGGCTATGTTCATCAAAGACTATATCGACGACGAAGACGGCTATCCGGGATTGCCGTTCACGCGATACTATGCCGACACTATCGGCTCGGGGATTCCCATCATGTGGGAAGAAATGATGTAAGCAATGAAGAACATTGCTTCAATAGTCCGCAATTTGCCGACCGACAAGTATCAGGAGCTTGCCGGTGCCGTGAATGATGTACTGGAAAATAAGCGCTTCAACAGGGCGCAACGGCGAAAGCTGGCCCGCAGTTGGCGCAAATACGGAAAAAGAGAAGACGACCGATGAAGATTAGGGATTTGGGTATTCGTAAATATGGATGGAGGTTGCGCATCTACTATGCCGTGACCTGCTATCATGCGGCTGAAATACTCGAATCCCTTAACGAGATTGGATGCCCAGCCGAACTTATGCAACTAATTCAGGGGAATTTGGAAAAGTGTGATATGGACACCGGATTCACTTACTCAAACAAGGATCGCCGGGAAAGTGTTATTGTAATCGGATTGCACTCCTCGCCTCCTGAATTCATAAACTCCTTCGAGCACGAGCTCCGTCACCTTGTCGATGACATCGCCCATACATACGGCCTTGAAATGGCCGGCGAGGACGTAGCCTATCTGACCGGGGATGTGAACTCGGAGCTCTGGGAGGATATTCATTATTTCACTTGTTGTAAATGCCATGAACGAGAACATTAAATATTGGCTGTCGCAGCTCGAAATAAGCGAGTGCTCGGCACCGCTGTTCGCCCTTGTGATCGCGAGGCTAATGGAAGCGATATGATCACTCCAAGAGTTTGACCAGATCAACTTTCATATCCTCGTCGATGTCCCGATAGCGGGCGAATGCCTTGCTACCCTCTTTATGGCCCGACAACGCGCCGACAAGATTGGGGTCCTTGACTTGTTTGTATAGGTTGCCTATGAAAGTGCGTCGCGCCAAGTGGGACGATGCGACCTCCCAAATAGGTCGTTGCTCCGGCTCTCGGGTAAGCTGATTCAGGATCGTTACTTTCCGTTTCAATCCAGCGGCAAGGAAAATCTGTTTAATCGCTTTGTTGTACTGCTGTTCTGCGATAAGTGGCAGAAGAGACGGACCCTCATAACGGGCATAACGGTCCAGTATTTCGCGAGCAATGGAATTGAGAGGAACCCTGACTGTTATAGGGCGCCCGTCCTTTGTTTTGCGAGGAATATATTCAATAGCTCCGCGAATTAGATTATCTTTCGTCAATGCATATAAGTCACCAACCCGACATCCGATCAAGCATTGGAATACGAAGATGTCTCGTTGAATGGATAGCCGGGGATGTCGAGAAAGATTCGTGTGAAATATTTTATTCCGCTCATCTATAGAAATATAGTAAGGGGTCCCATAAACGCAGTCTTCAATAGCATATTTCTTAAAAGGGTTGTTCGTTGTCTTATCATTATCTACCGCCCATATAAATATAGTCCTCAGCTTCTTCATCATACCGCTGATCGTGTTCGATCCTCGCGGGATCGGCTTACGGGATTCAGGAACCTGCTTGTATATTTGAGAATTGTCAGTAGCGATAACATGTTCGTTGCGCAGATAATTGTCGATAACATACAAGTCGTCCAATGACAAAGTGTCAATATCCAAGATATATCCGGGTTCTTTGATCTGTCTCCACAGCTCATACCTTTTCAATATTCGGAACAAAACCCTAAAATTGGCCTGTCGAACCTGCGATAGCTTGCGCTTCTGAATAAATTCGTCACAAATATCGAAGAATCCGGGTTTTAGCAAGTGAAACTTTTCAGGGTGCAGGCGCTTGTCCACTTCGATACGGAATGTCTCGGATAATACATTCTCTTTGTCGGGAAGCGAAGTATATACATCCAATAAAAGATTTTTCCATTTTGCAACATCGGCGTTGAACTCTCCCCTTGCGATAGTATCATAAATCACTTTCGATTTAATTTCTTGCCGTTTCGGGTCCCAATGTGCCGGATTTATTTCTAAATTTGACGTGTAAAAAAGCTGAATATCTCGTCCATCCCGAATGCGGAATCGAACTTTGCATTTAGTTCCTTTCTTTGAAGTACGAACAAAAGCGGATATAGTAGCCATTGATCCAAGAGTAAGTGTGGTGGTGCAAGTTTAGCTTTTTTGCACCACACATCCAAATACAGATGTCCTTATTTGTCCGGAGTTGTCACAAATAAAACTATGTAAAACACGGATACTCAAATACAATGCCTAAAATATCAATCAATTACAAAATCAAAAAATGACAGCCCATTAGCCCCTGAGGGGGTACGAAAGAAAAGGTTAACAAGCTAAATTATAAGCCGTTAACCTTTTTCTTTTTACAGCGTTGCACCACGGTTGCACCATTCGTCATTTTTTAACAGGCTCTCCTCCATTCATGAGCCGAAGAACATCTCGGTATCTCCACTTGTTAACGCCGCCAATCCGAACTGATTTAAGATAACCTTCTTCATCCCATCGACGCAGGTTTCGTGGCGTGGTCGACAAAAGGGTCGCCACCTCGTCGGCATTGAGCATACGATCCATCAGCAAAGATTCCTTCTCCTTCCTGGCGTCAGCCATAGTTTGCTTATGGAAAGCAAGCAAGTCTTTGCCTGAAACAACAAACAATCCCTTCCCTTCTTTGAGTGCTTGCAATAATATATCCTCCATACCTATATTAAAATAAAGGCAGCTCTTGCTGCCATCCGTCAATGTGTTCCCGTAAAATCCGTTTGAAGGCCCGCCATAAATGCGGCAAAGACCTATGTTTCTTGAAATGATATTTAAAATCGTGGTCGTATTTGATCCCGAGTTTTCGATCCGTGTCTACAATAAGTTGCATCAACTTTCCCTTCGAATAGCTTATATAAACCTCGGAATCGTCCCGCTGGCCACCTCTGCGTTTTTTTTTATGCTCACCCATTGTTTCCCCGAATTAATCATTACCTTTACGTTGTCGGCGTTAGGGGTGATCTTTCGGGATTGCCTCTTTTTTATTTCTTTTTAGTCATCAAGCTCATCATTTGCACGATCATAAATATTCATATAGTCATCTAAATCAAATCCCGTAAATCGCCATATAACAGGATACAACATATAATATGGCACAAGAAATACAAGCCACATAATTATCTGTAACCTTAACCAAAATCGTCTCATTTCGTCTCCGTTTTCTCCAATTCTTCAATCAGAGCGTCGGCAATCATGACGGAGCTTTTCGCAATGATTCCCGGAATAGCCTTGTCGCCATCGAAACCATTGCCAGCAATCCATATCCGTATTTTTCGCTTTCATACTTTTCGCTTTACAGTTCAAAATTTCGGTGCATCTTTGGTTTCACGCCTCAACGTCCGTATCGCCCGGTCTATGGCATCTCCGATAATCGTGGGGTTCGGCTGTTTTCCCCGGCCGCCCCGCCGCCATTTCTGAAAATGATGCAGGATGCGGACAGTCTGAACCTCGTCCGGCTTGTCGTCCTGAAAACTGCACATTTCCCCGCAATGCTGTATATTCCGGGTAATGATACATTGCCCGTAGCCGTCTATGCCTTCATTCTTCAGAAAAGCACACTCGCCGCACTTACAGTACTTTTTCATCTTTCTCCAGTTCTTCGATCAGGGCGTCGGCCATGCTGCATGAAGCTTTAGCTACTATGATCTCTGATCCAATAATGTTAAGACCATTGTGAGACGCTAATCCTCCAGCTATATGCCCGGCATACACCCGCCGCCAGTACTCGCGGTCAGTATTTAAGTTTTGCTTAATAGCTGGCGCAACCATTTTGCGCTTATCCTCGATACGGTCCCCATACTCTCCCCGCTCCAACTTCTCCAGATAGTCGTCGTCGCGCATCATTAGGTCCTCATCTCCTCCTATGTCTTCAAGAAACGCAAATCCATCAAGCGTATATGAAAATATGTATTCTACCCCTGCTTTATTTTTACGTAGCCCTAAAATAGGATATTCGAGATCTACACGGTCGAAGCATACAATGCGAGCCTTCATCCCCTCCCTCGTGCACACCGCCGCACCTTGCTTGGCGGCCTCCAAATCGAATTTCTTCATGGTTTATTCAGTTTTAAGTAATTCTGGGTCATCGTGGATGTTACCAACAACCTCGCATATCTCATGGATACATTCGGCGAAGTATTGCAGATCGAACCCTTCTCCAAAATCAACATAGAAAGCACCCATTGAATAACCAACTACGGCATAGGTGCCTGATTCGTCGAGAAGTATATCCCCTTCGCAAATCTCCCTGCCGTTCTTGTCTTTCAGCCCCGTGTACTGGCCGACGGTGGCGGGATCAACCTCATGTTCGAAAGTATAATTACCGGAAAATTGAGTGATGAAATACCGTTCTTTTTTATCGTCTTTGAAATGACTAACCAATAATGAACCGTATAACCATTCCCCATTGCCGAGGCGCCTGCCTCGAAATTTAATTTCTCGCATAATTATCTCATTTTACGATTTTCACACACTCGTCCGCCCCGATGATTCCCTGGCGGCGCAGGCGCTTGATGAAGTTCTTCATGTTCAATGCCTGTTCGTAGTAGCAGTCCTTTTCGACCTTCACGTCCGATTTGACATGACGGATAACCGTATCCGTATCAGGATCGTATTGGCGTGTTATCTCGGTTCGCATTTCGGCTTTCGAAGCCTCCCGCGTAGTCGCATTGAACTTGTAAAGGGTGTGACCGGGGACCTTCGTCAAACGACCGATCAGTTTGTATTCGTTCTGTTTCTTCTCGACGGCTTCGATCTGCGCCTTGCAAATCTTCTCGTTTGTGAGGCCGTCATGTGGGGTTAGAATATCCATAGCTCTATTCGTGAATCTCCCGCCAGCCGATCGGATCGACTTTGTAATATGTATTAGTTTGTAGCCCAGATTTATAGAATACGCCTACAACCAAGCATTTTCTTCCAGATGGCGTTACCCCCTTTATCAACACCGGTTTTCTGTGGACTGGAGGGCATTTCGGGTCGTGCCAGCGGAGCAATTCTTCCCGCTCGGCTTTCGCTCCGGCTATATAAGCATCTCTCTCGCATTTACCGTGAATATTGTAACAATTATCGCACTCGATTCCATCCGGCATACAACCATCACAAGCGTACTTTGTTGCTCTTTCCTCAATCGTTTCCATGTTTCAAAATTCTTTAAAGTCTTTCAAACTGTTTAAAGTTTTTTCGAGATTTTACGAGAATCTCGCTATTTCAAAAACTCCGCTTCTTATCGCCGAAACACTTTCGAATAACGTCATCTCTGTCATCATCGGATGACATCCTCCATTTATATCTGTCGTAAATGATATTCCCGACATATTCTCCCGTATTCTTATAAACCGACACAACTACATCGTTGCTGCCAGCTAAAGGTTCTGTAATATAGTAAGCCATCTCATTGCTATTTTACAAGTTCGAATTCGTACACCACGACCCACGGATTCGATGCCCACGTTCCCCGGCCGGAAACCTTGTCGATCAGCGAGGCGAAGGCTTCGCGGGGTTTGCCGAAATGAACAAGGCCGCCCTCTTTAGCATCCCCAAAATAATACGGATTCTCAATGGGGAACGGGTCTTCCCTGATCCCTTCTTTCATACAATCTTCGTCAGTAATATCCTGCAACAGCTCGCAACGGATTCCGGTGATGCGGATTTGGTGGGGCATCAACTCGGCTTTGACGAACATCTTGTTTCGGTAGCCGGGTTCGTCTCCTATGTTTACTTCTTCAAAATACGTCTCGCTAAACGGATCGCGTAATAAGTATGAAAGTTCCTCTACATCTTCATATCTTTGCGCCACGGCAACGATCTCGCCGACCTTATAGGACAACTTTTTCTCAACACATACATTGCCGCTACGCCCGATGATTTGAACGTATCCTGCAAAAATTCGTACCTGTACGTCGGAGGTGGAATTGAGATTAATCAGCCTCCTCGTCATGGTCTTTCGGCCCTCGATCACGGCCTGCGTCAAGCCGTAGCGGTCGTTAAACATGATTTTCTGCATAGTTATTTCTCGTTGAAATGTTCAATAATCTCCTCAACCGTGGCTTTACGGAAATAGCTGCGAATATCTGTCACCCCATCCTCCCAGTCTACATAGTAGTGCTTGAATTTCTTCTCGTCGCACAGATGCCACATCACGCATCCGATATTCGCGTAGGCGTCGTTGATAAACCATTGCTCACGGTCGTTCTTGTCGTTCATCGCCGCCAGCGCCTTGAACAGATCGATGTTTTCGCCACAGTCAAAACATGTTTCGGATTTGCAATGGGTTCTCACCCATAAATCAATCTTACCGAATGCGGCTATCACTACCGGAGTATCGCCATCTATGCCTATCAAATGCTCGCATAACGCATATCCAATGCTAAAAAGCCACCCAATCAGTTCTTTTCGCTTCTCCGCATCCTCGACGCGGACAAAGCACGGGGTCGTGAATTTCATTCTATCCTTGTTTTAAGTTGTCCAACCTGTCTATCTCCGCGGCGATAGCTTCGACGGTCTTGCCCCGGCCTCGGCCATTACGACGCACTCGCTCTATCTTCTGAAACCGACGAATAACTCCAGTAGGTTGAAGGTATTCGTCAAGACCCGAATAGGCGACAACCTCATTGAGCCATTCCTTTACGTCGAACCCATCCGGCGGTCCTTGCCAAATACCATCAATCAAAAAGTTTTTCATTTCTCGTTCAGTTTTTGGATGAATTCATTTAAATCTGTGCATTGTGTTTGATCGCATTTTCTGCCGGCCCCCAAGCAACCGTCCTGATATTTGCAAGACGACTTGAACGCCTCTATCGCTTTCTCCCGTATCCGCTCCTCGGCCTCCTGCTCGGCGAGTTCGATCGCATATTCGGCCACATCTACTCTCACAGCATAATACGGCAGGTCAAATTCTTCGTCCTCAAAACCCACCTCTACTTTCCAGCTGCCGTCATACAGTTCTTTTTCTGCTTTTTGGCTTTTCATTTTCTCTTTCCTTTTAGCTCCGCAACGCGGCGGAGAATATAGATTCTTTGTTTTGTGCGGATATATTTGTTGGCTTGTGTATAGCTCCACCCAAGCGACAATGCAAACTCGCGCAAAAACATAGGTGAATAGTGCATACGAGCCTCTTCCCGCAGTCGTTTCAGTAGGCGTGTTTTCATAACTTTTCGTACTTATTTATCGTTTCGAATATCTGCAATGCCACCTGCGGAACTATGGCGTTGCCGCATGCTTTGATGGATTCCCGGCACCACGCAGGAAAGGAGAGACCGTCCAGCTCGCCGGGAAACCCATCATTTCGATCACATACAGGGGATTCAGTCGGGAACCCGTTCCAGTCCGGTATTCGTCGCTTTGCATTGCCATTTTGGACAATCCGCTCTTGCGTTTGACTTGGCTGGCCGGGAGACTGGAATTCGTGGCATCGTTGACCGTAGGTGTCGGCAACAGGCCCATCTTGGCCGAAAGGGCCAATGTCGGACGTTCCGCAGCTTCCGGAGACAGACTCCGGTTGATACGCCCCGATCCGGCGTATATCGCAGTCGGCGTCGGCAGCAACTTCAACGACATGAAAACCGTCTTGCCCTTCTCGCATTGTTTCAACCCCTGCGTCTGTAGAGTTGGCAACAAACCAGCATCTGTCTCGTCGGTGGGGAGCGCCGACACCGCAAGCCGGTATAATGTACGGCTGCACTTCGTATCCTGCCGCTTCCAGGTCAGAACACACCTTGTCGAAGACCATTCCTTCCGACCAATTAACAATTCCGAAAACGTTCTCGCCAACGACCCAACGGGGTCGAACAGCCCGAATAACCCGCAGCATTTCCGGCCAGAGGTAGCGGTCGTCCTCCGTGCCCTTGCGCTTGCCCGCGAGGCTGAACGGCTGGCAGGGAAATCCGCCGGTGAGCACGTCGATACGGTCTCGCCAAATGGTAAAGTCTGTTGTTCGTATGTCTCCATATTGTTCTGCATCGGGAAAATGATATTTGATGATTTTTCGACAAAAAGGGTCTATCTCGCAGTTGAAGGCGTTCGTCCAGCCCGCCCACTCGGCAGCCAGGTCGAAACCGCCGATGCCGCTGAAAAGGGAGGCGTGGGTCATGGTCATTCGCATAATCCGTAATAGCTCATGCAACTCGTTGCCGTGTCGTCGTCGAACAAACTGCCCGTGGCGTTCTGCCATTTGACATAGCGAACCACGTCATAGATATTACCGTATTTCTCGCCGCTGGTGATTGCGTGGGCGGGAATTTTGTCTGGCCCAAAGAATGTAGACATAACCCCTTGCTTCAGTTCAGTTTCGAGGCTTGCAATCTCGTCGATCCGCTCCGGAGCCGACCGGGCGATGTTCAGGATGTCCCGCTGATTCGCCATTACGCACGGCCAGCAACCGACACGCTTGTAGCCCATCCGATAGAGCGGGTTCGGCTCCAGTCCAGCGGCGAGGATATAATCAATCACCTGCTGCGCCGACCAGTCGAACACGGGCCGCAACAGATCATCAGCGAACTGCGCCCGAAATGCTCGTACCTCCTTGCCTCGGTAACTGTGCTTCTTTGGCTTACCGTTTTTGTCATAGCCATAAGGCTCGAAATAGTACTTGAAATACGTGCATTGCGCTGACATCTTGGCCCGCGCCGGGGATTCCGCGCCTCTGATGCCCTGAATCATCAGCATATTGTCCTGAACCTCATCCAGCACATAGTCGATACAGGGCTTTGTTTTCAATTCCTGCGTGCAGAACCGCGCCCGCGTCGAGGGCCAGCGCTTTTTCTGCCGCGCAAGATCGACCATCCCGTCGTACTTCTTCGATTTCAATGTTACCAGGTCGAGGTGCAGTTTGTCGGCGATGCGGTGGATGTACTCGTAAGTCAGCGGATGTTCCCAACCTGTATCGCAGAATACGGTCGTGAAATTCTTGGTGATATGTTCACGGGTCCACAACAGCGCCGCAAGGCTGTCTTTTCCGCCCGAAAAGGTGACGATGACTTTCATGGCTCTCCCGTCAATACTCCACGGCCGCCCGACGGTCGATGAAGAAGTGGATACCCGGAGCACATCCGTTCCAGCGGTCACCGTCAAAGTCGGAGACCTCGACGGTAGCGCCGACCGTATACACGAAGTTCGCATCATGGTCCGAATGAATTGTCTCGATGTCGGCTTTGGTTCCATCAGCATTCTGAATCTCCACCACATAGGCTTTGTCGCAGCGACATTTTTCGCCTCCGGCAGAGCCGCGGCGGGCATCCTCCGGGATTTGCAGCTTCACGACATAGCCCGAAGCCTTCTTCCAGCCGATAAAGCTGCCGTCGGTAGGACAGGCCATGTATGCACCTCGGGCGCCGCGCAGGTTGGCGTCGCACAGGTCGGCGTCGCACAGGTCGGCGTTGCGCAGGTCGGCGTCGCACAGGTCGGCGTCGCCTTTCAAGGCCTCCAATACTGTTTTGGCGAGCGTATTGTCAACGCTCGAATACTCAAAAAGGATGGAACCTGTCCAGCGGTTCTTGATCGATATTTTAATTTCTTTGTTCATGGTTGTTGTGTCACATTGTTAAATACCAACGTATTTCCGACTGGAATTCCTCGATCGTCCGGCAGACGACGTGTCTGTTCCCGTTCGTGATTGCGAGTGAACGCCATTCGATTTGCGCGTCCGATAGGACGGAACGTCGGTCGGGAGTCTTCATTTCGATACATAGGGCGTTGAAGCCTCCACGTCCGAGCAGCAGGATAAGGTCGGTAACGCCTGCCGTTACGCCCTCGGCTTTCATTATCGCGGCTTCCGTGCGGCTCCGGGCGCCGCCGTTCGGTACGGCGAACAGGAGCTTCCCGATCTCCGGGTATTGGAGTCGAAACCAGCTGACGCACATTCGTTGCAGGTGTGATTCGATGTGTCGTGTCATGGTGATTATTATAACTCGCCCGGGATATTATACCGCGCCTTGTCTCCTTTGAGCACCCATCCGGGCTTCTCGGCCCCGCTAATGCGTATCGGAGCATAATCGTCCGTGCTGCCGCCGTTCCGGGCCACCTCATTGCACATCGCGGAATACGTCAGAATCCGACATTTCACATCGATGCCCAAGATGTCGGCGATCGTCAGCCGTTTGTACGTGAACGTGTCCAGCACCCTGTTCAGGGCATATTCCAGCCGCTTCCCGCTCATTCCCGTCTTCCCGATACGCTCGGCAAGGATAGAGAAGAATTCGCTCGACATATCCGGAAAACATACGGACAGCTTATGCACCACCGTGGCGATATGTGCCGCCGATGCCGGAGGCCCTGCAAGTACGGATACTTCCTCACTCCCACTCTTGGCGAGTGTGAGCGCGAGAGATTCCCTCGGCGACGGCCCGAGCGAGCTCATCAGGGCCTGGGGGTTGATTTTTTGTACTTCGCTCATGGTTCTTGATTCGTTGATCTTGTTCGTACTGTTGGTTCTTGCGCAGCCAGTTATTGAAATGCCTCTTGCAGTCTCGCTTGTCTTTGACCGTCTCGCCGCTATTTTGCACATCGGCAGCGTATTCGCGGATTTTCCGCTCGACATAGGATCGGTCAAGATGCTTGTTCATGCACAACGCCTCGAGCCATACGTCCTCGCCCGCCAGATATTCAGCAATGGCCGTCACGGGGACGTATTCGAGCGTGCCATCGGGTGGCGGTTCCGGGGGGAGCTTTTCCGCGCAACCTTTTTCGGGGGTTGCGTCCGGGGATTTACGGGGTTGAGCTTCCTGAGCACACGCAGTGATTCTACCCATCCCCGTTTCCTCCGGTATTTCCCCTTCCTCGCGCGTGCGCGCACCAGGAGAGGGAGAAGAATAATCTATTAGAGATAGATTGTCATACTCATTCTCATTATCGGCTTTTTTGGGTTTTAAAAAACCCACTGGGTTTTTTGGGTTATTTGGGTTTTCCGATCCTCGACTGCGGCTTTCTTCCTTGCTCGGTCTCCCACCTTTCGACCCGTTCCGCTTGTTTCGCTCGATTACTTTCTGGTATTTTCCCCCGTCAATATCCATTTGGTTCTTGAAGAAGGCGAATGCCATATGTATATCTGCATCCACTTGCGTACTACCGTCTATCTGATAGAGAAATATCGCTCGGAATAATCGCCCTAGCTGCTTATCGGACAAACCCGAAACTGGCCCATAGAATGACTTGTACAACAAAAAACTATCTTTCATAGACGCATCCTCTCTTTATCGAAGCTTATCATCGTCCGTAGATTGTCGCATTGATGCTTACAAGCGGCGTTGATCCGATCCAACCACTTGGCCAGCGCATTCAGTTCTGATGCCGAGCTATCCACCAACTTATTGGCTAATGACGCTGAAAGGCTCGCAATAACCTCTTTTTCATCATGGAACATCTTTGCAACAGCCGCATCCCGCATTCCAATGACCTCGCTTAACAACTCTCCGCTGCGGGCATAATACACGCCCAGCTGATCGAGGCGTCCGATCATCGCGTTGATGTCGGCATCATTGAGACATTCAAGCAGGTCTTGTATGTCCCTGGCCTCCCTTCTGATCTCGTCGATCCTTGTCATGGCGTTTCATTATTTTCTTGTACAACAATTTGGCGTTTCGCAATGCGTTCTGCCCTTTCACGGTTTGGCCCCGGCATTGATCCAGGTCCCGGAGGATGCGCACCACCTGCGCAACCTCCCACTCTTTCAACTCATACATAAGCGAACCATTTTAGCGGCTATTTGTTCCTTGATCCGGTCGGCGTTATCAAGGGCCTCGCGGACTCTCTTTAGAAATGCCTCGTCCCGATCCACACGCAGGATTTTGAGCATGAAATATCGGTTTTGACACCGAGGGTCATAGGATATGAAATCACACCACTTGCGTCCGGTTACGAGCAGGTTCCCTTGAATCTGGGCATAGTACTCGGGCTTAATACCGTGCAGCTCCGAAGCAGTCTCCAACAGCAGATATTTAGCGTGTATCGCCGAGTTGTAAGGACACTTGATCTCGATGATACCGTCCTCTCCGACTAATCCGTCGGGGCTGCCTCCAAAAGTCCGCGACCACTCGATAAAACCGCACAGATCGACCGTGTTGCCCGTGCGATCCTCGTAAGCTATCCGAGCCTCCGGCTCGTGTTGGTGCCCCCATCGGACCTCGCGTGTATTCAGTTCGTTATAGTCCAGGCAAGTACCGTTAGTCAAATCCTCGGCCAGCTTGTCGAAAATGTAGCTTTCGGTAACCTTCGATACGTCGCCCGACCTGGGTTTGGTCATTAGCTTGTGAAGCTCTGACGAGGTGAAATGAAATAAGCGGTCGTTGAACCATTCGGGGGTGTTCTGATATGTATTCGAGCCATTCATATACTTGTTTGATTATTTTTCGGGGAAAAGTTTGCCATCATCGACCATCACCCTCTCTGCTGCTGCGGCAATATCATCGACAGCTTTCGTCTTTGTAATCATCTCGCGCAGGTTGTAGGCCTCTTCCTTGTTGATAAGCCCGCGGAGCAGCGCGGCATTCACATCCGCCTCGGTCTTGATGGATGAAATGTCGAATACGGCTGCCTGCCGTCCCGGAGTAACGTCTTCGTAGGTGGTATCTACGAT
>ERZ894240.1554-NODE-1554-length-13358-cov-4.780801_pt1 | contig 13358 bp, 9 predicted proteins | sample MGYA00380298_ERZ894240 | MGnify/ENA primary metagenome ERZ894240 (study PRJEB32331, sample SAMN06328419) | human gut metagenome | biome: human gut microbiome; feature: stool | host: Homo sapiens | collected 2014-06-27 ...
TATCTGCCCTTTTGCTGAAATCGTTTTTAACAGCAGTTTCAAACTCTAAAAATCTGTTTTTTGTATTGTGAAAATTCGGAATAGTTTCGTTGAGCGTTTCTGCCGGATAGTCGCTGAGAAGTTTTTGGAACTTACCGAATGCCTCACCGCTTTTTTTGAAAACTTCGGCAGAGTCAACACTGTCGTGACTTATACTGTCTTTTACATAGATATACGCTCTGTAACAATCGCCGTTTTCACTTTCATAATATTTTTTATCGTCTTTTGTTTTGATATAGTGAAGTGTTTCCCTTTCGGTATCTCCGCCGTTTTCTTTGATTTTATTTCTCAAAAATGAGGTAACGGAAAAAACATTGTCCATAAGTTTATCTTTGTCCACTCCAGCACTAGCATCGTCTACTAATTTGCAAATTCTCATTTCCCCTGTTGGACACGGTGAATACCGTCTTGCTAACATGTGGAGTAGAAGTACGAACGCTCAGTTAGCTATTCAATCACAAGATATTCCTGAACTATACCAATCAGGCAGTCAAAACTTTCTGTTAGTAAACGAACACACTCTGCAGGCAGTTCAAGTAAAAGACTTGAGTAACTGTTCACTGCAGGATGTCTCCTTTCTGAATTTGCCAGAAGAGGTGTTCTCTTCTATCAAATGCGATTTCGAAAAAAACGGGTATATTAATGGCTCAGTTCTAATACCAGCTACAACATCCACAAACGAACCAGCTTATTATACACATACATATCATGGAAATAACTATTATATGCAGGTATATACCTATGTCACTGAGTTAATTCGTACGCCCCCGGAGGAGATACTTAGTGGCCCTGATACCAGCAAAAAAATCGACTCAGCCATCAGTTTAGGATTGACAGTTGGTGGAGAGATAGTTGACAATCTTGGCCAGTTTACCACTGCTGCGTCCGTTCTTAAAGATATGTTTGTCCTGTTAGGCCTTCCTACTAATACAACCATCACCAGAAGTACCAGTGACTTAGTCGAGCTCAAAATTTGGTATAGTAAAAATGAAAAATATACTTATGTCAATAATTCCCCTTCTGGTGATGGAAACTATATTATTGGTGCAGTAACAGGTAAAGGTCTTATCGATGAATTGGTATTTGACATGTATTTCTATAATGGTGGTAATGCTTATGAAAAGATCTTAACATATAATGTGAACGAGCCTTTAGTGACTCCCAGCTTTTCAAAATCAGATGATGCTGCAATACAGTATCATACATCTTCTCCTCTAGTTGAACTTCCTATGTACTTCAGTTGTTTTAACCTTTTATTGATGCTTTGATGCATACAAATAAAGGAGGTAATCCGGTATTCTTTTGCAAGTTATTGTTTTGTTCGATGATTCTGATTTTATCATTCGTCCTGTCCATTAAGCTTTTTATTTCCAAAGACCGCAGACTTGCCGCTCGTTGGGGATGTTCCGCGCTTGTTTTTCTGGTTCTGATTACAGCATACTTTACGCCCACATCCTTTCGATGGGACGTCCCCACCAACGAAACGACAATCAGAATTCACTGTGACCTCTCAACTTTTCATCTCAGTAATCCACAGCAAAAAGAATCTCTGATCACCGCCCTGTCCTCTACTCCATTTTTCAGACCATTTTTTAACAGCAATCACGGAAGCTATGACCCGCAGAGAGAAACACATTTTCTTATAAGCTTTCACTCCGAACAGAAATATGCGAAAGTTCAGGTTGCGTTTTCAGCGATTGATCATAGTATCTTGTTTATTGAGACAGACACCGGCCTGCACTCAAAAGGTACAGATTCACTCCATGACATATTTTGCGAAATCTTTGCTCTTTAAGCACTCTTTTGGAGCACTGCGCACAAGAAGAAAAGACGCATCACGCGCAGCCTCTTCCCTTGACATTTTCCCGCCCCGGTGATATAGTGTTCCCATTAAATCGGCTTTGACGGAGAAGAACCCGCAAAAGCGGCGGTCAGAGAGGGGCGCGGTTGCTGTGAGCGCCCTCCGCCCGCGGCGGCTGTACCGCTCCTGAGCCGCCCGGGACGACCGGGACGGGTCCTTCCCGTTACAGAAGGTCACAAGCGGCAGGAGAACCTACGCAGGCGTTATGTTTGCGTTTTTCTTGCAAGCAGGGTGGAACCGTGGAGTGTTAGACCGCTTCACCCCTGACACATTTCAGGGGTGGAGCGTTTTTTTGTTCCTTCCCCTCAACATCGGAAAGGAGTTTTATCATGTCTGAAGAAGTTAAAAATGAGTTTACATTTGAAAACCCTGAGTACCGCCAGACCTACTGGCACACCTGCTCCCATGTGATGGCCCAGGCGGTCAAGCGCCTGTGGCCCGAGGTGAAGCTGGCCATCGGCCCCTCCATCGATGAGGGCTGGTACTACGATATGGACGCCCCCTTCGCCTTCACGCCGGAGCACCTGGAGCAGATCGAGGCCGAGATGCGGAAGATCTGCAAGGAGAAGCTGAAGCTGGAGCGGTTCGAGCTGCCCCGGGCCAAGGCCATTCAGTTCATGGAGGAGAAGGCGGAGCCCTTCAAGGTGGAGCTGATCCAGGATCTGCCCGAGGACGCCCACATCTCCTTCTATAAGCAGGGCGAGTTCACCGACCTGTGCGCCGGCCCCCATCTGGACTCCACCGGCCGCATTAAGGGCAACGCCCTGAAGCTCACTGCCTGCAACGCCGCCTACTGGCGGGGCGACTCCAACCGGGAGACCCTCCAGCGGATCTACGGCATCGCCTTCCCCAAGAAGGACGAGCTGGACGCCTATCTGGCCAAGATCGAGGAGGCCAAGAAGCGGGACCACCGGAAGCTGGGCCGCGAGCTGGGCCTGTTCATGCTCCGGGACGAGGGTCCCGGCTTCCCCTTCTTCCTGCCCAAGGGCATGACCCTGAAGAACACCCTGCTGGACTACTGGCGTCAGGTCCACAAGAAGTACGGCTATGTGGAGATCTCCACCCCCATCATGCTCAACCGCCAGCTGTGGGAGCGCTCCGGCCACTGGGACCACTATAAGAACAATATGTACACCACTGTCATCGACGATGTGGATTTCGCTGTCAAGCCCATGAACTGCCCCGGCGGGATGCTGGTCTACGCCAGCCAGCCCCACTCCTATAAGGAACTGCCCCTGCGGGTGGGCGAGATCGGCCTGGTCCACCGCCACGAGCTGTCCGGCGCCCTCCACGGCCTGTTCCGCGTCCGCTGCTTCAACCAGGACGACGCCCATGTCTTTATGACCCGGGATCAGATGCAGGACGTGATCCAGGAGACCGTCCGCCTGTTTGACGAGGTCTACTCCGTCTTTGGCCTGAGCTATACCATCGAGCTGTCCACCATGCCCGAGGATCATATCGGCACTGTGGAGGAGTGGGAGCGCAACCAGGACATCCTGAAGGCCGCCATTACCGACATGGGCAAGGACTTTATCATCAACGAGGGAGACGGTGCGTTCTACGGCCCCAAGCTGGACTTCCATCTGGCCGACTCCCTGGGCCGCACTTGGCAGTGCGGTACCATCCAGCTGGACAGCCAGCTGCCCGAGCGCTTCGAGCTGGAGTACACCGGCGAGGACGGCCAGAAGCACCGCCCCGTGATGATCCACCGCGTGGTGCTGGGCTCCATCGAGCGGTTCATCGGCGTCATCACCGAGCACTTCGCCGGCGCCTTCCCCGCCTGGCTCAGCCCTGTCCAGGTGAAGGTGCTGCCCGTCACTGACCGCGCCTCCGACTACGCCGACCAGATCTCCAAGGCTCTGGATCAGCTGGGCTTCCGGGTCGAGGTGGACCACCGGAACGAGAAGATCGGCAAGAAGATCCGCGAAGCCACCATGGAGAAGGTCCCCTATATGCTGGTGGTGGGCGACCGGGATATGGAGAACGGCACCGTCTCCGTCCGGCACCGCTCCGGCGAGGATCTGGGCGCCATGAGCCTGGACGCCTTTGCCCAGCTGCTGGGCGAGGAGGTCCGCACCAAGGCCATCAAGTAATTCCGGCCAACAGCCCGGAACACGCGGCAATTCAACCAAAAACCGAGGAACGCCCCTTTTTTCTGATGAAGAAAAAAGGGGCGTTTTCTCCCTTTCTCTTGCGGCCCGCCCAGTTTTGTGCTATTCTTAGGATGTATCATTTTAAAATTCGATCCTGTTGGGAGACATAAGGGGGAATTTCCGTGTCTGGGGACCAAATATGGCCCATCCTGCTTGGAATCAGTGTAGTGCTCAATCTGCTGCTTCTGCTCCGCCGCCCCATCCTTTCCTGGCTGCACCGGGACAAGGGCGAGGAGCTGGCCAACGAGATCATGGCCATGGTGGAGGAGGGCGAGGAGTCCGGCGCCATTGAACAGAACGAAAAGGAACTCATCGAGAACATTTTCGAGTTCAACAGCATGACGGCGGACGACGTGATGATCCACCGGACCGATATGGTCACGCTGCCCCTCAGGGCGGATGACAGCACCATTTTGTCCACCATCCAGTCCTCAGGCCTGTCCCGCTTTCCGGTATACAATGAGGACATTGACGACATCGTGGGCATCCTTTCCACCCGTGACTATCTGCTCAACAGCCGCCAGAAACAGCCTCTCCCCCTGGAGAAGCTGCTGCGCCCCGCCTACTTCGTCCCGGAGTCCGTGCGGGCTGATGTGCTGTTCCGGGATATGCAGAACCGGAAGATCCACATGGCCTTGGTGGTGGATGAGTACGGCGGCACCGGCGGCCTGCTCACCCTGGAGGACCTGCTGGAGGAACTGGTGGGAAAAATCTACGATGAATTTGATCCCCAGGAGGAGCAGGACATTATCCGGGTCAACAACACCCAGTGGCGGGTGTCCGGTTCCGCCGATCTGGAGGATCTGGCCGAAGCCATGGGGCTGGAGCTGCCGGAGGACGAGTTGGAGGAGCTGGACTGTGACACCGTGGGCGGTCTGGTCTTTGCCCTGCTGCCCGTCATTCCGGAGGACGGCAGCCGCCCTGTGGTGGAGGCCATGGGGCTCCGGATCCGGGTGGAGGAGCTGTGGGACCGCCGGGTGGAGTGGGCCCTGGCCGAGAAAGCAGTCCCCGCCGACGGGGAAAATGACTGAATATCCGCAGGGATGGGGCCGCCCGCTGTGCGGTCCTATCCCTCTTTCTTTCTGCGCCGCGCCCATCTCAGCACGCCGCTTCAAGAGCGGCTCATTCAGGAGGTCCCATGATCCAGGCCATTTTCTTTGATGTGGACGGAACGCTGGTCAGCTTCCGCACCCATACCATCCCCGCCTCCACTCTGGAGGCCCTCCACGCCCTGCGCGCCAAGGGGATCAAGCTGTTTTTAGCCACCGGCAGGCACCAGGCCATGCTCCGCTCCGTCCAGGAGCTCTTCCCCTTTGACGGCTGCGTCACCCTCAGCGGACAGTACTGCTTCGTGGGCAGCCGGGTGCTCCGCAGCAGCCCCATGCCGCCGGAGGCGGTGGAGGAGCTGGTTGCCGCCGCGGAGGGGGGCGCCTTCTCCTCCATTTTCCTGGAGGGGGAGGACATCTACCTCAACTGCATCAACGACCTGACCCGCCAGTTCATCCGTGAGCTGCACATCCCCATGCCGCCGGTGCGTCCCGCCCGCTATGCCCTGGGCCGGGAGATCTATCAGGCGGTCACCTTCCTCAGCCGGGAACAGGAGCACCTGCTGCTGGACCGGGCCCCCCACCTCAAAACCACCCGCTGGCACCCCAATTTTCTGGACGTCATCCCGCCCACCGGGGGAAAGGATCTGGGAATGGACGCCATCCTGGACCATTTCGGCATCCCCGTGGAGAACTGCATGGCCTTCGGCGATGGAGAAAACGACCTGTCCATGCTGGTCCACGCCGGCATCGGCGTGGCCATGGGCACCGCCAGCGACGCGGTGAAGGCCCAGGCGGACTACGCCGCCCCCTCGGTGGACGAGGACGGGATCGCCCATACCCTGTCCCACTTCGGGCTGATCCCCTGAACCAGAGCTGCCCAGCTCCAGTCGGTTAAAATTCACAAATTGTTACTGGAATTATCCCGGCATTCGATGTACAATATAGACAGATAAGCTGTATCACAGTCTAACTGTTTGATAAGGAGGCATCGGATATGAAGCTCACATTTTTCGGCGCGGCCCACGCGGTCACCGGCAGCTGCCACTGCCTGGAGGTCAACGGCAAAAAGATCCTCATCGACTGCGGTCTTCAGCAGGGCCGGGACGAGCACGACGAAAACGCGCTGGATTTCGCCCCCAGCTACATCGACTACGTCATCGTGACCCACGCCCATATCGACCACTCCGGCCGGATCCCCCTGCTGGTGAAAGAGGGCTTTCAGGGCCAGATCTTCGCCACCCGCCTGACCTGTCAGCTGATGTCGGTCATGCTGCGGGACTCCGCCTTCATCCAGGAGAGCGACGCGGAGTGGCAGAACCAGAAGGGCAAGCGCGCCGGCCGGCCGCCGGTGGAGCCCCTGTACACTGTGGCCGACGCCGAGGCCGCCCTTCAGCAGCTCTTCCCCGCAGAGTACGGCCAGATCCTGGACCTGTGCGACGGTGTGCGCATCCGCTTCCGGGACGCGGGGCACCTTCTGGGCTCCTCCATGGTGGAGATCTGGGCCACAGAGGGCGGCGTCACTAAAAAGCTGGTCTTTTCCGGCGACCTGGGCAATATCGACCAGCCCATCATCCGCAATCCGGAGTTTCTGGACGAGGCCGACTATGTGGTCATGGAGTCCACCTACGGCGACCGGAACCATGAGATCCCGGAGAGCTATGTGGAGTCCCTGGCCCAGCTCATCGACGACACCTTTGCCCGGGGCGGCAACGTCATCATTCCCTCCTTTGCCGTGGGCCGCACCCAGGAGCTGCTCTACTTCCTGCGGGAGATCAAGCACCAGGGCTTGGTGAAGAGCTTCCCCTCCTTCCAGGTCTGTGTGGACAGCCCTCTGGCGGCGGAGGCCACCCGGATCTACTCCGGGGATCTGCGGGGCTATCTGGATGAGGAGGCCATCACCGTCCTCCAGGGAGGCGAAAATCTGTTCACCTTCCCCGGCCTGACCCTGGTGCAGTCCACCGACGAATCCAAGGCGCTGAATATGGACAAAAGCTCCAAGGTCATCATCTCCGCCTCCGGAATGTGCGACGCCGGCCGGATCCGCCACCACCTGAAGCACAACCTCTGGCGGCAGGAGTGCTCCGTGGTCTTTGTGGGTTATCAGGCGGAGGGCTCTCTGGGCCGCCGGCTGCTGGAGGGGGCCAAGTCTGTAAAGCTGTTTGGCGAGGAGATCGCCGTGAACGCCCGCATCGTCAATTTCCAGGGCCTGTCCTCCCACGCCGACCGGGATCACCTGCTGGCCTGGATCCAGCACTTCTCCCCCGCCCCCCAGCAGGTCTTTGTGGTCCACGGCGACAGCGAGGTCACCGACCTGTTCGCCAGGGACCTGAACGAGCTGGGCATCGCCGCCCACGCCCCCCTCTACGAGGAGGTCTACGACCTGTCCTCCAACAGCCTGCTTGCCAAGGGCGTGGTGCTGGAGCCCAGGAAGGTGTCCGGCGGCGCGGCGGCAGGCTCTCCCGCCTTTGTCCGGCTTCAGGATGTGTCCCGCCAGCTGGAGGCCCTCATCAGCCGCAGCCGCGGCCGTCCCAACAAGGATCTGGCCCGTCTGGCCGATCAGATCCGCCAGGTCATGGAAGCCTGGGAAACCTGACCCCGCGCTCCACCATCAACCTACCACAGAGAGGATGTCACAATGTCTATGGAAGTCAACCGCCAGGAGTTAAAGGCCCGCGCCCGGGAGCGGCTCCGCGCGTCCCACCCCGTCTTCTGGAAGATCACGCTGGTCTATCTCCTGCTGACCTCCGGCGTGACCGCCGTGGCCGATCTGGCGGGGGCGGCCCGCATCGGGCTCCCTCCGCTTCACCTGGATACCTTCGCCCTCTTTCTTTCCCTGCTGGTCATCCTGTACACCACAGTGATGCACCTTGGCTACCAGTGGTGGGCCCTTCGGACCTACCGCCAGCAGCCCACCGGGTATGGCGCCCTCATTGACGGCTTCTCCATGGCCGGCCGGGTGATCCTGATGAATATCGTCATCTTTTTCTCCGCCCTGGGCTGGGCTGTGGCCTTTGCCCTCCCCTACTCCCTGGTGCTGTTCCTGCTCTCCGGTCTGGTATCCTCCGGCGTCGGGATGCTGTTCTTCTCTCTGCTGGCCATGGGCGGCGCCTTCCTCGGCTCTCTGTGGATCGGCTACCGCTATGCCATGGCCCCCTATCTGCTCATCGACCACCCGGAGCTGGGAGCATCCGCCGCGGTCCGGGAGAGCGTAGCCATGATGAAAGGCTGGAAGTGGGAGTTCTGCAAGCTGGACCTGTCCTTCCTGGGCTGGCACCTGATCAACGCCCTGCTGTCCCTGGCTGTCACCCTGGTCTTCGCCCTTCCCATGCTCCCCACCCTGATGGAGGCCGGTACCGACCTGGCTCAGCTCCTCGTGACCCCGAGCCTCGCCCTCCCTTGGACGGCAGTTCTCCTGTCCAGCCTGATCCAGCTGCCCCTCTCCCTGTGGCTGACGCCCTATCAGACCGTGACCTTTTCCGGCTTCTACCAGGCCCGGGTCATGCAGTCCACCCAGGTCCCACCCGTGTGGGAGCGCAGCGACCCCTACGACGTCTCCTGAACATCTGGTCAAAAAAAGCCCGCGGCACACGGCCGCGGGCTTTTTCATATTCTAAACTGCGAAGGTCTCCTCCATGCCCTGGACAAAGCGGGCCAGCCGCAACTCGATCCCCGGGGAGGCCAGGGCCTCGCCGGGGGCGTTGGCCGTCTCCATCAGGGCAAAGTTGGAGGGCAGGTAAAAGGATTTATTCATATTCAGGGCGGAGATCAGCTGCCGGGCCACGGTATCGCTGCCGGAATAGCCCGACACCACAAGGGCAAACACGGCCTTTTCATAAAATCGAGTCTGGCGGAACAGGGCGGTGAGCCGGTTGATAAAGGCGCTGAGGTTGGCAGAGAGGGCGTCATTGTAGTTGGGACACATGAGGATCAGCGCGTCCGCCCGCCGGACGGCGGGATAGACCGCCTCCTGCATCACGCCGCCATAGAAGCAGCCCCCCCGCTCGCCGAAGTGGAGGCACATGGTATAGGGGCAGCCGGAGCAGTCAGACAGGGTCCCGTTGCGCAGTCCCACCTCCTCCGCCTCCCACCGGGGGGAGAGTCGTGACTGCACCTGGGCCCAGAGAGCCATGGTATTGGAGGTGTGATGGCTGGAGGCGTGGAGGGCCAGCAGGCGGGGCCGTTCCCGGCCCGGGAAGGTGAATGTCAGGAGGCGCTCCGCCAGTTCCCGGACTGCCTCCTGATAGGCCCCCATCAGGTCCGTAGAGAGATTCTTGGCCTGGATACGGAAATTGGACAGGGAGCCGGTGGCCTCCACCAGGGGCCGGCCCACCAGGGCGCACCCCGCGCTGTTCATAGCTAGGGCCAGCTCGGCGGCGGTGGACTTGGTGTACAGCTCCCCGGGGCCGTCCACGATGAGGCCCCCGGTACACCCCTCCAGCAGCCCGGGCTCCAGCCGCAGCCGGGCCAGCATCCGCTGGTACTCCGAATTCTGCCCCGCCCCGTCCAGGGCCAGGGCAAACAGGAGCCGGCCTCCCGGCCTCAGCTCCAGCTCCTCCGCCCGGCGGACCACCCGGACCTCCCGGCAGGCCAGCCCGCAGCTCAGGACCTGATCCAGGCGGCTCTGCCGCTCCTGGTCCTCCAGAGGCGGCACACATACGTTCAACACCATGGGATCACCTTCCTTATGAATTAGGAATGAGGAGTTAGGAATTGTTCCGATCACACCGCCGGTTCCGGAATTTCACACAGAGCCAGGCCAACAGCTCCACTGCGGCCCAGGCCGCCAGGGCGGCCAGGAGAGCGGAGATCCAGACCGCCACTGGCTCGGGGGCCGCCCCCGACATGATAACGCCGGGCTCCGGCCCGCAGGGACGGAACCCCCGCCACAGCTGGAACAGGAACGCCAGGACTGGGACCGCAAGGCGCAGTGTCTTTCTCAGAGTTCGTTTCATCGGATGCCCCTCCTGTTTCATTGGATCGTTCGGGAGGTGCTGTTACAGGATCTCCTTTAAATGCTCCGCCGCCGCCCGAATATGGCCGAAGAGGGGATCCGGGATGCGGGGCAGCAGCTCCGTCTCGATCCCGGCGGGGGTATAGCGGTTCTTCACCCCCATGTACACACCGTCCAGGAACACGGAGCCGCAGTGCCACTCCCCCCGGAGGGTGAGCAGCAGGGACAGTGCCCCGGAGGACAGGGCGGGGGCCACATAGGGCTTGAAGCCGATCTCCCGCATCTTCAGGTTGGCGGTGACAGTGAGGTGGGTCAGCTCCTGGGACAGCTCCTCGTCATAGTGTTCAATGGAATTGGCGATGGTCAGGCCGGTACCGTGGGGGCCGAAGGAGCGGCCCCCGGTGAGGAAGGAGGCAAACCGGCTGTCCCGCTTGGCAAAGTAGGCCGCCCGGGCATTCATCACCCCCAGGCCGAAGCCCTGGACCTGCTCAGGCCGCAGGCCCCTGCCATCCCACGCGCCGTTTTCATCCCGGTTGCTCTCCAAATAGGCGGTCTTGGCCAGGGGATCCACCGGGTCGGACACGGCGCACCACAGCCCATGGAAGCCCTGCTCCCTGGCCATACGGGCGTACTGTTTGACGATCTTGGCGTTGTTCTCAAACTGATACATCCGCACATCCTTCACCTGAGAGCCCACCGGCGGGATCCCGCGGGAGGCCACGAACACGAACACATCGCAGTCAAACAACTCCTCCGGACGGACCACATGGACCTCCGGGAAGGCGTCGTACTCCCAGGGCAGACTGATCTGTCCCATCTCGAACTCCCAGCGGGCGGTGATCTGGTCGCTGAGGTCACAGATCCCGATGGAGCCGATCACATCCCCGCCCAGCAGCTTCAGCCCGGTGAGGAGGGTGGAGCCCACGTCCCCGATGGCCAGGATGTTGACCCGCTTCTTCCCCCCGCCGCAGGCCTGGGACAGGACGGACTCCCAGCCGGGGCGGCCGATGTTCACCGCGGTGAGCCGCCCCGCCTCCAGGGCGGCGGACAGGGTGGCGTCCAGAGGGACATCGGGCAGGCGGGAGGCGTCCAGCACCTCCAGCCCGTGGGGGGCCTTCAGCTGGCCCGGGTGGGACACCCGGAAGGAGCCCCGGCCCAGCACCGGGTCCCCTTCGATCAGATACCAGATGGGTGCGCCGGGGGCGGGCTCAGCCTTGGGCCAGGGCAGGTCTCCCCGGTCGGAGGCCAGAATCTCCCCCTCTTTTTCGTAATAATAGAACATAATATAACACTTCGCAATCATTTTCAATCAAATTCTTCCAGCCTCAGAGCCCAGAGGCTCAGGAGTGGGTCCGCATCAGCTGCTCCAGATCATTCTCCAGATAGACCGAGGCTGCCAGGGTTGGGTCGTAGTTCAGGCAGGTGCCCTTGTCCGGGCACAGAGGGAGGATGATGGCCTCCGGCAGGCGGCTGAGGGTCAGGTTCCGCCCATACAGGGCCCGGTACTCCTGCTCCAGCACCGAGATCACGTCCCGGGCGGACTCCAGGCAGACCCGGGACAGCTGGAACACCGCCTCCTCACTGCACTCCCCCCGGAAGGAGGGTGAAGCGTAGGGCAGGATGTGGTTGATGCCGGGCAGCAGGCCGGGCACCGGGGAGGCAGGCCGGCGGATGGTGTTGCCCCCAACGAAGGGGTACAGGGTGGACTCCACAAACCACTCCCGCAGGCGGGGCAGGTAGTACACGCTGTCCACCGGCCGTCCCTGGGCGTCCATCAGATCCCTCCCGTGGCCGGAGAGCAGCCCCACCAGCACGATGCGGATGTCCACCCCCTCCTGCCGGAGGATCGGATCCAGCGCCCGGATCCGGAAGCCGGGGTGCATCAGGTCGTCCACCAGGATCACCGGCCGGCGGAAGGAGTGGATGGTGCGGATCTGGCTCTCCAGCGGCGCGTAGCCGGGGAAATTCTCGATGTCGAAGGAGGTGAGGTCCCTGGCAAAGACCTTGTCGGTGTGGATGGTCTTGGTCACCGTATTGGGGACGATTTTTCCCCGGAGCATCTTGCCGTACGGGACGCACATATTCCGCCCCAGCTTCCGGGGCTCCGTGGGAACGGCGGGGACCTCGTTGTAGGCGGTGATCATCTCCAGCAGCCGTTGGTGGATGACGCCGGCGGACAGGGTGAGGACCAGGAACCGGGGATAGAGCTGGGTGAGAGCCGTCTGAAGCCGGCGGTGCCCCCGCTGAATGGCCGCCAGCACCCTGTGATTCTGGCACAGCGGCTCCTGAATGGTGGTCTCCAGATTCTGGATCAACACTGTGGGGGCGCTCATGTCCACCTCCCAGAGAGAGGGGTCCCCCTCCCGGCACAGGAAGCCCTGCCGGGTCAGCAGGTCCTCCAGATCGGGCTCCGGCGGCGCGCCGTAGGGCCGGTACAGGCCGTAGATGCAGTCATCGCTGAGGGCGCGGGCCAGCACCTCGGTCATCAGCAGCTGGAGGCAGTCCCGCAGGGGATCGCCGGAGTCCGCCGCCGCGGAGGTGATGAGCAGAGTGGTCCCCGCGGAGCGCAGGCGGATCCTGTCAGCCAGGCCGGTGTCCCGCAGGGCGCCGAACAGCTGGGTGGCCGACAGATAGCGGTAGCTCACATAGCCCAGCAGCGCCCCGCCCTCGCTGCCACGCAGGAGCAGGATGCGGTCCCGGCCATGGAGGATGCCGGAGCGGACGGCCTCCCGGTCCGGCCGGCCGGCGGTCAAGTCGGCCACCAGCTGCTCCTCCGGCTCGTCCACCCACTGGAAGGCGAGGGTCCCCGCGTCCAGCAGCGGCTTGTTTTGGCTGTCCCGGAGGTACAGCCCGTTTTGATAGATGAAGTCCTGGATCACCGGGTCGATGAGGTTGGAAATGTCCCGGTTCAGGTCCACATTCTCCCGGATGCGGGTGGAGCTGATGTCCTCCAGGTGGGGAGGCAGCTGAAGCTGGATCACCCGGCCGGTGATCCCCAGCTGCTCCTTGGGCGGCAGGGTGGGCTCCCCCGCCCGGCGGAATATGATGTGGTCCATGGAGTGGATGGACCAGGGCCGCGGCTCCACCTGGTAGGAGGAGGCATGGGCCACTACGTCGCTGCCCACCACCAGATAGACCTCCTGGTGGGGGAAGAGCTCCCGCAGGCGCTTCAGGTCGGCGGGATTGGCGATATTCACTGGGATGTCGTCGGGAAACAGGTGGACATGGAAGTCCCCCGCCACCGACAGGCTGACGATCTGCCGGCGGACCAGGTGGGGCTGGGCCTTCTTGGACCAGGAGAACTC
>ERZ894240.1573-NODE-1573-length-13158-cov-8.341677_pt1 | contig 13158 bp, 14 predicted proteins | sample MGYA00380298_ERZ894240 | MGnify/ENA primary metagenome ERZ894240 (study PRJEB32331, sample SAMN06328419) | human gut metagenome | biome: human gut microbiome; feature: stool | host: Homo sapiens | collected 2014-06-27 ...
ACGATGAGCCTCCAAAGCCACCGAAAAAATGCAGAGATAACACATCCAAGAAGAAACTGGCGAGGCGAAAGAAAGAGAAAACACGGATCGTCACCCAGAGCGTGACCGACCCGGACTGTGGCTTGTTCGTAAAGGGCAGCCATGAGCGGCAGTTTGCATACGAGGCCCATACGGCCTGCGACAAGAACGGTTTCGTGCTTGAGACAGTGGTAACGCCCGGAAATGTCCACGACAGCGTTGCCTTTGACGAGGTGTACGACAAGGTAACGAAGACATTTCCCGAAACAGAGTCCATTGTTGCCGATTCTGCCTACAAGACGCCCCATATTTGCAAGAAAGTATTTGATGACGGAAGAGTTTTATCCACAGCGTACAAGCGGCCGCAGACGATGAAGGGCGGACATGAGTGGTGGAGATACGTCTACGACGAGTTCTATGACTGTGTGATCTGCCCGGAATACCAGATCCTCAAATATGCGACAACAAACCGGGACGGCTGCCGTGAATACAAGAGCTTCGTGGGTGTTCTTCACCACGAACCGTTCACTCTCAGGGCGCTCCACACGCTGCTTGTTTTTGTAGGAGATCGTAGTGGTGCGAAGCCCAACCGAGTGTCCGAGGTAGACCTCATTGTTCAGAATACTATAACAGATGAGATGCTCTGGCGGAAGCCTCCCCGGGGGATATTTTTTCATCTTTTATCGCTCAAAGTCGTTCTTTTTCCATACGCTGCGCAGTGGGCTTTTCTGCTGTGCTGCCTGCCGCTGCATACTCATCTGCCGCGCCTGCCGTTCTTCTGCATTCTCTCCGATCAGGCGGGATGCTTCCTGCTTAGCGCTGAGCAGCATACGGAGTGATGGCTTTTGCTGAGAGGTTTCTTCCAACTGTGCTTCGACTGCCTTCTCCTGTGCGGGCCGGATAGCCTGCCGCGCTTTATACAACTCCACCGGATCAAAATCCGATGCCTGCGCTTTCAGATCAGCGTACTCAGACAGCGCCTTATCCAACTCGGCAGAGTATCTTTGCTCCTGCGCCTCCAGCTTTTTCAGTCCAGCCTCCATGGTGGCAATATCCTTGCGGAATTCCTCTGCGCCTGCATCCTCCGCATACTCAAGTTTTTGAAAAAGAAGCGCCTTTTCGGAACGCAGTTCCTCTAAATCTTCCGTCAGCTCTGCAATGCGGACAGCCAGCGCCTTGTGACGTTTCACATGGTATATTGGCAATGCCTTTTTCTCGACAACCAATGTTTTGCGTTCCTTGCTCTTTTCCTTGATTTGCTGCACCAGACCGGTGTAACGCTCCAGCTCCGGCTTCCATACGGCAAGGGATTTTTGAATATGCGATTTGCCGTTGCGAATATGAGAGAGCTGATAGCAGAAGATCAGCACACGGCTGCGCAGCTTTTCCAGCCCTTCCGCAATGGCGGGGACAGTACGAGCGACTAGTGCGGCCAGCTTCTTGATTTCGGCTTTCAGCTCCCGCAGCAGCGCATTGTCTGCCCTGATCTGCCGGTTCAGCTCGCAGCGGTCAGAGACGATTCCTTTGCGCTCTAATGCCTGCGCTGTCACGCCCTCATGGATGGTGGGGATCTCATCCAGCCCCCGTGCAGCGTTGCTGCGATGGTCAATGCGTTCTTCCCGTCCAGCACTTTCCAGATAACGGTTGGTCACGTCAGCCCATGCCACCCGCCATGATACAAGCTGTTCCTCGCTGTTCCAGCGTTCGGAGATGGGGTTCTGACGGCCGTAGCGGGTGCTTTTGGGATGCTTGTCTGCACGGATAAGCTCCTGCGCCTCAGCAGCAGATGGTGTCATGTACACCTTCTTTTTGCCGACCTTGTAGGGATATTGCTTCTCCCAGCCATCGTTCTGCGCCGACTTGAATTCGGCGGCGGTAAAACCTCGTTCCTCGCCGTTTCTCATGCAGAGGTATTCCTTCTCGGTTTTGTACTGCCACTTGCCCTGCTCATCCAGCGGGCGCACCGTCAGCAGAATGTGGGCATGGGGATTGTGGCCGTCCGTGTCGTGGATGGCAGCATCGGCGCACATTCCATCGGACACAAACTGCTCCCGGATAAAGTCTTGCAGCAGCTCGATTTGCTGTTCCCGACTCAGCTCTATGGGCAGCGCCACGACGAACTCACGGGCAAGCCTGCTGTCTTTTGCTGTCTCTACTTCCTCCACGGCGTTCCAGAGCTTTTCTCTGTCCTGCCATTCCTGTGGGGCATATTCCGGCAGAAACACCTGCTGCCAGACAAGTCCTTGTTTTTTAGTGTAGTCGTGCTGAATCCCGTCATAATCGTTATACAGGCGGGAGCAGCTCAAATAAGCAGAAGCAGCCACGGCGGAGCGTCCTGCGCCCCGGCTGACCACCTTCGCTTCCAAATGATAAATCGCCATATCTTCTTCACCTCATTCTTTTTCTGTTTCTCTTTCGTAAAAGAGAAAATGGACGGTGCGAGCGCACTGTCCATCTCTGCGGCAAAGCTGCCGGTGGCAGGTTTGCGCAGGCAGGCGGCAGTGGGGGTAGAGAATTTCTACCCCATGATTTACTGCGCTCGACGCAGGAAATTTGCCGTCTGCACAGACGATGACAGCAGCACTCGCAGGTGCTGTGGCATTGTCTGGAGGCTGCCGCAGCAGCCGCAATCCCCCCTCGGAGAGCGCACGATACCGCAGGCATACCACCGCCTGTTTTACAGGTGGTGAGTAAGTGCGCCCTTACGGGAGAAAAAAGAGGAAGCCCCCGGTTCCCCGGAGACCTCCCATTCGTATCTCAGTCTTGTTTTTCCAGCTGTCGTGAAAGATACCCCTCCAGTTCAGACAACTCAACAGACTGAACCTCCGGCAGCATTTTCTCCAAAATCGCCCCCTCCTGAATGAGCCTGCGGGTACGGGCCTTTCGTTCCTTGACCCGATTCCGTGCCTGCACTTCCTCTAAACGATGCTGCGCTTGCAACAACTTCTTTTCTGCCTCTGTCATAAAAATCCCTCCTCACTTTCGCTTTCGCCAGACAATCTCATACCCCAGCGCATCCGCAAGCTGGACGGCCTCCGTGTAGCGCAAGGATTCCCGCTGGAGCTTGTTGGACAGGTTGGATACGCTGTCGCTCCAACCATGCTCGTCATGCAGCAGATTGACCACCTCCTGCATGGTCATGCCCTGACGGACGATGTACGACTTGATTTCATTTCTCAGATTGGATTTCATCAACTTTTTACCTCCATATTTTCGTGATATTGGTTTTTGAGTAAGTGAACTGTGTGCGCTTTGCGGTGAAAAATCTGCCGTGCAACAAATCTGCTCAGATTTCCGTCCGTGATAACCTATTCGTAACAGCACCCTACCGGCTTCACTGTTCTGCGTGAGAGCATACGGAATGGCAGAATATGCCGCCGTCAGGTGCATCGGCTTCACGCTCCGGTAAATCACCGGATGGTGCAGTGCGTTCAATCTGCGGCAAAAATCTTCACGGATTTCACAAGCACTGATTTTGAAGCCGCTAAATTGAGCCGCCAGTGTACGGCTCGGTACGGCAAAGTCTCTTTGTGTACACTTCTGTACGCCTGTTTTGCGTACCAGCCGCCGATTCAGCGGCAGATTTTACACGCTGCCGTGAAATGCTTCACGGTGCGCACAAGCAAAAGCGGTTTTTTAGGATGGAATCAAAAACAGCCGTACAGAGTGTACGGCGTGTACGGCTGTTTTGAAGTCCGTTTCTCATTTTCAATACGGCGGCAGATTGACCACCTCAATGCCCACAAAGCCCCGCACCCGCTTACCGCCGACGTGGACATTGTTGGTGGCCTCTACATTGTAAAGCCGCTCATTTTGTGCAAGCTCGGAGCTGACGCGGTTGGCAGACATGGGCTTCTGCGCGTTGTCGTCGCACCATCTTGTATAGGCTTCATAGATCGCCTTGGAGCTGGCTTCGCTGTCTGCCCGAAAGCGGATATATCGTCGTCCACCATCAGGAGCTTGTTTTCCAAGTCTGCGCGACTGAATCGGTTGCTCTCCACCTTCTGGATACTGGTGGTATTCATGCTGTCGCCCAGCAGGGAGCGCATGACCAGTCCGATACGGCTCTTTCCCTCGCCGCCCTTACCGATGAGCATGAGCATTTTCTGCCCCTTGGTGGTTGGCAGCAGGCAGTAACCCAAAAACTCCTGCAAGGTGGGAATATCATCTTCTTGCAGGAGTTCGGACAAAAATTGCAGCCAGCGGTTCGGCACAGGTGCGTTGGGATCGTAGGAGACGGTCAGACGATTGTTGCAGTAACTCTTGTCTGTGGTAAAGCTGCCGTCCATGAAATACGTCCCGTTGGCAACATGGATGCGGTCCGTCTCAATGGGCAGCGGCGGCGAATAGGCTTGCAGCTTGATGCTGGCAAGTAAATTTGCAACCGTCTTGGAAAGATTGGCGGTCAGCACACCGGAGATTTCCTCCAGAATGAGATTACCGATCTGTCCCTCATCCTCAATCAGCCCGTCCACGGTGAAAAGCCAACCTCGAACACATTTCATGGGGTGCTTGTCCAAGAATTGCTGGCAGAACAGCACCTCGTTGATATGTCTGCCGTCGTACCACTCAGGCCACGTCTGCGGTGTCATATCCATCTTCGGTTTCCTCCTTGTGAATTTTCTCTAAGCGCTGCCGCAGCCTGTCCAGCTTGCCATCCGCCATCTGCTGCCGGATAACCTCGGCACGTTCATAGGAATCACCTGCGCACAGAATATCCAAGTAATATTCCGTCTGGTCGAGGCTGCGGCAGGCTTCTATAAATCGCTCGTGAAGCGGCTCGTCCTGTGTGAGTGGCGCATACCGTACCTTCCAGTTCCGCAGCACACGAGCGTAATCGGACAAAACAGAAAAGCACAGCCGCTCGTTTTCTCTGAGCTGCTGTGCTTCTGTTCGGATACGCTTTGCGTGGAGCGCCGCTGCGCTGGGCGGTTTGTCCGGGGTAAGGTGAAAGTCCACTGCCAGTTTCTGTGCTGCATCGTAGGGCGAAAGCTGAAATAGTCTGCCTACAAAGTCGATCACATCTCCGTGCTCCCCGCAGGCGAAGCAATAATAGTGATCGTCCGCCACATACAGGCTTGGATGCCGGTCATTGTGAAACGGGCAAAGCGCCATGCCGCAGTGGTTGACCTCCACTCCATACCGCCCCGCTGCCTCCCGGCAGTTTACGCCGTATTTAACAATTTCAAAAAGATTCATTGTACCTCCATTTCTGCGCAAAAAACAGCGGCCTGCCCGATCTGGGGCAAGCCGCCGTTTTGCGTCTTATCTTATGCTGATTTCGTTTCTTTCTCCGGTAAAGCCGGTTCAATCTTTGCCTCTCGCAAGGCTTTCTTTCGTGCGCCTTGTCGCTTGATCTGCGCCTGATAACGGCAATCGTCACTGCAATATTTGACATCTGACCTCGTTGTTGTAAACACTATACTGCAGTTCTCGCAGGTACACTCTCGGCTGCGGCTTTCTGCCGCCTCCTGTCGGTAGAACTTTGCACGGCAGTTAGGGCCGCAGAACAGGGTGTTTGTCCGCTTGGAGGCAAATTCCTGCCCGCAGCACTTGCAGGTCAGCCTGAAGGGCTGCCCGACAGCGTGTTCCCCGGCCTTGATTTTCTGATATCGCTCCCGGCTCTTGATGCGGTGTCGCTTGAGCTGCTCCTGCCGCTTGATTTCTTCCTCGGTCAGCTCCGTGACAGGCAGCTCAAACCGCCCGATGAACCGGAGATAGATTTCCACCTCCTGCACTCGGTCACCGTCGATCTTTTCCGGGGCATGGACGATAATTTTCTCCACGAACTCGTTGATCATGGGCGTAGTCAGCTCAGAAAAATCTGTGTACTTTCTTGCCAGCTCCAGAAACTGCTTGGCTCGGTCGGTGTCCTCGGCAAAGGCTGACATCTGCGTTTCCATTTCAGATACAGATGCCGTCAGCGCTTTCTGCTCCGCCTCATATTCCGCCAGCAGGCAGTCAAACCGTTCGCCGGTAATGCGCCCGATGGCAAAGGACTCATAGAGCTTCTTGATGATGGTGTCCAGCTCGGAAATCCGCTTTTTCTCCTTGCTCAGCTTCCGCTTGGTTTCCTTGGCCGCTTCCGCCTGCCGCAGTTGGGAGGCAGAGCGCACCTTCTCCAGAAAAGCGTCCCGGTCGGAGATGGCGAAGGTGCTGGCCGCCCGGATGGTTTCCAGAATCAGCTCCCGGAGTACCTTGCTGCGGATATAGTGTCCGCAGCAAGCGTGGGTGCGTTTCTGATGTGCCAGCGTATAGGTGGAGCAATCGTAAAAGTCCGACGGATACGGATTATTCTCTGTGCCGCCCCTTGAGCGGTGATTCATCATTTTTGCTCCGCAGTCGGCACAGAACACAAGCCCCGTCAGGGGATTGGCCTCGCCCAGTGTGTCATGCCGCCGTGGCGTTTTCCGCAGCTTCTGCGCCAGCTCCCATGTTTCCGCGTCCACAATGGCCTCATGGGTGTTCTCGAAGATCAGCCATTCCTCCGGGGGATTCATCACCGCATTCTTGTCCTTGTAGGACTGCTTATGGGAACGGAAATTCACCGTATGCCCCATATACTCCGGCTTGGACAAAATCTGCCCGACGATGTAGCCGCTCCAGTTATAGGGATTGGGGAACTCCTCTTTACTTTTCCAGAGTCCCTTGTTCTGCTTGCCGAAGTAGACAGCAGGCGTGTCGATCTTATCGTCAAAGAGGATACGGGCGATGTCGTAGGGGCCTTTGCCCTCGATGGTCAGCCGGAAGATGCGCCGCACCACGGCAGCCGCTTCCTCGTCAATCAGCCAGTGGTATTTGTTCTCCGGGTCTTTCTTATAGCCATAGATGGCGCAGTTGGTGGTGGGCTTTCCGGATTCCCCTTTGACACGAATGGCGGTTTTTTGTTTGCGGCTCAGGTCACGAAGATACCATTCGTTCATGATATTGAGGAAGGGCGCAAATTCGTTGCTGTTCTGGTCGTCGCTGTCCACACCGTTGGCAATCGCCACAAAGTGGACACTGTGCTGCCGGAAGAAAACCTCCGTATAAAAGCCGGTTTGCAGGTAATCACGACCGGCCCGACTCATGTCCTTGACAATGACATGGGCCACTTTTCCGGCCTCAATGTCTGCCACCAGCTGCTTCCATGCGGGACGGTCAAAATTGCCGCCGCTCCAGCCGTCATCCGTATAGTGGCGGCAGTTGGCGTAGCCTCTCTGCTGGGCGTAGCTTTCGAGGTATTTTTTCTGATTCACGATGGAATTACTGTCGCCGGCATTGTCATCGTCACGGCTCAGTCGCTCATAGAGAGCGGTGATCTTTTCCTCAGTCTGTTTCATGCGCATTCGGCGCTCCTTTCAGACTGACGGCTCATTTGTGGTGTTTCCATTATACCACAAGTGCCGTCATTTGTAACCCCTTCATTGCGGATCATCCGCAGAATCTTTTCCTCCATAGTCTCCGCTGCTGTCTCGCTGAATGCGACCCTGACCTTATAGGTGGTGCCGCCGATGCGCCGGATGATGAACTGCTCCTGTTTCGTTTGCTCCATTGGCTTCCTCCTTGCGTAATTTGTTGGTTTCTGGTATAATGCGCTTGGTTCTGTTGGCTGTAAGCCAACCATGTCTCTGCGTTGATTTTCCATATTTATTTCTCCTTTCTGTCCTCAGTATTTCGGAATAGTAACCTTAGTAACTTACAATTAGATTACCATTTCACTAATAGGAGAAAAACGAGATGTAAATCGGAACTGTTTTTTAAAAAAAGAAAAATATTTTTTTGGGAGGTGAAGCCATCGTGGATTTATGGGAGGATGAGCTGCTCCTTGACAATGATTTTTCGGATGAGGAAGAAGAATCTGAGGAACTGAGCGAAGATGAAGCCCTTGATTTGGCCGAGGATGGCTTTGCCGATTGGGCGGACGCTTCTGACGGTGCGCCGGAAGATGAGCGCCTGGAAGAAGCACTGGCGGAGGAGCGCACGCTGGAGCTGGAAAGCGAGCTGGAGCAGGACGAGCATCCCAGAGACTATGCTGCCGAGCTGGAGGATGAGGACGAGGAAGACGAAGCCGCGCCGAAAAGCGACAAACGGCTGAAACGGGAAATTCTCGCAGAGGCGCTAAAGCGCACGGAGGAATCCGCCCGAACGCTGAAGGATTTCCAAGGCGTCATTGCCGAGTGGGACAGGCTGGACCGAAACCGGGAACGGCGGGAGCGTGACCACGAAAACCTGCGGGGCGATGTGCCGCTGGAATTTCAGGCCGTGCCGGAGCCGAGAATCGTGCCGGTTTGGATGAATGATCCCGAATATCGTCAGCTTTGCAGCGGCTTTTTTCTGGACATTCTTTTTGACTGCCCGTATGAGATGCATGAGCTGACGGCAAATGAGTTTATCTCTGACATGGTTCGGGATCTCAGCGAGGAGCATAAGGAAGTGCTGTATTTCCTCTCCCTGCGGCTGTACAGCGCTACCAAACTGGCAGCGCTGCGGGGGCAGTCTGACCGGAACATCCGCAAGCTGCGCCTGACTATTCACAAGAAGCTGCAAAGAGCGTTCTACCAGCATTTGCAGGAGAAGCAGGAGGCGGGCGGCAGCCTGACGCTGCGGGAGCAGGAGTTTTTCCGTGTATTCGGAGAGCTGCTGCAAACCATGGGCAAGAATGCGGTGATTCGTCCAGAAAACAAGACCAAGCCACGAAAGAAAAAAGCCGCCCTTGACGAAGCCAAGGGCGGTTGATACAATAGTAATACAGTTAATATATAGTTGGATTACGAGCAGAGAGGAACAGCGCCATGAAGAATCTCTTTGAGCAGTCCCGTTCCCATTGGGTGCGGTATGACCGCTATGAACTGAAAACCGCCGCAGACGGAAAGCGGTATATCACGCCGGGGAAGAATGCCAAGCCCGACATTTATAACCCTCTGAAGGAAGCGCCGGGGATCGTGCTGGATGCGCTGAACGTGGGAATGCTGATGATGAACCGCAGCCCGGAGGACGAGGTGCAGAAGGCCATTCTGGAGTTTGTGACCCATTACGGTCTGCTGGGTCTGATGACGGCGCTGCCTACCACGCCGTCCTTTATGGACTATGAAAAGGTGTATCTGCCGAAAAACCACTTCATCAAGGCGGAGTCCATGGAAACCGAGGACTATCTTGCCCTGTTCTATCCATTTGACCAGTTGGATCTGGTCAAGAAGGGCATTGAGTCCAGTTGGAGTGTGTCCGGCGATAACATGATGGTGGCACTGACCATGACCTTTGCGAGTGAACCCATGGCAAAAACCATGAGCTTCCAGCGGGAGTATGCTGAAGCCTATGACTGGGTAGCACAGCAGTTCAAGGATTGGGCTTTCACCCTGACTACCTCCATTCTGTACTATAACGACTATGACCTCATCGACGAGGATACCCGGAATTTGTACCGCAAGGGCATGGCGGCCTTCGGCGGCATAGCGCCCAGCTACCATATCGAGCTGCTGGACAAGCCGACCATCTATTGGGACTTTCACTCCCTGCTGCTGGGTGTGCAGATGATGTTCAGCTTCATGCTGGTGGATGGGGAGAAGCCCCTGCGGTTGTGCAAGCATTGCCAGAAGGTGTTCCTGAGCAGCCGCTCCAATTCCGCATTTTGCAGTCCCCGGTGCAAAAATCAGTATAATGTCTATAAGAGCCGTGGGAAGAAAAACAGCGATGAAGATTGAGACATGTGTAAAAACAATCACAGGAGATGTTGTATGTTTACTTTGATAGACTTTGAAAACTGGGAACGTAAGGAACATTATCTGCATTTTTACAATGATGTGCGCTGCTCCTATTCTACGTGCGTCAATATCGACATATCAAATCTGAACGGGCAACGGCTATATCCGGCAATGCTTTGGCTGTTGACGCAGACCATCAATGAAATGCCAGAGTTTCGTACCGCTCTTACAGAAAAAGGACTTGGCTATTTTAGTGAGATGCACCCTGCATACACTATTTTCAACCAGGGGCAAAAGACGTTTTCTGGGATATGGACAGCGTACAAATCAAATTATGCTGCTTTTCTGAGCAGTTACGAGGCCGATGTTGCGAGATATTCCTCATCTAAAGAATATGCTCCGAAACCCGAAAGACCCGCCAATTCATTTGATGTATCCATGATTCCCTGGTTTTCATTCACAGCATTTAATCTACAAGTTTTCGGCGACGGAAACTATCTGCTTCCGATTTTTACCATGGGAAAGGCTTTTGATGCAGGATCGAAGAAAATGCTTCCATTAGCGATTCAGGTTCATCATGCAGTTTGCGACGGATACCATATCGGACGGTTCATCGAATTGTTGCAGGAGAAAATCAACGATTTTGATTCCAGTTTCAATTCCACCTCTTATGATATATCTGCGACGGCGAAAGAACGAATGAATGAAATGACAGATAAAGCACTTTGGGTATTTTCAGACATGTCAGGAAATTGTAGCAGCACAATATCTCTTTGCGAGGCAACTAAGGAAGATGCACCGTTTATAGCCTCGGTCTACAATCAGGCAATTCTTGCGGGAAACTGTACTTGTGATACCCAAACAGTCACTTCCGAAATGCGTGAAAAATGGATTTGTCAGCACGCTACCGATGGTTACCCGGTGTATTTGTGTCTTGAGAATGGGATACCTGTGGGCTATGGCTATTTAACTGCTTACCGACAGGGTCGTGAAGCTGTTAATCATGTGGCGGAGATCAGTTATTATTTGGACTTCTCAGCACACGGGCGCCATATCGGCACTCATCTGCTTGCCGCATTAGAGCAACAGGCAAAGAAGCAAGGAATTAAGGTCCTGATTGCAATTCTCGTTGGCAGCAATCGGCCAAGCATTGGCTTATTGGAGAAGCATGGTTATGTGGAATGGGGTCGGCTTCCCCAAATCGTACATTTTGGTAATCGGCATACCGATCACTTGATATACGGCAAGTATCTGTAAAGATAGGACGGTATCATACTAAGCGGAATATGCGAACGGAAGTATTTTATCAAGCGAGGTTTTTAGAAAATGGTCGAGAGAATTTATCATGTTGGATTAACTGTATCTGATTTAGATCGGTCCATTGCTTTTTACAGAGACATCCTTGGCCTTGAATTCCAAAGAGAAATATTCATGGCTGGCGAAGAAACAGACAGGTTGTTTCGAATGAAAAATACAAAAGCGAGAGTAGCTTATCTGAACGGCTCTAAAGCCGTTGAAGCGCCACCAATCGAACTGATTCAGTTTGTGGACAATAAAGTAAAAAAAGTGAAGGGGAATCTATTTACAACATCTATCTCAGAAGTATGTTTCTATACGGATGATATTGAGCGTGTTTATAATAGTCTTATCGAAAATCATGTAGAATGCTTATCTGAACCGCAGTATTTCGATTTCCGGGCAAACGAATTAGGAGAAAGCAAGGCGTTTTATTTCAGAGATCCCGACGGGATTGTACTTGAAATGATGCAACCTATTTGAAGATAAAACCCAATTGGGGAAATGCCCGTTATTGGCCATGCAGTCAATAACGGGCATTTGTCATTCATATACAAACTCGGTCAAAACGATTTCCTCCGCGCGGCTGCGGATGCTGTTCATGCGGCGCACCCATTCCATTTGGTCGGCGGCCTTGAGTGCTTCGGTCACGCCTTCCTGCTTCGCCATTGCGGAAACAATGATTTCCATGCGCTCGTTGCAGGCTTGGTCGATCTCGGCAAGGTGCCGATGCAGCGTTCCGCTTGTGAGCAGGCTTGCATAGAGAACCGGACGATGTTCTTTCAGATAGCTACGGCGCATACGTCCATACTTGCCGATCTGGTATTCCGGTTCATCCGGCAGCGCAAGATTCGGGATAAGATAATCACCCTCCTGACGGTAAGTGCCGCCCATTTCCTCAAAGATGGATTTCATAAAGTTCAGCTCCTTTTTGTGTTGATTTGCAGCGGTTATAAGGCTTTTTTGGCTCCTTTCCTACAACTGCTGTTCCATTCACCACAAATGAGCCGCAGTCATATGTATTAGATGGGAGAAACCACCCTCTACATATTAACTCTTGATTGGAAATGGAATTGCTTTCGCCTTGCAGCTCGTCCTCATGGGATAGTCTTGGGTAAAGGGCGGTAATTGGTTGTTGGTTGGTCTGTCTTAACATAAAATCCTCCGTTTCCGACAGCCAGCCCCACTATTCCGTACCTTGATTGTACCACATGGGGCGGCTGTCTGTATAGCGGCAAAAGCGTCAAATCTGCTTCTTTATGGTCGGTCAAATCGCCGTTTTTTGTGTAGCAGCTTCCGCTTCCAGCACTTTCATCATCTTGTCGGCTGCGGTGTCGGTTGCGCCCTGCTTGAAGAAGCCGGAAACGGTAAGGACGGAGTTGCCCATGCGGATTTCCGTCACACAGTCCGGGCGGCGGTCTGTTTTGGTGGTGCTTGTCTGTTTCGTTTCTGTCATAGGCTCTCCTTTCGCTGCTTCATCAGTTGCTTTAAGCGTTCCAGCTTTTCCTGTGCGGTTTCCTTTCGGAAGTTGCTGCCCGTGAAGCGGACGGGGGCGCACATGGAAGTCAGCCTGTCATAGATACGGGCGTGGGGCGTGTCCTGCGGGTGCTGCAATTCCTCCAGCGTGAGGTTGGTCGTGGCGATCAGCGGCTTGCCGCTTCGGTAACGGCTGTCAATCACGCTGTAAACCTGTTCCAGCCCGTATTCTGTTCCTCGCTCCATACCGAAATCATCAAGTATCAGCAGAGGGTAGCTGCAAAGGCGGGAAATATATTCGTTCCTGCCCTCAAAGCTGGCGGCAAGGTCACCCAGTATCGTTGCAAAGTTTGTCATGCAGACGGCAACCTCTTTTTCCATAAGGGCGTTGGCGATACAGGCGGCAAGGTAGCTTTTTCCCGTCCCCACGCCGCCCCAAAACAGGTAGCCGATATTTTCAGCCTGCATGGTTTCCCAGCTCTCCACATAAAAGCGGGCGGTTTCGGTCTGCGGGTTTCTGCCGTTGTCATGCTCAAATGTCCAGTTCCGCATAGCAGGGTCGGTAAAGCCCCGGCGTTTCAAGTCCTCCACTTTTTCAAGGTGCTTCTGTCGGCTTTCGGCGGCTTGCTGCTTTTCACGGGCTGCCCGCTGGCAGTCGCACTCTGACGGGTGGCGGTCACGCCCG
>ERZ894240.1576-NODE-1576-length-13103-cov-31.919758_pt1 | contig 13103 bp, 14 predicted proteins | sample MGYA00380298_ERZ894240 | MGnify/ENA primary metagenome ERZ894240 (study PRJEB32331, sample SAMN06328419) | human gut metagenome | biome: human gut microbiome; feature: stool | host: Homo sapiens | collected 2014-06-27 ...
GTATTCTTATTTTCCATTGTAAATCAGTTGATTAAGCACCTCTAATTTACGAAGAGAATTTGAATTACTGTTACTTCCCACTCCTCTTTATTGGGGGTGGGAAACTTTAGTAAATAATACGACATCAAATTCCTGTTTTAAAAACAAATCAAGATTCGAAATCTTTTAACAATTTACGGATATAAATTCCCAAATTGGTTTCGTGTTCATCTATACCGAGTTTTTTTCTTATTACACTGCTTATATTGTAATGGCGCTTAAGTTCGATATACGCTCCAACCTCTTTGCCATTCAATCCAATTGCATAGAGACATAAGTAATTGATTTCATAATCGGTAACTTCATGATCACGAAGATATTCAAAAAATCGAGGATGCGATGCGGCAAAAGCCATACGAGTTGAATCCATAAAATCCTTTTTATTTTTGCGAATAGATGTTATCCATTGATTATAAGCCTTAGCATGAGATTCATTATTGGAAATTTCTTTTGCCAACAAACTATTAAGCATATCCAAGCGTTCCTTTATAACATCATGTACAGCTAAGGACAAATCTACTTGATTCTCCAACAAGCCTTTCAGTTTATCACATTCGTTTTCTATCCGTTCCTTCTCATATCTCAAATTGATTGCTTCCAATTCTTGTTGATACCGTTCATTTTCTAATCGTACTTTTTCTTGCTCCAAGTTTCTTGTTTGCAATGCTTTTTTATCAAGTTCAAGTAAAGCATTCTCCTTTTCTCTACGCAAATTTAACTCCGAGAGTCTTAAAATTTCATTTTTTCTTTCAGCTATTAACCGCTTCGACCGATTAGAATTTGCCCAATGGTAGAGCCACCCAATAACTAAAAATAAACTTAATATACCGCAACATGTAATTCCTATTATTTTGTCGCGTTGTTTTATTTGTTGCATTTTTTCCATTTGCATCCGATGCTTCTGATCGACAAAGAGCAACTCGTGTGTTAGCAATGCATAATGATGACGAGCCAACAAAGCAGAATAATTTTTATACTGCTTTAAAGCCTGTTTGTAATCGCCTTTATTTTCAAATGCCAGAGTTTTAACCGATGCATATTGAAGTGAATCAAGAAGTGAAAAATCTGTTTGATCTATACCCCAAAGATATGCTATAGCCTTATCGGGCTTACCAATCTTGATATATCCTTGTGCCAAATGAATACCTTTATCTCCTGAAAATTTTACATTCTCGTATTCGTGCAATAAAGTTTGAATTTCCTTTTTCGTACCAAACCTCATGACGTATGAAATATAAGACGAAAGCAAAAAATCCTCACCACTACCATTTTTATGAACCAATTTCATACAAAGGGACAACAGGCTGTCTGCTGCCGACTTATCTTGCTTAAACACATAGCCATCTAACGCATTTGTATAGCATTTTAGTTCATAATCATGGTATCGAATGGCACCGTATAACTTTGCTGCTAACAATTGATTCTGAATAAACTCATTTATTTTATACTGCTTAAAATATAATGTAGCTTGAGCTACAAGCAAGTGAGCAAATCGAAGCGTATCGGTCATCTCATTCTTCAAGTCACAAGCGTACATAAACGACTGCATGGCATTATCATCATCGCCTTGATTCTGATAGATACGACCCTGATAATACAAAGTGCGTAAACGTTCATCAGCTGTACCAAACTTCAAATAATAATCAATAGCAGGCTGCAAAATATTAAAATTAGTCGTATCAATATAATTACGATCTAAAGCTATTGATTTCAACAGAGAATAACGAGCCAAAGCTTGCTCACCATGAACATTCTTTTCCGAAATTCCATTAAGTATAGCAAGCGATGAATCAGGGTGACTTTGCATAAGATGTTCGGCCCGATCCATTTCCCTTTCATTATTATAATGGTTGCATCCATAAATAGATAGCAAAACCAATGAAAACAATAAAAATATCATTCGATGTATGAGTTTTGTACTAATCATTATACAAATAAAACATTATCAACACTAGCAATTTATCAATGCCAGACAACGACAAACTTTTATCACACCAGTTTATAGCCAAAGCCATACACGGTTTTGATTTCCAGTTCGGCGCCGGCTTCTTTCAGTTTTTTGCGCAGGTTTTTGAGCTGGGCGTAAATAAAGTCGAAATTGTCGGCCTGATCGATAGAGTCGCCCCACACGGCTTCGGCCAATATGCTCTTTTCGATCAGGCGGTTCGGGCGGTTCATGAAGTAAACCAGGATGTCGTATTCCTTACGGCTAAGGTCTATCAGTTTACCGTCCACCTCCACCTTGAAGCTGTCGGGGTGTACACACACGTTGGCATATTTCAACAAGGCTTCGCCATCGCGCTGTTTGCGGCGCAACACGCTCTTAAGGCGGGCGTGCAGTTCGGCCAGGTGGAAGGGTTTGGGCAGGTAGTCGTCGGCACCCAAATCCAGTCCGGTCACCTTGTCCTCGATCGAATCCTTAGCCGAAAGGATAATGACATTGGGCATACGGTGACCTTCCTTTTGCAAGTCGCGCAAAAGGTCGAGTCCGTTGCCATCGGGCAGCATGATGTCGAGCAAAATGCAGTCGTATTCGTACACCAGGGCTTTTTGCCGTGCTGCCTTGTAAGTGTCGGCAGTTTCCACAAGGTAGCGTTCTTTCAACAAGGAGCGTTCGGTTATTTCGCGCAAATCGGCATCGTCTTCAACTATAAGTATTTTCATGGAGCAATTATTTTTCGTTTGGATGCAAAGGCCGAAAACAAATTAAGCACTTACTTAAGTATTCGGGCCGCGCAGTTTTCAGTCAGTTCATGGGCTACAGCCTAAACAAAAGTAGTTATTTATTCTAAACAGAAAGCCTAATCCCATAAAAAACTTGTAATTTTGCAGCCGCCAAGCGCAATACCACGCCTTGTCCGACCGTAAGGCGACGGGCTTCCTTGCGCTTCGAGTGCTTGATAAACCTCGTAAAAAACAAGAATATTTTATGTCAAAAACTTTACTGACAGGCCCTCAAAGGCCGATGGTCAGCATTCCGTTTATGCTCCTCGGAATGCTGTTCTGCGTATGCTTAATTGCAGCTAACTTGCTCGAAACAAAGCAAGTGACGTTAGGTCCGCTCGACCTGACAGCCGGACTCATTGTTTTTCCGGTTTCGTACATTATCAACGACTGCTTGGTCGAAGTATGGGGCTACCGCCGTACCCGCCTGATTATTTGGTTAGGCTTTTTCATGAATTTTCTTTTTGTGCTCTTTGGTTTGGCAGCCGATGCCTTGCCGGGTGCTCCCTATTGGCAGGGCGAACAGGGTTTTCACGAAATGTTCGGCTTGGCACCGCGCATTGCCGGCGCTTCGTTTCTGGCCTTTCTGGTAGGTTCGTTCCTCAACGCCTACGTGATGAGCCGCATGAAGTTGCAGGCCAAAAACGGCGAACACTTTTCGCTGCGTGCCATTGCATCGACTGTGGTGGGCGAAACGGCCGACTCGCTGGTGTTCTTTCCGCTGGCCTTGGGGGGTGTGGTGCCCTGGAGCGTCATGCCGTTGCTCATGGTCAATCAGGTGGTGCTGAAAACCGTGTATGAAATCATTGCCCTGCCACTAACCATCCGCATCGTGCGCAAACTCAAAAAGTTCGAAGGCGCCGATGCCTACGACAGTCACATTTCTTACAGCCCATGGAAAATTCTGGATTTATAAATTAGCAAAAAGTAATTCGTATGATAACGCCTATACTCAACAAGCCGAGCCGCGCACTGGTAGTGTTCAGCGGCGGCCAAGACTCTACTACCTGCCTGTTCTGGGCCAAAAAGCATTTTACCGAAGTATATGCCCTCAGCTTTGTTTACGGACAAAAGCATGTTCGCGAGGTGGAACTGGCACGCCAAATTGCCGAAGAAGCCGGGGTGCATTTCGACGTGATGGATGTAAGCTTCATCAGCCAGTTGGCGCACAACTCGCTCACCGACACGTCTATCCCCATGGACAGCGAAAAGCCTGCCGACGGTGTACCCAATACTTTTGTGCCGGGACGCAACCTATTCTTTCTGAGCATTGCGGCAGTGTATGCACGCGAACATGGCATCAAGCACTTGGTTACCGGGGTTTCGCAAACGGACTTTTCGGGCTACCCCGACTGTCGCGATTCGTTTATCAAATCGCTCAACGTCACACTGAACCTGGCTATGGACGATAGTTTTGTGATTCACACACCGCTCATGTGGATTGACAAATGCCAAACGTGGGCCTTGGCCGATGAACTTGGTGTGCTCGACCTGATACGTCACCGCACACTCACTTGCTACAACGGTATCGTGGGCGACGGCTGCGGACACTGCCCGGCTTGCACGCTGCGCCGCGAAGGACTGGAGGCTTACTTAAAACTGAAAGAAAAACAGCCGGAAAGTAAATAGCTACTCCGACTGCTTGAATACGAACATAAGTTGACGTTGAAAGCTATTTGCATGTTCAACGTCAACGTAACAACTTCACCTACTTTTTTTCTACACCTATCATGCTCAAAACCAGTATTGCCTACTTTTCGCCCACTCACACCTCGCGCAACATTGCACGGGCTCTGGCTAAGGGTTATTCCAAACGAATAGCCAAAGAACTCGATGCCACCCTTACGCCGCTTGCTCCAACGGAATTTGCTCCGACAGATTTGCTCATTGTGAGCGTGCCGGTGTATGGCAGTGCTGTGGCTCCCATTGCCCTGAAACGCTTAGACCAACTGCGGGGCAACAACACGCCGGCTGTAGCGATTGTGCTCTATGGCAACCGCGACTTTGGTCATGCCCCCACTCAGTTGGCTGATTTCCTGAAGGAACGCGGATTTTGCGTGGTGGGTGCGGCTGCATACGTGGGTGAACACTCGTACAGCACGCCCGAACGTCCCATTGCAGCCGGACGCCCGAACCACAGCGACTTGAACGAGGCTCTGAACTTTGGCTTGGCTATTCGCGAAAAAATGGAGCAGCATTCCGAACCTCTGGCTGTTGACTGTTCACAACTGAAATGTCCGCCGAGCAACTGGCTGAGCAAACTGCGCTTCATTGCCTTCGTGCTGTCGTATCGCCGTCGCATGAAAAAGCATCCGGTTAAAATTGTTCCGGTTACGAACGAAGCTGTCTGTACGCAATGCGGAGCTTGCGCACGCATCTGCCCCACGGGGGCTATCAGTGCTGACAGCCTAACCGAAACCGATGCGTCGAAGTGCATAAAATGTGCGGCTTGTGTAAAGGGTTGTCCGCAGCACGCCCGCAAGCTCAACACGCCCTTTGCGGCTCCTTTGGCGCGTAACTTTAAGCAGCCAAAACCTAATGTCAGCTTGATTTAAACGTAAGCTCAAAGCCGCAATCATCTCATTTCCATTTTCCATACTCATCAAAAAACTTAGCCCTATGCGCGAAGATTTAAAGCTTGAAGCTCTCGGCCGCAAAACCGAATACAAGAGTGACTACGCTCCCGAAGTTCTTGAAACTTTCGAAAACAAACACCCTGGCAACGATTACTGGGTGCGCTTTAACTGCCCGGAATTTACAAGCCTCTGCCCTATTACCGGACAGCCCGACTTTGCCGAAATTCGCATTGCCTACCTACCCGACCACTTGATGGTAGAAAGCAAAAGTTTGAAACTCTATTTGTTCAGTTTCCGTAATCACGGTGATTTTCATGAAGACTGTGTGAACATTATCATGAAGGACTTGATTAAACTCATGAATCCCAAATACATTGAGGTGACGGGACTGTTTACCCCTCGTGGCGGCATCAGCATTTACCCGTACGCCAACTATGGCCGTCCGGACACAAAATACGAGGAATTGGCCGCTTACCGCTTACAACAGCACGACTTGTAGGCTGTCTGCTTCAAAGTTTTTATTCATTCTTCAACAGGTGTTGCTTGCGGGCAACACCTGTTTTTTTATTGTGTGTTTGCCCCCAAAAATGCGGTGCACACCCCTGATAGTATTAGCCTTTATGATTACCTTTGCTAATACTTACAGCTCCCTTCGTTTTATTTTTTTTCTTGAATTTTGTTACAAAAAGCATTTATCTGCGTTATCTTAGTAAAACAACTCAATCACTCACATGGCTCACCCTCCAGACAATAATCCACTACTCGCTGCCTTTCAAAGGCTACGCAAAGGACTGCTCCGAATGGCTACCAGCCTGACGGGCTGTGCTGATGATGCAGAAGATGCTCTGCAAGATGCCTTTGTGAAAATGTGGACCAAACGTACTGACATTCACACAGCAGACGAGGCCGCTGCCATGCTGACCGTTGCGGTGAAGCATTTAAGTATTGACCGAATCAGACGAAGGCAAACAGCGCCGCTTGTTGAACTGACTGAATGCTACCGCAATGACTGCGAACCGGCAGATGAAAGCAAAGAGGATACGCAAATTAAGTACAACGAAGTGATGCAACTGATTCGAACACGACTCACTCCTCTGCAACAGCAAATTATTCACTTGCGCGACTACCGGGAAAAGTCGTACGATGACATTGCATACGAACTGAATATGCAACCGACAGCTGTCAGAATGCAACTGTCGAGAGCACGAAAAACCATACGCGATATTTACCGAGAACTACATGCCAACGACTAAAAACTTCCTGACTATGAACAAATCATTGCCTCAAATACTTACTGCCGAACAAGCCCGGCAACTGATACAGCGCTACTTTGATGCTGAAACCTCGGAACAGGAAGAGGCCGCACTGAAACAATTCATTGCATCGCCTGAAGGGGCCGACGCTCAGTTCAACGAGGTGCGTGCGGTTATGGGTGTAGCTATTTGCGATGCACTGGTTTTCCCAAAAACCAACTTGCCCGACCGGACAATTCGACTTACAACACGCAGAAAACGCTTCACCCTAACGAGTCGGCACGTATGGCAACGTGCTGCTACTATTTGCATGCCGCTGCTGCTGGCCGGAGGTATCGCACTCACAGGATATATTCACCAACAAAATAACCGATGTGTGGCTTACATTCATGGCAAAAAGGTGACCAATACCTCACAGGTGGAACAGGCCATGCACGAAGCACTGACCGACATCAGCCGACCGCACGATGCACCGGGCATTGAGGAACAAATGTCGCAGATGTTTTGTCCCACGGAATAAACTGATTGGATAACAACAACGATGCTTCATTAAAAACGTGTCTTTTTACTTCTCTTTAAAATCACAATGCCAATTCTCATTGCTTTATGCCATGAAACATTCACTCATTCTTATGCTATGCCTGCTCTGTTTCGGCTCTCTCCCCCTTTCAGCTCAAAAGGATCTGCAGATAGGCAAATTCTTTGACAGTTCCTATGGGAAAAGAAAGGATGCTACCGAAACGCTGATTAAGGGCAAACAACTTAAACCCTACAAATTGTCGCTATTTCGCAGCCTGACGCTGCCAATTCATGCGGTAAACATCGCTGAATTGGAAAAAGCTATCAAAACCGATACCAAAGAGGCCATTGACAAGGAGGCTGGGAGCAAAGGTGCACGACTTTATTATGGTTTTTACCAACTACGGCCAATAGATAAAACCCGACGTTACTTGTTCTTCCGAAACAATTCGCTGAACTCTACGACTTCCAGACAAAACACGCTTACGCTCATTTATATGCAAGGATCGGCCACGCTCGACGAATTAAAAAGCAAATTTGCCAAATAAGCTGATGTTGAAGGTTACTTTTAGAACATCTGCTGAACTTACTCACTGATTAAATTTCAATACAGATAGACTATGAAAGATCTGCATTTCATCTTTTGCAGCCTCATGTGCCTCACGGCATCGGCTCAATCACAACCGACGGTTGTCAATGACACCGTGCATAAAGTAATTCGCCCCGACAGCATTATCGTTACAAGCAATGCTGCGGGCTCTGAAACGAGTTTTTATATTTATGGTCGCGAAGGTGAACCGGGGTATCGCTACAATCACACCATCAGTTCGAACGACGAAATGAATGCCTCTATCAATGAGCATGCCACAAAATGGGACTTTTCGCTCGCACTTCCCTTTAAAAAAACAAAGAACAATACAAAATATACATTCCAAATGATTTCGGGGCTGCGCCTGGGTGCAACTATTCCTTTGCAACGCACCAATCAGTTCAACGCCAAAGTGGGATTGCACGCTGGCTTCAACATTTTTGAACTGATTACACAGTTGCCACGCAAAAACCACGCACTCATTGCCGGATTGGGCTTCGAAGCTGATTGTTTCAAGCAGCGCAAAGGTCTGCAGTGGATTAAGCAGAACTCACACTTAAGCACCCTGCCCTTTGCTGACGAAAGCACACACCGACGTTCGCGACTGTTTACTTACTCATTAGGCTTGCAGCTGGGTTATCAGTACAGCACGAAAAAAACAGAAATGCGCCTGATGGTAATTCCGGAATTTTATCCGAAAATGCTAGTCAGAAATCGCTACAATATAGGCAATCAACACATCACCGACCGCTACCGCCACATTGACCGACGCCCCTTCGGCGTAAGTTTCCGCTTCGATGTAGCTTCCAAAGAATGGGGAGGATTGTATGTGCTTTACAGTCCGCTGAAGCGTTCCACTTCGCCTGTTGCCCCCAACTTTAATTCACTTTCCATTGGTTACACATTCTAACACCCTTTCTAACCATGCTACGTTTTTACACTTTAATCATCGCATCACTAAGTTGTTGGCAACTGGTTACGGCACAAGAGCAAACGGATTCTGTCCTTGTAAGTGATACGTCGGCCAACAATGCCACACGCCATATTGATAATGACAGTTCACTGACCGATGCCGAAAAGGATTGCCACATGCTCTCTTTAACAGACATCAAGAAAAAAACAAAATGCCACTTGGGCAAACGTAAATCTAAATTCTACTTTGGCGACTTTCACATCGGTTTCGTGCAAGCCATCGATGCGCCCAAAGCCATGGACATTGACATGGGGTCATCCATTGAAGTGGGATTTACACCTCTAACCTACCGCTGGTACACGCGCAACCGCAAACAGTACTTCAGCATGGGGCTGGGAGTAAACTGGCGCAACTTCAGAATGACGGGACGTTCGCGTTTCGACAAGGACACCAACGCAAATCTCATTATCAGCCCATATCCTGAAGAAGTGAGCGAAATCGGCAGTTCGCGCATCAAGGTATTTAGCATCAGCGTTCCGTTCACTTACGCTTTCCACCTTGGCAACCAGTGGAAAGTGGGACTTTCAGCAACCTTGAACTTCAATACCTTTGCTTCTATCGAAACTCAATACCGCATAGTCGATACTGAACTAGTGCCAAACGAAACGGTAGTGCATCACGTTAAAGAAGGTGACTCGCACATTCACCACCAGCCGGTGTCGGTAGACTTCGGAGTCCTACTCAACTGGCGTTGGCTAGGTGTGTATGCCAAATACAGTCCGTGCAAGGTGCTGAACACTGATTTCGGTCCATCGTTCACGCCTTTAACCGTGGGATTCAGCATTGGTTTTTAATACTAACAGAAAGTGACGCAAATGCAGCAACTTGAATAGGTTGCACATTTGCGTCACTTTTTTTATTTCTAAAAAGGGGAGGTTATTCTATCACTACCTCGTCGGTAAAAACCCAGCCGCCAAAGGCTGAAGGTTCGGCTTGCCTTCTTTGATAACAGTTATATACCAAACACAAATGCGTACATAAGGCAACAGAATTTTGCCCAATGCTAAGTTTCCAAAACCCCAATTCTTTAATAAACAAAACTTTGGAAAACTCATTCATTTTCTCTATTTTTGCATGCGTAACATCATTACTCCTTCGTATTACAAATCTATTGTATGTTACTTTCCATCACCCATTTTGAGGATGGAATTTGCTCATCTATAAATAAAAACAACAAACCGTGAAAATAATTTCTGAAAACTTAATACGCTCTTTAGGTATTTCGGCCAAAGAGTGTGTCGCATGGATTTATGAAAGTTTTGCAATGAAAGCTGAAGCACAACTCCCCGCAAAAATAAGTGTGCATCCTGCTGAATATGACTTCTTTACCTCTATGCCTTGTCTACTGCCACAAAAAAAGGAGAATAAAAATGCGAACAGATATTTTGGTATTAAAGAAGTACATCGCATAGAAGGAGCTGTTCCCTCACTTGGCAGCGACATGTTACTTTACAATGCAAACAATGGAAAACTGCTTGCACTCGTTGATTGTGATTGGATTACAACCATGCGTACCGGAGCCGTGGCAGCTGTTTCGGCTAAGGCTCTTCGTAAAACCAATGCACATGTTTACGGCTTTGTAGGCTTAGGTAACACCGCGCGAGCCACGATGCTCTGCGTACTTGAAGCAGAACCAGAAAAGCATTTCGACGTTAAATTGCTCCGATATAAAAACCAAGCTGAACGATTCATTGAACGATTCAAAAACTATGATAATGTGTCGTTCGAAATCGTGGATGACATCAACGAAATGGCTCGTTCAGTTGATGTGTTTTTCAGTTGCATCACCAGTGCAAACGGACTGCTTGTTGAGGACGAAAAAACATTTCAACCCGGGGTAACAGTTATACCTGTTCATATGAGAGGATTACAAAATTGTGATGTCACTTTTGACCGTGTTTTTGGCGATGACACCGACCACGTCAAGGGCTTTAAGTTCTTCCCACAGTTCAACGACTATAACGAAATTGGCGAAGTGCTTGCAGGACGTGATCCGGGAAGAAAATCTGAGGAACAAAGGATAATTGACTATAATTACGGCCTTGCACTCCATGATGTAGTTTATGCTTCGAAAATATATGATTTGATTGAAAATAAAGAAGTTCCCAACGTCAAAATCGTAAAAGAAACTGAAAAGTTCTGGATTTAATAGCAAATAAACGCCAATGTGTCAACTTTAAATAGTTACTACATTGACGTTTATTTTTTTACAGACATAAAGCATTTATTCTATCACTACCTCGTCGGTAAAAACCCAGCCGCCAAAGGCTGAAGGTTCGGCTTGCACGCGCACATAGCGTGCTTCGGTGGCTGTTCCTTTCCAAGAACAGGTGCGCACATCGGGCAACACGGTTTTGGCCGATTCATAACTCGTACGCGCTACTTCGGTGAATTGCTGCCCATCGGCCGATACGGAAACAATAAACGCAGAGGGGAAGAATATTTCGGGACCGCACGACTGCATGAAGTCGCACGCAACGCGGCTGACTGACTGCACCGAACCCAAATCGACCACTACATCGAAACGCTTGCCTTTGATAAAGCCTTGCCAACGTCCGTCGTTGTTGGCCCAACCGCCACGCAAACCATCGGTCAATGCTCCGTCGCCACCGGCGAGGTAATAAGGATGGGCAGGCAAATTATATTGCACCTTGGCACCAACAGCCTTGTGCTTCACGGGCTGCAAGGCTTCGGGGCGTTCGCCACGTTCGTTCTTTAAATCAAAGGCATGGATGCCCTTGCGCTGCAAAACGTCTACTTCACGTTCAGCACGCTGACGAAAGTCGGCATAATCCTTTTGCCCAGTGCCGTTCCACCCTATTTCTGCCAAGGCTAATACACGCGGATAAAGCATATATTCAGCCTGCTCGGGCGTGGGCACGTATTCTGTCCACAAATTTCCTTGCACCCCTTTCACCCGTTTGCATTCATCGGGCGTAAGGTTTTGCAAGGGGTCGTAAGCATACACTTTTTGCAGAGGCAGATAGCCGCCAATGGCTTCAGGCTGGGTGGGCGGTGCATCCTGATAGCTGTCGAGATAACAATAGGCACCGGGCGAAAGCACCACGTCGCACCCCTTGCGAATGGCTTCGCCTGCCTTGTCCGTACCGCGCCACACCATCACGGCAGTGCCTTGGGGCAGAGAGTCGGCAATGATTTCATCCCAACCCAACATTTGGCGTCCATGCGATTGCAAGAACTTGCCCATACGGTTAATCAGATAGGTTTGCAAACCATCTACGTGGTCGATACCCAATTTTTGCATCAAAGCCTGACAGCGCGGACACTTTGGCCACGATGCCTTGCCGGCCTCATCACCGCCTACATGGATATAGGTGGAGGGAAACACTTCCATCACTTCGGTCAGCACATTTTCCAAAAAAGTATAGGTTGCTTCGTTGCCGGGACAGAAGTCGGCCTGTTTGTAAGGTTCGTGCGTACACGAAAGTTCGGGATAGGCTGTGAGCACTTCTTCCGAATGGGCCGGCATCTCAATTTCGGGCACAAGGGTGATGCCTCGTTGCTGTGCATAGTCGTTGAGTGCGCGCAATTCATCCTGGGTGTAATATCCCCCGTAGGCCCCGGGTGTACCTTCAGCAGCATAGTGTCGTTGGCCGTTGTTCCACCAGGTTTTCCATAACGAATCAGTGCGCCAGGCTGCCAGCGAGGTAAGAAGCGGATAGCGTTTGATTTCCATTCGCCATCCGGCAGCATCGGTCAGGTGCAGATGGAGCCGGTTTATTTTGTAACGGGCTAACGCATCAATTTGCTTTTTCAAAAAGTCGATACTGAAAAAATGGCGGCTCACGTCAATCATCACACCGCGCCATACAAAGGCGGGACTGTCGGTCACGGTGCAGCAGGTTATTCCGCGCCGGGTAACAAGCTGATTAAGCGTCTGAGCGGCTCGCATAAAACCTTCATGCCCCTTGGCTGTGATGAGTATGCTGTCGGCACTTACTTGCAAACGGTATGCTTCGGCCGAGGGCAACGATTTGTCGAACTGGTAACGCACATAACGATGGGTTGAGGCGTGGGGCATACGGGCGGCTGCGGGTTGCAAAACGTCGTAAAAGTTGAGTGCGGCATTGCCTGCAGCATTGTCAATGCGGAAGGGTTTATCAATGCGGAAACTGCCTTTCTGCATCACTGCTTGCTGCGGCTTGGGCAAGAGCGGCTGCGCGCCAAGTGGGGCAAAAGGCAAAGTGAACAGGGCGAGGATATAACTAAGGGTTCGTTTCATAAAAACAAATGAAATATTACTGCCTTTCGGAATAAGCAGCAAATGGGTTTTAAACGTGAAAGAGCTACAGAATGCTGCCCATCCACAAACGAATGACAAGCAGTGTAGAACCTACGATTTTTGTGTAAATGTGTGAACTACCGCTAAACTAAAGATTTAGCGGCTTCGGAGATACCAATACCTCCTC
>ERZ894240.1581-NODE-1581-length-13083-cov-5.451336_pt1 | contig 13083 bp, 6 predicted proteins | sample MGYA00380298_ERZ894240 | MGnify/ENA primary metagenome ERZ894240 (study PRJEB32331, sample SAMN06328419) | human gut metagenome | biome: human gut microbiome; feature: stool | host: Homo sapiens | collected 2014-06-27 ...
CGAGATCTACACAGAGTAGATCGTCGGCAGCGTCAGATGTGTAATAAGAGACAGGATATTGGCATCCGCATATTTTTCCGGAAGATAGTCCTTCACATTGTCCTTCACATATTCAAAAAAATCTTTTCTGTTCATCATACGCAATTACCCCCTTCTGATCATGTGCTGGTTCATTCTCTTTTTGTTGACTGCCTGCTCTGCTTTTTTCTGGTATGCCATCATTCTCTTGAATGATCTCTCCTGCATTTCTCTCCCTGCCTGCACTGTGTTCATTGTTTTCTTCATATTCTTTACCTGTCCTTTCTTGATTTTGCTATGATAAAAGAGAGCCTCAAATCAAGGCTCCCTGCTCATATAAGGTTTCTATTTTCTTTTTCTCTTTCTTCTGTCTGCCAGAAGTCCGGCAATGCTGCTTACAGATACTGCCAGCAGTACCACCGGAAGCCAGAGATTCGTCTCATCACCGGTCTTCGGATTACCTGCTGACGGTGTTCCCAGCGTACCTTCCGTTGTCTGTGGCACTTCCGGCTTGTCATTTGTCAGGTCAAAGGTCACTTCCACAATCGGTGTGCTGTCATCTTTGTAGGCAAATACCACCTCATGCTCGGTCTCATCCAGTGTATATCCATCCAGCGTCTTGATTTCCACCAGATAATATTTCTTCTCACCGGCATATTTACCGTCTTTGTAATCTGCGATCTCATAAAGGCTGCTCTCCGCATGACCGGCAGCATCCGTCTTTAAGGTCTCCAGTACCTTCCCTTTGCTGTCACGGAGTTCAAATTCCACGCCTTTTAATGGCTCTCCGGTTTCCTTATCTGTTTTATTCAGGATCACTTTACCCTTTGCGGTATCATCCTTCATAACAACCGTCTGGATCTCGCCGGTATCTTTCACTTCAAAGGAGACATCGGCTGTCAGGATAAATCCTTTCGGTGCCTGTTCTTCCCTGAGTGTGTATCTGCCAATCGGCAGCTTCTCCACATAATGCGGCTCCTCTGTGGAAGTCCAGCTTTCCACTACCTGGTCATTTTCATCCAGGATCGTAAGCTTCGCACCAGGGATCTCCTGGTCTCCGGTGATATCTGTCTTGCTGATCTGTACCTTTGTCACATCATCCTTCATTTCATGCTTCTGGATTTCCGCAGTATTCTCGATGGTAAATTCGATGCTTTCTGCGGTTACATATCCATCTGCAGGTTTGGTTTCTGTCATTGTGTAGGTTTTGCCGACTACCAGCTCTTTGATCACATGGGCTTCTTCTGTGGATACCCATTCATCCACCACATTGCCGTCCTCATCGGTCACTTTCAGGTGGGCACCGGGAAGCTCATCCCCTGTTGTCAGGTCAGATTTTGTCAGTTCCACGGTTGTAGCCTCATTTTCAAAGGTAAAATCATAGCTTACCTCTGCCTGGTCCGCACCGGCATATTCAAAGGTGAAATCCTGTTCCTCATTGGTGGTCACAAAACCATCCGGAGCATACAGCTCTTTCACATAATAGTTTCCGTCTACCGGCAGGTCTGCCGTAAAGGTAATCTGACCGTTTTCATCCGTGGTCTTAAGCTCAATGAGCGTATCTGCTTCCAGCAGGACATCACCACTGGCATTTTTGATATCCTCCCTTGTAAACAATCCGAAGATACCGCCTGCCAGTACACGCTCCGTGTCTTTTTCCTTTTTCAGGACGGTCACTTTGACTTTCTGGCGGTTGTTCTGCCATGCTTCATCATACGTTACCACCGGGGTATCCTGGTCACGGTAACTTAAATCCACATATCTTGGCTCCCCATCCAGCACATAACCATGGGCAGTTTCTGCCTCTTTCACATAGTATTTTCCAACCGGAAGATCCCCAAGCTGTGCAATACCATTGGCATCGGTGGTAATGGTTCCCACCAGTTCATCTGCTTTAAAATAATCCTCGCTGACACCATCTGCCGCTTTGATATCTTCAGCGGCATAAACGTGAAAAGTAACTTCGGTAAGGCTTCCAGTGATATACTCAAACAGATGCTCCACCGTGCCTTTTGCATTATCCAGAAGCGTTACTTTATCCAGGAATTCACCCTTTTTGTTGATGATCAGAAGCCCGGTCGGCACTTCATCCTTCATTTCAACCTTCTGGACATCACCGTTATCCTCAACAGTAAAAGTGATATCCGTTGCTTTCAGGTATCCATACGGGGCAAATTCTTCCCGGAGTGTGTAAGTCTCCCCGACTACCAGACGTTTGATCACATGTGGGGCTTCCTTAACAGAAGTCCATTCATCCACAACATTCCCATCTTTATCCAGCACTTTCAGGCTTGCACCATCCAGTTCTGTTCCAGTGGTAATGTCAGATTTTGTGATCTCCACTGTGGTCGGCTGGTTTTTCTTCACGGCTTTCAAAACAACCGTTTCCACATCCTGTCCCTGATAGAAAGCATCAAAGTTCAGGACCTCATTGGAAGATACATAACCTGCCGGGGCTTTCAGCTCTTTCACATAGTAGCTTCCAAGCGGAAGATCCAGTGTACAGCCTGCCTGCCCCTTCTCATCCGAAGTCATTTCCTGAAGGAGGGTATCTGCCGCAACAATTACTTTGCCGTCTGCGGTAATATCTTCTTTGTTGTAGATACCAAATACTGCACCTGCCACAACTGCACTATTTTCCGCATCCTGTTTTTCAACCGTAATCGCTACCTTCTGTCTTTCATCACCGACGGTCACTTCCTGCTCTACTACCGGAGTATCCTGGCCTTCATAGACAAAGACAACTTCTGCAGCCTCCGGATTTAACACAAACCCTTCCGGAGCTGTTTTTTCCACTACCCGGTAAGCACCAAGCGGAAGGTTTTCTGCCACTGCCATTCCATCCTCACCGGTTGTGATCGTAGTCACCAGTGTATCCTTTGCATAGACTACAATCCAGTTTCCATCTGCGTCCTTCTGGTAATCCGGGGAGTAAATATCCTCCGCCGCATACACCTCAAAGACGGCATCTTTCAGAAACTGCTCTTCGTAAATGAAATCCTTGTTAAATCCAGCAAGCATCTCACCTTTTTTGTAAACAGTCAGCTTTCCTTTGACCGGATGGTTTTCGTAATCTACTTCAATCACCACATCCCCGCTGACAGAATCCATCTGGTATGCCGTATTGGAATCCACTGCGATCTCCACGTAATTCTGGTTTAAGGTATAGCCATCCGGGGCTGTCACTTCCTCGATCCGGTAATGTCCGATGCTTAAATTGTTCGGAAGGATCAGATAACCCTGGCTGTCTGTGAAATAGGATTTGTGGGTAACAGTGGTCGGGTAAGTCGTTACCTGTTCCACATATTTCTCATGGTCCAGGTCATAAATCTTAAATTCTGTACCTGCCACAAGCACCGGTCTCTTTGTTTCATCGTCTTTCTTCACGATCTTTAACTTTGCTTTAAATTCATCATCCAGAAGGATCCGCCAGATCTGCGGCTCATCCGGATGGTTTTCACTGATGGTAACAAGAAAGTCATCCACCGGCTTATAATTGTGCGGGGTTGTTGTTTCCTTCACAAGGTAAGTACCATACGGAAGCGGGATGCTGCAGGCATAGCCTCTGGCATCGGTAAACATCTCTGTTTTTCCATCTGCGGTCAGTACTACCGGCTTGGCAGAAGCAAAATCGTAACTGCCGTCCGGATTGGTCTTAAGGCTGCTCTTTAAGTAAGCAGTAAATCCGGCACCTTTTAACAGGTCTGCGTCTGTCTTTCCATTGTTCGCCGCTTTAATCACCTGGAACGGCTGTTTCATGACCTGTTCCGAAGATTCCGTACTGCGCTCCACAGTTTTTACAAGGTCTCCCTCATAACTGCATTCCAGGTCATACTCACCCTCGTCGATCAGGTATCCAATCGGCGGTGTGATCTCTTTCACATAGTATTTTCCAAGGTACAGGTCTACTACAGAAGCATCACCCTTTTTATCAACCGTCATGGTTGCCACCTGGCTTCCTGCTTTATAGAGGATGCCGGTTTTTCCATCCGGATGGATGATGTTTTCTCTTGCATACACTCCATAAACAGCGCCTTCAAAGGCGGCGTCTCCCTGGGTGTTTCTTCCGGTCTCTTTATCTTTCTTGACCAGATGGATCGTCGCATTGACACGTTCATTCTCAAACGTATGAGTAAATGCGACAGATGCCTGTTTATCGTTGGTGTACTGAAATCTGAAAGAGAATACATCCTCACTGTTACGGTAGTAGTTCACAGGTGCCTGCAGCTCTTTCACATAATAGCTGTGGTTGATCGGCAGGTCTGCCTGATATACAGCGTTTCCATCGGTTCCGGTTGTTGCTTTTTCAATCAGGGTATCTTTTCTCACTACCACATTCCCGGATACGTCAGCGATATCCTCTGCCGCATACAGTCCGTAAATTCCTCCGGACAGCGGGTTCTTTGTGGTATCGTCCTGTTTCACCACAGATACGCTTGCCTTCTGGCGGTCATTAGCAAAGGTCACATTTCCTACTGCCACTTCCACATTCTGTCCTGCATAGCTTAAGGTGATGGTTTTGGATTCCCCTTTGCACACATAATCTGCCGGGGCTTTCGTTTCTGTTACAACGTAAGTGCCAAGATGCAGGTTCTTAAGGGTTGCACTGCCATCCTCACCGGTGGTCAGCCCCTCTTTTACCAGGGCACCCTTTTGGAAAATAACCCTTCCATCTGCCGCTTTGATATCCGCTCCGGCATACACATTATAAACAGCGCCTTTCAATCTCTGTTTTGTGTACTGGAACACCACGCCGGAATCTGTGACAGAAGCACCGGTCAGCACTTCCCCTTCCTTATAAACGGTCAGGTCTGCAAACTGTTCCTTATCAGTTACGTCTTTCTTTGTAGTCCCGCCGATGACCAGGTTGATCCCATAGGCTTTGGTATCCAGCACATAGCCGTTCGGTACGGAAATCTCTTTCAGGTACACGGTATTCTGTGTCTTTTCAATGGTGATACTGGATGCACCATTGGCATCGGTTGCAGGCATCTTTGCGATCAGGTTTTTTCCTGCTTCATCACTGTAAATGCCATACACCGCACCAGCTACCTTTGCATTGCTTCCGGCATCCTTTTTCACGATCTCAATCTTTGCCATCTTCACCCATTCCACACTGAAATCCACATACTTCTCATCTGTGACACCTTCTCCAAATACCAGTGCCAGATCCTGAGTGGATGACCCTGTGGTGATCTTATAAGCGGAATAATCCTTGGTAATGCTTCCTTTCATGGTCACTGCCCAAGAGCCGCTTACATCTTCCGCCTGTGTCAGCGGTGCGGAAAGATAGAACTTTGTGCCGCCGGATACTTCTACGCTTGCCCCTGCCGCACTGGTCTTTCCGGTTGAAACGTTGTGGAATTTCACGCCGGATGGAAGCTTCATCGTAATGGTCTGAAGCGCATCTGCCTTAAAAGTGATCTCTTCCGTTCTCTGGGAATTGCCGTCAATATAGGCTTTTACCTTCGCATTGGAAAAGGACATCGCCACGTCCGGGATCTCCGGCTGGCTCACACAGTAGTTATAGAGTTCCATGGCCAGCGCCTGTCCGGTGGAGTTGGTGCCGGAAAAGGCATCACTGCTTCCATTTGCATAAGCGGCTGCCAGATGGGTAATGATAAAACGCTTTCCGGTAGAGAAATCCGGATGCTTTTCTGCGAAAAATCCTTCATCCCCGCTGGCTTTTGTACCGTAATAGCAGACTTTCGCTAAAGTCTTTCCGTCACTGAGCTTTGTGATCGTATAAGTTCCATCCCCCGGCCCCGGCTTGGATGGCTGTACGCAATAGGCAGTAGCAGTAACATCACCAAACTTAACGGTATAAGGTGCGGTCAGGTAAGAACCCAGACCATAATCTGCATAATAGTAATATGCCCCTCTGGTTACACTGACGGAGGTCGTGGATCTGGCACTTGCAAACAGTGCCTGTGCCTGAAACTGTACCGTCTCGCCTTCTTCCAGGCTCAGCATATCAATTCCCTGTTCTTCGCCCTGTTCCAGTACATCAGATACGGAAAGCCCGGTCTCCGGGTCAACGGTTTCCTGCCCTTCGCTTTCCTCCAGTGCTGCATCCAGTTCCTCTTCCGGAAGAACTTCGGTGCTTTCTACTATTTCCGTTTCTGGTTCAGCCTCTGTGACTGGTTCTGTGGCAGCTTCCGTCTCCATGGAAGTTTCTGTTGTTTCACTCTCTTCTGCAGATAACGTCTGCGAGTCTGCCTCATCATCATCTGCCGCTTCCTCTGTACCGCTGGAACCGGCATCTTCGCCGCCTCCTTCTGAAGCAGCCTGCACTTCTGTTTCCGCCTCTTTAACGATCAGGTTTCTGCTGATCTGGTACTTCGGATGTGCCTCATTGACCGGCTCCACGTAGTAGACGGCTTTATAACTGTCTGCGTGGTCTAAAGCAAAATCCTTTCCCTCTTCATTCTTAGCTTCCTCAAAAGTGACTTTTACTTTTTTGTCATCTTTGATCTCCAGCCCGGTAAAATCACAGGTGACATCAAATTCACTGCCAACGGTAATTTCATAATCTTTGGCTTTTACCACTTCATCTTCGTCCAGCAGATCCTTGACCTCTTCATAAAGGGGCGGCTTTTCTTCCGCTTTGGGTTCTGCCGCATACGCTGTCATGGGCGATAACACCGTGGATAACAGCGTCAGCCCTGCCAGAAATCCGGATACAAGTCTCCTTAAATGTCCTGTTCTTCTCATAGATCATGTCCTCTCTTTCATTTTTATATGAAAACAGACAGCCTTTTAGCTGCCTGGTTCCTAACTACCGCTGTGGGAAATGCAGGTTAAACTGTGCTTTTCCCTCACTGTCAACTACCATTTCTACGGTAGCTTCATAACTTTTCCCGGTTCTTTTCGATACCAGGTCTTTGTAATGGACTTTGCCTTTCTTCAGGAATTTTTTTGCCGTTGCTTTATCCATCTTCTTCCCCTGGCTTGCAAGGAAATGGTCATCCTTCCACAAAGAAAAGCGGCATTCCTGCCCGGTGCAGTAATAATTCTTCTTCCCTTCCCGGACATCACTTCCACAGACCGGGCATTTCCCGATTACTTCTCCCCTGGCGGTTCCCGGAAAACGGCTGCTTTCCTCCTCTGAAATCGAATGGTAACGGGAAATCAATCCTCCCATCATATCCGTGATCCCATTTAAGAAATGCTCTGCCGTCTCTGTCCCCTGTGCGATATGGTTTAATGCCATCTCCCACTCTGCTGTCATCTTCGGGGACTTGATCTCATCCGGAAGGACTGTGACCAGTACATTCCCCGCATCTGTCGGCACCAGATTCTTCTTTTCCCTTTTTACAAAGCCGGACTGGATCAGTTTTTCAATGATCCCGGCTCTCGTTGCCGGTGTACCAAGCCCCTTCTTTTCCGTATCCTCTGTCAGTTCTTCATTGCCTGCCCGCTCCATCGCCGCCAGAAGCGTGTCTTCCGTATACTGGCGGGGCGGCTGGGTAAAGTTTTCTGAAACAGAAGTGCTGCACGGACCGATATTCCTTCCAAGGTAAAGGTCATATTCCGCTTCCTGTTCCGGTTCCCTGACACCTAAAAACTGTTTCAGTTTCTTCTCTATCGCCTGGAACCCTTCCTGTTTTGTCTTCCTTGCATTGAAATAGAACGTATGGAAGTTGCAGGTCAGCTGGCACTTATGGGTCTCATAAATATAGGGATCCGCCGTTGCAGTGAGTACCCTGGCACTGATCAGATACAGGATGTTCCTCTCCTTCTCTTTCAGCTTCTGAAGATCTGCTTTCTCCACTTCCGAAGTGGGGATAATTGCATGATGGTCTGATACCTTTTTAGAGTTCAGTACTTTAGAAATATCCGGTTCATACGCAATACCCTCCGCAAAAGGCATCCTGGATAACAGCAACTGAATAAGCTGTTTCGTACTGTTCCCCATCTCATCTGTCAGATACTGGCTGTCTGTCCTGGGATACGTCACCAGCTTCTTTTCATACATCTCCTGAACAGAATCCAACGTCTGCTGTGCCGTGTAACCAAAGATACGGTTGGCATCCCTCTGGAGAGAAGTCAGGTCATACAGTTTCGGTGCCCGCACGGTTTTCGTCTGCACATCTTCTTTCTCCACCTGGCACATGCGTTCGCTGCAGTCGGCAGCCACCTGATCCGCTTCTTCCTTTTTCTGGAAATGCTCAGAGACAGCATCAAACTCCCCGAATGTTAAGTGGGCTACATAGTATTTTTCTTTTACAAACTCCTTCACCTTCTGGTTCCTGTCCACGATCATGGCAAGGGTCGGGGTCTGCACCCTGCCCACTTTCAGGTTCTGGTTGTAAAGGACGGAAAAAAGACGGCTCGCATTGATCCCTACCAGCCAGTCTGCTTTTGCCCTGCATAAAGCTGACTGATAAAGGTCTTCATAACACGAACCGTCTTTCAACGATGCAAAACCTTCTTTAATTGCACGTTCTTCCATGGATGAAATCCAAAGCCTTTTGACCGGCTTTTTGCATCCTGCCTGCTCATAGACCAGACGGAAGATCAACTCCCCTTCCCTTCCGGCATCTGTGGCACAGATGACCTCATCCACTTCTTTGCTGTTCATCAGTTTCTTTAAAATCTGGAACTGCTTCTTTGTCCCGTCAAGGACTTTCCTTTTCCATTCTTCCGGTATGATCGGGAGGTCTTCATATCTCCATTTTTTGTAACGTTCATCATATTCCGATGCGTCACAAAATGCTACGAGATGCCCGACGCACCACGATATCAGATACTCCTTTCCCTCCACATATCCGTCTTTCCGTTCCCTGGCTCCGACCACCTTTGCCAGAGCCATCGCAACAGACGGCTTTTCTGCTATTACTAACTTCATCTCACTCATCCTTTCTGCTTTCCATATCAATATCGGATTCTACTTCATTCCCCCAGACATCCCATCCGGGCGTCTTCTGCCTGGCAAACAGCTCAATGCGGGGCACATCACCCATCAGCTGCACGATCCTCTCCCTTGCTTCCTGCGGCTTTTTGCTGTGTTCCTCGATGTGGGATACAATCACCTGATGGACTCCGGCAGACTGCCGTTTCGGTGAACCTCTGGTTGCCAGGATACAGAATTCGGCATTGCTCCTTGTCCAGTAACCCATTCCCCAGAACAGGCTGTCCGCTTTCTTATTCTGCTTGATCCAGACAAAAGCAATGGTCTTATACTGGAATCCCCAGGCCTGCAGGACGGAAAGCCCTTCCAGCAGGCACGGGATCGTCACCCACAAAAACAGGGCACAATCCTTTTCTGCCAGCTCCGCCACCGGCAGGGCACGGATCTCATCAATCCCCATTGTGGGGTAATGGCTCTCTGCACTCCGCCCTAATCCTTTTTTGGAATACACACGGTACTGCCACGGCGGATCTGCATAGATAACCGGATATTTTTTCATCTGCATCAAAACACCCCATTATGATTCCTCCTCATCTTCCAGGACTTCCTCTGGATCCTCTTCATCCGGAAGTGTCTCTTCTTCCGCATCATCCGGTTCCGCAGGTTCTTCCGCTTCTTCGGACTCATCATCCTCATATTCATCCTCATCATCGTATTCATGCTTCGGCTTATAGACCTTGAAGTAATATCCGGCACCCAACGCACCGGCAGCTGCCAGCCCGATCAAAAGATAGGAACCAACCGGGGATTTATCCTCCGGCATCTGCACTTCCTCTGTTTCCTGCTCTTCCTCTTCCGGCTCCTGCGTCGGCTCCGGTTCCTCTGTTTCCGGTTCTGCATACACAGTATCTACCTCCGGAAGCGTTACCGTATCGGAAAGTGTGAAGTTCATCAGGTCTTTTTCACTGACTTCCGTCAGGAAATACACATTGTCCTGCGACCTGGAATTATCAATGACCAGATAAAACACCTTGCCGCTTTTGGTGGAAATGGTGTAAAACTCTTTCGTCCCTTCCGTTGCTGTCTGTGTAATGTTTTCTGCATCTTCCCCGGATGCTGCCAGTTCTTCTTCAATCCCCGTCACAGTACGGTCATCCACGGTTCCCCTTGCCTCCGTCGGTTCCGATGCCTGTGCGTCCTGCGGAAGCGGGGATGTGGCCGTTTCTTCCGTTGTGGCAGCACTGCCAGTGGTACTCATATCGCTGTTCGCTGTACTTTGCTGTTGTGCCTGACGTACCGCCCATTCATAATACGGGTTCTGGAGAGTGTACTTATCGGAAGTATTCCCGGCACCATCCGTCACTGTGATCTCGATCTGCTTTGTGGTAAAATCTTTCTGTGTAAGCTGGACCTTCAGTTTTCCATCCGAAAGTTCCGTATAGGTAGTACCGTTGACAGTTACCGCAGAGATCCCGGATACCGCATCATTTCCCTGGATGGTCAGCACACCATCCGTAAGGGAGGCAGAAAGCGTTGGTTTTTCCGTATCATAACAGCGGATGGAACGGTTCTGTTCATACACCGTCCCTTCTGCATCCGTCACCCGCACATAGATTGTCTGGTTTCCGTTGATGGTAATGCTTCTGGACTCCGTAACGTCCTGCCAGCTCCCATCTTTCCCAGTCTTTGCTTCGATTTTTGCGACTTTAAAGCCTTCCCCCATCTGGCTGGCATCTACAGTAATGGAAACAGAAGTATCTCCCTGTTTCCACCCGTCCGGCTTTTCAATGGCGATGGCAGGGTTTGTGCTCTCCGCCGCATAAATGCTCCGGGCAGAAAAAAACGGGGTTGCCATACATAAAAATGTGGTAACTGCAAAAACGCCTCTTTTTACGTTACTGCCCCATTTCCTGTGCCTGCCCGGTGCCCTCTGTTCTTTCATTTTCTCTAAATTCATCATCAGCTCTTGTTTCCTCCTTCTGGAATCCTGCCAGTGTCGGCAGTTCCGTTTTCATTCTCTCCCGGAACGCATTCAGTTCCGGTATGGTCATATCCATGCCACGGATGATCCGCACGATTTCCAAGTTCTCCGCTTCTGTCTTTGCCGCTTCCGCAGCCTTAAACCGCTTCAGGTCTGCTTCATACCGTGCCCTGGATGCCTCCATTTTTTCCTTTGCCTTTTCATAATCGGCAACTGCTTTTTCAAGGCTCTTCATACTGCTCCTTTCCGGGCGGCATGACCACCGCCCTTTTTTACCATCTTCCAAATCCATAAAAATGGCTCTGCCAGTAGGATGAATAAATGGATGTGTACTGTACCGGATGCCCGCAGTGGATCATCTGCCCGCCGCCTACATAGATACCGATATGCGTTACCGGCACACCTGCATTATAGGTTCCGGTAAAGAAGATCAAATCTCCCGGCTGGACATCGGACTCTGATACCGGTGTACAGATATCATAAAGCCCCTGGGCAGTCAGCCTGCCGGTATTCCTTTCCCATGAATTGGTCAGGCAGTAGCTTACAAAACCGGAACAGTCAAACCCGCTTGGGGAATATCCGCCCCATACATACGGGGTTCCCAGATATCTGGCTGCTTCCTGCAGTAGCCTCTGTGCTGCTTCACTGGTGTACTCATTTCCACCAAAAATGGTTCCTTCCCCTGTTTCCAGATAGAAGATCGGGTTCATGCGTTCCCCGTTTTTGAGAAGTTCCATGTGGAGATGGCTTCCTGTGGAATTGCCGGTATTTCCTGCAAGCCCTATCACATCCCCCTTGGTAATGGCAGCCCCTGCAAAAACACTTCTGCTTTTCAGATGTGCATACCGCAGTTCATAGCCTTTGCTGTCTTTGATCACCACATAATTGCCATAGCTGTCATTATAGGCAGAAGTTGTTACCGTACCGGTCAGCCCTGCCAGTACCTCCGTACCTTCCGGCACTCCGATATCCACTCCATTGTGGAGCTGGTTTGCACCGGAGATTGGATGGATCCGGTATCCGTAATAGCTGCTTACGTTGTAATACCAGTTGAAATCAAATGGTGTCCCGAACATCTGCAGGTTGCCCTTTGTTTCGTTATAGGCGGCAAACAGTTCCCTCTGGAAAATCCCCAGACGGCTCTGGCAGATGCCTGTCAGGCTGCCGGAATTTAACGTCACATTCAAAACATCCACATCCCTGGTACGTGTCACTTCCACCTCCCGGCTTCCGTTATCATCCGCAAGGAAACACTCCCAGGTCTGATGCCCATGTGCGGATGCCGCCGAATGGCTGTCATAATACACATCAAACTGGACACCGTAACGGGCAAATGCCCCGGTATCTTCTACCGTGTATTCCACACCATTCATGACCACCTTTGTCCCCATTGGAACAAACGGGTTGGACGCATCTACCGCAAGGGTATGGTTCGCTGTCGGGTACACCCCGGATGCCGTCGGTCCTCCTGACCATATGCCACAGCAGATCGGGCAGTTGCAGTAACCGCTCGTCACAACATTTCCAAGGGATTCCCCTACCCGGACCGTCGTTGTCTCTGTCACAGTCTCATTCACAACTTCTGTCTCCAGCTGGTACTGGAGTGCAAACAGCCTGTCCAGTTCCGGCTTGACCTGCTCAAAGGTAAATTCTTCATACTTGGCAGACAGGTAGCTGATCAAAACAAACGGGTCATGCTCAATCGGTCCGATATTGTACCGGTATTCGTCATGTCCCGGCTCTTCCGATTCCATCTGGTTGATCCTCTCCTGGAGGTTTGTTTCCAGCTGTGTGTAGTAAAGATCTGCCTGCCGGATTGCCTCATCCGAAGAGATATAACTGGTTCCGGTGTAATTGATCAGGCTCTGCATAAATGCCGAGGAACAGGACGTTACACTGGTCATGATGAGGAACATCATCCCGATCAGGGCAGCGATGCTGATATATACCTTCCGGTGTTCCTTGAAAAAGTTGGTAACTTTGCCGCCGATCTTCTTGATATAGTCAATCGTGCCGACCGCTGCAGTCCCCATTGCCTGCTCACTCTGTTTTGCTTTGGAATATTCCTTTTTGATCCGTTGTTTCTGGATCAGCTTCTTCAAATAAGACCGTTCCTGGTTTATGGAAGATTCTGCCGCAGCCTGCGCTGTTTTCTTTGCCTGATAAGCACTTGACCGGCTTTTTCTCCGGTTCCGCCTTCTGGCACTTCTCTGTTCCAGATGGTAAAGCC
>ERZ894240.1604-NODE-1604-length-12963-cov-11.707933_pt1 | contig 12963 bp, 18 predicted proteins | sample MGYA00380298_ERZ894240 | MGnify/ENA primary metagenome ERZ894240 (study PRJEB32331, sample SAMN06328419) | human gut metagenome | biome: human gut microbiome; feature: stool | host: Homo sapiens | collected 2014-06-27 ...
ACTCAAGTCCGTGGTGGACGGACAAATGTCTTCCCCCAGCGGACATATGTGTCTGTCTTCGGCGGACATGATGTGCGCTACAGGCAGACAATAATTGCGGTATAATTTTATAAAAACTATTGACAATGCGGTATAAATGTGGTATTATATAATCATAACAAGGAGATAGCAACAAGAAAAGGAGGGTAGCAAAATGACAAAAAAAGTTTTTATCAAAAAAATTAGAGAACACAACAAAAACTATAGACAAGTTATTGGTAATAAATGTGAGGGCATTTATATAAACAGTATTTATTTCCGTTATGAGCACATCAGATTGTGCTTTGACGATGATGACGGTGTATTATATATATTTGCAAGAAACCAGAACAAAATTATTGCAGGTGTTAGTTATACCGATTTAATAATTGGGTTTTAACATCTAAAATATATAAACTGCTGACCTATCGGCACGACGGGGAGAAAGGTGAGTAAAATGTCAAAGACAATCAAATTAATTGGAAAACACAATCAGGAGTTTGAAGAGTACATGAAAAAAAATGGTAAATGGAGTTTTCACAGATTTTCAGACGGGTCTATCTACTACTTAGCTCCGGTATTTAATGATTTAACAAGAATTGTAGATACGTGCCCAACACCTGTTGCGCCCGTTAAAGAGTTAGAACCACTCATAGAAGCTACTATGTTTAAAGATGCTGTAGTTACAATCAATGAGCTTATTGAATTTGAAGGGCGGGAAGCCATTCTGGGTGAGACCTGTATCGAGTTTTATGGTTTCAACCCTATAATCAAATACACGAGTATTCACTGTTTAAGGGTTGATTACGACCATGATTTAAAGAAAATAATACAGTCTGTCAAAGACGGAAATTTTGGGGGGCTTGTAAATATAGAGGGTCATTGGATAGACACGGATGACTTAGATATAATGGAAAAAGGTGTCACGTTTCCAGTTGTCAACAAGAAGGGCATATTTACGACAGCGTATTTTAGTTACGACAGTATAGATACTATTAGAGATGAGGAAGGACTCTATATTTACAGGAGGTGACAAAATGATAGCAACAACCACAAGTGATATAATTTACGTGTCTATAGCTTTAATCATGATGTTTGTGTCGGGGTACATCCTCGGCACAACAGACGAAATGGGGAGAGAGAAAAGGAGAAAAGAAAAACTCAGAAGAAAACGAGAGCAAAGAAAGGAGTTGAAAAAACATTGAGAAAATTATCAGTGCGATTAGATATGAGAATATACAACTGGGCAGAAGAATACGGAACAACAGTAAGTGAATATTTAGAGCACGCCGTGTATTCGGCTCTGGAGTTCGGCGGTAGAGGTTTTCAGCTCGAATCCATGAGGGTTGTACCGAAATATGACACAAGTGTGTACCTCACAGATAAAACTTTTAGAGAAGTAAAGAAGTTGGCAAAACATAACAACTTGAGCAAAGCGCAAATACTGAATCGTTCTGCGATAATGTTTCACGTGAAACATATTCACGATGTAGAACGAGAGGAAATGGAGAGTGAGCAGTGGCATGACGACAGATTACGCAAAACGCCGTACTAAAGTTATAAGAAAGCTTAAAGTCTTAGCGCAAAACAAAAATTTCGGCATGGGCGCAAAGAGTAATATACAATACATGCTACAGCAATTACCACCAGAAAGCCAGATAAAAACCGCCCGCCAGAAACGAGGCGCAATGGAAGCACTAGAACAAGCTGAGAAATCTGATTTATACAGTGTATCAGGGCAAAGGAGAATTGCCAGACGAAAAATGGCAAAACTTGAAAAGCTGGGGATTAAATTTAAGACTTATAAAGAGCTCAATGAGTTTGGTGAGTTCATGGAATCTGTTCGCGATTATTCATTGGGGCGAGTATACGACAGCACAAAGGCGCTAGAGTTGTTTATTGATAGAGGTGAAAAATCTGGTGATGAATTACTCAATCAGTACAGGGAATGGCAAAAAGCAAAGAGAAGAATTGATACGTAGAGTACAACAGATATATAGAACACCTAACATGAGAGGAAAACAACGCTTTGCAAAACAGTCATACCGAAATTGTATATGTGCTTTTGATATCGAAACTACACGACTCCCTGAAATCGAACAGAGCATCATGTATTTATGGCAATTTGCGGTATTACTTGATGATAACGAAATAATATGTGTGTACGGGAGAAACTGGAACGAACTTGAAGAATTGTTTACTGGAATCGAAGATGAACACCTTATCACAATGATTTTCGTTCACAATCTGTCATACGAATTTCAGTTTCTACGCTCACATATAGGAATAAAGCCGGATGAGGTGTTTTCTCTCAAACCTCGAAAAATACTCAGAATCAGGGCAGGAAATCATATGCAAGGAAATTTGGAGTTTCGATGCTCATACATGCAGACACATAAGAGCCTTGACAAGTTCCTGAGCGATAGTGGGGTTGAGAACCAGAAGTTGAAAGATTTTGATTATGACAAGCGTAGATATCCGTGGACAGAATTAACACCCAAAGAAATTGAGTACGGGTGCAACGATGTTATCGGATTATTACAGGCAATGCATAAACGATTGGTGGATAATAACGATACTTTATACACTCTACCATTAACATCTACAGGTTACGTCAGGCGAGAAGCAAGGCAAGCTATGAAACAGTACAATTATAAAAAACTGCACAGCATGATGTGCGATACAAGCTTATACACACTTCTTAGAGAAGAATTCAGGGGTGGCGATACTCACGCAAATAGATATCATGTAGGGAAAATACTCAATAAGGTTGCTTCCTTTGACAGGGCAAGCTCTTACCCAGACGTTATGCTCAATTGTGAATTTCCAATGACAAAATTTGTGCGACAGGGGAATTGCGATATAGAGGATATTGACAGATGGACAAAATTCCACAAGGCTTATGTGGGGCGATTCCATTTCCGAAACATCAGGCAAAAAGATGTGTATTACGGTGCGCCATATCTTACAAAAGACAAGGGCTATTACATAAGCACAGAATCAGTTTGGGACAATGGTCGTTTACTCTCAGCCGATGAATACTCGTGTACACTAAACGATATTGATTTTGGAATTGTAAAAGGGGAATACGTTTGGGACAGCGTGGAACTTACAGATTTTTATACAGCCGGGTACGGTTATCTTCCCGAACCATTGCGAAATCTGGTGAAACGCTTATTTACAGATAAAACGTCTTTAAAAGGTGTTGAGGGTAAGGAAATTGAGTACGCTCTGTCAAAAGAATTGATAAATTCACTATACGGGATGTCTGCGCAAAACCCTGTCAAGCCAGATATCATCTACAGCAACACCGAAAAACCATTCTCGGTTGAGGATGGGGACACAAAGGAAAAGTTAATGAAGTATAACAAAAGGGCATTTATGTTATACGCATGGGGTTGTTGGGTGACTGCTCACGCAAGACAAAGGCTCAAGCTTGCCGTGAACATAGCTGACGAGGATTTTGTTTACTGCGACACAGATTCGTGTAAAATACTGATTACAGAAAGATATACCGAAATCCAAAAGGGGTTTGACGAGCTGAATAATCGGTTAAAGAACGATTCTTCAGAAAATGGTGGTCATGCCACAGACCCAAAAGGCGTGGAACATTATCTAGGCGTATATGAGTATGAGGGCACATCAGACCGATTTATCACATTAGGTGCGAAAAAATACGCACAGGAAAAAAACGGCAAGCTCGAAATCACAATAGCAGGGGTGAACAAGAAAAAAGGTGCAGAAGAATTGCGGAAAATGGGCGGTTTGGAAGCTCTGAAAATCGGAACCACATTCAGGGCGGCAGGTGGCACAGAATCTGTCTATAATGATACAGATTATGGTTATTACAACCCCGACCCAGACAACCCGGATAAAAGCGTGTGCATTACCAGAAACGTTGTCATACGCCCGTCTGAATATACTGTGGGACTTACTCTCGAATACCTAAACGTCCTCAACAGTGTTGACTTGTGGCATGATTTTTTAAAAAATACCAAAGAAAAGTCTTGACATACACACCCACATATGCTATTATATACTTGTAACAAAAACAAAATAGAAAAGGAGTTGAAAAACATGATTACAAGAAGCATCGAGAAAGTAACAGCAAAGATTACAGACGAAAACGGACAGTCTGTAGAAAAGACCTACTACGGCGCAAACGTAACAGCTACAAAGATTAAAAAATCTTACGAGGCTGAAACAGGAGTAAAAGCTGTGAAAGTTTCTATGGATACTGAAGTTGTAAAAGCATCTATGACAGAAGCTGAATTTGTACACTACGGAAAAGTAGAGTAGGAACACATTAAGAAACAAACAGGTCGCAATCTGAAACAACTCCCGGCTGTGGGTAAAACAGCATAAAAGAAAAAAAGGAGAAAACATCATGGAAATTATTAAAACAAACATTCAGGAAAACGAGTACACAATGGAGTTAATGTATGCAATGTTCGAGGACGAGAACAGAATCCGTCTTTCCGACACTGCCGGAACAACTGTAGAGTTCGAACACTACGCTATTGTGGAAGATGAAAACTCAAAGGGTGAAGTAGTGAAAACTCTGTCAATCGAGGAAGCGGAAACACATAACGTTTACGTGACAACCTCAACCTCATTCATTCAGGCTTTTGAGCGTATTATCACAATGGCAGAAAAATGTGGTGAGGACTTCCGAAAAGTATCTGTATCTTTCAAAAAATCCCAGCGTGGAAGAAACTTTCTTGTTGCGGGATATGTGAAATGAAAAAGCCTGAACTGTATGACAGTAACGGTTATGTGAATATAAAGGGTATCTTGGAAACAGGATGCCCTTTCATATTTATATGGGGCGGTAGAGGAACGGGAAAAACTTATGGTATTTTGAAACACGCTGTGGAAAACAATAAAAAATTCATTTACCTACGCACCCGACAAACTCAGATAGATATGATACGCACACCACAATTTAATCCGTTTAAGCAATACAATGCCGACTGTAACAGACGTATCACCCCGTCACCTATCAATAAAATGTATTCAGGTTTTTATGATACAGCGTTTGACGAGAAAACAAAAAAATACACAAACTCGGGGGAACCACTAGGCTACTCAGCAGCACTCGGCACTATATCCAATTTACGAGGTTTTGGGGCAGCGGACGTTGAGTTGATGTTTTATGACGAGTTCATCCCGGAAAAGACAGAACCACAGTTAAAAAACGCTACAATCGCTCTCTTAAATGGATATGAAACCATAAACAGAAATCGAGAGCTTATGGGAGATAAGCCTCTGCAGCTCATATGTGCATCAAACAGCGAAAACGCAAACTGCGACATATTCGCAAAACTAGGTTTAATCCGTAAAGTCACTGATATGCACAAAACAGGGCAGGAATTTAGCTATTTGCCTGATAGAGGTATTATCCTTATCAATCTTGCCAACTCCCCGATTTCACAGGCGAAATCTGAAACGGCTGTGTACAGAATGGTCGGTAAAGACAGTGATTTTTACAAGATGTCAATTCAGAATGATTTCTACGCTGAGGACTATTCGGACATCAAATCTGAACCCATAAATGAGTACGTCCCCATTGTGACAGTTGGAGAAATAACCATATACACACACAAGAGCAAGGAAAAACTGTATATTACACAGCACCTACAAGGCTCACCCCAGCTCACCTATTCCACGTCAACAAGAGATTTAACAGCTTTCCGGCACAAGTTCATATGGGTCTGGGGGATGTACCTTGACGGGTTAGTGAGTTTTTCTGATATCGAATCAAAATATTTACTTGACAATTATTTCAAGATGTGATACTCTATCATTGTAGGGGGAGTGGTACAAAACCGGCGGGCGGAACCCGTGTACATGAGTTTGGTTGGCTCACAGCACTTCCCCTCAATTCAAAAGAGGGGGTGACAATATGGAATGGATTCAGGCAGTAAGCCAGTTATTTAGCTCTTTAGGTGTACCCGTAGCGTGCCTCGCAGTAACCTTTTATTTATGGTACAGGGAGACTGAAAACCATAAAGAAGAGATACACAACCTCACAGAAGTTCTGAACAACAACACGATGGCAATTCAGAAACTTGCAGACAAACTGGACGTAAAGGAGTGATACCATGCCATTAGGCGCAAAAATTCTACTAGACCCCGATATGGAAGAACAGTACGGAATGATTGATATTATACCAGACTGTGACGTATATGGCGAATACAAGATAAGCACAAAGAGTTCCCCTCTGATGTTGCGTGATAAGCCAGATACAAACGCAGATATCATTGTAGAGATGCCAAAAGGACGTACTATTTTTTGTTACGGGTTCACAGATATCACTATGGAGTGGTATCTATGCGAATACTCCGACAGCGGAAAGATTTATGCAGGTTTTTGTAATAAAAAATATTTAATAAAAAAGGAGTGACAACATGAAAATCGAGGATATCATCGCCCTTGCAGGGGCAGGATTTAGCAAACAGGACATCATCAAGATTGCAGGTACAGGGTCAATTCCGACTCCGACTCCGGCTCCGGCTCCGGCTCCGGCTCTGACACCGACACCAGCACCAGCACCAGTTCCGGCACAGGTTACGAGTAATACTCAGGACGTTTTTAATCAGCGTATGGGCGTTCTTGACAATCGGTTAGATGAAATCACAAGACTGATTCAGGTGGGTAACCTGAGTAATTCTCAGATTCCAGAACCACCGACAACAGACGATATGTTAGCATCAATTATTAATCCACCAGTAAAGGAGTGATATCATGGGTTCATCAAATGCATTAACGACAGGCGCACCGAACGTAGCCAATTTTAGCTCAGCCGCTATTCTGAATGAAATTGTAAGTCAGGCGACAGGCAACAAATCAATTAGCGCGATTTCGACTAACAGTTTTACTTCGGTTGCTACAACTGCACTCGGATTAGGAATAGACCCGTTACTGAATGCAATTTCTCAGGTTCTCAGTAGAACCATTTTCTCTATCAGACCCTATTCCCGAAAATTTAAGGGGTTATATCAGGATAACATGAGATTTGGAAATCATGTGCGTAAACTTAACATCGCGGATTCTGATTGGGATAAAGATGATAGATACGACCTGAAAGACGGACAGAGCGTGGACGACCAGGCAGTGGCTATTCCAAAAATACTTCAGACAAATTTCTATGGACAGAACGTTTACCAGAGACAGATTACACTGTTTAGAGACCAGTTAAACGTTGCTTTACAAAATGAACAGGAATTTCAGAGGTTTGTTACTATGATTATGACAAATGCGTCTGATTTGATTGAACAGGCACATGAAGCAACAGCAAGAATGACGCTTGCGAACTTTATCGGGGGTAAAGTTAAAGGGGACACAGACAATGTTATTCATCTTGTGGCAAAATACAATGAGGTAGCAGGAACTTCACTGACAACTGACACGGTAAAACAGCCTGAAAATTTTGTGCCGTTCATGAAGTGGGTGACAGGTTACATCAAAACAGTGTCAGACTGGATGTCTGAGAGAACACAAAAGTTCCACATTAACGTGACAGGAAAAGAGATTTCCAGACATACGCCATACAACAAACAGAAACTGTATCTGTATTCTGAGGAACTGAACAACATTGATGCTACTGTTATGTCCTCTATCTTTAACGACAGCTATCTGAAAATGGCTGACCACGAGAAAGTTGGATTTTGGCAGAACATTGACACCCCAGACGGTATCCATGTAAAAGCATCATACATGAACAATTCAGGCAATATTGTTGCTGACGCTGAGGGTACAGCTACTTCTAACATTTTCGGCGTGTTATTCGACGAGGAAGCGGTTGGTATCACAACTTATGGCGAGTGGTCTGCACCGTCCCCGTTTAATGCGAGGGGTGGATACAGTAACATTTTCTGGCATTTCAATGACAGATATTATAACGACTTCACAGAAAACGGAGTTGTGTTCTTATTAGATTAATAAGGTGGTGACAGCATGAGAGTTCATTTTTACAATGTAGGAAAACGTAAAAATTCTACATGGGTTCCCCCAGATTCTTCTGCTGTTGTGACTAGAACAGGGGCTTTACGTAGCCCCTCTTCTATTTCAAGTCCAACGCTGAGCGTACAATATAACGATGCTTCTGGGAATCCAACTAGTTTGAATTACTGTTATATTGAAGAGTTTAACAGATATTATTTTGTAAAAGACTGGACGTTTGAAGAGGGTCTATGGAATTGTTCATTAGAGTGTGATGTTTTAGCTAGCTTCAAAAGCGAAATCATAGAAGAAGAATTTTACATTTTACGAAGCAGTGCCACTTTTGATGGTTCTGTAATAGATAATTTTTACCCTGCAAAATCCGGTTACACAAAAAAGGCTCAAGAAATTAGTGTACTGCCAGAAGGTGCAAGCACAGGTTGGATAACAGGGTTCATTATACTGACAGTAGTAGGTCAAGAGGGTGCATTAGAATATTATCAATTTCAAGTAACAGATTTCACAACGTTCTGTCAGAAAGCATTCGGTGACATAGATTGGGCTGATATCGAAGAATCGGGAATAAAAGATTCCATTGTTAAAATTGTTATGAACCCATTCCAGTACGTATCAAATTGTATGTGGATGCCTTTCGGTATACCTGGCGGAACAGAAGTATCAGAGCTCCCGTTAGGATATTGGAAAATTCCTGCGGTGTGTACAAAACTAAATACACTTTTAGCATACAAACTGCAAAGGAGTGTGAAATTGACAAGTCATCCTCAGGCTTCTAGAGGTGATTACCTGAACCACGGCGCATATCACAGGTTGGAAATAGCCTCGAGATTGTTTGGCGTGATGCAGATTGACACCAATAAAATAAATATTAGCTCCCCAATTAATGTCGATTTTCGAATAGACCCGAGAACAGGTGTATACGATATCTCGTTTACTAATAATAATGCACTACTCGGCTATAGTTCTGGCATGTATGGTGTTCCTGTTCAAATAAATGAAGCTAGAAACAATCCTCTTGAGGGTGTGATATCATCTGTAGCCGCACTCGGTAGTATTGCTTCCGTTCAACCCATGAAAGGAGTTGGGTATATCGGGAACGCTGTAAATGAGTTCCTTCCTACAGTGTCGTCAAAAGGGTCTAACGGCTCAACCATAGGAACCGATGGTTGGATATCATTTTTTCAATATTTCCTAACAGTCACTGACGAGGACAACAGTGAAAATGGGAGACCGTATATGAAACGTGGTACTTTTAAGTCACTGGGAACCGGATATTATTTGGTAGAACATGGGGACATGAATATTACAGGGGCTTATTCAGATGAGATATCAAGAGTTAAATCATTGTTAGAAGGGGGCGTTTATTATGCATAGAAACATCAGAAATGACAACTCAGCATTATTAATAGGTCTTTCCATTGGTGGCTCTGGGGGTGGTGGTAGTGAAATCCCCCTACCGTCTGGAAAATGGAATGTGATAGTTACAGACAAAGAGAACGGATATTTTACACTAGAACAAATGAAGCAAAATGCAGCCAATATTAACAACTACTTTAAGGAAAGAGGATGGAGTGCGTCAGCAAGAATGGCACTTTTGGGGAACATGGAAAAAGAAAGTACCATGAATCCAGGATTAATTGAAGTTGGTGGCGGTACTACTCCCGCAGGCCCGGGAAGAGGTCTTGTACAGTGGACGCCCGGCCAGAATCTTCTCACAGTTTTAGACGTGCTGTACGGGGGGCATAATGATTGGTATGATGGGGGAAAACAGTGTGTTGTTTTGTTTGCTGAATATCAGGAAAGTGTGGGGGATGCACATAGAGGTATTGAACCACAGTGGTATCAGACATCTAGTTATCCAATAACATGGAGACAATGGGCAACTGGAAACTATGATTTAAAATATCTAACAAATGCGTTCATGTACAATTATCTCAGACCCGGTGACCTGAATCAGCCTGATAGATATGTAAAAGCGCAATACTGGAGTTCAATATTTATAAAGGGGTGATATGATGCCATACAGTTATGAAATGATAAACTTGTTTAACTCGTCTTACAGTCCGTCAACTCTTCACACAAAAAACACTCAAATGTTCACGTTTTTCAAGAAGTATTTACTCGAGAAAGTTATGTCTGTGTTTGAATTTGAGTTACCTGAAATGTGGGATAAGAATTATTTTCTGTACTCGTTGTTTTTAAATGGCTATCTGGCAATTGTGAATACGGACAAGTTTGGTGTTATATGTCAGCATTGTGGATTGAGAGGGTATAATATCTATTACAATCCCACACATGCCATAATTGTCAATCCTCTATTGACTGGAATTTTAGAACCTAAAATTGGCACTCAGTGTTCTCTTATCAGATTACAGCCAAATTATAGTGGTGTTTCTGATATCGTAAATTACTATGCAGATAATATGGCTATGACTGCTGAAACGTGCGAAATGAATATCATGAATAGCAAGCTATCATTCCTTTTCGCTGTGAGAGGAAAAAGCCAGGCTGAATCAATGAAGAAAATTCTTGACCAGGTGATGAGGGGTGAGCTAGGGGTTTTCTATGATGAAAAACTGAAAATGGGAAATGACAATATCCCATTAGATTTTTTTAACAATGACTTAAAAAAGAATTTTATTGCCCCAGAATTACAGGACACGTTAAGACGGTGGGAAGAAATGTTCTGTAATGAGGTTGGTATTCCGAACATAAGAAGCGACAAGAAAGAACGTATGATAGTGGATGAAGTGAACAGCAACAATATTGAATGTTTCACAAAAGCGGAACTGTGGCTTGAAACACTAAAAGAGGGGGTTGAGCAAACCAACAAAATGTTCAATCTTGACCTCGGCGTTAAATTGCGTCATAATGAAGGGGGTGGGAATAATGCCCGGGGAACTTTACTTGCAGGGTCTGCTAGCATGGAATGAGAATCTGTTGAAAGATAATTTCATAAGCCATTTACCTATCAATATGGTGAATGATATTGGAAAGGATGATATTCAGAACTATGTGTTGTTGAAATGTGCTGAACTGGAAGTTCTGATACCGTCACCTACTGAAATGGCGTTGGCTTTAAATTCATGGGCTTCAGTGAATGAGAGATTGTTCTCAATCATCTATGATATAGAACTTGCTATTTCCACGACAGAGGGTGCAAAAACAGAAACGATTACGAGAGACAGGAAAGGAAAATCTGAAACAGAAGATAAAGAAAATTTAAAACAGGAAAGTAATAGTGGGACAAGTGGGGCAGATTCAACAGCCGAAAAAGTGACAGGGTTTAATTCTACGTCACTTGTGGATAAGGGGAGCACAACCATTACTTATGGGGGAAAAGCAAGCTATGATGAGACAAATAACAACGCAAAAAATTCTAAAAATGAAACGACAGAAACGGAAAAAGAAACAAGGTCTACAGGGATGTCGGAACTTGAGGTGCTGGATTTCAAGCTTGAAAAATCTATGAGTGCACTGAGTAAAATTACTGAAATGTTTAAAGAGGAGTTTTTCTTATTGGTATATTAAGGAGTGTGAGAAAATGATTAAATTTCCGTATACAAATTTTCATGAAATGAACTTGACATGGATTATTGAAACTGTGAAAAACCTGACAGAAGAATGGATTGAAATGCAAGGAAAGTTTACCGGATTACAGGGTGACTTTGAAGAATTAAAGAAATTTGTAACAGATTATTTCGCTAAACTTGAAATTGATAAAGAAGTACGAAAAATCTTGGATGAAATGAAAGATAGCGGAGAACTTTCGGAAATCATTTCAGACGCATTATTACAAGGAGCGTTGGCGAGAGTTAATAAACCCACGGTTCTTATTTTGGGTGACAGTTACGGTGCAGGGGAAAACCTCTCTAATAAAGAAAATTCATGGGCATATATGCTTAAAAACGCCCTCGAAAAAAATGGATATACAGTGGAACTGAGTGTCATTGGTGGTTATGGTTTTAAAGCGGACGGAACAAAGACATTCACCAACATGTTAAACACGTTAGCTAGCACTATGACGACAAATGACAAGGCAAATGTTGTCAAAGTGATTGTAGGTGGTAGCTATAATGACCGAAATGCACCTGAAAGTGGTATCAGTCAGGGCATGATTGATTTTCAGAATGCTATTTCAAACAATTTTGAAAACTGTAAAAATGTTGTTGTGTGTCCTATGGGCTGGACTTGGGAAGGACATCAGCAGGGGATTCACACATCAACCACGTATATCAGTGTGATTAAAGCAATTAAAATCTGGATGTACTCGTCAGCTCAATTGGGATTCAGTGTTATCCCCGCATATCAGGGAATGCTGTATGAATCCTCCTTTTCAAATGACGGTGTGCACCCGTCCGACCAAGGACAGAAAAATATTCTGAATATGGTGATTGGAGCGTTTGACGGGCTTTACTTTAAACCAATTAACAGTGTTGAGTATGGTACAACATTTACAAAGACTTCAAGTATTCGCGGTAAAGGTGGTGCGAAAATTAGGTATTCCATTTTTAATGGCACTGCCAAAGTGAGATGTCTGGAACTTAAACTCAGTGAAATAAATATACCCGGGTTAAAACTGGACGGTACTCCATTAGAAGTTGGTACTATTGATAGTCCCGCAATTCATTTCAATGCGACAGATTGTACGTTTCCGTGTAGTATAATTCTGAAAGGTAAAGAAACTGATACAGCAGGAGAAGCAAATTTGTTCATAATGGTGCAGGGTTCTATTAAAATTTCAGAGAAAAAAGTGTATTTAATTATGCACGCGATTAGTACTACGAAAAGGAATTATTTAAGGTATGACATTACCCAGATAGAGTGCGTAGATTTTGGGGAATTTGTCTTTGACCCTCTTTTTCAGTAGGTGAACAAATGTTTGACCTCGACTTCGGTCGGGGTCTTTTTGCGTGTCCGCCGGGGGTGTACATGTGTGTCCGCCAGAGACAGACAAATGTCCGTCCTCCACGGACTTGAGT
>ERZ894240.1613-NODE-1613-length-12889-cov-5.723859_pt1 | contig 12889 bp, 6 predicted proteins | sample MGYA00380298_ERZ894240 | MGnify/ENA primary metagenome ERZ894240 (study PRJEB32331, sample SAMN06328419) | human gut metagenome | biome: human gut microbiome; feature: stool | host: Homo sapiens | collected 2014-06-27 ...
AAAGTAATCCTTTGGAGTTTCTGCGCGGCGGATCATCTGGACAGAGCCGTCTTCCTTTAATAAAAGTTCTGCGGATTTTAACTTACCGTTGTAGTTATAACCCATTGCAAAGCCATGGGCACCTGCATCATGGATCACTAAAAAGTCACCCATTTTGATCTCAGGAAGCATACGGTCAATCGCAAATTTATCATTGTTCTCGCAAAGGGAACCGGTAATATCGTACTTGTGGTCACAAGGCACATCTTCTTTTCCAAGAACGGTAATGTGATGATAAGCACCATACATAGCCGGACGCATCAGGTTTACTGCGCAGGCATCTACACCGATGTACTCTTTATGAGTATGTTTTTCATGGATCGCTTTGGTAACCAGGCATCCATAAGGCCCTAACATAAAACGGCCAAGCTCTGTGCAAAGAGCCACGTCATCCATTCCTGCAGGAACCAGAACTTCCTCATAAACTTTGCGCACGCCTTCGCCAATAGCCATAATGTCATTTGGTTCCTGATCTGGACGATAAGGGATACCAATACCACCGGACAGGTTGATGAAACTGATATGTGCACCTGTCTCTTCTTTTAACTTAACAGCCAGCTCAAAGAGGATCTTTGCAAGCATCGGATAATATTCATTGGTAACTGTATTGCTTGCCAGGAAAGCATGGATACCGAAATTCTTTGCCCCCTTGGACTTTAAAATCTTAAATGCCTCAAAGATCTGCTCAGTAGTCATACCATACTTTGCATCTCCCGGGTTGTCCATAATGTCATTGCTGATCTTAAACACACCGCCTGGATTGAAACGGCAGCTGATGGTCTCCGGAATGAAGCCTAATGTATCTTCCAGGCACTGGATATGGGTAATATCATCCAGGTTGATGATGGCACCCATTTCATTTGCGTAAGCAAATTCCTCAGGCGGAGTATCATTGGAAGAAAACATTACATTGGAACCGGAAAAACCGCAGGCCTTTGACATCATTAACTCTGTTAAAGAAGAGCAGTCTGTACCACAGCCATATTCCTGTAAGATCTTTAAGATAAATGGATTTGGGGTTGCTTTTACTGCAAAATATTCTTTATATCCTTTATTCCAGGAAAATGCCTGTTTCAGACGTTTTACATTTTCGCGGATACCTTTTTCATCATACAGATAAAATGGGGTTGGATAGGTCTTGGCGATCTCTTCTGCCTGCGCCAGTGTAACAAATGGTTTCTTTTCCATAATCTTATCTCCTTTCCCTGTGGGGGATCTTTGCTTTACGCAATGGTATTTTTATGCATTATCTATGCATATATATCAGTTCCTTTTAATTTTACAGGATAACCTCCGTAAAAGAAAAGAAGCCTGTAAGGGAGTACCATTTCCTTTGCGGATAATTGTACTCCCAGACAGACTTCTTTGTCTAGTATTATTTTTAATGAATGTTTTGAAGATTGCGAAGCAATCTGGTGGCATTCAGCTAGTCCACACTTACCACACGCATGATATTGGTAGCTGTTGCTGCCTCGTGACGTCTTGCATAGGTAACGATACCTGCGGTAATAACGGCCAGATCACCAGATTTGATCACACCGCTGCTCTTTAACTCTTCTAAAGAGTTTTCGATCAGCTCATCTGTACTCTCTGCACGACGGGACCATACAGGTGTTACACCCCACTGAAGCATCATCTGACGGACAGTAGTAGTGCTTGGGGACATACCGATGATACGTGCTGCCGGTCTCCACTTGGAAAGCATCATGGATGTAAATCCTGTAATACTTGGAGCAATGATGTAATCAGCACCGATGTCATGTGCGGTAGAAACAGAAGCGGAGCAAACTGCATTGGAGATATTCTTCATATTCTCCTCAGTTACTTTACGACGGCGGTATGCGCTGTAGTCTAAGTAAGCTTCCGTCTCTTCAACGATAGATACCATCATCTTTAATGCGTCAACCGGATATTTACCCATAGCAGTCTCACCGGAAAGCATTACTGCGTCAGTACCGTCATAAACAGCGTTGGCAACGTCCGTAACCTCTGCTCTGGTAGGTCTTGGATTGCGGATCATGGAGTCTAACATCTGGGTTGCAGTGATAACAGTCTTGCACGCCTCGTTGCACTTGCGGATGATCTCCTTCTGGATATGAGGAACTTCCTGTGCCGGGATCTCAACGCCCATATCACCTCTTGCTACCATGATGCCGTCTGCAACTGCAATGATCTCATCTAAGTTATCAATACCTTCTGCATTTTCGATCTTAGCGATGACTTTGATGGCAGAACCTTCAGAATCCAGCATAGACTTGATCTCACGGATACAGTCAGCAGTGCGGACAAAAGAAGCTGCAATAAAATCAAAGCCCTGTTTGATGCCAAAACGGATATCTTCTTTATCTTTTTCAGTCAGTGCCGGAAGCTTGATCTTTACATTAGGAACATTTACACCCTTTTTCTCACCTAACTCGCCGCCGTTGATAACAGTACAAACAATCTCTGTACCTTCTACCTTTTCCACTTCCAGTTCGATCAGACCATCATCGATCAGGATCTTATTTCCGGCTGCAACATCCTCATTCAGACCAGAGTAATTAATATGGGTAATAGTCTCATCACCAATGATCTCTCTGGTAGTTAAAGTAAAGGTCTGTCCTTCCTTTAAGGAAACTTTCTTTCCATCCTTTAATACACCGGTACGGATCTCCGGTCCCTTTGTATCAAGAAGAGCTGCTACCGGACGGTCCAGTTCTTTTCTAACCTCTTTTAAAATCTCCAGGCGACTCTGATGCTCTGCATAATCACCGTGGGAGAAGTTAAAACGAGCTACGTCCATTCCATTTTTAGCCAGTTCCAGCATAATGTTCTTGTCATTTGTGTTGGGGCCCATAGTGCAGACGATCTTAGTTTTCTTCATGTTTTCAAATTCCTCCATAAATAAAATGAATTGGGGTTAGTAGTATATTCGCTCTTTTACTGCCTTTTTATGCCCTTGGCACAGGAATAAATGTGTCAGGCCAAGTGGGGATATGCAGTGCAAAAGCGCAGAGCATGCCGATCGCATTAATCATTACTGTTACTGTTATCAGCATCCTCTTTTTTGACGTGCTTATGTGTGTACAAATGATCCATGCAATATTCATAATTGCCTTCACATTTGGAACAATAACGGAATTCCATACCAGGACTGTCTTTATCTGTGCGTCCGCAGACTGCACACTTGTGTCCTCTCTTTACCACTTTCATTTTCTGGGTGGTCTTCTGGAATTCCTGGGAGCGTTTCTTCTGCTTAAAACCGGAAGGACCTGCAAAGGTCATCCAGCCAAAGAATACGCCAATAAGGATCAGACTTAAAACGATCTCGATCTTCTCGATCAGTCCGCCTGTAATAAAGGAATAAATATAAATTCCTGCCTCTGCCACTGCGATCCAGCTTGCCTTTAATGGCAGTACCATCATAAACAGTACCTGCATATCCGGAAACATCAGGGCAAATACAAAGAAGAAGGAATAAACCAAATAAGTTGGGAACAGTGGCAGTGAAAGCCCTGTTACCAGGTAAATGCCAATGGCAACAACCGAATGAAGGAGCACACCTCCGATAATGTAGCAGTTAAAGCGAAATCTTCCCCATACCTGCTCCACAATGGTGCCAAACGCACGGATACAGTAAATGCCAAGGGCGTTCATCAGCACAAACATAATGGCATCCGAACCTGTAATGGCCGGTGGATACACTAAAAATGTAACAATACGCCAGATCTGGCCGTGAAGGATAGCCGCCGGGTTTAAGATCAGATAATTCATCACAAACTGCGGTGCTACCAGGAAAAGGACCACTCCAAGGATCTCCAGGGCGCATACAATATCAATGATACTTCTGAACCCCAGGAAATTTCCGTTCCGGCGTTTCCAGTTATTGGAAAATTTTCCCATTCAAAAACTCCTTTTTTAAACTGATTTAACTGATTTTAAAACAGATCTTTCTTATTAAATATATAAGCAACGATCAGTGTCAATACCAGTGTAAAGAAAAGCACGATGCCAAATCCATAAGGATGCTCTGCAAAAGGCATTCCGCTGGCTCTTACGTTCATACCGTAAAAACTTGCCACCATAGTTGGAATGGACATAACAATGGTAACGGTTGCCAGGAATTTCATAACAATGTTTAAGTTGTTTGAAATAACAGATGCAAAGGTATCCATAGTACCACTTAAAATACCATTGTAAATGCTGGTCATCTCCATAGCCTGCTTATTCTCTACAATTACATCTTCCAGAAGATCAGTATCTTCCGGGTACTTCTTGATCTTGTCGATCCTTAATAACTTCTCCAGCACCACTTCGTTGGAACGAAGGGAGGTGGTAAAGTACACCAGTGATTTCTGAAGTTCTAACAGTTCGATCAGTTCCTCATTTTTCTGGGACTGGTGAAGTTTGTTTTCAATGACTTCACTCTTTTTATCGATAATGCGCAGGTACTGCAGATACTGGGTTGCATTTTTATAAAGGATCTGTAAGATAAACCTTGTTTTCATAAATGTGTGGAAATCTCTGACTCTTCCGTCCATAAAGGCAGTAAGGATCGGGGTCTCCTCCAGGCAGACGGTTATCAGCACATCCTTGGTGGTAATGATCGCCATAGGAATGGTCACAAACCAGTCTTTCCCGTTTCTTTCTTCTATAGAAGGAATATCCACCAATATCAGCGTATATTCATCTTCTGCTTCAATACGTGAGCGCTCTTCCTCATCCAGAGGTGCTTTCAGGTGGTCCGGATCGATCTGGCAGGCATCAGCGATCTCTAAGATCTCTGATGCAGTTGGATTGGTCAGGGCGATCCAGCAGCCTGGCTGCATCTCCTCTTTTTCGTGCATTGCACCGTCTTCTGTCTTGAAAATCCGTATCATGCGAAATCTCCCCCATTTTGAATTTTCACCCTACTCATTATAGTGACTGGCCCGGTTTTTGTCAAATCGTTTCATATTTTTTCATTTCTTCACAAATTCTTAACCCCCTTTAACAATTGCCAAGTAAAAGGTATTGTGTTAGACTGTAATGTGATTTTTTGGGCTTTTCGCCCGGAATTGTAGTAAGAGACATGATGTTCTAACAAACAATTACGTTTCATAAGCTATAGGATGTACTCTCAGAGTCTTGAAAGTACATCAAGTCACAAAGGAGGTAAGGGGCTATCCCCATATACTATGGATCAGACTACAACTTATTACACCCTGGGGATCGATATCGGTTCAACAACTGTCAAAGTTGCATTACTGGATCAGGATCTTCATATTATATTCTCCGATTATGAGCGTCATTATGCCAATATTCAGGAAACTCTGGCAGGCCTTTTAAAGAAAGCCTTAAACCAGACCGGCCCCATTGATATTATCCCGGTGATCACCGGCTCTGGCGGCCTTACACTTTCATCTCATTTACACGTTCCTTTTGTCCAGGAAGTTGTAGCAGTTGCATCTGCTCTCCAGGACTATGCGCCACAGACCGACGTAGCCATTGAGTTAGGCGGCGAAGATGCCAAGATCATTTACTTTACAGGGGGCATCGACCAGCGTATGAACGGTATCTGCGCAGGAGGAACCGGATCTTTCATTGACCAGATGGCATCCCTTTTGCAGACCGATGCTGCTGGACTGAATACATATGCAAAAGATTACAAGGCTATCTACCCAATTGCAGCCCGCTGCGGTGTTTTCGCGAAATCGGATATTCAGCCGCTGATCAACGACGGCGCTACCAGAGAGGATCTGGCTGCCTCTATTTTCCAGGCAGTAGTAAACCAGACCATCAGCGGTCTTGCCTGTGGTAAGCCCATCCGTGGAAATGTTGCCTTTTTAGGAGGACCTTTGCATTTCCTTCCTGAACTGAGAAAAGCCTTTGTTCGCACGCTGCATCTGACTCCGGAGCAGACCATTGCACCGGATCACTCCCACCTGTTTGCAGCTGTAGGCGCTGCCATGAACCCAAAGGAAGGCCAGGAGCCGGTAGCTATTACCGACATGATCGACCGGCTTTCCAATGGCATTAAAATGGATTTTGAAGTAAAGCGTATGGATCCTCTGTTTAAGGATCAGGCAGAATATGACGCCTTTATCGAAGACCACGGCCACAACCACGTGCGTTCCGGCAATCTTTCTACTTACGAAGGCAACTGCTATCTGGGTATTGACGCCGGTTCCACTACCACCAAAGTGGCTCTTGTTGGAGAAGACGGCACATTATTATATCGTTTTTATGATAATAATAATGGAAGTCCTCTGGCTACTGCCATCCGCGCAGTGACAGAGATCAAAGAACAGCTTCCAGAAACTGCCCATATTGCTTACTCCTGCTCTACCGGATACGGCGAAGCCCTTTTAAAGGCTGCTCTTATGTTAGATGAGGGAGAAGTAGAGACTATTTCCCACTACTACGCTGCTGCTTTCTTTGAGCCGGATGTAGACTGCATCCTGGACATCGGCGGTCAGGATATGAAATGCATTAAAATCAAAGACGGAACCGTAGACAGCGTACAGTTAAACGAGGCATGTTCTTCCGGCTGCGGCTCTTTCATTGAAACTTTCGCAAAAAGCTTAAATTACAGTGTAAAAGATTTCGCAAAAGAAGCATTATTTGCCAAAAATCCTACAGACCTTGGTACCCGCTGTACTGTATTTATGAACTCCAATGTAAAGCAGGCCCAGAAGGAAGGCGCTACGGTCGCTGATATCTCTGCAGGTCTGGCTTATTCTGTTATTAAAAACGCTTTATTTAAGGTAATTAAGATCACAAACGCTTCTGACCTTGGAAAACATGTAGTTGTCCAGGGCGGTACCTTCTATAATGATGCTGTCCTTCGCAGCTTTGAGAAAATTTCAGGCTGCCGTGCGGTCCGTCCGGATATTGCCGGTATTATGGGCGCTTTCGGTGCAGCACTGATCGCAAAAGAGCGTTTCCATATGGCCGGTGAAAAAGAGACCACCATGCTGCCTCTTGATAAGATCATCGCACTGCAGTACACCACTTCTATGACCCGGTGCAAAGGCTGCAACAACCACTGTGTTTTAACCATCAACCAGTTTGGAAGCGGACGCCATTATATTTCCGGAAACCGCTGTGAGCGTGGTCTTGGACTTGCAAAAGCGAAAAAAGAGATACCAAACCTGTTTGATTACAAATATCACCGGATGTTTGACTATGAACCGCTGCCTTTAGACCAGGCAGACCGCGGCGTAGTGGGTATCCCAAGAGTTTTAAATATGTATGAAAACTTCCCATTCTGGGCTGTTTTCTTTAAAAAGCTGCGCTACCATGTAACACTTTCCCCACAGTCCACCAGACAGATCTACGAACTGGGCATTGAGTCCATTCCAAGTGAGTCTGAGTGTTATCCGGCAAAGCTGGTACATGGCCATATTTCATGGCTCATCCATCAGGGTGTGAAGTTTATCTTCTATCCATGTATCCCTTATGAGCGCAATGAAAGCCCTGAGGCAGGAAACCATTATAACTGTCCAATGGTCACTTCCTATGCGGAAAATATTAAAAATAACGTAGAAGAATTAAAGACAGAGCATGTAGATTTCATGAACCCGTTCATGGCATTTACAAACGAAAAAATCTTAACAGACGGCCTGGTACGGGAATTTGTAAAAAAATTCCAGATACCTGAAGCAGAGATCCGTATGGCAGCCCACGCTGGCTGGGAAGAACTGCTGGCATCCCGTTCTGATATGGAGAAAAAGGGCGAGGAAACACTTGCCTGGATGAAAGAACATGGTAAACGGGGCATTGTGCTGGCCGGAAGACCTTACCATGTAGACCCGGAGATCCACCACGGTATCCCGGAACTGATCGCTTCCTACGGCTTTGCCGTACTTACAGAGGACTCTGTTTCCCATATGGGCAAAGTGGAACGACCTTTAGTTGTCACCGACCAGTGGATGTATCATTCCCGTCTTTATGAGGCCGCAAGCTTTGTAAAAACAAGAGATGACCTGGATCTGATCCAGTTAAACTCCTTTGGCTGCGGTCTGGACGCTGTTACCACAGACCAGGTTGCTGAGATCTTAACAAAGTCCGGAAAGATCTATACTGTATTAAAGATCGACGAGGTAAATAACCTGGGAGCTGCCCGTATCCGTATCCGTTCTCTCATCGCAGCTCTGCGTGTACGTGACCAGAAGCATTATGAACGAAAAGTGGTTTCCAGCGCTTACAACCGTGTGCTGTTTACCAAGGAAATGAAGAAGGATTACACTCTGTTATGCCCGCAGATGTCACCGATCCACTTTGACCTGATCGAGCCGGCAATCCGCGCTTTCGGCTATAACATGGAGATCCTGCAGAACCACAACCGCAATGCCGTAGATGTAGGTCTTCAGTACGTAAATAATGATGCCTGCTATCCATCCCTGATCGTTATCGGTCAGATCATGGACGCACTGTTATCCGGCAAATACGACTTAAACCGCACGGCTGTCTTTATGAGCCAGACCGGCGGCGGCTGCCGTGCCTCCAACTATATCGGATTTATCCGCCGGGCACTGGAGAAAGCCGGTATGCCTCAGGTTCCGGTTATTTCTGTCAATGCAAATGGCATGGAAACTAACCCAGGTTTCTCCATTACACTGCCAATGATGACCAAGGCCATGCAGGCAGTTGTATACGGTGACATTTTCATGCGTGTCCTTTATGCAACCAGACCATATGAGGCAGTTCCTGGAAGTGCCAATGCACTTCATGAGAAATGGAAAAAGATCTGTATTAAGGCTCTTTCTAAGAGACAGCCTGCTATGATGGAATTTGCTAAGAATGTCCGCGGCATTATCCGTGATTTTGATAATCTGGAGCGTCTTGATATTAAGAAGCCGAAGGTTGGTATCGTAGGTGAGATCCTTGTTAAATTCTCTCCTCTGGCTAACAACCATGTAGTAGAGCTTCTGGAGTCAGAAGGTGCAGAAGCTGTAATGCCTGACCTGTTGGATTTCCTTCTTTACTGCTTCTACAACAGCAATTTCAAGGCAGAACACCTGGGAATGAAGAAATCCACTGCAAGGCTTTGTAATGCAGGTATCGCCCTGTTAGAGTTCTTCAGAAAGACTGCAAGAAAAGAGCTGGCCGCCAGCAAACATTTTACACCGCCTTCTGAGATCCGTGATCTGGCAGAAATGGCAAAAGGCTTTGTATCCTTAGGCAACCAGACGGGTGAAGGCTGGTTTTTGACCGGCGAGATGTTAGAGCTGATCCACAGTGGTGTTAAAAACATTATCTGCACCCAGCCATTTGGCTGCCTGCCAAACCACATTGTAGGAAAAGGTGTGATCAAGGAACTGCGAAAGAACTATCCTGAGTCCAACATCATTGCCGTAGATTACGACCCAGGCGCCAGTGAAGTAAACCAGTTGAACCGTATTAAACTGATGCTGGCTACGGCGCAGAAAAATCTGAAGGCTGAGAATGCTTAATAAACGCATTTGAAATATTTCAACAAAAAACACCGGGAAATGTATGTTGTAAAACCAACATTTTCCGGCGTTTTTCATCTTAAATCGTTATTTCTATGTATTTCTTTACTCGTACAGCGGATACTTATCGCAAAGCTTAGTAACCTCTGCCTTAATATACTCTTTCTTATTCTCAAAGTCAGTAGCTGCCAGCCAGATGCACTCTGCAATCTTTGGCATATCCTCTTCCTTTAAGCCTCTGGTGGTAACAGCAGGTGTACCAATGCGGACACCGGAAGTTACAAATGGGCTTCTTGGATCGTTTGGTACTGTGTTCTTGTTTAAGGTAATAAATACCTCGTCACAGCGGTTCTGCAGCTCTTTACCGGAAATATCCATACCACGCAGGTCTAACAGCATCAGATGGTTGTCAGTGCCGCCTGTAAGGATCTTAAAGCCCTGCTTCTGCAGTGCGTCTGCCAGTGCTTTTGCATTTAATACTACCTGATGTGCATATTCCTTAAATTCAGGTTTTAATGCTTCGCCCAGGCATACTGCCTTTGCTGCGATCACATGCTCTAATGGGCCGCCCTGGGTTCCTGGGAAAATAGCCTTATTAAAGTTGAACTTTTCTGCAGCTTCCTTATTCGCTAAGATCAGACCGCCTCTAGGTCCTCTTAAAGTCTTATGGGTGGTAGTTGTAACAACATCTGCGTATGGGATTGGGCTTGGATGCTCTCCAGCTGCTACAAGACCTGCAATGTGGGCCATATCTACCATCAGATAAGCACCTACCTCGTCAGCAATCTCACGGAAACGCTTAAAATCAATGGTTCTTGCATAAGCGCTGGCACCTGCCACGATCAGCTTTGGCTTTGCCTCTTTTGCTTTTCTCTCCAGCTCATCATAATCGATAAAGCCTTCGTCATCTACTCCATAAGGAACAATGTTAAAATACAGTCCTGAGAAGTTTACAGGACTCCCGTGTGTCAGATGACCACCATGATCCAGGTTCATACCCATAACCGTATCTCCTGGTTTTAACATAGCGATAAATACTGCCATATTTGCCTGTGCACCGGAGTGTGGCTGTACGTTTGCGTAATCGCAGCCAAACAGCTTCTTGGCACGTTCAATGGCGATGGTTTCCAGTACGTCTACATACTGGCAGCCGCCGTAATAACGCTTACCTGGGTAACCTTCTGCGTACTTATTGGTCAGTACAGTTCCCATAGCCATCATTACAGGTTCTGAAACAATGTTCTCAGAGGCGATCAGCTCCAGATTTCTTCTCTGGCGGCCGCACTCTGCCTGAATTGCTTCTCCTACTTCCTTATCATAGGAAGTGATAAAGTCCATAACTGTATTTACCATTGTTCTACCTTCCTTTCAGTATTTGCCCATACCCATCGTATTTTGTCAGTTTATTTATCCAGATATGGTGTTTTCTGCGATTATACCCCATAGTCATGTAAATTTCAAGTATTCATTTGCATACATTTTACGATTTTGGCAAAAAATATACAGACTCATATTTCTTCCTGCAAAAACACCCCTGGCACACACGTACCAGAGGTATCTCCTCAGTGGAACTTCCAGTCCTTCACTACCAGCTGCAGACTGCGGTTTCCATTATATTCATTTATTGTAGGGTAATAGATAATATCCATGCTCTGGCTGTTTCCCATTTCTTCCATAAATAAGTCACCTTCTGTAAATACCACGCCGTCCATGGAAAAGCCCCGTTCATTCATCAGGGATAATTTCACTACATTCCGGTTACGGCCAAACACTCTGGCACTTCGTATTTTCAGGGATTTCAAGGCAAACTGAGGCTTTTCATTTCCCTGTCCAAAAGGCTCTAAAAGCTCTAATTCCCGGATCAGGCTCTCTGTTATATATTCAAACGGCATGGGAACATCGATCCATACTCTTGGGATAAAATCGTCCTCTGTAAGCCGTTTTGCAGCATTTTCATTTAACCGCCTGCGAAATTCTTCGATATTTGCCTCTTCCAGTGAAAATCCTGCTGCCATAGGATGGCCGCCAAACTTTAACAGAAGGTCTTTTACCTCTACCAGAGCGTGAAACATGTGGTATGCCTCTATAGAACGTCCTGAGCCTTTTGCACAGCCTTCTGCCCTTGTAAGGACAAATACAGGCTTATTATAATACTCGCGGATCCTGCCCGCCACAATGCCTGCCAGGGACTCATGACAGTCCGGAAGAAAGACTACCAGCACCTTATCATCCTTAAGCTCTGTCTCCACCTGTTCTATGGCAGCATCTGTCCCATCCTTGGTCATGTCCTTGCGCTCGTCATTTAATGCCTTTAACGCATCTGCCAGTTCATCTGCCTGGGCCTTATTTTCTGCCAGAAGCAGTTCCATAGCCATCTGGGCCGTTTTTAAGCGGCCGCTGGCATTCAGACAAGGGCCCAGCACAAAGCCAACGTGATAGGCGCTTATATGCTCCGGATCCAGTGTATTTTTCTCCATCAGGCTTACAAGACCCTGGATCTTTGTATTAGCCAGCTTTTTAAGTCCCTCTTTTACTACAATGCGGTTCTCATCCTTAAGCTTCATTACATCGCCTACTGTAGCAATAGCCGCCAGCTCCAGCATATCCAGCCATTCCTGGCGGTCAATCCCATATTCCTCAAAAAGTACCTGGATCAGCTTATAAGCCACCATAGCGCCGCAGATCTCGCTGAACGGATATTTACTGTCTTTTCTCTTGGGATTGACAATGGCGTCTGCAGAAGGCATGATCTCCGTTTCCGAAACCTCATCTACCTGAATATCATGGTGATCCGTTATCACTACCGTCATTCCCAGTTCTTTTGCTTCTGCGATCTGGTCAATAGCAGCAATTCCATTATCACAGGTAAGTATCATGTGGATGCCGTCTGCAGCCGCCTTTTCAATAATATGTTCATTAATACCATAACCGTCTTTGATACGCTCCGGTATTACATAATCAACTTTTGCGCCTACACGGCTGAGGCCTTTGTAGAGAATGCAGGTAGAACACACACCATCAATATCATAATCTCCTACGATCCGGATCCGGACACCGGCAGCAATCTTTTCTTTTATTATAGAAATGGCCTTTTCCATATCCGGCAGCAGCCTTGGCTCATACAGATCCTTTAAACTTCCGTTTAAATATTTATCAAATTCATCTATATCTGTAATATCCCTGTTTCTGATAATACGGGCAGTAATGGGACTGATATGAAATCTTGCCGCCAGACCATTAAAATCTGCTTTTTTTGCATGAAGCATCCAGACTGCTTTTGTCATTCTTTTCTCCATCCTCTGTTGATCGATCATTTTTTCAGTGTATTTGCGATTATATGACAACAAAAAAAGCAGACTCACGAAGAATCTGCTTTTTACATGCGCCAGAGAAGATTCGAACTCCCGACACTACGGTCCGTAGCCGTATGCTCT
>ERZ894240.1618-NODE-1618-length-12829-cov-8.435181_pt1 | contig 12829 bp, 12 predicted proteins | sample MGYA00380298_ERZ894240 | MGnify/ENA primary metagenome ERZ894240 (study PRJEB32331, sample SAMN06328419) | human gut metagenome | biome: human gut microbiome; feature: stool | host: Homo sapiens | collected 2014-06-27 ...
CTCCAAACCTCCCCCATCCCTCCCAAAGATTTTTGACTTTATCGAATCCCTGTTCGCAGATGGTTCGGGGATGGCCGAGCGGTGAAGCCTCCAATGAGTTTTTATTCGGAGAAAAGCTGTTGATGCCTTCCGAACGAAAAGAAGGGCACGCCTGACGGCATCGGAGCGAAAAGGACGGTTCCGTTTCCGGCGCAAGCCGGATGCGGAACCGTCCTTTTCGCTTTGAGGGGGGCCGGGGGGAATTCGACCCAAAGGGCGGCGAAGCCGTGACCGTTGGGCGAGGTTGCGAGCCTTACGGGCATCGCACGCAGATCGATTACCCCCGGATAGGGTCAAGGGGCGGTAGCTCCTTGCCGCCGGAGGCATACGCCATTCTACTTCATGCCGATGAAATGCCGGATGGCGGATTCGAGCCGCCGGATGCTGACGAAGGTGTCGAGGCAGGGGCCGTTGGGCCGCTCGTTGATGACGCCGAAGACGGGCAAGGGGTGCGTATCCTGAATGCCGGAGGACAGATCGCGCTCGCAGGCCACGGCTACGATGAGCTTGGGGCGGGCCTGCACGACGATGCGGCGGGCGATGGTTCCCCCGGTGGCGATGGCGACCTGCACGCCGTAGGTGTCCCGCAGGTTGAGTACGTCCTTGAGCGGGCAGGCCCCGCAGCGGGCGCAGTTGTCGATGTGGTAGGTAAGGCGGTGGGTGCAGCGGCTCGACTGGATGCAGTGGGGCAGGAGCACGAGAAGCTGGCGCGGCTCGCACTGGATGCCGCTGCTGAGGACCAGCTCGTTGTTGACCTTGATGAAGGAACGGCGCACGGCGGCTACGGGGATGCGCATCATCCGGCCCATGAGCTCCATGATCGGCAGGAGCAGGCGGATAGTGATGCCGCGCAGGCGCGATGTGCCGAGTATGGGCTTTCCGGTGTAGGCGTGGAGCACCAGCCCCACGGAAAGCCAAAGGATTCCGAGGATGGCCCCGCCGAAGACGATGCCCGCGATGAACGGGAGCCACGGATGGATGGCCGCGAACCCGATGGTCGGGACAAGCCAGATGAGCAGAAGCAGCACGCAGAGCAGGATGGCCGTGCCGATCACCAGACCGATGAACAGCCGCTTGCCGGTACCTTCGTATTCATCCTTGGACAGGGAAAATGCGGACTTGGAGATGCTCACCTTGGGTTCGCCCGAATGAGGTGAAAGGATTGAGGAACATCAAGGAAGATATTTTTTCTTTCCGCGCAACGGGGCTCCTCGTGCGCGGCCTCCCCACCAGTCAACGTTTTTGCGGGAGGGGGCCGTGGGCGGACACTTTTTGAAAAAAGCGCCCTCCCACGGTCTTCTATCCTAAAGAGGGGGAAACGGCGCGGCCGCAGCCGTCCTTGTTGGCGGCGCGGCAATAGCCGTTCCAGAAGGCCTCCGCGGACATGGGCTTGCCTCCGGCGGGCTTGAGTGTGGAAACCTCATACAGGGCGTCGCGGCAGGCGATGAGCAGCTTGCCGTCCCGCAAGGCCACGAGGGTTCCCGGAGCGGGGTGCCCACCAGTGAATGTCTCACCTACCCGGCCCGGCTGAAGCAGCGCGGGCAGGGGATCGCGCCCCGGCAGCAGGAATACCGTCTGTGCGCCGGGCCACGGGGTCACGCCCCGGATACGGGCATGGATGACGGCGGCGTCCTCATCCCAGTCAATGTGCCCGTCGGCCTTGGTCAGCTTGGCGGCGTAGGTCGCCAGCGCCTCTTCCTGCGGGATGGGCGTGGAGGGATCGCCGTCGGCGTACTGCCGGAGCACTTCCACCATGAGACGCCCGCCGAGATCGGCCAGTTCGTCGTGCATGGTGGCGGCGGTGTCGTCGATGCCGATGCCGAGCGCGCGCTGCAACAGCATGGGCCCGGTATCAAGCCCGCGCTCCATCCGCATGATGGTGATCCCCGTGAGGTGGTTGCCGTCCATGATCGCCCTCTGGATGGGGGCCGCGCCCCGGTACTGGGGCAAGAGCGAGCCGTGGACGTTGAAAGGCCCGATGGTCGGGATGTCCAGCACGGATTGGGGCAGAATGAGGCCGTAGGCGGCGACGACCAGCGCGTCGGGGCGGAGCCCGGCGAGCGCGGCGCGGTCGGCTTCGTCCTTGAAGTTGAGCGGCTGGAAGACCGGAATGCCGAGCTCCTGCGCCAGCACCTTGACGGCGGGCGGCTGGAGCTTGTGCCCGCGCCCGGCGGGGCGGTCGGGCTGGCAATAGGCGGCGGCGACCTCGCAGCCGGGCCATGCCGCCACATGTCGGAGCACCGTGGCGGCGAAATCCGGCGTCCCCATGAATACGACGCGCATTTTCTGTTCCGGAGCGGCCATCTATTTCACCTGACTCTGACGGGTGCCTTTCTTGAGCTTGTTTTCAAACATGATCCGCTTGAGGCGGCTGATACGGTCGATGAACAGCTTGCCGTCCAGGTGATCGATTTCATGCTGGACGCAGATGGCAAGGATATCGTCCGCGTCGAAGCTGACGGGGTTGCCGTCCAGATCGGTGGCTTCGACGTGGACCCGGGCGGTACGGCGGACCTTGGAACGGTAGTCGGGCACGGAGAGGCAGCCTTCCTCGCTTTCCACATACCCGGCGTCCGGAAGGGGCGTCCATACGGGATTGACCAGCACCATTTTCCCTTCGCGCTTTTCGGGGCCGGTGACGTCGATGATGACGAGACGGATGAGCTGGCCCACCTGCGGCGCGGCAATGCCGATGCCGTCCGATTTGTACATCGCTTCGGTCATTTCTTCGGCGAGTTTACGGATCTCGTCGGTGACTTCAGTGATGGGGAGGCTGGGCTTGCCAAGAAGCGGATTAGGATAAGTGACTATTTTCAAAGACATGTATGCTCTCGTATACGGGTTGGCATTCGTGGTTAAAACGGGTTAAGAAGCGGCTAGGCCTTCATGTTGAGGCACTATCAATACCCTGTCCGAACAATAATGTACAGATTGTACGCAAGCCTCGCCGGGCCGCCGGGACGGAGAACCTCCCACGGCGGACGGGCGACCGATGGTGACCACCTTGCCGAACGACGTTTTTTTGCCTTTCGCTCCCGACAAGCCGTGGCTCGCCCCGCTGGCCGGATGGTCGGACTTGCCTTTTCGCCTGTTGTGCCGCCGGTTCGGCGCGGCGGTCTGCTGCACTGAGATGATCAGCGCCAAGGGGCTCATCTACAAGAGCCCCGGCACGGCGGAACTGTTCGCCACCTGCCCGGAGGACGGGCCTGTCGTCGTCCAGCTGTTCGGCAGCGAGGCACCTTTCATGGAGGCGGCGGCCGGGCAGCTCAGGGACAAGGGGTTCGTCTGGTTCGACTGCAATATGGGCTGCTCCGTCCCCAAGGTGGCGCGCACGGGGTCCGGCGCGGCGATGTGCAAAGACATCGACAACGCCCTGTCCGTTGCCGAAGCCCTGATCCGGGCTGCCGGGCGCGGACGTGTAGGCTTCAAGCTGCGCCTCGGCTGGGATGAGCCGGGACGTTCCCCCGCCGCCGAAACGTGGCGAGTGCTGGCCCCGGCGCTGGAGGCGCTCGGCGCGGGCTGGCTGACGCTGCACCCCCGCACGGCGAAGCAGGGCTTCACCGGGACGGCGCGCTGGGAATATCTCAGCGAGTTGAAAGCGCTTGTTTCCTTACCCGTCATCGCCAGCGGGGACTTGTTCATGGCGGAGGACGGTGTACGCTGCCTCGCCGAAACGGGCGTGGATACCGTCATGTACGCGCGCGGGGCCTTGCGGGATCCGGCAATTTTCAAGGCGCATCTTGATCTGCTCGCCGGGCGTGAACCCGAGGTTGCCGATGTGTCGACGCTGCTCGCCCGCATCCGGGAACATGCGCGGCTCGCCCGGGAACTCAGCACGGAAAAGGTGGCGCTGCTCAAGATGCGGACCATCGTGCCACGTTACGTCCGGCACATCGAAGGTTCGAAACAGCTCAGGGCGGATATCATTGCCTGCCGGAGCTGGGACGATTTTGAAAAAGCGCTGCGCTCATTCGAGGCTGGAAAAAGTTCTTCCGAGTGATCTTGTATATTTTCCTCAGTCAGTTGTTTACAGATAAGCAGTCCCGCCCCAATTGTCACCCTACCGCCATGCCGGGGAATCTATGAAGTCTTCTCCTTACCGTCTGGGTTTTACCCTGATCGAAATCATATCCGTGCTGGTCATCCTCGGCATCCTCGCGGCTGTCGCCGTCCCCAAGTATTTTGATATGCAGGATGACGCCGAGAAAAAGGCCGCCCTTTCCGCCGTGGCCGAAGCGCAGTCCCGCATCCAGCTTTCTTTCGGGCAACAGATCTTGCAGGGAAAGCCGTGTGATAAGGCTGTGGAGGAAGTCAGCGAGATTATCACATTGAGCGATAATAAAGAAAATAAATTCGGAGAGTTCTATCTTGGCACCAACGATGGCAAGGTAGGCGGAACAATTGATCCCGCCGGGAGTGCCATCTTTGCCCAGCGAGGCGACAACGGCGTGTGGGTGCCGACGGGGGCCAAGCTGTATTTGCCGTCGTGTGATAGTGAAGAATCGGCGGCGAGTCAGTTTATGAAGTCAACAATAAATACACTCATTGAAGATATGATGCTTAATGGGAATGATAATAGAAATAAAGATGATGGTGATATTTATAACGGATATGAAGACTTTAAAGAGTATAAAGATATAGGAAATGGGATTCAGGTTAAATTAAGTGGATTTGCAGGCGACAAGAAAAATGAATCTGGAAAGCTTAAGATAGAAATGTTCAACACAAATACAAATGAAAAGATTTCTATGCAATTCACTCAAACAAAAGATACCGTTACGATACATCAGCTTGAAGTGTGGTCTTCTGAGGGTAAAAAAACTCAAGTTGTTTATAAACATATTAATACGGAAAATATGAAAAATCCTACAGAAACTCTTGCGTCAGCTAAAAATATTGTTTCCAATATGGGATTGAATACTCACTCTTTTGGAACGAGCTTTGAATCCCATAATGGAGAAGTTACAGTGAGTGCGTCAGATTTCAGATTTTAGAGACCTAAGTCAGGGAAAAATCACTTTGCCTTAATCCCTCCCCCTTCCATAAGCCTTTGCGCCACGGCAAGTACGGGGAGGCCCACGATTGTCGCCCATTGGCCTTTGATTCCCGAGACAAGGAAGGAGCCGAGGCCCTGTATGGCGTAGGAGCCGGCCTTGTCGTCGCATTCGCCGGTGGCCGCGTAGGCGCGGAGCACGTCTTCGGGCCACTCCGCGAAGGTCACGTCGGCGGCGTCGTAAAACAGTTCCGTCCGGCTTTCCCCATGAGCCGACAGCCAGATGATGCAACACCCCGTGTATACGGTATGCGTCCGGCCCGAGAGGTGCAGCAGCATGGCGAGGGCTTCGTCACGGCTGGCTGGCTTGCCGAGGATGATCGGGCCGTGTTTCTCGTGCAGTACGACGATGGTATCGGACCCGAGGACCACCGCGTCTGGCGTTTCGGGCCCGGCGGCGCGGGCTACGGCTTCGGCCTTGGCTTGTGCCGCCCGCATGGCATAGGCGGCGGGATCGTCTTCCAGCGTGGGGGCGGGTTCGGAGCCGTCCACAACCTTGATGGTGAAATCGATGCCGAGGCTGCCGAGCAGTTCGCGCCTGCGGGGAGAGGATGAGGCGAGGATGATGGGGCGAAGCGCGCGGAATGCGCCGGAAGGCATGGTTTCTTGCACGGTTTTGGTCCTTTTCGTCTTTATGCTACTGGAAAAAGTTTGCGGAAGGCGCTAGCCTGACTTCACAGAGAAATCTGAAAGGAGTCACCATGTCGTCCACTCGCAAACTCAGTTCGCGTCTTACGCAGTTGCTGGAATTATTCAACCGCAATGACGACTGGCTCATCGTGATCAATGCCGATCCCGACGCGATGGCGTCGGCTATGGCCCTCAAGCGGATCATGTCCCATCGTACCGGGAAAGTCACCATTGCCCGGATCAATGAAATTTCGCGGCCGGACAATCTGGCGATGATCCGGTATCTGCGCATCCCCATGCTTCCGCTGACCGACAAGTTGAAAGCCTCCTATTCACATTTTGCGATGGTCGATTCGCAGCCGCATCACAACCCCGCCTTTGCGGGTATCCCGTTTTCCATTGTTATCGATCATCATCCGGCTGTTCCCGAGCATCCCGTGGACGCCGCCTATGTGGACATCCGGCCCCAGTACGGCGCGGTGAGCACATTGCTCACGGAGTACCTGCGGGCTTACCACATCCGGCCCGGCATCCGGCTTGCCACCGCCCTGCAATACGGCATCCGTACGGATACCGCCACGTTTACCCGCACGGGCACGGAAATCGACCTGCGCGCTTACCAGTATCTCGCCGCTCACGGGGACACCGCCTTGCTCACGCGCATCACCCGCAGCGAATACCTCCCCGAGTGGCTCAAATACTTTGCGCGCGCCTTCTCGTCCATGCATCAGTGCGGCTCAGGGGCCTACTGTTATCTGGATACGGTGGAGAATCCTGACATACTCGTGGTGGTTGCGGATTTCTTTACGCATGTTCACAGCATCAAGTGGGTCGGCGTTTGCGGCGTGTACAACGATACTGTCGTTGTCATCTTCCGGGGCGACGGGCATGTCGATCTTGGCGAATTCGCCGCCTCACGTCTTGGTGCGCTCGGTAATGCGGGCGGGCACCGCGCCCTCGCGCGTGCCGAATTTCCCCTTGAGGCGACCGAAGGCCGCAGCGTCGATGTGTTCGTCTTCCGCAAGCTCACCGAAAAGCCCCAAAAGAAGAAAGTTGAAGACGTTGAGAGTGTGGAGGGGGGAGAGGAAGAGTAGGGTATGGATATGGAACTGGGGGAGGGAACCCTTTAAAAAGGGGTCCCTCCCCCCTCCTCTTTCCCTCCTAAACTTTTCGATTGTATCGAATCCCTGTTTGCGGCGTTCCCATTTTGCCAGGGGACAGGGCGTGGCGTTTTTTCTTGAAAGCAGAAGGGCTGCTGAACAAGATTGTTCAGCAGCCCTTCATATGAAGAGGTTGGATACAATCCGTTAAAAGCGCCGACAGGAAAAGCCGAGAGCAGGGACTGGGTAAGGTCGAAAGTCTTTGAAAGGAGAGAGGAGGGGGTACGGGGGAGGGGAGAGGGAAACTTTCTTCAGAAAATTTCCCTCTCCCCTCCCCCGATTCTTCCAGCTTTTCCTCCCTCTCCCGTGCTTGCGCCCCGGAAGGAGAGTGGTTACACTGTGAAAACATGCCATTAACCCGTCAGGAGAGAATCCTGAGGAGACCACTATGAAAAAATTGCTTTTTCTGGCGGCACTGACCCTGTGTGCCGCGCCCGCGTATGCCGCCCCCGATCGTTTTGAACAGATGGATAAGGACGGCAACGGACAGGTGGATTGGGAAGAGTTCCAGGCTGCCGTCCCCGGCATGAAGCGCCCCGCCTTCGACACGATCGACGCCGACAAGAGCGGCGGCATCTGCCGCAGCGAATGGGACAACTTCATGAAATCCCATATGGGCGGCCAGAAGGGAATGCCTCCCGCCGGAATGGGTATGCCAGCGGGCATGGGCGGCAAAGCCATGCCTCCCTCCGGAGCCGAAAAGGGCGGTATGCCCATGATCCAGCCCCCCGCGCAGCAGGGCGAAGCCCCCGGCATCGTACCCCCGAAAAACTAGCTCTCAAACGGAACCTCGCGGTTTCATAAACGCCAGCCGCCCTCTGAAGGCGGCAGCAAAGGATTGTTCATGAACATGGATGCTTCCTCCACGGAAACGGCTTCCTCCACACCGGAAAACAGCGTCGGACTGGATTTTCTGCACGTCCGCATCAATCAGGACAACGCCTCCGGGCGCTTCGGCAAGAAAGTCCACACCCGGTTCCCTCCTGAGCCGAACGGCTATCTGCACATCGGCCACGCCAAATCCATCTGCATCAACTTCGGGTTGGCGCAAGAGTACGGCGGGCTGTGCAACCTGCGCTTCGACGATACCAATCCGGTGAAGGAAGATACCGAATACGTGGATTCCATCCGTGAAGACGTGCACTGGCTCGGCGGCGAATGGGACGATCGGGAATATTACGCTTCCAACTACTTCGATCAATTGTATGCGTTCGCCGAGCAGCTCATCCGTGACGGCAAGGCGTATGTGGACAGCCAGAGCGCCGAGGAAATCCGCGCCAGCCGGGGCACGCTGACGCAGCCGGGCACGGAAAGCCCATACCGGAACCGTTCCATCGAGGAAAACCTCGATCTGTTCCACCGGATGCGCGGCGGCGAGTTCGCCGACGGGGAGCATGTGCTCCGCGCCAAGATCGACATGGCCTCTCCCAATGTGGTCATGCGTGACCCCACGCTGTACCGCATCCGCCATGCCGAACACCACCGGACCGGCGACAAGTGGTGCGTCTATCCCATGTACGACTTTACGCACTGCCTGTCCGACTCGCTGGAAGGCATTACGCACTCCATCTGCACGCTGGAGTTCGTCAACAACCGCGAGCTGTACGACTGGGTGCTCGACGCGCTGAACGTGTACCACCCGCAGCAGATCGAGTTCGCCCGCCTTGGCCTGACCTACACCGTGCTGTCCAAGCGCAAGCTCATCCAGCTCGTGAAGGGCGGGTTCGTGCGCGGCTGGGACGATCCCCGTATGCCCACCATTTGCGGGATGCGACGCCGGGGATACACCCCGGAAGCCATCCGTGACTTCTGTTCGCGCATCGGCGTGGCCCGCGCGGAAAATCTGGTGGAATACAGCCTGCTCGAGTTCTGCGTGCGCGAACACCTGAACGCGATCGCTCCGCGCACGATGGCCGTACTCGATCCGATCAAGGTCGTCATCGAGAACTATCCTGAAGGGCAGGTGGAATGGTTCGACATGCCTTTCAGTCAGGACGGCAGCGTGGAAGGCAGCCGCAAGGTGCCGTTCAGCCGTGAGCTTTATATCGAGCGGGACGACTTCCGCGAAGATCCGCCGAAGAAGTTCCACCGCCTCTTTCCCGGTTCGGAAGTCCGCCTGCGTTATGCCTACTATGTCACGTGCAAGGACGTAATCAAAGACGCGGACGGCAACATCGTGGAGCTTCGCTGTACCTATGATCCGGAATCGAAGGGCGGGGCCACGCCCGACGGACGCAAGATCAAGGGCACCATCCATTGGGTTTCCGTGCCCCACGCCGTATCCGCCGAAGTGCGCCTGTACGAGCACTTGTTTACGTCCCCGACGCCCGGCAATACGCCCGAAGGCGTGGAGTTCACGGATCTGCTGAACCCCGACTCCATGCGTGTCGTGACCGCGCAGGTCGAACCCGCTCTGGCGGAATTCCCCGCCGGGTCCCGCGTGCAGTTCGAGCGCCTCGGGTATTTCTGTGTCGATCCGGACAGCAAGCCCGGTGCGCCTGTCTTCAACAGGACTGTGACGCTCAAGGATTCGTGGGCGAAGATCGAAGGCAAACAATAAAGAAAAGAGAGGAAGGCTCCTGTTTATGGAGCGTCCTATCGGCATGAGGCTGAAAGGGGGCTGTGCGGCGGGATTCCGTTTGCGCGGCCTCCTTTTTTGGGGAGAAGGCTCTAGCCCTTTGCGGAAAGTTTTTTGAGGCAGGGGAATCGTAGGGCGGCTGGCCGTTGGCGCGTTGGGAGGGACGGGCAGCCGGGAGACGCAAACGTGCTTTGTGGAAACGGCATGTTTGGCGCGAAGATAAAGGATGAAGATATTCTTTCCCTGAGTGAAATCAGGGACTGTGCTTTTCTTTTGAAGCCTGTATGATGAAGCCTTGCGGGGGAAGCGCCTCCGTGCTAGAGCTTGCCCCGCATCTTGCGTATAACTTTTTTGACAAGCCGTGCTTGCCGTTTTTTAGAGGCCGCGTCATGATTCTCGCCCGATTGATTCGTGTCTGTGCGTCCGCGCTGCTGTGCGCAGGGGTCTCGTTGTTCCCCGGAAACGCTTCCGCTGATGGCGCGGGGACGGTGGTGGACGGCCGCGCCATCTTGAAAATGAGCAAGGGGAGCAATCTTTGCGCGTTGACGTTTGACGACGGCCCGAGCAGCCACACGGAACGCCTGATGGAGATCCTGCGGGAGCGGGGTATTCATGCCACGTTTTTTGTCGTGGGCAAACAGGTCAAATACCACCCCGAGCTCATTGTACGCCTTCAGCAGGAAGGGCACGAAATCGGCAACCACACCTATTCGCACAAGTCGCTCCGCCACCTTTCCGTTGACGCGCAACGGAGCGAAATCCTGAGTGTTCAGGAATTATTGCGGAAACTCGGGGTGCATTCGCGCTACATCCGGCCGCCGTACGGAAATTTTGACGCCAACACTGTGGCGATAGCCAAGGCCGAAGGGGCGGACATCATGCTGTGGTCCATCGACAGCATGGACTGGTCCAAGCGGGCGAGCATCGAAAATATGAAGACGCTCATCAGCGGCCAGAAGCTGCGCGGCGTTTTCCTGTTCCACGATACGCATGAGCAGACCATAGAAGCCCTGCCTGAAATTCTTGATCGCCTTATTGCGGACGGCTGCCAGTTTGTGACGGTTTCCGAGTACCTTGCGGCCTTGCGCCAAGATGCCCTGCCCGAAGGTGTCAACGTGGCCTCCCCCGCGATTCAGGAGAACCCGCATCAGCCGGTTCCCCCGCAGGGCACCCAAGCGGAGCGGGAAGCGCCGCAGCAGTTGTTCCAGCCCGGCGACGTGCATGAAGTCCGCCAGCCGATGGCCCCGAGGCCGAAGGCGGCGGAGACCCCCGGAGCCGAGCAGATGGCAGGGCATTCTACGAATATGAACGATGCCGAACCAGCGGCCTTGCGGACGTCGATGCTGTAACGCCAGAGAGGGTGTACAAAAAAAGGGAACCGAAGTTCCCTTTTTTTGTATCATGCGTTGACGGTTGGGTCTATTTGCCGCAACATTTCTTGTACTTCTTGCCGCTGCCGCAGGGGCAAGGCTCGTTACGTCCGACTTTGGGCGTTTCGCGGCGGTACGGGTCCTGGCCGTGGACATTGCCGTCCACGTAGTACCAGCGGCCGTCTTCACGGCGGAAGAAAGCGTCCTCACGCAGGGACTGGGGCATACCGTTGACAGAATAGCGTGCTTCAAAGGATACTTCACCGGTCTCGTCGGTTTCGGCGCCGTCCTTGGTGGAGAAAATTTCAAGGCCTTCCCACTCCACGGCTTCCGACCATTTCTTCATGTCTTCATGATCGGCCTCGTCACGGATGCTCGGATGCACCGTTTCGTTGAGGTAATCATACTTGCCGAGGGTGTGGGCGGCATAGCGCGAACGCATGAGCGCTTCGGCGGTGGGGGCGGTTTCGCGGCCTTCGATATAGGTTTCACAGCATTCTTCGTAGGGGCGGCCGGAGCCGCAGGGACACAGGGACATGGGGTTCCTCCGGGATAAGACAGGCGTGCGGCCTGCGTGTAGTGATGTGGGGACTGGTTACGGTTTCGCGTCCTCGGAGTCAAGCCCGGTCTCTGAAACCAGAACAGCCCGCATAAAGCGGGCCGTTATGGGAGGAAGAAAGTGATGAAGAAAGAAGAAAGGAATTACTTTATCTGTAGCAATGTGCGTGCCAACATCGCGTAAAAATCGTTTTTTCTGTTTTTAACAAGAGTTGTAGTGTATTACGGGAAAGTCAAAAAAGCGTTCCCCCGCGGCGGGGTGTCATAATTTGTACCCGCCCGGACAACCCCTTGGTATCCGGCACGTGGGAACCAAAAAATTTTACTACAGGAGATCCGTATGCAAGCCATCAGTATCATAGGGTTCAGCAATTCCGGCAAGACGACGCTCATTTCCCGGCTTTCCGAGTGTCTGGAAGCCCGAGGCCTCAAAGTCGCCATTGCCAAACACACCCATCACGAACTGGACAAGCCGGACACGGATACCGCGCTTTTGATGGGCCCGAAACGGACCATTGTGGGGTTGAGCAATACGAAGGACGGCAAGGGCGAAGCCATGATCCATTGGGGGCATCCGTGCTTCCTCCGGGATTTGGTCCCTCTGCTGGATGCGGACATCCTGCTGGTGGAAGGAGGCAAAACCATCGGCTGGCTGCCGCGTATCTTGTGTTTGCGGACCACCCCGGAACTTTTGACGGCGCTTCCGGAAGGCTGCAAGGCTCTGCGCCCCGAGCTGGCGCTCGCTACGTATGGGGACAACAAGCTCCCCGGGCTGCCGTCGTTCACGGCCGAAGATCTGGATGCGCTGGTCGATCTGGTTCTTGAGAAGGGCTTTTTGTTGCCCGCGCTGGATTGCGGAGCTTGCGGGGAAGCGGACTGTACCGCCATGACGCAGCGCATCGTGGCTGGAGAGAAGACGCCCGGCGATTGCGTGGCCGCGCGCGGGAGCATTGAAGTCACCGTCAACGGTCAGTCCGTGGGGCTTAACCCCTTTACGGCGCAGATGTTTTCCGGCGGCATCAAGGGGATGCTCGGTGCGCTCAAGGGCATGGTCCCCGGCGGTGAGGTTATTATTAGGATGAAAGGGTAGGGATGCAGATGTGGGGAGGGGAGGAAGGACCTTTCTGAAGAAAGGTCCTTCCTCCCCACGCCCCATCCCTCCTTCTCCCAAGACTTTCCCCTTTATCGAATCCCTATTCGTGGTTTGGGGAGTCAAAAAGGGAAGGGCGTTGTGTCGGTTGTTGGGTAGAGTCATCTTTTTGATTGTCCTGTTGAAATCTTCTTATCGCACTTACCTGCAATGAAAAAAAGACGGGGTTTCCTTGTCTTTTTGTTGTGCGGAACCGGGAGACGGATGCCTCCGAAACGAAATGATGTGCTTCCCGTTTTGTCATTGCCCCAGGCAAAAGTCTTTGGGGGAGAGGGGGAGGTTTGGAGGGGG
>ERZ894240.1631-NODE-1631-length-12703-cov-8.217030_pt1 | contig 12703 bp, 9 predicted proteins | sample MGYA00380298_ERZ894240 | MGnify/ENA primary metagenome ERZ894240 (study PRJEB32331, sample SAMN06328419) | human gut metagenome | biome: human gut microbiome; feature: stool | host: Homo sapiens | collected 2014-06-27 ...
GAAAATTAAGTCTCTAAAGGCCATTGGGAAGAATCAAGCATTTTACAGAGCTTCCCTAACTATTTTCTTTGATAGAAAAGCCATAGGCCTTCCGGTTCAATCTTCTGCATTTCCTTGAGTTTGAATTCGAGCGGAGAAATCGGATGCTTGAAAACGAACCCGTCTCAAAAGTTGTCGGCACAGAGCTTGAGCTGTCGACAAAAGGAATGACGACTAAGCTCAGTTTGTCGATGAGTTTTTCGTTGGCAAACGTTCCGTTTACCAGTCCGCCGCCTTGCAGCGAAATTCTCTCAATTCCAAAAATCGACTTCAATTTTTCCATCGGCTCGGTCAGATGGAATTCATTGCCTCGCGAAATGAGATAGGCGATGCCTTTTTCTCTCAGAAGGTTTAGATATTCCTTTGACGCTTGAGAAGAGGTAATGACGATGATTCTTGCGTCCTCGAGCCCCGGTCTTCCGTCCGGCTTTCCTGATTTCCATGGAATTTCGCCGAGCGGGTCAATAGCGACGACAAAGTAAGGTGCATGTTGTCCGCAGATGTAATCCGGATCATCCGTAATCTGAGAAGGTCTTGCAAACGCTTCCATGTCTTTTCCAACAAAGATTTCTTTTGCAGTCGAGGCGCCGTAAACCGTTGCTTGAGTCTCAAACTTTTGTTTTGTCTGAACGTAAAACTCTAAATATGGTCTGAGTCCTTCTTCTGCAAAAGATTGCCCGACGATTTTTCCGTCGATGGTACTGACCATATGACAAATGACTTCCGGTCGATTCATTTTTTCTCCTTTTTTTCGACTAACTCATTATGGGGAAAAGAGAATCTTTTTTCTGACATAAACTTCTCGGTTAGTTGTCTAATGATCTTAGAGCTGAAATGGTTGCTCGATAGGTACATTGATTGACCTTTTCATAGATCAAAGACGATTGGACAGTCGTATCGTTTTCAGATCGACTTGCCGGAGGATTCGGAAATGAAACTTAAGACACTTGACCAAGAACTGTCCGTTTGCAAGGTAGTCTCTATCTCCGACATTGATCTGAACGGTAAGTTCTTTTTCGTCGGTAAAACTGACGAAGAAATCTCACTTGTATGCCTTACGTCAGACGTCCCTGACAATACTACGGATCGCGCCGACGGCTGGAGGACTTTCCGGATAGAAGGCGTACTGGATTTTTCATTGATCGGTATTTTGTCCGAAATTTCTAAGGTTCTGGCAGAAAACAAGATCGGCATTTTTGTAGTCTCAACCTATAACACCGACTACATATTGGTGAAGAAAGAAAACCTTCAGAAGGCACAGCAGGCTTTGAAGGCTACCGGTTACGAAGTAGTCTAGAAAATCAACCTTTTGATACTTGCAGAAGCCGGCAAAAAAAACAGCTGGCTACTAGGCGTATCGGTTCTCAGCCAGTCATATCCCTCATTTCGCATGACTCAAAATCGACACTGCAGAAGTCTACGGCCCGTACATTAATGAAGAATTGTTCGGAGAAGCTTTGAAGCCTTTCCGTGACGAAGTGGTCATTTCTACCAAGTTCGGAATTTCTTTTTCCGAATACACGCACGGCGACATCATTCCTGACGCTCGTCCTGAAAAGATCCATCAGTCGGTAGAAGGTTCTCTGAAACGTCTTCAGACAGAAACCATCGACCTGTACTTCCAGCATCGTATCGACCCGAAGGTCGAACCCGAAGTCGTTGCCGAAGTGATGGGAGAGCTGATTAAGGAAGGAAAGATCCGTCATTGGGGTGTATCCGTGGCGCCGGAAGATTACATTCGCCGCGCCCACAAGGTCACACCGATCAGTGCGGTTCAGGACCGCTATTCCATGATGGCAAGAGGCATTGAAAAGCTCTTCCCGACGCTGGAAGAACTTGGCATTGGTTTTGTGGCTTATTCTCCGCTCGCCAACGGCTTGCTTTCCGGCGCATATGAAAAAGCCACGAATAAGAACTTCGAAGCTGTGGTCGATTACCGCTCCCGTATGCCGCAGTTCACGCCGGAAGCCATGAAGAAAAATGAAGAACTCATGGCGTTCCTTCAGAAGACCGCGGAAGAACACAGCGCAACCATGTCACAGCTCTCCTTAGCTTGGATGCTCGGCAAACATTCTTGGCTAACAGCTATCCCCAGCAGCCGTAAACTCGAAAGAATCGTTGAGAACGCCGGCGGCGCAGTCGTCAAACTCTCGGCAGAGGAAATCAAGGCGATTGACGAAGCCCTCGATAAACTGCCTAAGTCGGATATTTTCGGTGTGAAGAACAATTAAGGAGGTTGAATATGCTGTACAAGACTCTGAATAACGGCGTCAAAATGCCGATGCTCGGTTTTGGTGTTTTCCAAATTACCGATCCTGAAGAATGCCGAAAGGCTGTTCTCTGTGCTTTAGAAAACGGCTATCGCTCCATTGATACAGCTCAAGCCTATGGCAACGAAGAAGCCGTCGGGCAGGCCATCAAAGACAGCGGTATTCCTAGAGATGAACTGTTCATTACGACTAAGCTCTGGATCACAGATGTCTGCTATGAAGGTGCAAAGAAGGCATTTGCGGCCTCTCTGGAAAAGCTCGGCCTCGATTACCTGGACCTCTATCTGATCCATCAGCCGTATCACGATTACTACGGCGCATGGAGAGCCATGGAAGAATTCCTGAAGGAAGGACGCGCTCGCGCGATCGGTGTTTCTAACTTCGATATGGGCTGAATCGCAGACTTAATCGCTTTCAATGAAGTCAAGCCGGCCGTCGATCAGATCGAGTGCAACATCTTTAATCAGCGCCATTCAGACGAAGAATATCTGAATTCCAAAGGCATCGCGATGGAAAGCTGGGCTCCGTTCGCAGAAGGCAAGAACGATCTGTTCCACAACCCGGTGCTTCTGAAGATCGGCGAAAAATACGGCAAATCTATCGCTCAGGTCGTTCTTCGCTGGCAGCTTCAAAGAGGCATCATCTGCATTCCGAAGAGCGTTAACCCGGATCGTATCCGTCAGAACATCGACGTCTTTGACTTCGAACTGTCTTCCGATGATATGGCCGCCATTAACGCTTTGGATCAGAAGAAGACCGCTTTCTTTGACCACAATGATCCGAAGATGGTCGAGTGGCTCACCAAGCTTCATTGATTAGGAGACGATGCATGAAAAAAACTTTACTCGCAGTTCTGTTGGGTTCCTTTGCTTTCGCTTCCTTTGCTCAGCCGATCACGATTGAAAAGCAGGGCGCATTCTCTGCCGGCGGAACAGTTATCGAAGCCAAGAAAACTTTCGATCCGTACCATCCGGAACCGGATGCTATGACGCTGCATGGTGATCACGCTAATGTGATTTACCAAATTCCGGTTCATGCTAAGAATATTTCCTTAATGTTCCTGCACGGCGCCGGCCAGTCCATGAGAACTTGGCAGACAACGCCTGACGGCAGAGAAGGCTTCCAGAGCGTCTTCCTGCGTAAAGGTTATCCGGTTTATTTGATCGATCAGCCTCTCCGCGGCGATGCGGGCAGGGCAACCGTCGACGGAACGATTAAGGCAAGTCCCGATGAACAGTTCTGGTTCGGTCAGTTCCGTATGGGTCTATGGCCGAAGTTCTATGACAATTCAGCCTTTGCCAGCCAAAAGGATCTGAATTCTTTCTGGCGTCAGATGACGCCGAATACGGGTCCGTACAATGACAAGGTCATCGCCGATGCCGTTACTGACGCTTTGAAGAAGTCGGAAGGCACCGTCCTCGTCACTCATTCTCAAGGCTGCGGACTCGGATGGCTCATCGGAACGGAAGCCGGAAACAATTTGAAGGGCATCATTGCGTTTGAACCGGGTTCCGGATTCATTTTCCCGGAAGGCAAAGTGCCTGCACCGATTCCCAATAACAGTTTCTTCGGTCCGACTAAAGCTGTCGGTGTTCCCCTTAGTGAGTTCAAAAAGCTGACAAGGTTCCCGATTCTCATCGTATACGGTGACAATATTCCTAAGACCGAAGTCAAAAATCCCTACCAGGATTACTGGCGTGCGGCTTCGACGATGGCTCAGGAATTCGTCAAGGCTGTGAATGCAGAAGGCGGTCACGCTAAAGTACTTCATCTGCCGGATGTCGGTATTAAAGGCAACACACACTTCCCGTTCTCTGATAAAAACAGCGCAGAAGTAGCCAAGGTAGTGGAAAAGTGGCTTAGTGACAACGTGAAGTGATTAAGCTCTAGAAAATAGATCGGTCAGAGAGGAAGATCTTTGGCCGATTTTTCTTTGGACAGGAAAAAGGTGAAGGCAAATGAAAGACGACATTCTTGTGAGAGGCGCTCGAGTTCACAATCTCAAAAACATGGATGTGGACATTCCGCTCAACGAACTGGTAGCGATCTCAGGTCTTTCCGGCTCCGGCAAGTCCTCTTTAGCTTTAGGCGTCCTTTATGCAGAAGGATCGCGCCGCTACTTAGAAGCGCTGTCTGCCTACACGCGCCGTCGTCTGACACAAACTCAGGACGCCAAAGTCGATTCAGTAGAAAATATTCCGGCCGCGCTTGCTCTTCACCAAAGACCTTCAACACCGGATATCCGAAGCACGTTCGGAACGCTGACGGAACTCTTTAATTCAATCCGTCTGATGTTCTCACGCCTCGGTTCTCACCGCTGTCCTAACGGGCATTATTTACCGCCGACGCCGGCTGTGGCGCTTGGACAAAAACTCAAATGTCCTGTCTGCGGTGTTGAGTTTGATGCACCGAGTGCTGAGGACTTTTCTTTCAACAGCTCCGGTGCTTGCCCGACCTGCGGCGGAACCGGAATCGCTGTCACGGTCAATCGGGCAAGTCTGGTGCCAGATGAATCGCTGAGCATTGACGATGGCGCGGTTAAACCTTGGGGTACCCTCATGTGGTCGTTGATGACGGAAGTCTGCAAAGCCATGGGTGTCAGAACCGATATTCCGTTCAAAGATTTAACGCCGGAAGAAAAGAAAACCGTCTATGACGGACCGGCCGTTAAGAAGCACATCGTCTATACCAACAAAGGAAGCGGTCAAGCTGTTCCTTTGGACTTTACTTATTTCAATGCCGTTCGTACGGTTGAGAACGCACTCTCGAAAGTTAAAGACGAGAAAGGCATGAAGCGCATTGAGAAGTTCCTGACGAAGGGGCCATGCCCCGCCTGCCACGGAACTCGCTTTAATGAGAGGGCGCTGTCAACGAAACTCATGGGCAAGAACATCGCCGAGGTCTGTGCGATGACTCTTTCAGAGCTTGTTGTATGGGTTCAGAAGATCCCCGGACAAATGCCTTCTGAGATAGAGGAAATGGCTCAGAGTATCGTCAATGAGTTCTTAAGGACCGCCGAGAGACTGACAAATCTCGGTCTGTCTTATTTATCTTTGGACAGAGCGGGAAGTACGCTTTCCAACGGTGAGCTTCAAAGAGTCCAAATTTCTCGCGCGGTCAGAAGCGACACAACCGGTGTGCTTTACGTACTCGATGAACCTTCAATCGGACTTCATCCCTACAACGTGGACGGGTTAATGAAGATCGTTCGCGAGTTGGTTGATCGTAAGAACTCTGTCGTCCTCGTTGACCATGATCCGAGAATTTTGATGGATGCGGACCAATTGATTGAAATCGGTCCCGGCGCCGGCAAAGAGGGCGGCCGAATCGTTACACAGGGAACACCTTTAGAAGCCGAGAAGAATCCTCATTCTTTAATCGGTCCGTATCTGTCCGGAAAAGAATCTCTAAAAGTTCGCAGTCGAGCCACAGAAAAGGACATGTTTGAAAACGGCTCTATCAGAATTAAGACAAAGCCGTTCTATACCGTCAAAGCGTTAGACGTCTCCATTCCTAAAGGACGAATGATTGCTGTCACCGGCGTCTCAGGTTCGGGTAAAACTTCTCTGGCTATTGAGTGTCTGGTGCCTGCGCTTCAGGCAGTTATTCAAGGCACAAAACTTCCTGAGCATGTGGATTCGATCGAGGCTAAGGGTATTCAATCCGTTAAAGTCATTGACTCCAAGCCGATTGGTGCGAACGTTCGCTCTACCGTTGCTACTTATGACGGCGTATTTGATGACTTGCGGAAACTATTTGCAAGAACTGCCGATGCCAAGGCAAAGGGTCTTACGGCTGGAGACTTTTCATACAACACGGGCAAATTGCGCTGTCCGGTATGTGACGGAACCGGCATTATCACGATGGATGTTCAGTTCCTTCCGGATGTCGATACGATCTGTCCGAGTTGCGGAGGCTCCCGATACGGAAAAGACGCTTATGACATCCTTTGGAAGAGCAAGGAAAAAGATTCCGTGTCGGTTTCTCTGCCGGGTCTGCTGAAGCTCACAGTAGAAGAAGCAGCCGGAATCCTGCATGAAGAAACGAAAATCGCTAAACAGCTCAAGATCCTACAGGACCTCGGTGTGTGTTACCTGACGCTCGGGGAAGCTACGCCTGCCTTATCCGGCGGAGAAGCCCAAAGACTGAAGCTTGCTTACGAAATGGAAACACCTCAGCAAGGCTCGGTATTCGTTTTCGATGAACCGACGATCGGCCTGCACCCTCAGGATGTTAAAAAACTGGTATTGATTTTTGATCATCTGATTCAGTTAGGCGCGACGGTGATCGTCATCGAGCACGACTTAGAACTCGTCACAAACTGCGATTACATTATTGACATGGGGCCGTGGGGCGGAACGGAAGGAGGCCGAGTCGTTGTTGAAGGCACACCTGAAGCAGTGGCTGCAACCTCGGAAAGCATTACCGGTAGATATCTGAAACAAGAGCTGGCTGAAGACAAGTAGTGCAGCGGGAAATTTCGCAAGAAGTCTTTTGCGGTAAAGCATATTTTTAGAAAATATCAGAAAATATGACAAAGAATTTTTGAGTGTTTTTTCATGGAAACAGATCTCTTCGGAATTCCTGACTCGCCTGATACAACTAAAAACGCTGCGACTGAAGCCGCCAAAGCGACCCGTAAAACTGCACCTAAAGATCAGGCGTCGCCTTTGGCGGAACGCCTTCGTCCTAAAACAATTGACGAAGTCGTGGGACAAAAGCATCTTCTCGGCCCCGGAAAACCGTTGAGAAGCGCGTTTGAAAACGCTCATCCTCACTCTATGATTTTGTGGGGCCCTCCCGGCGTCGGCAAAACTACACTTGCCAGATTGATGGCCGATGCTTTCGGGCTTCCGTTCATTTCGATTTCTGCCGTGCTCGGCGGAGTGAAGGATATTCGTGATGCAGTAGAAAAGGCCACGGCGAACAGAGAAAGGACTGGACGTTCAACCGTCGTTTTTGTGGATGAAGTCCATCGGTTTTCTAAGAGCCAGCAGGACGCTTTCCTGCCCCATGTGGAAAGCGGACTCTTCACTTTCATCGGTGCAACCACAGAAAACCCGAGTTTTGAAGTAATTTCAGCGCTTTTGTCTCGCTCCACGGTTTATGTGCTTGAGTCCCTCAAGGACGAAGACTTAAAAGAGCTGCTTGAGCGAGCTCTTGAAAGAGAGTATACGGGCCTTAAAGTAAATGAAGAGGCCGAGAAAATCCTCATCGGACTTGCTGACGGTGACGCGAGACGCTTCCTGAACGCTCTGGAAGTCTCCGCCACGATGGCAAAAGACCGAGGCATTAAGGTCATTGACGAGAAATTCGTCCGTGCAGCGCTGCCCGCAACCATTCGCCGATTTGATAAAGGCGGCGACAATTTTTACGACCAGATATCGGCACTGCACAAATCGGTGCGAGGGTCTGATCCGGATGCCGCTTTGTATTGGATGTGCCGTATGCTCGACGGAGGCGTGGACCCTTTATACATCGCACGCCGCTTAATGCGGATGTCGATCGAAGATATCGGTTTGGCAGATCCCCGCGGAATGGAAATCACAACCAACGCCGTCGATATCTACGAAAGACTCGGTTCGCCCGAAGGGGAGCTGGCTTTAGCTAATGCCGTGGTTTATTTGGCCTGTGCACCGAAGTCGGTCTCGGTTTACAAGGCATTTAACAAGATGAGAGCTTTTGTGAAGCAGGACGGAACGCGTCCCGTTCCGATGCACATTCGCAACGCGCCCACAAAGCTCATGCAAAAAGTCGGAAACGGCGCCGGCTATCGTTATCCGCCGGATGAACCGGGCTCTTTTGCCGCCGGCGTCAAATACTTTCCGGATGATATGGATGAGATTCGGGTCTACAAGCCGTCGCCTAGAGGCCTCGAGATCAAGATCGGAGAAAAACTCGCTCAGCTTCATGCTTTGAACGAAGAGGCCAGAAGAAGCGGCGATATGCCTAAAGGCAGAAGCGTTGGGACCAAACAGGCCAGTGAGCCGGATCCCAACATTCATACGGAATAGGAGCATAAGCCCCGCGAATGCGGGGCTCGGCTTGGTCATTACTGATTAGGCAAACATTTCGCTGGAGAGGTAACGGTCTCCGCTGTCGGGGAGGACGACAACTATATTTTTGCCTTTATTTTCAGGAAGCTTGGCGAGTTTTGTTGCGGCAGCCAAAGCGGCGCCGGCAGAAATGCCGACTAAGAATCCTTCTTCTCTGGGCAGCGCTTTGCCGGCTTCATAGGCTTCTTCGGTATTGATCTTCATGATTTCATCAATGACCTTTGTATTCAAAGTGTCAGGGATGAAACCGGCCCCGATGCCTTGGAGTTTATGGGGACCGGCAGGTTCTCCGCTGATGACGGCAGAAGTGTCAGGTTCGACTGCAGCAACCTTGATATTCGGATTCTGAGATTTCAGATACTTACCAACGCCGGAAATCGTTCCGCCGGTGCCGACGCCTGCGACAAAGATATCAACTTTACCTTCCGTGTCTCTCCATATCTCCGGACCCGTTGTCTTGAAATGTGTTTCAGGGTTGACGGGGTTCACAAACTGCCCCGGAATGATGCTGTTGGGAATGGATTTCGCGAGTTCCTCGGCTTTTTCTATAGAGCCTTTCATGCCTTTCTTACCGTCAGTAAGGACGAGTTCGGCACCGTAGGCTTTAAGCAGGTTGCGGCGCTCGACGCTCATGGTTTCCGGCATCGTCAGGATGATGCGCAGGCCTCTCGCGGCAGCAGCTGCGGCTAAGCCAATGCCGGTGTTGCCGCTGGTCGGTTCAATGATGACGGTTTCGCTGTTAAGTTTGCCGGCTTTTTCAGCGGCATCCAGCATGGCAAAACCGACGCGGTCTTTGACAGATCCGGCAGGATTGAAATATTCAATTTTGGCCAGGATGTTTGCTCCAAGACCGCGTTTGGCGGCATAACGGTTCAGTTGAACGAGAGGCGTATTGCCGATGAGTTCTCTGATGGATTGATGGATAGCCATTTGTAGTACCTTTAGAAAATATAAAAATTGTTTGTTGATCAGGTTAGCGCTTTTTCTTTGAGAAGCGGCTTTTGAGTTTTTAGAAATTTCGATTTCAGTCTCGGTTCAACATCGCTTTTGCTCTAAGCGGGTTGTCTGAATACTATTTAGAAAAATGTTCTGCATAATCAGAGGAATCCTTTTGCCATCTTAACCCCGCTAAGTACATAGACTCATCCGAGTGTTGAGTTTGGATTGATTTACAACAAATAAAGAGGGTATGTGTTAAATCAACACATACAGAGACAGCAGGAACAACAAGAGGCACTGAGAAGTGCTTCGAGTTCAAATTTTGTTGTTCTTGCGTTCATTTGGTTAGACCTTTTGGGTAAATTCTCTCGTCCGCATTCTTCATTTCGAAAAAAATTTTAGCAGGACAGTTCTTATTGTATGAAGCAAAACAATGAAAAACGGACTCCAACGAATTATTTTTTTTACCCATTTTGGTAGCGGCGACTCAAACTTTGCCGTTTTTTCTTCGTCATTGAAAGCAAAAAACAAAGAACTTGGTCTTTACTCAGATTGTTTTTGAGATGCAGATCAAGGAAAACGTCTAGAAGAGCCCTGCGTGCAATATGTGACGAAGTGTCGCGATAGCGTACAATCAAACAATTCAAATCAATCTAGAAGAGAAATTACATGCTTGATTCAAATCTTCTTCGCAAGAATTTGCCCGAAGTTGTCGCTCGCTTGGCAACTCGTAAATTTCAATTCCCTACTGAAAAATACGAAGCCTTAGAAGGCGAACGTAAAGCGATTCAGACTGAAACGGAAGAACTTCAGGCTCGCCGCAACCAAGTTGCTAAGAAAATCGGAGCTGCTAAAAAGGCCGGTCAAGACGCTACGGAACTTCTGAAAGAAGGCGCAGCTATTGCTGAAGGTTTGGCTGCTTTGGAAGGCAAAAATGCTGCTGTTAAAAAAGCTCTGAATGATCTTCTGTTAACGATTCCGAATCTTCCGGATCCTTCCGTTCCTGTCGGTAAAGATGAAACCGAAAACGTTGAAGTTCGCCGCTGGGGGACACCGCGCGAATTCGATTTTGAAATCAAGGATCACGTTGATGTCGGCGGTCCCTTGGGCCTTGACTTTGACGTCGGCGCTAAGCTTGCCGGTACACGCTTCTGCTTCATGAAGGGCCAGGTTGCTCGTCTCCACAGAGCTTTAGCCCAGTTCATGCTCGACACTCATACTCAGGAAAACGGCTATACAGAGTGCTACACACCGTACATTGCCAATCAGGAGACGCTGATCGGTACCGGCCAGCTTCCGAAGTTTGAAGAAGACCTGTTTGCTGCTAAGAAGGGCGGTCAGGAAGGCGAGGGCGAAATCTTTTATCTCATTCCGACTTCCGAAGTAACTCTGACGAACTCCGTTCGCGGCCAGATGCTTAAAGAAAGCGATCTGCCGATCAAGATTACTGCTCAGACTCCTTGCTTCCGTTCAGAAGCCGGCTCTTACGGTAAAGACACACGCGGAATGATCCGTCAACACCAGTTCGAAAAAGTCGAAATGGTTCGTATCGTCAAACCGGAAGAAAGTTACAAGCACCTTGAAGAAATGGTTGTCTGCGCTGAAGGCATCCTGCAGAAACTCGGACTTCCGTATCGTGTTATTACGCTTTGCACCGGCGACATGGGCTTCGGTTCTGCAAAGACTTATGACTTGGAAGTTTGGATTCCGGCTCAGAACACCTATCGCGAAATCAGCTCTGTTTCTAACTGCGAAGCCTTCCAGGCTCGCCGTATGCAGACTCGCTTCAAGAATGCCCAGGGCAAGACTGAATACGTTCATACACTGAACGGCTCAGGCTTGGCCGTGGGCAGAACGCTCGTTGCCGTTTTGGAAAACTACCAGAACGCTGACGGTTCCGTCACGGTTCCTGAAGTTCTCCGTCCGTATATGAACGGCCTGGCAGTTTTGAAACCTGAAAATCAGAAATAATTCATTTCGTTGAATTGTGACGCTGCTTCGGCAGCGTCTTTTTTACCTGAAAGAAAAATGAAAGAAGACCTCCCCACCATCGCCATCCTCGGCACCGGCGGTACGATTGCCGGAAAAGCCGGATCTGCCTCTGCAACGACCGGTTATGTTCCGGGCTCAGCTACTGTTGAAGATCTTTTAGCCTCTGTTCCCGGGTTAGAAGACATCGCCAACCTTACCTCTGTCCAAGTGTCCAATATCGGCTCTGAAGATATGACGGATGAAATTTGGGCGTGCTTGGTTAAAGAAACAGAGAGTCAGCTGAAAGACCCCGAAGTTGCCGGTGTTGTTATTACGCACGGTACAGACACTTTGGAAGAAACGGCTTTCATGCTCAATCAAGTTTTGAAGAGCGAGAAGCCTGTTGTTCTCGTTGGTTCCATGAGACCGGCAACCTCGATTTCTGCCGACGGCCCTATGAATCTTCTGAACGCGGCGAAAGTGGCGACTACTCCGGAGGCTAAAGGCAAAGGTGTTTTGGTTGTCTTGAATGATGAAATTCACGGTGCCAGAGATGTTATAAAGACCAATACAACCAACTGCGATACATTTGCATCTCCGCGTTTAGGAGCACTTGGTTTTATCACCGGCGGAAGAGTTTCCTTCTTTAAAGAAAGCACCCGTCCGCATACGCTCAAAACTCCATTTACCTCTGAGCTTCTATCTGATCACAAACATCTTCCGATTGTCGACATCATTTACGCTCATTCAAACGGCGACGGTCGTTTGATCAAGGCGGCCATTCAATCGGGCGCTAAAGGTATTATTTATGCCGGTATGGGCAACGGTTCCATCCATTGCAAAGATTTGCCTGAACTTGAGAAGGCCTTGGAAGAAGGAATTCCGGTAGTTCGTGCGTCCCGCTGCGGAAGCGGTGAGGTGGTTGATTCTTCACCTGAATGGGCAGAAGCCGGCATGATCAACGCCGGAACTTTGAATCCTCAGAAGGCAAGAGTGCTTCTTCAGCTGTGTTTAGCTGCAGGTTACTGTCACGAAAAAACAGCAGAAGTGTTCTTAAAAGCCTAACTCGCAAGTAATAATCAGTGAATGGGTTGTCTTGAATTTCCGTCTCAACCTTGGAATAGCGTCAGACGCCAACGGCTAAAAGACAGTAGACAAGGACAGCGGAAATCATTTCTCGGAAGCTATTACTACACGAGTTTGAAAAAGTAAAAATTGAAGAATGCTTGAGGCTCAGGGAATTTTAACGAATTTCCTGAGTTTTGGTTATTAAAGATTTACTACAGGAAAATCAAAGGCCGAAAGAACTAACATGCTTTTCCAGCGGCCGCAAAAAGAAGAACCGGCGCTTAAAGCGCCGGTCCGAATCACTTGATTAGCTTAAAACAGCTCCGGAAGTACCGGAAGAAACAAGCTTGGCGTATCTCG
>ERZ894240.1634-NODE-1634-length-12686-cov-10.610482_pt1 | contig 12686 bp, 10 predicted proteins | sample MGYA00380298_ERZ894240 | MGnify/ENA primary metagenome ERZ894240 (study PRJEB32331, sample SAMN06328419) | human gut metagenome | biome: human gut microbiome; feature: stool | host: Homo sapiens | collected 2014-06-27 ...
AGTGTTGAAAGGATTAAATAGAATTTTAAACTATAATAATGGTAGGATTTAAACAGACACTTTGTGCGCTTTTGCTCACGACTTTTGCAGGAGTGGCAGTCGCTCAAAATAATACAAACTCTCCTTATACACGATATGGCTATGGCGATTTAGTCAATCAGAATTTCGGAAATAGTAAAGCAATGGGAGGGATTGCCTTTGGATTGCGTGATGGTTCACAAATTAATCCGTTGAATCCTGCTTCATACACGGCTATTGACTCACTGACATTCTTATTTGAAGGAGGAGTGAGTATGCAAAATGCTAATATCAGTGATGGCGCTTTGAAGTTGAATGTGAAAAATTCAAGCTTTGATTATATTGCTATGCAGTTTCGGTTGCATAGGAGATTGGCTATGAGTATCGGATTGTTGCCTTTCTCAAATGTAGGTTATAATGTGTCACAGGGATATTCGGAAACATCTGCCAGTCCGAGTTATACAAAGCAGTTGCTAGGTGATGGAGGTTTGCATCAGTTATATGCCGGTTTGGGTGTGAAGGTGCTTAATAATTTATCTATTGGTGCGAATGTTTCTTATTTCTGGGGAGACATAACACGTACGTTGGCTATGGTGTATCCTTCATATACAAATGTAGACGGACAGACAGTTTCCAACTCATATGTAGAAACAACAGGAATGTCAGTTCGTGATTATAAATTGGATTTTGGTATACAATATACCCAACCTATTGGAAAGAAACATTTAGTAACATTGGGAGCTGTATTTTCTCCGAAACACAATTTGAATAATGATACTTATGTGCAAACCAATACGAGTGTAATAACTACTAAAGATACGATTGCAACATTCGGATTACCGAATAGTTTTGGAGCCGGTATTACTTATAAATATGATGACCGCCTGACGGTGGGAGTGGATTACAGCTTGCAAAAGTGGGGAGATGTGACTTATATGAATCAACCTAATGCATTTTGTGATCGTACAAAAATTTCGGTAGGTGCTGAATATTTGCCTTCGAAACTTGGAAAAACTTATTTTGGACATGTGAAATATCGTTTAGGAGGTTATTATACTACTCCTTATTACAAAACAGAAGCTGGTGAAAGGGCTTCACGTGAGTATGGTGTTACAGCTGGTTTGGGGCTACCTATTCCACGCTCACGTTCTATCGTTAGTCTAACGGCGCAGTATGTGCGTGTAGAGGGTTTGCAGACTGGTATGTTGAATGAAAATATCTTGAGATTCAGCATTGGAATCACGTTTAATGAACGTTGGTTCTTCAAACGTAAGGTTGATTAATATTGAGAATAGACTAATTATATAACAACTAAAATTTAGATACAATGAAGATTAAAACGCTTGTGGCTGTGTTGTTCCTTTCGGCGGGTGCAACCTCTGTTGCGGCACAGAACGATAGCATCTGTATCCCCAACAGTAGTGTATCACATGAAGCTGTGAAAGCAGGTAATTTTAAAGATGCCTATGCGCCGTGGAAAATAGTGTTGGAAACTTGTCCCACACTTCGCTATTATACTTTTAAGGACGGTTTTACAATTCTGGAGGGCTTGATGTCTAAGATGACTGATAGGAATAGTCCTGAATACAAGAAGTATTTTGATGATTTGATGCATACGCATGATGTACGTATGAAGTATATTCCTGATTTCCAGACAAGAATGAAGGGAGTTCCTTCAGTAGAAGATGCATTGGGTGATAAGGCGTTGGCCTACATTCAGTTTGCGCCATCTCCAGATGTAAATCAGGCTTATGAATGGTTTAAGCAGTCTCTTGAAGGAGCTAAAGCTGACGCTTCTCCTAATGTAATGCATTTCTTCCTGGATATGTCTTTGCAAAAGTTGAAAGCTGATCCATCTCATAAAGAACAGTTTATTAAGGATTATTTGCTTGATACTCAGTATACAGATGAAGCGATAGCTAAAACAGAGAAAGAGAACATTAAGGCTGCTTTAAAATCTGTAAGGGAAGGTCTGGATGCACAGTTCATAAATAGTGGAGCTGCTACTTGTGAATCATTGCAAGAGATATATGCTCCTAAAGTGGAAGCTAATCAGGGAAATCTGGAAGCTTTGAAAGAGGTAATTAAAGTGATGGCTATGATGGGCTGTAAAGATAGCGATGCATATCTTCAGGCATCTTTGTATGCTTACAAATTGGAACCAAGTGCTGATGCTGCTATCGGTTGTGCTGCTATGGCATTCAAAAAAGGAGATATTGACGGTTCCGTTAAATTCTTTGATGAAGCAATATCTTATGAAACTGATAACGTAAAGAAAGCAGAATCTGCATATAAAGCTGCCAGTGTATTGGCATCAGCTAAGAAGATTTCGCAGGCAAGAAGTTATGCTCAGAAAGCTATCAGCTTCAATGAGGACTATGGTGCTCCTTATATCCTGATTGCTCAGCTATATGCTGGTAATTATAAATGGAATGACGAACCGGCATTGAATAAATGTACTTTCTTTGCTGCCATTGATAAATTGCAAAGAGCGAAAGCAGTAGATCCAAGTGTGGCTGAAGAAGCTAATAAGTTGATTTCTTCATACTCTGCTTATACTCCGGAAGCTAAAGACCTGTTCATGTTAGGTTATAAAGCTGGCGACCGTATCACAATTGGCGGATGGATCGGAGAGACTACAACGATCAGATAATATAATATGTTACAAGAAAAAAGTAACTTTTTATTTAGTAAAAACATGAGCATAACAATTGTCCTGGGGGCAATTGTTATGCTTCTTTTATTTTCTTCCTGCGGAGGGAAGAAGAAAGAGCTTGGTGAGGCTATAACGGAACGGGATTCTTTGCCTTCGATGGCAACTTTAGGGGTTGTGACCTATATTTCGGATTCGGGTGTAACGCGTTATCGTATGGAGGCCGAGGAATGGTTGATGTATGATCGTAAAAGGCCTTCTTACTGGGCATTTGAAAAAGGTGTCTATCTTGAACAGTTTGATTCTTTATTTAATGTGGACGCCAGTATAAAAGCTGATACTGCCTATTTTTATGATAAGCAAAAACTTTGGAAGCTGATGGGAAATGTCGATATTAAAAACCGAAAGGGAGAACGGTTTAATACTGAACTGTTGTATTGGAATCAGGCTACCGAGAAGGTTTATTCGGACCGGTTTATACGTATAGAGCAGCCCGATCGGATTATTACCGGATATGGTTTTGATTCTAATCAGCAAATGACCATCTATCAGATAAGAAATATGGGAGGTATTTTTTACGTAGATGAAGAAGAACAAAAAACACCAACGGACTCTGTTAGATAAGTATGAGTATTATTGTTTACCTTTTAATAACTATGGCTTTCTCAGCCTTCTTTTCGGGCATGGAGATTGCGTTCGTCTCTGTTGACAAGCTGCGTTTTGAACTTGAGCGAAAAGAGGGACTATCGTCAAGAATATTGTCTGTATTCTTCAAAAATCCGAATAATTTTATTTCTACGATGTTGGTTGGTAACAACATTGCATTGGTTATCTATGGTATTCTGATGGCACAGATTATTGGTGATAATTTGTTGTCCGGGTTTATCACTAATCACTTTCTGATGGTATTGGTACAAACCATCATCTCAACATTAATTATTTTGGTGACAGGCGAATTCCTGCCGAAGACATTATTTAAAATCAACCCTAATCTGGTATTGAATGTATGTGCCGTTCCTTTGTTTATCTGTTATATTATTCTTTATCCCATATCGAAGTTTTCTTCCGGACTTTCCTATATGTTTTTGCGTCTTTTCGGAATGAAGATAAACAAGGAGGCATCAGCAAAGGCATTTGGTAAAGTTGATCTGGATTATTTTGTACAATCCGGCATTGATAACGCAGATAATAGTGACGAACTGGATACCGAAGTGAAGATATTTCAGAATGCGCTTGATTTCTCAACTATAAAAATCCGGGATTGTATTGTGCCACGTACAGAGGTAGTGGCTGTTGATTTATCTACTTCACTTGAAGATTTAAAAAGTCGTTTTGTAGAATCCGGAATTTCAAAAATTATTGTTTACGACGGAAATATTGATAACGTAGTAGGGTATATTCACTCTTCAGAGATGTTTCGTAATCCTAAAGATTGGAGGGACAATGTAAAAGAGGTGCCTATTGTGCCTGAGACGATGGCTGCTCACAAATTAATGAAACTTTTTATGCAGCAAAAGAAAACGATTGCTGTGGTAGTGGATGAGTTTGGAGGTACTGCCGGAATTGTTTCTTTGGAAGATCTGGTAGAGGAAATTTTTGGTGACATAGAAGATGAACATGATAATACATCGTATATCTGTAAGCAGATAGGAGAGGGGGAATATGTACTTTCCGGTCGTCTGGAAATTGAAAAAGTAAATGAAACTTTTGATCTTGATTTGCCGGAAGCGGATGACTATCTGACTATTGGTGGATTGATTCTGAGCCAGTATCAAAGCTTTCCGAAACTGCATGAAATAATTTCCGTAGGGTGTTATCAGTTTAAAATTATTAAGGTAACACCGACTAAAATTGAGCTTGTGCGGCTGAAAGTGATGGAATAATGGTATAGACCTCCATTTTTTTTGCTAATAAATAGATGTATATTAGCATTTTTTGTATCTTCGTGCGCTAAAACAACTGAGACGAAAATAATAATAAACAAATAAACTGTATTAATTAAAATGGCAACATTACAAAACATTAGATCGAAAGGACCTTTATTGGTGATCGTTATTGGCTTGGCGTTGTTTGCTTTCATTGCGGGTGACGCATGGAAAGTTCTTCAGCCACACCAATCACATGACGTAGGAGAGGTGAACGGGGACGCACTTTCCGCTCAGGACTATCAGGCATTGGTAGAAGAATATACTGACGTAATTAAGTTCTCCAGTGGAACAAATTCGTTGAATGATGAGCAAACCAATCAGGTGAAAGATGAAGTATGGCGTACATATGTAAATAATAAACTTCTTGAAAAAGAAGCAAAAAAATTAGGTCTTACAGTTTCAAAAGCTGAAATCCAGGCAATTATTGACGCAGGTGTTCATCCGCTTTTACAGCAGACTCCGTTTCGTAATCCGCAGACTGGTGCTTTTGATAAAGATATGCTGAAAAAATTCCTGGTAGATTATTCTAAAATGAATCAACCTCAAATGCCGGCACAATACGTTGAATATTATAACTCAATGTATAAGTTCTGGTCATTTGTAGAAAAAAGTCTGATACAGAACCGTCTTGCTGAGAAATATCAGGCATTGATCTCAAAATCACTGTTCTCTAATCCGGTAGAAGCACAGGATGCTTTTGATGCAAGAGTAAATCAGATGGATTTGTTGCTTGCTGCCGTTCCTTATTCTTCTATTGTTGATTCTACAATAACAGTGAAAGAGTCTGAGTTGAAAGATCTGTATAATAAGAAGAAAGAACAGTTCAAGCAGTATGTAGAAACCCGTGACATTAAATACATCGATGTACAGGTAACTGCAAGTCCTGAAGACAGAGCTGCTATCGAAAAAGAAGTGGGCGAATATACTCAGCAGTTAGCAAATACTGAAAGTGAATATACTACTTTTATTCGTTCGACAGGTTCAGAAAAACCTTATGTTGATTTGTATTATAACAAAACTGCTTTCCCGAGAGATGTAGTAGCTCGTATGGATTCTGCAGTTCTGAATAAAGTGTATGGTCCTTACTATAATGGTAGTGATAACACAATCAACTCTTTCAAAGTTATTGCTAAAACTGCAGCTGCCGACTCTGTAGAGTTCCGTCAGATTCAAGTTGTAGCTGAAGATGCTGCAAAGACTAAAACATTGGCTGATAGTATCTATAATGCAATAAAAGGTGGTGCAAACTTTGTTGATTTAGCAAAGAAATATGGTCAGACCGGAGAAGCAAACTGGGTTTCATCTGCCAATTATGAAAATGCGCAGATTGATGGTGATAATCTGAAATTTATCTCAACTATTAATAATCTGGGTGTAAACGAAATGACCAATCTTCCTTTGGGACAGGCTAATGTTATTCTTCAGGTTACTAATAAGAAAGCCGTTAAGGATAAATATAAAGTGGCTGTTATTAAACGTACAGTGGACTTTAGCAAGGAAACTTATAGTAGAGCTTATAATGATTTCAGCCAGTTTATCGCAGCTAATCCTTCTTTGGATAAAGTGGTGGCTAATGCTGAAGAAGCTGGTTATAGATTACTCGAAAGAAATGATCTGTATAGCTCTGAGCATGGAATTGGTGGAGTTAAGGGTACAAAAGAAGCTTTGAAGTGGGCTTTCGCAGCTAAGCCAGGTGAAGTTTCTGGTTTGTATGAATGTGGTGAGAGCGACAGAATGTTGGTGGTTGCACTGGCTGGCATAACTCCTGAAGGTTACCGTTCTTTGAAACAGGTACAGGATCAGTTGAGAGCTGAAATAATAAAGGATAAGAAAGCCGAAAAGATCATGAATGATATGAAGGCTGTCAATGCGACTTCTTTTGATCAGTATAAGTCAATGGCTAACGCTGTGAGCGACTCTGTAAAACATGTAACTTTTGCGGCTCCTGCTTATATACCGGCTTTGCGTAGTAGTGAACCTTTAGTAGGTGCTTATGCTTCGGTTGCTGAGTTGAATAAGTTGAGTGCTCCGATTAAAGGTAATGCAGGAGTATTTGTATTGCAGATGTATGCTAAGGACAAGTTGAATGAAACATTTGATGTAAAAGCTGAAGAAGCTACATTGGAAAATATGCATGCACGCCTGGCGGGACGTTTGATGAACGATCTCTATCTGAAGGCTGAGGTGAAAGATACACGTTATCTGTTCTTCTAAGAAGAACTGACTTATATATGAAAAGGCTGTTTCCGCATAGGGAGCAGCCTTTTTACGTTAACTTTTGGTGGTAGTCTGCTCTGAAATCAACTTTAATTCCTTACATTTGCATAAATAAACATTGAATTGTACAGAATATGTCCAAATATCCTCTTTTAGGAATGACTCTTGATGAGTTGCAGTCGGTGGTGAGAGGCCTGGGAATGCCGAAGTTTGCTGCTAAGCAGATTGCATCGTGGCTTTATGATAAAAAGGTAAACTCTATTGATGAGATGACAAATCTGTCATTGAAACACCGTGAAGCACTTGGGGCAGAATACGAAGTAGGAGGGGTGCCTCCTGTTGAGGCAATGCATTCGGTAGATGGGACTATTAAGTATCTTTTTCAGGTAGGTGAGAAGAACTTTGTAGAGGCAGTCTACATTCCTGATGACGATCGTGCAACACTTTGTGTTTCTTCTCAGGTGGGTTGTAAGATGAATTGTAAGTTTTGTATGACTGGTAAGCAAGGTTTTACTACAAACCTGACTGCTAATCAGATACTAAATCAGATCAGTTCATTGCCCGAGCGGGATAAGCTGACTAATGTTGTGTTGATGGGAATGGGCGAGCCTTTGGATAATCTGGATGAAGTGTTAAAGGTATTGGAAGTTTTAACTGCATCTTATGGTTATGGTTGGAGTCCTAAGCGAATAACACTTTCTTCTATCGGTTTGCGTAAAGGTTTGCAGCGTTTCATAGAGGAGAGTGATTGTCATCTGGCTATTAGTTTACATTCTCCGATTCCCTCGCAGCGTTTAGACTTAATGCCTGCAGAGCGTGCTTTTTCTATTACTGAAATTGTAGATTTGTTAAAGAACTATGATTTTAGCAAACAACGCAGACTTTCATTTGAATATATTGTTTTTAAAGGCGTCAACGATTCGATGATATACGCCAAAGAACTTGTGAAATTGCTCCGTGGGGTAGATTGTAGAATAAACCTGATTCGTTTTCATGCTATTCCGGGAGTAGATCTGGAAGGAACGGATATGGAGACAATGGTAACATTCCGTGATTATCTGACTTCACATGGTGTTTTTTCTACGATTCGTGCTTCGCGCGGTGAAGACATTTTTGCGGCTTGTGGTATGTTGTCTACTGCAAAGCGGGAGGGGAATAACAAGAATTAATATAAATTATTAACTTATCCGATGAAAATATACGAACTTATCGTAGTTTTGTAAAAACATTAAAAATGATCAATATGAAGAAGTATCTGTTTTTTATCAGTATGGCTCTTGTAGCATTGACTTTTTCTTCTTGTAACGGCAAGAAGGGTGTGTTTACTCCGACCTCCAGTGGTCGTGCATATGAGATTCTTGTAGTAGTTGATCATGCCTTGTGGGAGCGTCCTGCGGGAAGAGCTTTGTTTGATGTGCTTGATACGGATGTTCCGGGATTACCGCAGTCTGAACGTTCATTCAGGATTATGTATACCTCTCCGAGAGACTATGATTCTACATTAAAATTAATACGCAACATTATTATAGTGGATGTGCGTGATATATATACCAAACCGGCATTTAAGTATGCAAAGGATGTATATGCTGCTCCTCAGCTTATTTTGACTATTCAGGCTCCCAATGAGCAGGAGTTTGAAAAGTTTGTAGAGGAAAACAAACAACAGATTATCGACTTCTTCACACGTGCTGAGATGAATCGTCAAATTTCCCAGCTTCATAATAAACACAATGATTACATCTCTACCAAAGTAGGCAGTAAATTTGATTGTGATATTTGGCTTCCGTCTGAATTATCTTCTTCTAAAGAAGGGGAAGATTTTTTCTGGGCATCTACTAATACGGCTACCGGAGATCAGAACTTTGTGATCTATTCTTATCCTTATACTGATAAGGATACTTTTACTAAAGAATATTTTATTCATAAGCGTGACTCTGTGATGAAAGCTAATATTCCGGGAGCTAAAGAAGGCATGTATATGTCTACGGATTCTATAACAGTGGATGTCCGTCCTATCGATGTGCATGGAGATTACACCATGGAAGCCCGTGGACTTTGGCGTATGAAGGGCGACTTTATGGGTGGTCCGTTTGTGTCTCATACCCGTTTGGACAAAGCCAATCAGCGCATTGTAACAGCAGAAGTATTTGTATATTCACCTAATAAATTAAAACGTAATCTGGTACGTATGCTCGAAGCATCATTGTATACATTGAAGCTTCCTACAGAAAAGACCCAGGGAGAGATTCCGATGGGTGTGGCCAGAGAAGAACAAACTAATAAATAACGACACATGGAAGATAGTAAAATAAGGGTTGGTATTACGCAAGGAGATATCAATGGCGTAGGCTATGAAGTGATATTGAAAACTTTTGCCGATCCTGTTATGCTGGAGTTGTGTACTCCGATTATTTACGGTTCCCCTAAGGTGGCAGCTTATCATCGTAAATCATTGGATTTACCTACTAACTTTAGTATTGTTAATTCTGCTTCTGAGGCAGTTTTCAATCGTTTGAGTGTAGTAAACTGTACGGATGACGAAGTGAAAGTGGAATTCTCTAAACCGGATCCGGAAGCAGGAAAAGCTGCACTTGGTGCTTTAGAGAAGGCTATTGAAGAATTTAGAGAAGGATTGATTGACGTCATCGTGACGGCTCCGATCAATAAACATACCATTCAGTCGGAAGGATTTTCATTTCCCGGACATACCGAATATATTGAGGAGAGACTGGGTGATGGAAGTAAATCACTGATGATTCTGATGAAGGACGATTTTCGGGTGGCACTGGTAACAGGGCATATCCCCGTACGTGATATTGCTTCAACCATTACTAAAGAACTTATTCAGGAGAAAATTGCTATTTTTAATCGCTCCCTGAAACAGGATTTTGGTATTGGTGCACCGCGTATTGCTGTGCTGGCTTTGAATCCTCATGCAGGAGACGAGGGATTACTTGGTACCGAAGAGCAAGAGATCATTATCCCGGCAATTCAGGAAATGGCTGCTAAAGGAATACTTTGCTACGGTCCTTATCCGGCTGACGGATTTATGGGATCGGGTAACTTTACTCATTTTGATGGTGTGCTGGCTATGTATCATGACCAGGGATTGGCACCATTCAAGGCATTGGCTATGGATGAAGGGGTAAACTATACGGCCGGACTTCAGGTAGTACGTACTTCGCCAGCTCATGGAACAGCATATGATATTGCCGGAAAAGGACTGGCTTGTGAAGACTCTTTCCGTCAGGCAATCTATGTGGCAATAGATGTGTTCCGCAATCGCCTGCGTGATAAAGAAGCTCATGTTAATCCGTTGAGAAAACAATATTACGAGAAACGTGATGACAGTGATAAGTTGAAGCTTGACACTGTGGATGATGATGTATAAACAAAAACACAAGAAGGAATTTATAGTGCAATTATGACGAAAGCGGAAATTCAACAAGTAAAACTTAGGTTCGGTATTATTGGTAATACAGAGGCTTTGTCGCGCGCCATTGATGTTGCCATCCAGGTTGCACCCACTGACTTGTCCGTGTTGATAACCGGAGAAAGTGGTGTGGGAAAGGAGAGCTTTCCGCAGATTATTCATCAGTATAGCCGTCGCAAACATGGGCAATACATTGCAGTAAACTGTGGTGCTATTCCTGAGGGCACAATTGATTCTGAACTGTTTGGACATGAAAAAGGAGCTTTTACGGGAGCAATTGGCGAACGAAAGGGATACTTTGGCGAAGCTGATGGTGGAACAATATTTCTGGATGAAGTAGGGGAATTGCCTTTACCAACTCAGGCTCGTTTGCTTCGTGTACTTGAGAGCGGAGAGTTTATCAAGGTAGGTTCATCAAAAGTACAGAAGACGGATGTACGTATCGTTGCTGCTACTAATGTTAATTTGACACAGGCTATTGCGGACGGACGTTTTCGCGAAGATCTGTACTATCGTCTCAATACGGTTCCTATTCAGATACCTCCTTTGCGTGAACGTGGTGAAGATGTGTTGTTACTATTCCGTAAGTTTGCCAGTGATTTTGCCGAGAAGTATCGTATGCCTGCTATTCAGCTGACAGAAGATGCCAAACAGGTGTTACTAGCTTATCCATGGCCGGGAAATGTGCGCCAGCTAAAGAATATAACAGAACAGATTTCGATTATAGAAACCAATCGTGAGATTAACGCAGCTATTTTGCAAACATATCTCCCGGCTCAGAACACGCAACGTCTGCCGGCTTTGTTCGGTATAAAGGATAATAAGGGGTTTGAGAGTGAACGTGAGATTCTTTATTCAGTTTTGTTTGATATGAGACAGGAAGTATCTGAATTGAAGAAGATGGTTCATAATTTGATGGCAGAGAAAGGAAGTGTGCCCATTGTGACACCTACACCACCTTCCACAATGCCTACAATCATTCATACGGTGAAGGCTCCCTGTCCGGTAGATGATGATATACAAGACACGGAAGAGTATGTGGAAGAGTCTCTTTCTTTGGATGAAGTGGAGAAAGAAATGATACGTAAAGCCCTCGAAAAACATCATGGGAAGAGGAAAAGTGCAGCTCAGGATTTGAATATTTCGGAACGCACCCTCTACAGAAAAATAAAAGAATATGGATTGGAATAAAAAAATACCACAATGGATGTTATTACTGGCTTTGCCGGTAATACTTCTGGCGTGTACAGTCTCTTATAAGTTTAATGGGGCGTCTATTAATTATGATAAAGTAAAGACAATCTCAATTGCTGATTTTCCTATAAAATCTGCTTATGTTTATCAGCCTTTGGCAAATAAGTTTAATGACGATTTAAAAGATATTTTTACTCGTCAGACTCGTTTGCAATTGGTGAGAAATGCCAATGCTGATTTGCAGATTGAAGGAGAAATAACAGGTATAAATGTGTATAATGAAGCTGTTTCGGCTGATGGGTTCTCTTCAAAAGCAAAAGTAACTGTTACAGTTAATGTGCGTTTTGTAAATAATACCAATCATGCAGAAGATTTCGAACAGCAATTTTCGGCTTTCCGTTCCGACCTCAATCCGAATTCATTATTGCCTAATATACCGGATGCAACGATTGCTGAAATAACGAAAGAGATAACTGATCAGATATTTAACGCGACAGTGGCAAATTGGTAATTTGAATGACTTCTGCTAACCTTCAACAATGGATTCAGCACCCCGAGATGCTGAATAAGGATACGTTGTATGAGCTTCGGACGATGCTTACACGCTATCCTTATTTTCAAACGCTGTGGTTACTATATTTAAAGAATTTGTATTTATTACACGACATTACATTCGGGGCCGAATTACGTAAAGCAACTCTTTATGTGGCCGACCGACGCTCACTTTTCTACCTCATAGAAGGAGATAAGTATATATTGCAATCCCGTAAAAAGAAAACAACCTCTGTAGATGAATTGCCGGAAATAGAGCCGAATCTTGATCGCACTTTAGCGTTGATAGATGCTTTTTTGTCTACTGTACCGGAAGAAGTAACTTCTCAGACCAGCCTGGATTATACGACGGACTATACGGCTTATTTACTACAGGATGATGGTATTTCTACCGATGATGAAACCGAAGCACCCAAACTTCGTGACTTTGAACTGATTGATGGGTTTATTGAAAAAAGTGAGAGTGAACCGGCTCTTAAGTTACAACCTTTGCCAGATGGAAATTTATCAGGAGAAGAATCTCCGGAACAATCTTCTTCCGAAGAATTGAGTACCGAAGAAGAAGAGGAGGATGATAGCTGTTTCACAGAAACATTGGCTAAAATCTATGTTAAACAGCAAAGATATTCCAAAGCTCTTGAAATTATTAAAAAATTAAGTTTGAAATATCCAAAAAAAAATGCTTACTTTG
>ERZ894240.1641-NODE-1641-length-12599-cov-5.327567_pt1 | contig 12599 bp, 10 predicted proteins | sample MGYA00380298_ERZ894240 | MGnify/ENA primary metagenome ERZ894240 (study PRJEB32331, sample SAMN06328419) | human gut metagenome | biome: human gut microbiome; feature: stool | host: Homo sapiens | collected 2014-06-27 ...
CTCATAAGAATTACAAAATTAGAATTAAAAATAGAATTTTGAAATGAATGTTACTACATTATGCCCCACCCTCCGACAAAAGTCAAGGGCTATTTTCATTTTACACCATATTTTTCCCTTCATCTGTTCATTTTATCAAATTGTGTCGTTCTAATAAATAATTTATCACTTTTTCCATTTTATTTTTTATGCATTTTACCCATTTTATCTTGACCCGCATTCATCACAATGGTAAAATAGCATTAGTTTAAAATTTTAAACCAAAGGAGGAGATCAAAGGATGACCACTGCGGCAGAACTGCAGAAGCAGTTTCATTCCTGTATGCCTATATTCATTGCCCTTGGTGATAAAGTCCGGCTTTCCATCATAGAAGCCCTAACGGAAAATGCCATGGCACTGGATTCACCAGGCGTATCGGTGGATTTTGCAGATCACGCTATGAATGTAAACGAGATCACCCGGCGCACCAGCCTGTCGCGTCCGGCCATCTCCCATCATTTAAAAATATTGAAAGCCGCCGGACTGGTAGATGTCCGCGAGGACGGCACTGCCAATTACTACTATCTCACCCTCCGGGAGCCTACCAGGCAGCTGATGGAACTGGGTTTCCGGATTGAAGAATTTATACTTTAAAAAGACTTCGGTTCTATTCCCCAATCCTGCATATAATGGTATTTTTCGGATATACTGACTGTGTTACCGGTAAATCTGTCAAAATCCGCTCTGCCGTTTTGGGCAGACGCGCAGGGAGATAATATTCTATGAGTGATTGGATGAAGGCCGTTTGCCAGACCGCAGCAGCCACTCTTAAAAAACAGGATCCGCAGCTTCTTCGCCTGAGGGCCGAGATTGAAGATACCAGACATGCCATTGAAACGGCCAGAAACCATTTTGAGCAGGAAGTAGATCCTACACTGATCGACTGCTGTATTTATGAATGGAATGCAGCGCAGCTGCGTTACCAGTTCCTTTTAAGAAAATTTAAAAGCCGGGAGCTTTGACTCCCGGCAGAATTGCGAGGACAACAACTATGAGCGCTTGGTATGAAAAAGCAGTTTTTTATCATATGTATCCCCTTGGTATGACCGGTGCCCCAAAGCAGAATACCGGAACAGAACAGACAGACCGGTTTGATGAGCTGGAATTATGGATTCCACATATAAAAGCGCTGGGCTGCAATGCCATTTACATAGGCCCCCTTTTTGAATCCACCAGCCATGGCTATGATACCAGAAATTACAAACAGACCGACCGCCGTCTGGGCTCCAACGAAGACTTCCGTCATTTCATTTCCCTCTGCCATGAAAACGGGATCAGAGTCGTCGTAGACGGGGTATTCAACCACACGGGACGGGAATTTTTTGCCTTCAAAGACATTCAGGAAAAGAAATGGGATTCTCCCTATAAAGACTGGTACAAGGGCGTAAACTTTGACTGGTCAAGCCCTCTGGGAGACCCTTTCGGCTATGAGGCCTGGCAGGGACATTTTGAACTTCCCTGTCTCAACCATGCCAATCCCCAGGTCTGCCGGTATCTCTTTGACGTGATCCGGTTCTGGGTCGACACCTTTGACATTGACGGCATCCGTCTGGACTGCGCAAACGTACTTGATTTCCATTTTATGGAAGAAATGCGCCGGGAAACGAAAACCATGAAAGAGGATTTCTGGCTCATGGGAGAAGTCATCCACGGAGACTATGGCCGCTGGGTCAATGACCATATGCTCCACTCTGTAACCAACTACGAACTCCACAAGAGCATTTACTCCGGCTTTAACGACCACAATTTCTTTGAAATCGCCCACAATGTACGCCGTCTGGAGGCTATCGGACGCAGTCTGTACACCTTTGTAGACAACCATGATGAGGATCGAATTGCCAGTAAGCTTCGTACAAAGGAGCATCTGCTTCCCGTATACACCTGCCTGATGACCCTTCCGGGCATCCCATCCATCTACTACGGAGGCGAATGGGGAATCGAAGGGAAACGGACGCCCTCCTGCGACGACGCCCTGCGGCCTGCCATTTCACCAGATGCGTTTGATTCCCTCCGCTGTACCCTTACAGACCGTATTTCAAAACTGGGTATCATTCATCAGGAGAATGAAGAGCTTCATATGGGACGCTATCAGGAACTGCTTTTAACCAACCGTCAATACGCCTTTGCCAGACACGGTGAACACAGCCTGATCATTACCGCTTTAAACAATGACGATAACGAAGCTGTATTAAATATTCCTGTTCCCATGGCTGCCTCTCAGGCTGTAAATCTTCTTGAGGATGGCGAGATCCTCCCCATTCGAGACGGAAAGCTGCAGATTACATTAAAGGGCTGTGACGGAGCAGTTCTTAAGATCAAGGGGGAATCGTAATATGGCTGTAAGAAAAAGCACACCGGCAAAACCAACCGCTGCCGCAAAAAAAACAGGAACTTCTTCCAGAGCTTCAGCGCCTGCCGGAACAGGTATGATCTCGGAGCTGGACTGCTATCTCTTCGGAGCCGGCACTCATTATGATATTTACCAGAAACTGGGGGCTCATCCCATGACTTTTAAAGGAAAATCAGGGATTTATTTTGCCGTTTGGGCTCCGCATGCAGAGCAGGTTCATCTGGTAGGCGACTTCAATGGCTGGAACCCTGATGCCAATCCCATGAAAAAAATCTCTGATATGGGAATCTGGGAATACTTTAACCCAGGTATGAAAACAGGTGAACTCTACAAATTTGCCATTACTACCGATACGGGAAAAATCCTTTATAAGGCCGATCCCTTTGCTTTCAGCGCAGAATACAGACCCGGCACCGCTTCTGTAACAGCCGACCTCTCCGGCTTTTCCTGGGCAGATACAGACTGGATCACCAAGCGGGCTCAGAAAGACCCTGAAAAGCAGCCCATGAGCATCTATGAAGTTCATCTGGGCTCCTGGCGTAAAAAGAACCGCCCGGAAAAAGATGGCTGCTATACATATATCGAGGCCGCCCATGAGCTGGCTGCCTATGTGAAGGAAATGGGATACACCCATGTAGAGCTTATGGGAATTGCGGAACATCCCTATGACGGCTCCTGGGGCTATCAGGTAACCGGATATTTTGCGCCTACCTCCCGATATGGCTCGCCAAAGGATTTCATGTATTTTGTAAATTATCTCCATAAAAACGGTATCGGCGTCATTTTGGACTGGGTACCTGCCCATTTTCCAAAGGACGCCCACGGACTGGCTGATTTTGACGGCCATCCCCTCTATGAATATGAAGATCCGCGCAAGGGCGAACATCCGGACTGGGGCACAAAGGTTTTTGATTACGGAAAAAACGAGGTCAAGGACTTCCTCATCAGCAATGCCCTTTACTGGGTAGAGCAGTACCATGTGGATGGTTTGAGAGTGGATGCAGTTGCTTCCATGCTCTATCTGGACTATGGCCGCCAGGACGGACAGTGGGTACCCAATATCTACGGCGGAAACCAGAATCTGGAGGCCATTGAGTTTTTCAAGCACTTAAATACTGTCGTTCAGGGACGCAATCTCGGCGTACTGATGATCGCGGAAGAATCTACCGCCTGGCCCAATGTGACAAAGCATCCGGAGCAGGACGGACTGGGCTTTACCTTTAAGTGGAACATGGGCTGGATGCATGATTTTCTGGAATACATGAAGCTGGATCCCTATTTCCGCAAATATAACCACAACCGGATGACCTTCAGCCTGACCTATTTCAACAGCGAAAATTATATCCTTGTATTATCCCATGATGAGGTGGTCCATTTAAAATGCTCCATGATCAACAAAATGCCCGGTCTGGGAGAAGACAAGTTTTCCAACCTGAAAGCCGGATATACCTTTATGCTGGGCCATCCGGGCAAAAAGCTGCTCTTTATGGGACAGGATTTCGGCCAGTGGCATGAATGGGATGAAAAGGTGGCTCTGGACTGGCATCTGGCAGATGAAGACAGCCACAGAAAGCTCCAGGAATACGTCCGTGATCTGCTGCACATTTATAAAAAATATCCCTGTCTGTACCGTCTGGACAATGACTGGAACGGTTTTGAATGGGTAAATGCCAACGACGGGGACCGAAGTATTTTCAGCTTTATCCGCAGAGATGAAACCGGCAAAAAGAACCTGTTGTTTGTTATAAATTTCACACCCGTAGCCCGTCCCGACTACCGGGTAGGAGTTCCTAAAAAATGTAAATATACGCTGCTACTGGACAATGAACACGGTGCCTACAAGGCTTCTCAGTGTCCTTCCTACACATCCGTCAAGGGAGAATGCGATGGAAAGCCCTATTCTGTGGCCTATCCTCTCCCCGCTTATGGTACGGCCATCTTCCGATTTTAAGTAAAAGGGAATTGTTACCAGTGTATTTCCCAAAAGTACGTTAAAAATTTATCAAATTTAGTATGTACTTTTTACCGCCCTTGTAGTAGAATAAGTACAGTGCGGCGGGAAACCGGCGCAGTACCGTATATAATGTGTGGAAGGAGAGTATGATTATGGCAAGAGAATTAGTTTTCACAAGTGAAAAGAAAACCGTTTATCGTGACGGCAGCACTGCCATCAAGGAATTCTGTGATGGATTCCCGAAAGCCGAGGTTCTGAATGAAGCCCTGTGCAACGCGCGGGTGGAGGATATCGAGGCGCTCAACGTTCCTAAGATCCTGGGGGTTTCTGTTGTTGATGGAAAATGGTCCATCCTGAAGGAATACGTAGAGGGAAAGACCTTACAGCAGTTAATGGATGAAAATCCGGACAAGCTGGAAGAATACATGGAAGGCATGGTGGATCTCCACCTTCTGATCCATAAGCAGGCCTGCCCTCTGTTAAACAAACTGAAGGAAAAAACCATCCGCGCCCTCAAATCCGTGGAGCAGCTGGACGACAGCACACGCTATGAGCTGATGACCAGACTGGACGGAATGCCCAAGCATACCAAGCTCTGCCACGGCGATTTCAATCCAACCAACATCATCGTAGGTGATGATGGCAAATGGTATGTCATTGACTGGGTACATGCTTCCCAGGGAAATGCCAGCGCCGATGTGGCGAGAACCTACCTTCTGTTAAGCTTAAAGGACCGCAAAAGAGCGGAGCTGTACATGGATCTGTTCTGCGAAAAAACCGGTACAGAAAAACGCTATGTGCAGGGCTGGCTCCCTGTAGTAGCCGCAGCTCAGCTGGCCTATAAGCGTCCTGAGGAAAAGGAGCTCTTAGAGAGCTGGATCAATGTATTTGAGTATCAGTAAACAGTAGACCGATCTTACATATCACATTATTTAGGGTTCAAAAAGGCCCTCCGAAGCTGATTTCGGAGAGCCTTTTTCTTTATGTATCTTCCCATTCGCTGGAATCAGACGGTATTTCCTCCGCTATTCGTTCCGCCTTCCTCTCCCGCCGTTCCACAGGAAAAGCCACCTGTGCTTTAAACAGATCGCCGTCAATACTGATGATAAACTCTCCCTTCTGAAGCTGTGTTAAGCTTCTTGCAATGGAAAGTCCCAATCCGCTGCCTTCTGTGGTTCTTGCCACATCGCCCCGTACAAATCGCTCTGTAAGCTCATCCGGACTGATATTCAAAGGCTTTTCAGAAATATTCTTGATCGTAAATACGGCCTTATCTCCCTCTTCTCTTACGTCTACATAGACGCGGCTGCCCTCCTGGGCATATTTAAAGGCGTTCGTATACAGATTTTCCAGAACTCTCCACAGGCGCCTTCCATCTGCCCGGATCATAATGATCTCCTCCGGCAGCGTCTGGATCAGCTCCAGACGGCGCAGAGCAAAACGCTCTTCAAACTCACCGTTTGTCTGCTGGACCAGCTCTACCAGGTTAATATCCGAAACCTCCAGCTTCAGATTGCCTGAACTGGCCTTTGAGGCTTCTACCAGATCTTCTGTCAGCGTCTTTAATCTCTGAGACTTCTGATCCAGCACCTCCAGATAAGCGGCGATTTTGGGATCCTGGATTTTCTGCCGCTTTAAGAGATCTACATAGTTAATAATAGAAGTAAGAGGCGTCTTGATATCATGGGACACATTGGTGATCAGATCTGCCTTTAACCGCTCGCTTTTTACCTTTTCCTGAAGAGCAGTGTCCAGACCGCTGGTAATATTATTGATATGCTCTCCCATTTTCTTTTCCTTGCCTGTGAGCATGGAAGTGTCCAGACGGTAGCCCGTATCTCCGGTAGAAATGGTACTGATGGCCTGATCCAGCAGATCTCTCTGGCAGGCTTCCCTAAACAGCCGGTGAAATACCCAGCCGTCGAGCCATACAAACAGCACAAGCACAACATAATACATGATCCGGTAGCTGATCCGTTCTCCTCTGGTTGTAAATAAAAAGAGGATCAGCCACATCATAAAGCCGTTGCAGCCTAAAAAAGTAAGATAACACAGCGCTCCGCCTACTGCATAGCTGGTCTTTTCCCGATAAGCTTTAAATGCCGCAGTCCCTCTTTTTCCAAGACTCCCCGTCCAAAGCGTTCCGGCCTTGTATCGGCGCAGAAGACTGAAACCGCAGGGAACTGCACAGCTGTAAATGATCAGATATCGAAGCATCTTATTCCAGAAAGGCAGATGTTCCTCACTGAAAAAAAGACCGATTACCATCATTCCAAGCCGTTTCCCCCACAAAAGGAGCACCGCTGCTGCTACAGCCCCCAGGAGAATGCATACCTCCGTAGGAATCCGGTCAACCGGATAAAGGCGTATCTCGCTGTCCAGATTGTCTGTATGTCCCGACAGGAACACCAGCCATACTAACGCCGCAAACAGACCGATGAATCCGACAATTACTCCGCCCATTCCCATAATAAACGCATTTCTCACACTGCGGTACTGGGCAGACTCTTCGGAATAGCTGTCAACATAAGGATATGTGGTATCAACCGAAACCACCAGATAATTCTGGTCATTATTATTCGGATTCCATGTTTCCAAAAGAGCAGCCGCATTCTGGGGAATGACCGCCAGATTCGTATCCATACGAATGGTATTTCCGGGAATAAACAGGTATTTTCCAAATCCTCTCAGCTCATCCAGCGAAAGTTCCGGTACATTGGTATACACCGTTTCCACTCCTTCATCGCTCTTATAAACTACCCGGAAGCGCACATTGGTCTGGTGCTCCATGAAATTGTAATAAATAGAATAATACTGTCCCAGACATTCCAGAATATCCAGAGCCAGTTCTTCCTTTGTCATCCGGGTTTCCATTTCACCCATGCTCAGAAAATCAAAGCCTGTATTCAAAAACTGGACTGTAACCTCCATGTCGTCATCGTCCATGGACATAGGGGAACCCTGAACCGTAAAGTTTTCTCCCAGATAGTAGCCTCTGATCCTGGCATACCGGACGATCTGATCCAGTGTCCAGTCCTCATCTACCCCCGGCCCATCCGTAAGCCGGACAATGGGCTTGCTCATATCCAGCTGTCCGTTTGTTTCAAAGAGATCCTTATAGCCGATATATGTAAAAATATTTTCTATATCTTTTCCCAGCTTCATGCTGAAGGTATCAGAGTCCTCGTAGGTTTCCTCATAGACCCAGCTGATCCCTCTTCCGTAGCCTCCGTTTAAATACATGGCGCTGATGCCCGCCAGGGCCATAGCGAGGAATATCACTGAAAGAAGGGATAAAACCACCTTCTGAATACGTATTTTCTTTCTGTTCTGCTCCATAGGTCCACCTACTGTTTTTCAATCTTGTATCCTACGCCCCAGACTACTTTAAGATACTTCGGCTCTCTTGGGTTAATCTCAATTTTTTCCCTGATATGGCGGATATGGACCGCTACTGTATTGTCTGCCCCGATCGCTTCCTCATTCCATATCTGTTCATATATTTCATCAATGGAAAATACCTTGCCCGCATTCTTTACCAAAAGCAGGAGAATATTATACTCAATAGGAGTCAGCTTAATGGGTTCTCCGTCTACTGTAACCTCTTTATTGTCATCATTGATCTGAAGACCGCCGCACTTGTAAACCTGATCCTGCTCCTGCTGGTTTAAGTTGCCAAGCTGTGTATAGCGGCGCAGCTGGGACTTGACTCTGGCAACCAGCTCCAGAGGATTAAACGGCTTTGTAATATAGTCATCTGCCCCGATATTCAATCCCAGGATCTTGTCTGCATCCTCAGATTTGGCAGACAGGATGATAATGGGGATGCTGCTGTTTTCCCTTACCTTAAGAGTCGTCCGGATACCATCCAGTCCGGGCATCATTACGTCCAGGATCAGCAGGTCTGCGGAGTTATTTTCCAGATATTCCAGGGCCTCATAGCCGTCATACGCCTTAATTACCTTGTAGCCTTCTCCTGTAAGATAAATATCAATGGCTTCCACAATCTGCTTGTCATCGTCGCATACTAAAATTGTCTGCATTTGTATTTCCTCCCATTTTTTTCCAAAACGCACACATCCGCGGGACATGTGCCGCGGATGTGTTATGGCTTTGCCTGACTCTTTCTTTCAGAGATTCTCTGTAGCTTTTAGAAGATTCTCCATGCACAGATAAAGTTGTTTCTCCACCACTGGCTTAAGCTTCTGTGTACTACGCGGCCGTTACTGGAGGATGCGTCGATCACAGTCCCGCCTCCTGCCGCAATACCTACATGGCCGTTTACTACCACAATATCGCCGGCCTGAATATCATTAAAGTTGGTGATCTTCGTATAGCGTCCCACATTGCGCCAGCCGGAAGAAGTAAGGTAGCTCTGACGAACACCTACCTGATTCAGACACCAGTATACAAAACCGGAGCAGTCGAAGGCATTGGGACCCTTAGCTCCCCACACATAAGGACTTCCGATCTTGGATGAAGCCACAGATATCAAAGCAGATACGCCTGTACCGGAAGGTGCCTTCGGCGCAGAGGAAGAACCGCCCTGGCTGCCGTTATTTCCTGCCGGCTTCTTATTTCCGCCGCTTCCTCCCGTACTTCCTCCTCCGGTCTGTGCAGAGCTTCCTCCGCCGGAGTTTGCTGCCGGACGTCTCACATTGTCGCTGGTAAGCTTTGTCATGGTCTGGATGCCGACCTGACCATCTGCTGCCAGTCCGTTGCGGCTCTGGAAGTTTTTAACCGCCTGCTCTGTTACCTCTCCATAATATCCGGTCACATTGGCAGAGCTTAAATATCCATATTTGCTTAAAAGCTGCTGTACTCTGGTAACCGTTTCGCCCTGTTCGCCCAGCATCAATCCATTTGGACGAGCCGACGGATCATTTAAGGCAATACGGGTAGATGGACCCAGGTAGCCGTCTACGACCTGATCGTTTCTGGCCTGGAACTGCTTTACAGCAATCACCGTATCCTGTCCATAAGCACCGTCCGGTGTGGTTGTAAGGTATCCTAATTCCTTCAGACGCTGCTGGCAGGCTAAAACCACCTCACTCTTTTCGCCGTAAGACAGGAGGTTGGGGCGGACCTCATCGCTGTACAGAAGGTTATAGGTTTTCTGTCCTACCTTTCCATCCGGGCTTAGGCCATTGACCTCCTGAAGCTTAATTACCGCAGCTTCCGTGGAATCTCCAAAATTACCAGTTACCTGATCCGCCTTTGCCAGATAACCCAGCTCATAAAGACGCTGCTGGATCCGCTGTATATCGTCGCCCTGGGTTCCCTTGGAAACGGCATAATACTTGGCGTCCTCAGCCATCAGAGCCTCCCAGGTGGCATCTCCTACAATTCCATCCTGTGGCATCTCATTCTGCCTCTGGAAATGTTTTACAGCCTGAAGTGTTACCTGGCCGAAATAATCGGTAGGTTCATCATTATCCATAAATCCCAGATCCATGAGACGCTGCTGGAGCTTCTTTACGATCTCATGGCGGACGCCTTCCCTTAAGTACTCAGGAACCGGCTCCGCATTCTCCGGAAGCTCTACATCATCCAGATCGGGCAGGATCTGGCCGCTTAAGTTTAAAGGTGCGATAGCTTCTGTTTCCTCCTCAGGGGCTGCCGCCCGTGCCTGGGCCTGAGCCGGAGTTGCCGCCATCCCCCCTGCTGTCTGGTCTGCACAGCCTCCCAGTGTGAGAGAGGCTGCCAGGGTCCCTGAGGCCAGGGCATATGTAAGGTATTTTCTGTATCTAAATCTTTGGTTCATGAAATTACTCTTGATCCTTCCTTTGTATGACTCAGCCTAAAATATGGCCGGATTTAACAATATGATACCGGATGTAAAATCCCGGTGTGCTGTCTCGTTCACTTTCAGTATCATATTATCATATTCCGATATAAATGGCGAGATTTTTTTACGGGATCAGCCCCCCGGACCGCTGAGGATGGCCTGATGCGTTCCTGCTTTTTCCACTTCTTTTAAATGGCTTCCGCTTAAAAAACGGCACTCTGGCAGCTGCCGCCTCAGCCTGTCCGCTCTTCTGGAAGGAGCGGATCACCTCGTCCAGCTGGCGGAATCGCTCCTCTTCTTTCCGGTCTGAGGACTGAAGCAAAAGCTCCATTTCCCCGGATAGCTTTTCGTTTACAAGACTGCTGATATCCTGACTGAGCTTCTCATTATTAACCTCCAGAGCCCGTCCGATGATCAGGTTCATAATCTGCTGGAACTGGGCCATTCGTTCCTCCATAGAAACAGCCGGGATTGTTTCTGCCTGAACCGGCCTTAATGGCGCCAGACGTTCCTCCTCCTTAAACCCTCTTAAAGCGGCATCCATATCCTTTTCCAGCAGTTCGTCCGTAAGCTGCGCTCCATTTTCCCCATCCTGATGCAGAACCTGGTTTAGGGCATGCTTAATGGCTTTCAGCTGATACCCCTTTTCCTTTAAGCTCTTTACCTGCCTAAACATACGGATATGAAAATCTGTATAATATCTGTGTCCCATCTCATTTCTGGGAATATCCAGCTCCAGTTCTTCCTCCCAGTACCTTAATACATGGGCTTCCACATCCACCTTTCTGGACGCGTCTGATATAAGATAATGTACTTCATCCATAACTGTTCTCTCCTTCACACTGCTTAATGTAACGATCCTCCGCCGTGCCCTGCGCGGTCCGGTTTGACCTTACTTTTAATGTATGCGTTGAGAACTGCTATTATGACTGAAATTTTAACCCTCTGAATTACCGCTCTGAGGCCGTGCTGCATTGACGAACTTCGTGTACTCCGGCTTCCAGATTAGATTCACCGTTCCAATAGGGCCGTTACGCTGCTTTGCAATAATAACTTCAGCCTCGTTGGGATGCTCCGTATCTTTGTTGTAATAATCATCGCGGTATAAAAACATTACCACATCCGCATCCTGCTCAATGGCTCCTGATTCTCGAAGATCCGAAAGCATGGGCCTGTGGTCTGTACGGGTCTCGCAGGCACGGGACAGCTGGGAAAGAGCGATCACAGGCGCATGAAGCTCTCTGGCAATGGCCTTTAAGGAACGGGAAATCTCGGAAATTTCCTGCTGGCGGTTGTCATTTCCGCCCTTTTTGCTGCCGCTCATCAGCTGCAGGTAGTCAATGATCACAAGGCTTAGACCGTGCTCCAGCTTCATTTTCCTGCACTTGGATCGAAGCTCTGTGATGGAAATGCCCGGCGTATCGTCAATGATCAGCTTGGAATTTCCGATCACGCCGATTCCCTCTACCACTGCATCCCAGTCTGCATCCGTAAGAGTACCGGTACGCAGCTTCTGGGAATCTACGTTCGATTCCATAGACAGCATACGGTTTACCAGCTGTTCCTTGGACATCTCCAGGCTGAATACCATACAGGGCAGATTTTTCCGCACTGAGACATAATCTACCACATTCAGCACAAAGGCCGTCTTTCCCATGGAGGGACGGGCAGCGATCAGGATAAAATCAGAGGGCTGAAAGCCGGACAGCTTGTAGTCCAGGTCAATAAAGCCGGACGGAATACCCGTAACTGTTCCCTGATTGCGGTAGGCGTCCTCGATCTTTTCCAGCACATTGATGGCAACCTGCTTGATGGGTACAAATTCCTGCCCGCCCTTATTCTGAAGAAGGTCAAATACCGATTTCTCCGTATCTGCCAGAATATTTTCCAACGGTTCCTTTCCCGCATAGCAGGCCCCTGCAATCTCCTCTGTGGTCTTGATCAGCCGGCGCAGCACAGCCTTTTCGCTTACAATATTGGCATAGGATTTTATATTGGCCGAGGTAGGCACCATGGTCATAATATCCCGGACAAAGTCAAGGCTGCTGACCTCAGGTGGGACATCCTTTTCCTTCAAACGGTCCTGCAGAGTAACCAGATCCACCGGTTTTCCCTCGTTAAAAAGCTCCACCATAGCATCAAACATAATGCCATACTGCTGCTGATAAAAATCACTGCCTGTTATAATCTCTGACGCCGCGATCACAGCCTCCCGGTCCATCAGCATGGAGCCGATTACCGACTGCTCCGCTTCCAGACTGTGGGGAAGCACCCGCTTAATCAGGGCTTCTTCCATGACTCTTTCCTCCTACTATAATATTTGCCAAACCTGCGCTCCGGAATTTTCTGTCCGGAAGCCTGCGAAAACAGGACGGCGCATCCCTTCCTTCCGGAATACGATACGCCGCCCCCTTTACGTCCTTTTTACGCTTCTACTACCCTGTCTCTCATACTCATCTGACGCTGC
>ERZ894240.1643-NODE-1643-length-12586-cov-8.115553_pt1 | contig 12586 bp, 11 predicted proteins | sample MGYA00380298_ERZ894240 | MGnify/ENA primary metagenome ERZ894240 (study PRJEB32331, sample SAMN06328419) | human gut metagenome | biome: human gut microbiome; feature: stool | host: Homo sapiens | collected 2014-06-27 ...
CTTGAGTATTATTATAGGTAATAATGGTAGTGGTAAAAGTAATGTTTTAGAGGCTTTGAGCTCGATATTTTCTGAATTATATATTCGTAGTGGACGAAGAAACAAATCTAATTATATATTTAAATATCAAATTGATGACAAGACTATAGAGTTAACTCAAGATGAAATTATTGTAAACGGAATAAAACAATCAAAAAAATATTTGGCTAATAATAATTTACTACCGTCAAGAATAGTTGCCCTATATAGTGGTGAAGAAACGCGCTTATATAAGAATTATTATGAAAGTTTTACAAAAAAATATTTAAGAGATTTTTCTCAAATGTTATCTCCTTCTAATAATATGATTTATATAGATGGATCATATTGGAGTATAGCATTATTAGCCTTAATTCTTTCTGCTGAAAGTGGTAATGATGACCATAAAAGATTTTTAGAAAATAATTTGGGAATTAAGAAAATAAAAAACATCCATATTGATTTTAAAACCTCCTATTTTTCAAAAATCAAAGAAGATTCTCCTTTAGATATTCTTTTGAGAATAATAAACTTTGATAAAAAAAGTTCAATCGATTATCCTAATAATTCTTTGTTTTTAGGATTAAACCCTGAATACACTAGTATGACAATTGAAGAAATATTTAATATTTTACTTCATGCAACATTACTGCAAAGGGCAAAAATATTTGAAAAGATTATATTTACGATCAACGAGGAACGTATCGGCTTAAATGATTTAAGTGAAGGTGAAAAGAAAAAGTTGTTACTCAAAGCTACAATGGATTTAGTAGCAAATGAAAAGTCTTTGATATTACTTGATGAACCAGATGCACATATCCATGTGGAAGGTAAACAAGAAATTTATAGTATTTTTAAGGAATATGCTTCTACATATAATCGTAGCTTTGTCATTACAACACATTCACCAACACTAACAAATTGTGCCGATGATAAAAATATAGTAATGTTAACAAAAAATAGTGAAGGCAATTGCGAAATTGTAGAGACAGATAGAAAAGAATGCATAAAGAAACTAACTAATGGATTATGGACGGCAGAAGAAGAGCACATATTCTTTGCCTCTAATAAGCCATTAATTCTTGTTGAAGGTAAAGGTGATGTTGCTTATATCAAAGCTGCTATAAAAATACTAAATTATCCTTTAGATATTAATATATTGCCTATTGGTGGGGCTCCAAATGCTAAATGTTTTATAAAAGAAATCAAAGAAGAAATTAAAGATAGAAAAGTCCTAATGATTTTTGACAGGGATGATGCGGGAAAAGATGGACTGAAAGACTGCTTAAATCATGGAACAAGCGGAAAGAATGATTTAAATACATATAAAATAGATAACATATATTATTTAATGCTGCCAAAATTAACAGTTCATACTGCAACAGAATTTCTAATAGAAGATTATTTACCTATAGAATTAAAAAAAACGCTTGCTCACAATATAGCAGATCAAGGCCAAGGTTTTTTTAATAAATATGTTAAAGACTTAAAAGAAAAATTAAAGGAAGAATTAGCTAAAACAGATTACATTAATGAAGAGAATTATGAAGGTTTTAGAGTTCTTTTAGATAAAATAAAAGAAATCATTGATGGAAACAATATACAAAATTTAGTTGAAATTAATTAAACAAAAAGAGCGGCACCTAATATGTCGCTCTTTCTAGTTATGGATTATCATAACATTTGCCTTTCAAGCAATCTACCAATAATATGGATATCGGTATTGATTGCGAATGTTTTGTTTTGCTTGATAAATCAAGCATTCTGTTATAATGCAATTTGCCGTAATTAAGCATACATCATTAAAACTTCTAGCTTGAGTATAATCGTAGCAAGTTTTTGCCCTTGATACCCAAGACAAAGCCGTCAACATTTCTAACACATTTATCACCTTCCTATTCAGAATCCAGATTTGACGCGGAAACACAATATATTGTCAACACATCAGATTCTTACACAGTATATTGTATCCCTATCTAAAAGTCAAATCATGAAGGGAAAAAGTTACGTCGCTTTTTTTAGTTGTTTATGGCAAATTTAATATATCTATGAAGTGTTGGCCAAGTACACCCCATAAGTCTGGCAATTTCTGCTTTTGAAACTTTTTTATCTAAAAGCTCTTTGATTTTATTGTGTTTCTTTTGCAATTTTTTATATGTTGTTCCGTATGGTCTTCCTAAGTGTTTTCCTTCATCTTTTAACCGTTGCAAAGAATTTTTTGTTCTGTCTGAAATAAGCTGTCGTTCTATTTCACTGGCAAGGCTAAATGCAAAAGCAAGGACTTTTGACTGAATATCAGCTCCAAGTCGGTAATTTTCCTTTAGCGTCCAGATTTGACATTCTTTTTCAAGGCAATTCTGTAAAATTCCCATAACTTCTAATAAATTACGCCCAAGGCGTGAAAGTTCCGTTGCTATGAGGATGTCGCCCTTTTGGAGTTTCTTTATAATTTTTCCTAGTTTTCGTTCATTTAGAGGCTTCCGGGAAGAGATAACTTCTTCAATCCATTTATCAACCATCAAATTATTCTTATCAATAAATGTTTGTATTTCGTGCTTTTGATTAGAAACTTGTTGGTGGTTCGTTGAAATTCTGCAATATCCGTAAATCATAATCAATCCTTTGTAATTACATAAGTATTTATCAAAGATTGACTATATAATTTAGACCACCGTTTAGATTTTATATTTATGGCAAGGTTACTTTAGTAGAATATAAAAAGCAACAATATTATTCAAATATAGACAATTAATGCGTTTAGCCTCTGATTGAATACACTAAAATATCTTTGAATAAAAGACTCTCCATAAACGGTGGTTTATGAATATGAGACGAGATAAACAAGTACCAAATATTTCAGTTATTATGCCTGTATATAATACAAAGGAAGAATATCTGAGAGAAGCAATTGAGAGCATATTAAAACAAAGCTATACCGATTTTGAACTTATTATTGTTGATGATTGCTCCGACGAGTATATCGTAAATATAGTTTCATCATATGATGATAATAGAATCAAATATTTCAGATTACCAACAAATCAAGGCGTTGCTGCTGCCAGAAATTTTGCAATAGCTAAATCTTCTGGAAAATATTTGGCATTTATGGACTCGGATGACATTTCATTACCCGAACGATTTTCAAAACAAATTCTCTTTTTTAAAGAACACCCTGAAATTGGCTGTCTTGGAACAAAAGTTCAGGTTATTGGCAATGACAGTAAGGAAATGGAATTTCCTAAACCTACCGAACATTCCGAAATCGAAAGTTTTTTAGTTTTTAATGGATGTGTTTTTTGCCAATCAAGCGTTATGCTGAAAAAAGAAATATTAGATAAAAACAATATAACATATAAGAATGAGTATGTTCCTGCAGAAGACTATGCATTATGGCTTGACTTGATTGGAAAAACAAAATTTGCGGTTTTAGATGAAAAACTCGTATTTTACCGCTTTTATATGGAAAACATATCGCATCGGCAAAGAGAGTTGCAGCAGCAAAAGTGTGTTGAGGCTCAATTTGCATCTTTAGAACGATACTGCAACATCAACAATCTAAACAAAGATCTGTGGTTTAAGTTTCTCAAAGGAAACGCTTTATCTTCTGAAGAATTTGTTCATTTAAACAATAACTTAGAGACAATCATTCAATCTCTTTTCTCCAAAGGCTATGAACAAAAGGCTATTTGCTCATTATTCAAAAGAAAATTGAAAAAAATGTTTTACCACTCGCATGGGATATCAACTCAATGGAGGCTGCTGACATCTCCCCTCAATAAAACACTGAAAATTCCCTTGGCGTGGCGATTATTTTGTTTTGTTACGAGAGGGCTTTTATAATGAAGACAATATTAGTAACCGGAGGGACAGGTTTTCTAGGTTCCAATTTATGCATTCGTCTTATTAACGAAGGAAATCGCGTTATCTGCGTAGACAACAATTACACAGGACGACTAAGCAATATCAGCTCAATAGTCAATCATCCTAATTTTCGTTTTATTGAGCATGATATTTGTGAACCATTAAATGTTAATGATGAAAAGATTAATCAAATCTATAATATGGCTTGTCCTGCTTCTCCCCCAGCATACCAAGGAAAACACTCCATTCAGACAACAAAAACCTGTGTTTTCGGTGCTATTAATATACTGGAATTGGCTAAAGCACATAAGGCAACTGTTTTACAAACATCTACTTCTGAAATTTATGGAGAACCATTGGTTCATCCTCAGATAGAAAGTTATCGCGGCAATGTTAATCCGATTGGTATCCGGGCTTGTTATGATGAAGGAAAACGTTGTGCAGAAAGCCTATTCTTTGATTATTATCGCCACGAAGGTGTTGATATTAAGATTATTCGTATTTTCAATACTTATGGTCCTAATATGGATCCCAACGACGGCCGCGTAGTTTCAAACTTTATTTGTCAGGCTCTTTCAGGACAAGACATTACCATTTATGGTGACGGACATCAGACTCGTTCTTTTTGTTATGTCGATGACTTAATTGAAGCTATGATTAGAATGATGAATTCTCCGAAAGACTTTACGGGTCCTGTTAATACGGGGAATCCAGGCGAATTTACCATCAAAGAGTTAGCCGAAATGGTTGTCGCTAAAATTGGCGGAAAATCAAAGGTTATTTATAAAGATTTACCATCTGATGATCCGACACAACGACGTCCGGACATAACTTTAGCTAAAACACAATTGGGTTGGGAGCCTAAAATTAAGCTAGATGAAGGTTTAGACAGGACAATTGAATATTTCAAAACACAAATCAATCTTTTTAAGAAAGTAGGATAGAATGAAAGTCGGAATTATCGGAACTGGCTATGTAGGCTTACCGACAGGTGTCGGATTGGCCGAACTTGGCAACCAAGTGATTTGCATCGATAGAGAACCAAGAAAAATTGAAGCCTTGCAGGCCGGAAAAATTACCTTATATGAAGACGGATTGGAAGAACTGTTTCATAAAAATGTTAAAGAAGGTCGTCTGCATTTTACAACATCTATGAAAGAAGGTGTTTCAGATGCTGATTTGGTTATTATTGCAGTCGGAACACCTCCGCATCCGGTTACCAAAGAAGCTGATATGAAATATATTCATGCCGCAGCAACCGAACTGGCCGAATATTTGACCGATTATACGGTTGTTGCCACAAAATCTACGGTTCCGGTTGGAACAGGAGATGTCGTTGAAGGCTTAATTGCTAAGAAAAATCCTAACGCTGACTTTGATGTTGTTTCATTACCCGAATTTTTACGGGAAGGATTTGCAGTTTATGACTTCTTCCATCCTGACAGAATTGTTGTCGGCGCAAATACGGAAAAAGCGCGTAATGTCATTAAAGAGCTTTACAAACCGTTTGAGGGCAAAACCAATATGTTGTTTGTTAAGCGCCGTTCAAGCGAGACAATCAAATACGCATCAAACGCCTTTCTAGCAATCAAAATTCATTACATTAATGAAATGGCGAACTTCTGTGAAAAGACCGGCGCCGATATTACCGAAGTTGCCAAAGGAATGGGATTAGATACACGTATCGGTAACAGATTTTTAAATCCGGGGCCCGGTTATGGCGGAAGCTGTTTCCCTAAAGATACAATGGCTATGGCTTATATGGCGCGCCAAAATGATGTTGATATGACATTGATTAAAGCGGCGATTGACGGCAATGCCAAGCGTAAGCAACAAATGGCAGAAAGGATTTTAGAATCAGTCAAAAGCATTGAAAATCCAAAGATTGCTGTTCTGGGTTTGGCATTCAAGGATGGAACTGACGACTGTCGTGAAAGTCCGGCAATGGAAATTATCGGAAATCTGTTAGAAGTTAATACTAATATTACCGCATATGACCCCAAAGCTATGGAGACATCAAAACTCTTGATTGGTGACAAAATTAAATACGCCGAGAATATGTATGATGCTCTAAAAGATGCGGATGTTTTAGCAATTTTAACCGAATGGCAGGAGTTCAAAATGCTTGATTTGCAAAAAGCGGTTCAAATGATGAGAAATAAAAATATCGTGGATTGCCGGAATCTTATCAATGCTAACGAAGCTAAAGAGAATGGTTTTAAGTATATGGGAATCGGGAAATGAATAGCACCACAATATCAATAATTATGCCTATTTACAATTCAGCATTATATTTACGGCCTTGTTTAGACAGCATAATCAACCAAACACTTACAGATTTTGAATTCATTTGCATAAATGATGGATCAACAGATAATAGTTTGAATATTTTAACAGAATATGCAAACAGAGATACAAGATTAAAAATTCTTAACAAAAAGAATTCTGGAGCAGCTGATTGTCGCAATTTAGGATTATCTGAAGCTACTGGGCAATATTGTATTTTTTTAGATTCCGATGATTTATTCTCACCATATTTGCTAGAAAAATTATACTCACAAATTTACAACGTAGATGCAGACATATGTTTTTGCGATTATTCTATATTATCAAATGGTAATAAATCTAGAGTCCGAATAGATTCTAAAGTTCAAAACCCATTTACCCCTAGCGATGAATTAAACCAACTTTTCCAGATTACACATCCGGTTTGTTGGAATAAACTATACAAAACAGAGTTTTTAAAGAAACATCAACTTCAATTTTTGAATCAATCATCGTCAAATGATATTTCTTTTGTATACTCTTCTCTAGTTTTAGCATCTAGTATTACATTTGTTTCGGAAGCTTTGATAGAATATAGATTTAATAATATTAATTCTATTACATCAAATACGAACAGTAAAATTTCTAATGTTTTTAATGCATACAATAAATTATTTGAAATAATAGCCAAACAACCCCAACCTGAAAACTATTTTGAAAGTTTTTATACCAGTTTAAATGATGTTCTATCATATTATTGTTGTAATCCTCAAAATAAACTCAAAATTCCATTAGATTATTCTTTTCTTAAAAATAAAAAATTTTCAAAATTTTTGCATCAAAAAGAAACTAATCTTAACATATTAAATGCAATTTTATATCAACGCCCTTTAATTAGTATCGTTGTTCCTGTATATAATGCTGAAACTTATTTAGTTGAAGCGTTAGATTCATTATTAGTTCAGACACAGCAAAACATCGAAATCCTTTGTGTTAATGATGGTTCTAAGGATCATTCGTTAGAAATTTTGCAAAATTACGCCCATAAAGATAAAAGAATAAAAGTATTCGATCAGCAAAACTCCGGACCAGCTAAAGCTCGAAATACGGGGCTGGACAATGCTTCAGGAGTATATCTTATGTTTTGTGATGCTGATGATTGGTATGAACCAAACATGTGTCAAGAAATGTTATCTTCATTAATTTTGCATAAAACAGATTTTGTCATGTGTGATTGCAATATCATAGAACAGACCCCAGAACATCATCGCGACACAGGATGTATTAATTATCACTATTTAAATATGAAAGGCTTTATATCCCTCAATCAATATAATAAACAAGCTATTTCTGTTACGTTATGGAATAAAATATTTAACACAGAAACCATAAAAAAATACACCTTCAACTTTCCCTCTGGTTATGAAATGGATGATGATGCGTTTATTTTTCAGTACTTAGCTATTTCTAATACGGTCTATGGTCTTGATAAAAAATTATATAATTATCGATTACTCGGAAACTCTATTATGGGGAAATTATATTCTAAGCAAACATTATATCGTGTCTATGATGTTATTAAAATATTTGCCTTCTGTATAGTTTCATTCAAAAGAAATAATTTATTCAATGATAAAAAATGGTTTTTAAGAATAATTCAATCAAAAGTCAATTGGGCTTTATCATTGTTAAGCTATCAAGGAAAATATGAATTTTTAAAACAGCTTAGAGAAAATGTCTTACATTTTTATGATAAAAAGGATTTAAAAGAATTTCCTTTATTACTCTTATGTTCAAAAAAGAAATATGCAAAAGCACTAGAATTATTAACTCAAACAAAAAAGGTTAAAATTTTTGGCATAACGGTATTTAAAAAGAAAAAATCTCAATTAAAGACCAAATATTATGTTTTGGGTATTAAAATTTTTTCAAAAAGAGCATCCCTTAAACAATATTTAGATTATAAATTTTATGAATTGGCAAGCGATCTACAAGGAAAAACAACATATTTAGACAAACAAATCTCTCAAATAAAATCCCTTATAGAAAAAGCATAACGAATTGAGAATAGGATATTTAACTCATAATCAAAACACTTGAAAGGAAATAACATGATATCTACCGAATGTTCAATACAACAGCTAGTGAATGAAATATTAGATGAAAAAGCTGATAATTGCAAACAAGAATGGGAAAATTGGTGTATGGATACAACTTATGAGGGAGATTGGAATATCTTTTGTAATACACTGGAACAAATTAAAGAAAAAGGTATTGATGGAATTATTAAAGATTATCCTAGTATAGAAAATTATAATAAATTAAAAAATATTTGTATCTACGCACATGAGTGGAATGGTGATGAGGATGCAGAAGGAAATGCCCCTAATCCAGAATATAAAGCCCTAAAAGATGATATAACACAATGGTTAGAGACCTATTTTCAAAATTTATTAGAAGAGCGACAAGACAATTAAGAAAAACGCTTTCAAATGCTTACCCCTGATTATATCAGGGGTTCTTATATAGATTAGTTATTCTGTTCTGTGCTATAAAAATTTCTTCCAACCTCCTCCGCCAGTCTATCAGCCCGTTTTTTTTCAAATTCATATTGCTGTTTGTAGTATTCGGCATCGCGTTGATAGTTGGCGGCTTCTTGGGCGATGATTTTCTTGTCTATATTGCTTAAATCTACGCAAGAGATTGTCAGATAAGGCTTTCCGGAGAGATTTAACACTCTGCGGCCGTGATTATCCATTGATTTGAGTAAATATCCCTCGCGGATCAGCTCGTTTACCAGAACTTTGGCAGAATTAACCGTCAGCCCCAAGGCCATGGCGATTTTATCGTTCCCCATAAAAAATTGATGATTGTTGTTGGTTTTGTATTTAATGAAATCTAACAGCAGACGCTTGGTAATAGACAATTCAGCTTTGCTTTTGCTCATGTTTTCTCCTTAATAAATCTTTTGTCTGCATCTATTTATTAAGAGATTTTATCGGATTTAGATTTTAACAAAATTGAGATTGGAAATTGTTATTTCCACTCATTCAAAGCCCTGGAAACGCTTATTTTCACTTTCTTAAAAACGGAAACGGATATTTCCCTCCCTGGAAGTCTTTATTTCCGCCACCGGAAGTCTATATTTCCTCAGATGGAAATTTTTATTACCACCGCCATTTGTGCAAATCGTTACATATCAAGGCATCCAGAGGAATTTTGAACAGCTATAATAGTATTATAATAGAAATAAAAAAGAGCTATTATAATAGACCGGAATGACAATAGCTTCTTGTTTTCTCTTCTAAAATAGAGCGATTTAAAGCAAATCAGGTGCATTGGATTTTCAACACACCTGATAAAGACAAATTTGATTTATTATTGAAACATAGCGGTCTGCTACATAGGTATTTATCTCTTGATTTTAGCAATTTGTTCTAATCACAAAATGAGATTTGTACCGGATAAATACCTTTGTAATTAACAAGACAAAGGAGATTTTATGTTAACTTATAATCCGGAAAACAAGACCTATTCAAAACTCATTCCTATTGAAGAACTGGAAGGAATGAAAGAAAAAATGCGTGCTATTGAAGAGAGATTAAAAAATACGCCGATCAATCCGCCATATACCTATGAAACAGAGGCAGAACTTGATATTAATGACATTGAGGTCTTAAAGAAGTTCTTGGAAACCGAGAAATTTAATATCAATATGGCCATCAATCGCCGCAGAGCCAGTTTGTTTTTGGTAGCTTGCTATTTTACGAACAATAAAGATGTTTTAGAGTTTTTAATAGAACAAGGCAGCGAAATCAACAGAACTGATATTTTCGGATATAACGCCATTATGTCCGTGGTTCTGAACGAAAATATGAACGATCAAACAAAACTAGAAACAATTCAAATGTTGACAAACAAAGGTTGTGATGTCAACTGGCTGAATTATCAATGCGAAACAGCCCTCACTCTTGCGTTGGAGCGTGTGGAGATTGATATTGCCAACCTTTTGCTTGATAATGGGGCTTTTCTTTACAGAAATTAAGTAAAATCAAAGCTATTTAGCACAAAATTCAAGGTTAGAAACTACCTCTAACAACATTTGAAGAGCATCTGAAAGCTTTTTCATTTTTTGCGGAGATAGTTTTTGCTGTAAGTAGAAATCATAGATATTTGTAACCAATGCGCCACATTCATTTGCAAACTTTTGTAATGTATTCATTACTTCACTGTCATCTTCCTGAAGAATTTCATATTCCGCGATTTTATCGCAATTTTGACTCAGATATTTGTTGAGCTCATCTTCATTTTCAAAGAATTTATAGCCTTTACGTGATGTTATGGTTTCTATCAATACCTTCATGTTTACTCCTTGTGTCTTATAAAAATATTTATAGGATTTTTCATCTTTCAACTCATTGAATTTAAAATAAAATGATGCTGAATTAATCAATTACCAACAAAAATGTTAAAAAAAGTGCTTGACTTAAGATTTTTGGCATGATACCTGGTCCGCCATCAAAAGTAATAATTTGATGGAGATTCAAATGATTAGCAATAAAAATGCTTTAATGCAGGCACTTTATAACGATGATATGGAAGCCGTCCGTGCAGAGCTTGCGAATGGTGCGGATGTTAACCAACCATACAATGCTGCCGGGTGGACACCGTTTATGTGGGCGTGTAAGGAATTTTTTGAGACTGACATGATTAAGCTCTTTTTAGAGGCCGGCGGAGATATTGCTTCTCAAAACAAAGACGGAGAAACCCCGTTTATGATTGCCGCCAAGCGTAGAAGCTCACCGGCTACTTTGAAGCTTTTATTGGACGCCGGTTCGGATATCAACACACAGGATAACAAAGGCACAACTGCTTTTATAAACATAGTCAGACACCCACAAGCAATGATGAGACTGTCTATTCTGGATTTTATGATTGAGAATGGCGCAAACCCGAATATTTCCGACAAATCCGGTAAAAGTGTTTGGGACTATGCTGCTGAACAAGATGGGCTGACAGACTACTTATGCGTTCGGTTATTGGAGGAAAGTTACCATGAATAATGCCTCCGCTATTGCAAAACTGAATGACGCATTTCGGGCTAATCCGATACTCGGAACAACAATTTTAACCGCCGGTATCCGCAACAACAGTTCTGAAGACATTGCCACCATTATGAACAAAGTGCGCAATTTCAAGGATTTTAACGAAGATAACAATCCCTACGGCGAACGAGACTTCGGGGCGTTTGATTTTAAGGGCAAGAAGATTTTCTGGAAGATTGATTATTATGACCGCAATTTTGAATTTGCCTCGCCGGATGCCGCTAATCTGGCGGTTACCAACCGTGTTTTAACCGTTATGTATGCCGATGAATACTAGGAAACAAGCCATGGAATATGATATTGTTTGCAGCGAAAGCATAGATATGTTGATTGAATATGTCAATTCATACCTCAAAAATGGCTGGAAATGCCAAGGCGGTATCGGCGTATTGACTCAAGGGTTGAGTTACAAAGTTTTTTATCAAGCAATGATTAGAGGGTAATATGGTTAACAGTGTTTTTGTAGATGACAAGAAAATGAGGGATATTCTGACTTATATCAGCGGAATGAAGCACGCGAAGAAAATTCGGATGATGTTTTTATGTTCGCACAACGGTATGCGATCTATCAACTTCTGCTATTTGCAGGTTAAAGATGTCTATACACCGGATTGGAAAGTAAAAGATGTTATTTGTCTGGATTATGACAAAAACAAGGGCAAAAATAAATGCTCCTATTACCTGAACGGGCAAATGAAGAAAGAGTTTGGCGAATATTTGAAGTATCTGCAGAGCAAGAATGCGAATTTGAACAGCGAGAGTTATTTGTTTACGAGCCAAAAGCAAAACAAGCCTTATAATCGCGTCAGCATCAGCCGTTTATTCAGCTCTATCTACCGGAAATTTAACATTCATGGAGCCAGTCACCTAGGCCGACACCTGTTTGTTTCAAAACTGGTAAACTCCGGTGTTAATATTTGTATTGTGCAAAAACTGGCTAATCATAAGAACATCAGCACCACACAGCATTATTTTAACTACGATCCTCAGATGCTCGCGAATGCTGTGGAGAATGTAAGGGTGTAGGAAAGAAACAAAGAATATAATAAACCCTTAATAAAGTATCAGATTAGTTTTTTATTGTTTTTTTCAAGAGTTTTAGAAAAAATATTAAAAAGTGTGTGTTCTTTAACATTTTTATATCTTTTATGAGATCTTTTTATATAATTTATATTAAAAAGGGGTTCACTGATATGTACATTTCAAATATAGAAATTAAAAACTTTAGATTGTTAAAAGATTTCAAGTTATCTTTTGATAAAGATAATTATAATTTTTCGTTGTTTATAGGTAAAAATAATTCAGGAAAGACGTCATTTATCCATTTGTTAGATAAG
>ERZ894240.1651-NODE-1651-length-12474-cov-5.258716_pt1 | contig 12474 bp, 17 predicted proteins | sample MGYA00380298_ERZ894240 | MGnify/ENA primary metagenome ERZ894240 (study PRJEB32331, sample SAMN06328419) | human gut metagenome | biome: human gut microbiome; feature: stool | host: Homo sapiens | collected 2014-06-27 ...
GCAGCGCAATATTGTAGGAACGGTTCGACTGGATGCTGTCGAGGCTCGAAAATATCGGACTTTGATAAAGCAGGGTTACGACCTCGTCGCTCGAAAGGTCGCACAGAATATCGTTGATGTATAGTTCGTAGGTTGTCATAGATATTCGTATCTTACTATTTCAACGACCAAATCTTGCATCGGCGCGCCCGTGTCTTCGGATTCTGAATCTTCAACCATGAAACGCACCCAATTGCCCGCATCCGGGTCGTACATGAACAAATCCTGGCATCCGAGGATCGTGCGGCACAAGTTGAAAACATCCCTTTCAACAATGCGACTATGCAAGGTATAGCGTTTGGCCAGCGTCTTGTTCTGCACGTCGCGAGGTGTCAGCGTATCGTCGAGTTGATGATAAGTAGATTCCACAGACATTTCGTCGGTTTTAGATTCCTGCGTCCATCGGTATAAATAGGGGATACCGGCAGCATCCGTCCATTTCAAAAATATCCCCTTGGTGCAATAGTCGTAGTAGGTTCGAATCTCCGCATTATAGTCTGTCGGGGTGGCTCCCACAGCAAGCGGCTTGCCAAGGTCTTCAGATGGGATTTTTGCCGGATCAAACGGGATGATGGGAGAAAATGTCGAATATCCGATGTATTCCTCTGTTGTTGCCGAGGAGGGCGTAAGCACGAAAAGCTCGCCCGTTTGTTTCGGGAAAAATAGCGACTGCTCGAATCCTGCGTTCGGATAGACCACAATGCAAGGGGCAGCGGGATAGAATTGTGAAATATTTTCCCCATCTCCCCATCCGGGGAGAATCTCCCGGTCTGCAAATCCGGGGACTGCGTAAAGAGCCGGTCCAACATGGTTATATTCGGAGGCAGTAATTACATAGGTGATTGAATTCGATTCGGTCCCTTGTATCAGACTTTCGCATATTTGCCCAACAGGAAATACCGCCACACCTTTGTCGTTAGTTTTGCGTGTCAAGGTGATAGACCGAGTGAATGTCCAATCGGACCCTCCTGTCAATTTGAGGGACACGTCTGTATTCCCCTTTTGGGAGAGCAGTTCAACCCGAAAATACGCAAAACGGCCCCGGGTCTCGAAAATATCCTCTGGGCGGGTTACCTTGAATACGTCATTTGTGTGCAATATCATAATTCTATCGTCGCATCTAATAGTTGATAAATGGATGTATCGAGTTCCTCTGTTATTTTTTCGCTGATTCTATCGACAACTTCGGGCAGTAAGTCTTTCATTATCTCCGTTCCTCCGCCCTCTTGATAAAGCACGCTTCCGTGATCCCAGACGCTTGAAGCAACGCCATATGCGTTTATCGATCTTGGGTCAAGGTTCCATCTCGATTCTTTAACCCTCGCCCACCGCTCTATCGCGTTCCGGAATGCCTCGAAGCTGCCGAACTCCTCTTGCACATCCTGTGGGGAACTTCCTTCGTCGATATTCTTGATGCCCCTGCGCCCGACAAATGAGACCGTAAGTCCACCGTTCGTAGCTTCATGGATGGTTTTAAGGCTTTCAGCCGTTGCGCCGGTCGTCTCCTCCGGAACGTTCAGGGCGTTGACATCGGCGCCGCTGTTAGTTCTCTTGGTCATTATATTGAAGGCGATCTGCTCGGCCAGCGGACCGAACTCGTCTTCACAGATGGCGATGATCCGCTCGGGGCTAAACACCTCTTCTATTTGCCGGATGGTGGGCATATCAGCAGATGTTATAGGTCATAATAGCGCTTAGGGTTACGCCCGCCACTAACACGTCGAATTTGCCGTAAAAGGGCGTCGCGTTGGCCACAAGCTCGACCTCTATACCCATCGACCGCATCCGGTTGATAAATGCAAAGGCGCGTTCTTCCATCTTTTCGACGATTGGTTGCACCTCTGTTTCCGTGTCCGGCTCCGCTTTGCCGAGGGCATCGCAGAAGTAGAGCGTAGTAGTCCGGCGCCGCGTGGCCGACATCCGTGTTTCGGAAATCGTCTCGTTGAACTGCCGGAGTAATACGGGGTACTGCCTGACATCATCCATCAGGTAGTTCGCTTCGGCTATCCGGGCGTACATATAGGAGCACAGTCCCTCCGCCTCGGCGCACTCTCTGAATATCTTATTAAGGCTTTTTCCCATCATCTCCGTCTCCCGTTAGATTTGTTTGCTTCATAGATGGCCCGCTGTTCCATGTTGTCGCACTTGCATGCCTCGAATGCTTCGTATACTGTTGCCCACGGCGTATTCCATGCTTTATTCATATCTACGGCGCCGTTCATTATCTGGCAGTATTTGCGGCAGACGGCAACAAGACCGCGATTGGGTCGCTTGACACGCGCTTTCATCTCGGCGGCCGTGAGGGGCATTTCCAGCTTTTTCCACGATTTGCCGATACCTTCCAACCCTTTCTGTATGGCAATGAAATAGCGCTGGGCACGGATGAACCGGAGGCGTCCGATTTGCTCCTCGTCTATGCTGAACCCCGCGTTCCAATCCGGATTATCGTCAACGCCTATGCGGTTGAACTTCACGAGCCCGAGCATCACGCCGAGGGCAGTACAGAAGTATTCGTACGATGGTTTCCGGGCTTCGATGGCGTCTAGTTCGCCCATAGTGATGTCGGCAATGTCACGCACGGGCAGCCGTTTGTCGAACCACATTCGGCGTTTCATAGGCACAAACTCGGGTTCTGGCAGGTCTTGGATGGTTTTGACGATATGTTCGGCGCCCATGCTGAATAATGCACGGTTGCGCATCACAATATCATTAACCGTATCTTTGGGGGTTATCTTCATAGGTTGTAAGTATTGATCGGTTCGAATATCTCTGCGTAAAAGTCCGGGCACAGCTCAACATTGTCAACGATGCGGATGATCTCTCGGCATTCGTCTACCATATCGTTCCACACGCGAACGAGCCGATGCATCGGGGATGTCCGGGTACTGCTTTCGGTGTTCTTCAACTTTTCCCCGGCAACGGTGTTGAATGTCATATGGTCGCGCGAGTAGTAGAAATAGATATACTTGGCAATTACGGATGTCCCCTTGTCCGGTTGAGCCAGCAGCGCCACAATAGCAGGGTAATCCTCAATATTGTCGGCGACATCCGACCTCAGAAGCATTCGCAGAAACCGAGGTTCGTATTTGGCGATATATGCCTGGATGTCGCTTATGATTTTGGGGGCAGGTCCGGCGGGTTTACCGTCTCTTTTAGTCTCTATTCCCGCAATATATGTCTCGGGATATGTAAAGTATCGTTCGTCTATGATCATAACGGTAATTAACAGAGAGGCGCCATTAGGCGCCTCTCTGTCTTGCGCTTATTTGTCGAATTTAGGAAGTCCTCCGGGGCAGGTCGCTTTACCTGCATCGACGAGTTTACGTGCATGCCGAGGATGCACCTCATAGGTAGCCCCCTTCGGCATGAATTTGCTCGCTCCGGTCCCCACGATCTTTACTCTTTCGTCCAGTTTGATCTTTTCTGTTTTTCCCATGATATATAACGTTTTGAATGTTTGTTAATTATGCCGCAGGAGATGCGGGCTTCTCGATGGCAGCCAGAACGGTTGCAAAGTCCGCATACACCAGTGATCCGGCGTCGATAGAGTTCTGATAGGAGTGCAGTCGCATCTCGGCGATGACCGTCACGAGGTTCTTGCGGAAGTCGTCATTTTCCAACCCGTATTCCAGGCGCATGTTTTCGTAGACACGGAGCATCCAGCGAGATGTATCCATCAGCAGGAATTTGCCTTTTGCGATATTGGCTGTTTCTACGATGGCGATTCCGGAAATCAGGGATTTCATTTCAGTAGTGAGATAGTGCCCCGTGGTGTCCTTCGTCAAGTCGATCATAGCGTTGTCCACGGGATTGACGAATAGCGTATCGGGCCGGAAGTTGAGCATCCGAAGTTGCAGAACCGCGGCGCGGATGGCATCGGCATAGTTGGGCATCTCTACCTTGTCGTCGAGGTCTGAAAGGGTATATCCTGCGGCGCCAACGGTTACGCCTTTGATCTCGGCACCTGATCCAGAGCCGGTAAGAACCTTTTCGTTGACGACTGACATCAGGTCCTGACGGAGGAGGCGGTCGATCTCGCTGCGCATGAAGGGTGCGTCTGTCAGCATCTCGGTAGAAACCTTGCACGAAACAGCAACTTTCTTGGCCGTCGATGTTTCGGTTTCATATTCCCAGTCTTTCAAGGGCTTGAGGGCGCCTTCGGCGATGAATGCCGCACCTCCTTCACCATCTACACGGTTAACCCATACGATGTTGGGCGATGACGTAGACCCTTTCACAAGACGTGAATAGATCGCATCGGGTTCGATGGGCGCCGAGTGGATGGTGCGGTCAATTTCGACATTCCAGATGTCGATAGCCGGTTTGGCGTTGGTCGTCGTCATCAGCGTGGCGTCTTTGAGTTTAAGCTCTGCTCCTGCCGATTGCCCCTTCATTACGGCGTCGATGTTGTCCTTATTCTCGATGAATGCCTTGATCTGGGCATTCAACGATTCGCCGGACTTGCTACCTGCGTTTTTAAGCATGGCAAGAGCCTCTCCTTGTGCTTTCAAGGCGTCTCGGAGCTCTTGTACGCTTTTAGCGTCCGGAAGCGATTCGATCTTTTCGTTGAGAGCTTTATATTTTGCTGCGAACTCATCGGCGGCAACCATCCCGCTCTTTACTTCGTCAGCGAACTGCTCCAACTCTTTTTTCAGTTCTTCGTTCATAATTTCCTTTTTTAATGGTTTGTAAATGAATTGCGTAAAACTTCAATAATACCTTTGGCGGCGACACTATCATAAGGAGCCTGCCTGTGAGCCTCTGCAAGACCTTCCTCAATCTTTTTTATGAGGCATTCGATTTTTCGGCCGCCTTCGTCCGAGAAGTCGCATTTACGAAGGAGGTTGTTCAGTTGTTCTTGATATGCAATGATGTCATCGATGGTTTTCAATCCCTTGACATCAAGGGCCGGGGTAAATGGATTGCACCCGGCAAACACGGTGCTGTACTCGTATTTTAACTGCAACTCCGCGATGTCGTCGCCTGCAATGTTGTCGTTATGATTTTTCCGAAGTACGCGATAGCAATATGAATGCTCCACTTGTCGACCTTCGTCGGCGCAATGCTTGTAATATTCGAATGCGTCATGCCCGGCAGTTTTGCCGAGAATCAACTTGCTTTCCACGAGGGCATATTCGTCCGATTCCCACGCTTTTCGGGGAGTTCCTACTACATGATCGAGGTCTTGTTTGTGGTCAATGCAATGTTTGATTCGTGACATATCTTCGAATGACTTTGCAAAGGCACCTTTGCGCACGATGTCTTCGGCGTGGTCTTCCTGATCAAATTTAGATATGGCGATGGTCACAATGCCTTGATCGCGCTTGATGTCGTCAATAGACCCTTTGAATGATTTTATCCTGTCTTCCATTATATCATGTACTTTTGAAGTTCATTTTTAGCATCCGGCAAAGACATAAGCCCCGATTGCACGGCTTGGTTGAGAGCCGACACAAGCGAAACCATACCGGCCGCCTGCTGCCTTTTGGCATCTTGAAACAGCTCCAAGTGATCGAAGAAAGGTTTGATGGCAAATTCTTCATTCCCGTATATTCTATTAAGTACAGACATAATGTTACGGGCGGAAGGGATTATGTCGTTCGTGTAGAATTCGAGTTTGGCCTCTCCGAAATTTGAATAGGTGCTACCCTCTACATCGAGCAGAATGCTGGGAACCTGATATGTGTAGGCAATATCTTTTTTGCAGTTACGCTGAATGTCGGTCAGTCCCAGATCGGAGATAGTCGATGAAATAGGTACATACGAAGCCTTAAGGGCGGTTATGGCGTATTTGAGGCGGCCTTTGACAACTCCATACTTACTTAATCTCTCTTCAAGTTCTTGCTTGTCCTTTTTCGTGAACGGAGACGATAATGTAGTTGTCGGATCTTCCGACATTAACGAAATAATACCAAGCATGCCTCTATTAACCAACAATTCATTCGCGGCGTCATAAGAAGATATGAAAGTGTTGATTGGGTATTGAAGTGCCTCCATTCGGGAGACAGCCCCGCCCATCTGGTTAAGTGAGTATGTCACATCGTTGACGATAAACATATCCTCTTTGTCGATTATTTTTTGATAGCCGCTACCAAGGCTTATAGTATAATCTTTGACGTCTGCATAAGGTGCGAATGTCGCCTCTATAATGGTTTGTTCGTTTTCTGTGACCATCGGATTAGGCACGACGTATAGTTCGAAATCATTCTCAAATCCAACGGGAGCTATTTTGACTATGTAAGCCTTACCGAATATCTGCGAGAAGAATTCAATCATGCATACAAATTCCGATAGGGTTTGATATTTATTCGGCTTTTGCATCTTGCCCAAAGCATCGGGGCGCTCAACGTCGTTTCCGTCGTCATCCTGTGCCCAATAGCGAGCGTCTGCAATGGCCGAAACTTTCTTGGCGACTATGGATGTCAAAATTGAACATGAAGCAAAGGCTACAGCCTGTCCTTCGGGAGTAGAAGTGTCAATGTTGCCGGAGCGATTGCCGAACAAATTCAATACATCTCGGGCATTAATATTCAATGACCGAAAAGTGTTTTTATCATTGCCGCATTTGGCGATATTGACATTGTATCCGAAAAACTTCATGCTGCGATATAGTTTCGGAACACCGTCATTACGACGTATCGAGCGGCGTCCCAGAGGTGATTATTCTTGTCTACGGGTTTGTTTATCGTAATACCATTTACCGCATCCCATACATAAGTGTTGGCCTCATTGCGCATGTTTTTAGTCTTGACACAATGGATGTGGAAATTCTTCATATAGGAGATGCCCGTAGTAATGCTATCCTGAAATTTCTTCGCCTTTATGACGTTCAATCCACGCATTTGAAGCGATCTGACCATACCCTCGGGGTTCTTGGCGTATTTGTCCGCGCTATCGGCGATTGCGTATCCTTCGGAACCGATGATTGGTGCTACAATTTGATAAAGCAGGTCGGGGTCGTCCACGGGTGAATAGAATAGTTCATGCAGGAAAAGGTCACGGCCACGAACTCCTACATGGATAACAGCCGTGGGATCGTTGGTAAATCCGAAGTCAATACCATATGCCGTATATTCTAAATCGGCAGGGAATTCGTCTATCCAGTCAATATTTGGATATACCAAACCTTCTTGCGCGGCCCGCTCGCCAAGCCCGTAAACCTTCCATCGGAAATCGTCTGCGGTTCCCGCTGCAATGTTCTCTGGAGTGGGCTCGTAGCTTTCGATAGTTTGTCGGACGCTGGGGGGACAGAATGGGTTGTCCTTGTAGGTTGTTTTGGTAAATATCGTGTCGGGCTGGCCTTCCATTTCAAAAACCCAATGCTCGGTGTATTTAGGGTTCCAGTCGCCGATAATCATGGTAGTGCAACGCATCGTGATATTGTTGAACTGCGCCTTGGAAATATCGTCCAACATCTCATTGAAATAGATAATGTCGCAGTCATGGCCCTCTTTCACGTCCATTTTGTCGAGACCGCGAAAACGGATAATGCTGTTGCCGATATGATACTCGGGAAGAATCTTCTCGCTGTGCATGCTGTCGGGATCATAAATACCCCGTGCCATAAGCTTTTTCTTGAAATCGTCGAGGGCCTTCTCCTTGCAATCTTGCAATGTGGCTCGATAAACATATATCTTATAGGCGCGATCTCCTATGGCGCATATATCGTATAGGAAATCAAACGTGTCGAATGTTTTGCCAGAGCGAGAACTTCCTTCGTTGAAAACACGCAGGACAACACCTGTGTTGCGATACTTATGGAAAAAGTACCACATGATCTTATAAACCTTGCCCCGATATGTCCGTGCGTCAATTTCCATCCTTATGAATAGAATTGATGGTTTGTTTCCCGATGGACTGAATGATCGAAGCAGCGGCTTCGTCTACGGTAAAAGAGATCGCCGGCACTTGCTGAATGTCCTTGCCGTTGGTGGTCACGTCCTGGCGATCGGCAAGATGCAGAACGCGCGATGCAATTGTCGGGTTATAATGCTCACACATAGCACCCTCCAACTGATCGGATTCGATTCGCGCGCGCACGCGTGCACACACGCTCAAAAATTCATCCTGCTTTTCGTATTCCCGGAAAGTATTCTCTACAATCTCCGCGAACACGCAGAATCCTACAAGTGTCAGCGGTCGTTCGTAAGGTACGGGAATAACAGAGCCGTCGGCCAATACCCTGTTGCTGTATCGTGGATTCGCTTTCACCCATTTTGCATACTCCTCGAACTTGACTTCAAGAGCTTCGGGGGTATATGCACGAGGGCGGCCCACTTTGCAGGCGGGCTTGCTGTCGAGTGTCTTATTGGGTCCTTCCGTTATCTTTGCCATAGAAAAAGGGTCTGCGGCCGGATGAATAGCCACAGACCCTCGTTCCCAGGAAACATACTACCAACAACGTGTCCTTTCGTCGTTAAGACTCGCGGATGTTTCCGCTTGTCTTGTCCGTGGCCTGCTTCATCACAGGCTTACGATGCAAAGGAGCGAACTATCGGCACATTGTGCAATAGTTTGACGAAAAATTTTCAGTTTTTTTTGAAAAAATGTTTTGCGTATTCAAATTAAATGCTTATATTTGCAATACCAAAACAACTAAACAAGGCCGACGGGCCATAAGCGGCAACTATGAAAAGCTTTATCAATTCTTACGATCGCGTCAAAGGAGCCATTGAATCGGGCAAGACTATCAACATCTTCAACATGGTAGACGGCGACTACGTCGGCATGGGCGCATTCGAATATTCGGACGAAGCCATGATCGTTCTCGAGCTCGTCGCCAAGAATGGCGAAGGATTCGTCGTAGACATCTGCAATCGTGTTCTCGAATCAATAAATGTCGGCAAGGCTATCACGTTATCCGAAAAACAGCGTTGGTGCATCGCTTTCGCGGCGAATAAGATTTCGACGGATAAAGTCGATGAGCTGCACACAGCCGATGCTGAATTCATCGCTATGGTCGAATCTGAAGAGGCTGTTGAAAATACGGCACATAATAACGAATATTTTGAAAACATGGACGACAATCAATTTATTTCCATTCGTTCGCTTCTGAACCGAGCCGAAGCCGGTGAAACTATCTCCTCCATTAAACTGTCCGATGCCGGTAAATACGCCTCCAACGCGAAAGGTGATATGCTTATCAATACGGACATCTTCTTCTCGTCGCGCGTATATGCATACAGGGCCGATGACCGGCTGGTTAAGATTGGGAAAAAGACGCTTAATGTCGATGAGCTGCGTCGGCAACTCGAACGGTTCATCGGTAAAGGATCCGCCGTCGTTTGCATAGGCGGCAAATGCCTTCGTGGCGAAATTACAAAATAGCTCAATATGAAAGAGTACCCTGCATTTATTATCGATAGAAGTCGCCGTTCGGAATCGTCCCGTTTTTCCGACGACTTCATCGTCTGCACCGATCGGGAGGTCGGGTTCATCGCCAGAGTATACAAACTTCCCAAATCACGCCGTGCAGAGTTCGAGCAGAGCATCGCCTGTCTATCCGAATCGCAAATAGATAACCGATACTATTTTGCCATCATTGGAAATGTATTGTGCGTGCTGGAGGTCGTGCGAATGTTGCATGAGCCTGTTGCGCATATCAACAGACTTCGGCCGTTGATGAAGAAGGCTTTCAAAGCCTACATACACGGCGAAGAATCAGCCGTTCGACGGGACGGTCAGCCGTATGACGATCAGATAGCCGCTCTTGACGACATCCTGCGGATGGCAAAGTCGCAACGGTCACGCATGGTCGATATGAACGGTGAAGCGGCCACGGAACGATTTACAAGCGCGATCCAGTCGGCCCGCGATTCCGTTGCCTTGCTTCAAAAAATCACACAACATGAATAAGGATGCATCGAAACGGGGCGGTGCACGCCCGGGCGCTGGGCGCAAATGTAAAGGCAGTGCGCCGTCGGTCACTGTAAGCTTGCGCCTCCCCCCGGAATTGCGAGACGAGTTGCGCGCGTTTCTGAAATCCCGCCGGATGACCGCCGCACAGTTCGTGGAGGAAGGCCTATGCATCCACCGTAAACCCGATGCGAATAGCCCGGGTTTTAATGGGATAGATTGTTCAAAATGTCCGTGTTTTTCTCGGGGAGAAAAACAACTTTAAAGCGGTTTATTGTTCAATATGTATAAAAATCCCCGAGCTCGTGGCCCGGGGTCGATGGGTGTTCGGTGTTATCGCTATTTGTTATCGTTATCCTTCGTGTTTATTTCCGGGTGCGCTTCCAGATACATATCGCGCAAAGGAATACTTAACACGAAGCATACATCTGATATGGAAATAGCATAATCGATGTCTTTGCCCTCTTGTTTAATTTGAATCGATGGATAATTGTATACTATGTTTTTAATTCCATCAAATATGGGGCTACTCAAGAGGTCAATAAGCACCTCTTTGGCTGCAATCTCTACATCCAGCGGAGTGCGAGGTTTTTTACTATCGATACGCTCGAATAAAAGCGTCTTATTATCAGCGAGGAATTTATCACCTACTATAATTTCATATATCTGCTTTCCGTTCTCATTGAGAACCATCGGGCTATTTTTCATCGCTAAAACGTTTATTGCTTTTTGATCTTTTGTTACCAAATAATCTTTGATACTCTTCACATCCATTTTAACGCTGTCAATATCCTTTTGTAGGGTTTTCACGTCGTTTTTTATCTCCTCAATGGCTGGTTCGTGGGCTTCACATGCTTTCACCCTTGCGTCGAATTTGGAATACCATCCTCTTATATGTCATACAGCATATGCAACCACCAGCATTGCGAATATGCCGGGGTAGTTTTCCATGATCCAGTTCCAAATAGTTTCAAGCATAGTAGTGGTTCTTTGTTACAAATATAACATTTTCCGAGCAAATAACGCGCAAAGGTAGTGAATTATTCTACACTTTGGGTAAAAACGCCCCGGCAGAAGTCGGGGCTGGAGTGGGGAGGGCGGGTTACCAATCTTCTGAGGGATCAATGACAGCAAGTGCTTGTGTCATGCTCAAATGTATTGCTGTAGGCAAAAGTTCGGATGCATCAATTATAGACATGCGCCAAAAACTACCTTCTTGCTTGATTGTTCCATCTGCATTTACACATTTTGCATCTGTCAAGTCATTTGCAGTAATATATTTAGCGTCCATTTGTATCCCAGCAATGCTCTGTGCAGGCATCTCGCCAACGATAGAATAAACAGTTGTCTTGTAGCGATTATCTTTACACTGAATTCGAAGGGTATAGTGTATTCGGGCATTCATAAATACAGGATTTGCAATAGAAAATCCTTTTGGTATAGGGGCTTCTACAGAACCTCTTGCAACAATAATATAATTGTCTTTATCTTCTAATTTAACTTCATACCCATCGACCATTAACAATCTCGCCGCAGAATATAGTTGTAATTTTGTTTTACCCTCTACTGGAACTACTTTCGTAAACACTACTTCGCCATTATCGCTGAAAGGCATTTTGCCTTTTCCGTATTTTTCATAATCAACATATTTTTCTACTATTTGTGCCCACATAGGGGCCGCAAACAAAACCAAAGAAATAGTAAGTAAAAGTTTCTTCATGGTGTTTAATTTTGGTTTATACAATTTACCCCTCTCCGAGTATTCGGAGAAGGGCATGATTTTATTTTTAGTGCTATTATGTGTGTGCTTTGGCATACGGTTTCGGCTCTCCTCCGGTAGGCATTAGTCTAATTAGAATACCTTTAGCCCTCTTTTTTTTGGGCGACTTCGCCCTTGTTTTTTGCCCTCTCTTCTCGGAATAGGTCAAGTAGTACCCCATTTTGCCGAATTAGTTCCTCGTTTTGTCGAAGGACTTGGTCTAAATACTTCTTCATAGTGTTTGAATTATTTAAGTCAGTTTCCGAAAGTGTTGCGTCTTCTTCTCTTTGACTGACGGGTTGGTCGGTAGTTTTAAGCATTGACCCTTCGCCGGTCAATAGCCAATCTATATTTAGGTCCGGATATGCCGCTCTTATTATAGGCATCTTATCGGAGCCAATGCCTTTAGAAATAGCATTAACATATCCCGCAGAAGCCCCTATTGACTCCGCAAATGCACCCTGACTGATTTTTTTGTGCTTCAAATATGCCTTTAACCTATCTCGAACGGACATTATTTGGTATAATTATAGTGAATCTATATTTTATAAGTATTTTTATGCAGAAAAACTATTGAATTATATAATAATTCTATATATTTGCATTGTCAACGGATTGATACGGCAAAGGTAAGGCGTAATTGACCCGAAAACAATGTAAAGATATATAAAAAATATCGAATAAACCTAATATAAAGAGCTATAAAATGGCTATGAATGACCAAATAATCGAAAAAAACGCCTTTACGCGCGGGCTGTCAATAGTGGATGACTTCGACCGCCAAAACGGTACGAAGCTGGGTCCGAGACTCCGTCACGAAC
>ERZ894240.1687-NODE-1687-length-12204-cov-5.925508_pt1 | contig 12204 bp, 4 predicted proteins | sample MGYA00380298_ERZ894240 | MGnify/ENA primary metagenome ERZ894240 (study PRJEB32331, sample SAMN06328419) | human gut metagenome | biome: human gut microbiome; feature: stool | host: Homo sapiens | collected 2014-06-27 ...
AACCGATATTGATACTTCTAGATATGAAAAAGGTAGAGTGGATTTTGATGGTATTACAAGAAAATCTATTATAGAAGTAATTCCTACGCAGTTATCTAAAATACTCTCTGCATTAACTGGTGATCCAGTCCAAGTATTTGATTATAAAACTGGAAAATTTGTTACTAAGAGTAGTATTAAGGAAATGAAAAATAGGGAGAATAGAAGAAATGCAAATTCTGCTTCCTATGAAATGCAGTCGCAATTTGGTAAATACGCTGATGCGATGAATTTTGGCTCTGGTAAGAATAGAAAAGAATTTGATGAAGATATGCAAAAGTTTTTCGAGTATTATTATAATACTGGGGAGATTTTTGATTATAATGGTAAAGATTCTGATTATAGAAAAGTAGCTAAAAAAATTGGTATCAGTAATCAATCTGCTAGACTATTGTCTGAATTTTACAAAGCTAATTATAATACTGGCCGTGGATATCTTAATATGAAACTCTATGGCAATATTTATTCTCAAAGATCAAGCCAAAATCGTAGTATGAAATACGAAGAAGAAAAGGGAGATAGTTTATATACTCATCTTTATAATGATTCTGGCAATGAAGATGTAGTAAAAGGAAGTCTTGATCTTACAAAAATGAAAGACGATAAAGGCCATAATATTTTCTTTTATTTACAGAATTTTTATAAAGACATAAAAACTATTGCTTCTAATACTAGAGGTGGCGGAGGAGGTGGAAAGCCATCTGGAAGAAAAGGTTCGGGTAGAGAATTTGAGGTTCCCGATGCCAGTGCAATCCAGATGCCAGATACACAAACCGATGAATGGCAAGAAAAATCTTATAATAGAAGATTAGATTATGAGAATAAATATTCTAAAACCGGTACTATAGGGGTAGATGCTTCTTCAGAAGAGTTGCAAGAATTTCTTAAAAATAAAGCAAAAGATAAAGGAAAAGAGAGACTTTATCAAAGTGGATTTATTAAGGATTTAAGAAATGCTGGCACAATAAAAGAAAAGAAAAATGTAGTTGATGAATATATTGCTCATATTCTACAAACCCCATCTAGAGTATTAAGTAAGATGATAGATGGTGTAGATGGAATGATGTATAGACTTGTATTTGGCAAGTCTGATGATGAGAATGATCAGAAAAGTATTCTTGGAAAAATAGAGCAAGGATTTCATAATGCATTTGAAAAAGTAAATATTTTTATAGATGACAGTATTGATAAAGTTAAAAAATTCTTTGGTGTTGAATCTATAGGGGATGCTATTAATAAACTTTCTGAGAAGTTCTTTGGTACAACTATAGGTAAAACTGCTAAAGAATGGGCTGGAAAATTATTTGGTAATTATGATAAAGAAACTGGCAGGAGAACTGGAGGATTATTAGGAAATTATATTCAATCTACAAAAGATGATGTATCTGGTGCTGCTAACTGGGCAAAGAAAAAGGTAAGAGATGCAGCAAGGTCATTTAATTTAAATCCTGGAGTTTCTATACCTAGTATGTATAATGGTGGTATTGTTAGACGTACTGGTGTTGCTGCTGTATCAGAGGGCGAGATAATTGTACCAGCAGAATATAATCCTTTATATAATAAGAAGATAAGCAAGGGTACCCAGAAATTTAAAGAGAGTGCTGCTAAAGGTAAATATTTAGCAAGTGGAGGAAATAATTTTTGGGGATCCTATGCAGATGGTTCTAGTTATGTATCTCCAGATGATAGTGACGAAAAACGTGATAACCCAAATGATCCTTTTGGAAAACGTGTGGTAGATACTATCATTAGAGGAATTAATAAATCTATTGATAGATTATTTGGTAATAGTAAAGAGAAACAGAAAAAAGATGAAGACTCGTTTACGAAAGCATATAAAGATGTAGTTAAGAACTTTACGCAATATGCTCCTTCTATTAGTGCTGGTGCATTAATTGGTGGTGGGGTATCATTATTAACTGGGCTTGTTGGAGGACCATTATTAGGCGCTGCAGCCGGAGCTGCAACTTCTCTTGTTATTAAATCTAATAAAGTACAGGAATGGTTATTCGGAAAAGAAGTTACTGATAAAGAAGGAAACACCTCAAGAGAAGGTGGAGTGTTTAATAAAAAGATAAGCGAATTCTTAACAAAGAAATTTCCTGAAATTGCTGGGTTTGGTATAGGTGGTGCTTTAGCATCTACAATACTTCCGGGTGGTCCAATTACAGGAATGCTATTAGGATCAGCAATTGGATATGCTAAGCAAAGTAAATCCGCTATGGATTATTTATTTGGAGAAGATGGGCTTCTTGGTCAAGGTACAGATGAAAAGATAAAGAAAGCATTACCAAATATAGGTGCTGGAGCGGTTATTGGAACGTTAGCTGGTCCATTTGGATTAGTTGGAAATATAATGCTTGGCTCCGCAATTGGGTATGCATCTACTACTGATAGATTTAAAGAAGCTATATTTGGTAAGCAAATGGAAGATGGTTCTTATCACGGTGGTATATTAGGTTCCATTAAGAAACGTGTTGTAGATCCATTAGCCAATTATATGGAAGAAAATACCCAGACATTTAGAGATTGGGTAAAGAATGATATTATAGGACCTGTAGCAAAAGGATTGAAACCCATAGGGAAATATGTACAAGTAATGGTACGTAATATGGGTAAAAATTTATTTGGTTTATTTAAAGAGCATGTAGCCCTTCCACTATGGCGTAAGTTTGATAGTACACTTGGGTTTATTACTAGACCTATAGGAAGAATGTTAAAGAAAGCTGTTTCTCCAGTAGCAAAGATATTATCACTTCCATCTAAGGCTATAGGGGCTTTAGGTAATGCTGCTCAAAGAAGTTTAATAAGACGTGGTGAGGCCAATGATCTTACAGCTCAACAAAGACTTGAATTTGCAGCTAAAAATAAAGGAAAAATGAGAGGATATAGTGAATTTGAAACTCTCGATACTGAATTAGCTGGAATGAGTGATGAAGATGTAGCTAAGATACGTGAAAACTTACAGACAGAATTAAGTAATAGAAAGAATGAAAACCATAGATTCTATCAATCAAACCAGGGAATTGCAGATACTCTTGATAGAATGGAAGGAATGTCTAATAAACAAAGAAAAGTTTTCCTTAATTCTCTAAATAGAGGAAATTATCAATATGCTTATAATTATCTTTCTAAAACTAATCTGAATGATGAACAAAAGCAAAAACTTGCAATGCAGATGAAAGATGCTCAAACTGCTGCTGCTAATTATAAGGGTGATGATACCGGAGTTATGGATTATCTTCGCTCTAAAGGCATTGATCCTGATAAGCTTGGTAATGATAAAGTAATGAGATATCTTAAAGCTGAGGACGATGCTAGAAAGAAAGTTGCTGCTAATAAAACCCCAGAAGAAAAAGCTGTAGAAAATTCTGAGAAATCGCTTAATATTGTAGAAGTAATTAAAGAAAATAGTGAGAAGAGTACTAATTATGTAGAAAAAATTTACAATTTACTTGATGGTAAATTAAATCCTAATGGTAAATCTTCAGAATATAATAGTAGTAATGCTAATGCACAGGATATTGTGGAAGAAGCTGCCTCTACAAATAATAATCTTTTAAGATTACCTGGACCGGTAGCTCCAAAACCTTCAGATGATGATGTAAATGTACAATATCATAGCGATGAATATGGTACAAAAAGAATGATAAAAAATCAGTATGGTGATTGGGAAGATGATGTGAGAGATTCTGGTACACAAGAATATCTCAAAGCTGTACAAGATGCTAAGAATGACCGTAAATCAATGATTAATAAGCTAGGCAATCTTGATATTCTTGGTGATTTAGTTGGTAGTGATGATGAAGGTGATAAAAAGGGTGGTGGATTATTTAGTAAACTCCTTGATGGTGCTGGTGGTATATTATCTGGATTATTGGGATCTGGTGGTTTGGGCGCTATATCTGGAATAGTTGCTCCAATTGCTATTACAGCAGCGATGACATTTCTTGGTGCTAAGGGCAAAGGGGTAATGGATAATATTGAGGATACCATTAGAGGAAGAACTGAGAACGATAAAAATTATGATCTTCAAGATCATTTATCTACTACTATGCTTAAAGGATTCGGCAGAAACTTTCTTCTTAAGGGACAGAACTATAGTACTCTATTTAAGAATAAAGGTATTAAGAATCTTGTTGCTAAAGTTGGTTTTAAGGGAATGGAGAAAACCAGAGACTTAGTAATGAATAAAGCTGTAAAACCAATAGGTGAAAAAGTTCTTGAAAAGGGTATAATACAAAAAGGCAAATCCAAAGTAAAGAAATATGCATTGGAATTTGGAACAGAATATATTGAAAATGGAAAACTCCTTAAAGAGACTGGAAAAGAGTTAGCTGGAAAGTTAACTACTGTTTTAAAATCAAAAGTTGGAATATTTATTCAAAAGATTGCTAATTTCTTGCCAAAGGGATTAGGAGATATATTATTAAATAAATTTGTACCTTTCCTTTCTGAACAACTTACTAAATTAGGCGGTGTAGCTACTAGTAAATTAAGCAATGGCGTTAAGAACTTTGCAAAATGGGCAGGACCTGTTGGAATTGCTTTAGCCGTTACAGATTTTACTACTGGTATGCAAGATGCTCGTTCAATACTTGGAATTGTAGATAAACCATCAATATTTCAAAGAATACTTAGTGGTGTTGTAAAGGCTTTATTTAATCTTATTCCATTTATAGGCGGATTGGTTCCTATTGAATGGGTTATGAATGTTTTGCTTACTGTACTTAACCAGCTTCCTATTGCTGATAAATTACTTGCAAATACAATGAAGCAAAGAAAAGAAGCGAAAAAGATTGTAGAAGAGTATAATAAGGCTAACGGTACATCTCTTACTGTACGTGAATACTGTAAAAATGTTCTTGATGATTATACTATTACTGAAAAGGTAGGAAGAGGATTCAAGAAAATTGGAGAATTCTTTACTGGAAAAGATGATGATAAAGATAAAACTACAGTACCTCCTGTTGAGGGTCCAGCACTCTCTAAAAATAATACCGGTTCATATGTTGTAAAAACTGCAGCTTCTACCGTAACTCCAGTTTCTTATGATCAATTAATACAAAATATAGAAGCCCCTACACAATCTGTTAATGATCCTTTCCAGAATATAAATACTCAACTTCCTGCTGGAAGTGGCTCTGGGTTAAGAGGCGGAGCATCTGGTGTACCTAGTACAATTCCGGCATCTGTTGCAGTGGCTACATCTGATACTATTCAAAGAACGTTTGGTCCTGTTGCTAAAGATACATATCAAGACACAGATGGTCTTATCGGAAAATTGATGGAATTTACAGATTCTAAGAAATATAAAGATTTCTCTGAGTGGGATAAAGTTGGAGTAGATAATGTAGATAATAGTGTTAATGGTTATATGAATAGGTCTGTAATTACACTCACCAAATTCTTAATGAAACCAATAATAAAGATGATACGCACATTGTCATCTGTTGGTAATCTTGCAAGTGGTGTTAAAGATTTTGTAGTTCAAGGTTCATCTGGTTTTATAGAGACTACAAAAGCTAAAGTAAGTGGTATTAAAGATAAAATAGGTTCATCTATATCAGGTGCATTTAATAAAGTTAAAGATTTTGTAAATAGCTTTGGTTCTGATGTAGGATCTGGAAGTTTTGTATCACAAAGAGATCCAAGATACGCTAATCAAAAGTTTGGTAGACCTGGAGAGACAATAGGATCTAACGGATGCGGACCAGCTGTTGCTGCTATGGCTGCTAATGCTAACGGAAGAAGTCTCGATATTCAAAGTGCTGCTCAATATGCTAAATATAAAGGATATGCTGCTTCTGGTTCAGGAACACAAGCCGGATACTTTAGTGACATTCTTGGTAGATATGGCATTGGAACAGCATATACAAGAAATAAATCTGATATAAATAGAAGTGTTGCAAGCGGCACCCCTACGATATTACTGGGACAAGATAAAAACAATAGAAGCAAAACCAATTCTCCATTTGGACCAAATCCTCATTATGTAATGGCTAGGGGAACAGATAGAAATGGAAATGTTATTATTCAGGATCCTGAATTATCAGGACCTACTGTTTATAAGAAATCTATATTGAATAAAGCTAAACTTGGAGTATTAACTGGTGGAGATAGTGGAACTGCATCTGCTGGTGACTTTAAGAAGATGCAGTATGAAAATACAGCGCCTGTAAATGAGAATGTTATTGATGGAAATAGTCCACAGGCTAAAACATATCAATTCTTTACCCAAAATGGATTTAGTCCAGCTGCTACCGCTGGCATTATGGGCAATATCCAAAATGAATCCGGATTTAAATCTGATACAATTCAAGGAAATGGTAAAGGACCTGCAGCTGGATTATTCCAATGGGAAAACTATAATAGTAAATCTAAGAGATGGGCTAACCTAAATCAGTTTGCTCAATCCAAGGGAAAAGTTTGGTCAGATTTACCAACACAGCTTGAATTTGCTTTGGGCGAAATGATAAGCGGGAATTGGATGTGGAAGACTCCTGCTAACTCTTCACTTAGCCATGTGTCTTCTCTTGAACAGTTCCAAAAGATGAATAATCCAGCAGATGCAGCAGTAGCATTTATGAACCATTTTGAACGTCCTGGCAAACCTCATACTGATAGAAGGATTGCATCTGCAAATAATTATTATAGTGAATTTACCGGAGCTACTATTACAAATCCAACCACATTTGAATCTTCCACTGGTTCATATACGGGTAGTAATAATATGTCGTCTAGTAGTAATAGTAGTACAGGAGGATTAAATTTCTTTGATAGATTGGGAAATTTATTTAATACTGCATTTAAAAAGATATTAGGAAATAATTCAACATTACTTAGTTTATTTGGTCTTGCAGACGAAGAAGCAGCTGAGGCTTCTAATTCACAAAATGGAAATAATGTTAATAACACAGGTTCAAAAGCCACACAGACAGCTGTTGGACAATATGCAACCACAGAAAATAATTTTCCATATTATAACCAAAGTGATCCTAAATGGGGTAATGTAAATTATGGTACTGGTACTATTAGTAGTTCAGGATGCGGACCTACATCTATGGCAATGATGCTTAAATCCTTTGGTACAAATGTAACTCCTGTTGAAACGGCGGACTGGTCTCTTAGAAACGGGTTCCGTGTACCCAACCAAGGTACATCTTGGTCATATTTTCCTGCAGTATCAAAAGCATATGGTATTAATGGTACCGATCTTGGTAAAAATATTAATGCTGTTTCTGATTCATTAAGAAATGGAAAAGCTGTAATTGCTAGTATGAAGCCATATACCTTTACAAAGGGTGGACATTTTATTGTATTATCTGGAGTCGATCCAAGTGGTATGATTAAAGTAAATGATCCTGCTAGTAAAGAACGTAGCCAAAAAGTTTGGCCATTGAGTGTGTTTAATGATGAAGGTAAGAATTTCTGGTCATTTGATAAAGACGGTATCGGTTCTATTAACAAGACATTTGCTGACCCAGAAAGAACGATAAACAAGCAAATAGATCCAAGCGTAGTTAATAAAAATGCTAATAAACCAGATGAATCTGGCTCTGGTTCAGGATTAATTATTAGTGACAATATGTATAGATCTCCACATAGATCATATGCATCTAATGATATAACAAAATATAAAGCTTCTGGTTCAGGATTAAACACTATACAGCGTGGAGCAATAAGTACTATTAAATCCTCTATTAGAGGAGGAAGTTCTGGAATGGATATTAATACGTATAATATTGCATTGGCTGCTATAGAAGTTCTTAAAACTATAGCTACGAATACATCTAAGATAAATTCTATAGTACAATTACTTACTGATTATTTTAATAAGAAAGTATCTGGCAATGCTCAGCCTGTAGCCGTTACCAGTAATGATTCTGCTGAATTTAATCCTGACCAGCATACAAAAAATTTACTTGCACAACTAGCTGCTATAGCATCAGAATAATATGATAATATTAATGGGGTTATGTGGTTCTCCACATAACCCTATATTAATATTATTGAAAGGTGAGTGAAAATTATGAGTAAAAAACATGTTGTAATTACTCCTACCACAGTCAGAATAAGATCTTTACCAAATATTAATTCTGAAACAGTTGGGTTTTTACATAACGAAGACATAGTAGATATAGATGAAATAAAAAATGGGTGGGCAAAAACAACAAATAAAACATGGATAAAAATAGAGGATGGAGAATCTAAATTAAAAGAAACAAAATCTAAAAGAGATATGGAAGCAGTATCTGCAACACAGGTTATCGTTGGAACAGCTGCTGTTACAACTAATATTGTTACAAAAATATCTGGAGCATTAAGATCATCTATTGTAGAGAATTTTGGATCAGAGAATGATGATTATAGATATGGTAGTTATGATAGTAGCGTACTAAGGAATCTAATTACAAAGAATATGAATGGTATATTTGGTTTACCATATCAATTTAGTAGTGATATTGATAGAAGGCTTCAAAATACAACGATTGGAAGAAAATATGCAAAGAAAATTATTGGGGCAATGCCATTATTATTTCTATCTCCTGGTAAATGTAATTTCATGCAGGAATTTGATGAAGATGATAAAATATCTGCAATAAATACTATGCTGGGTGGAGATGATGATGTTGATATAGATAATGTAGTGACTAAATATGGAAGATACTATTCATTTGAATATGACTATGTTGGATATTATTCCTTTGTAAATAAAACCTTAAGATCTTTAGCATATTTTATGGGTATTGCTGATAGAGAAATTACAATAGGCAGATATACTCAAAGATTGGGATTATTTGATTGGAAAGAATCTTTAAATATAGATTTTAAGAGTATGCTTGCTGCCGAAGAATCAATTCCATTTTACTTAGATTCTGATACATCTATATCAGAAAACTTTACAAACAATACTACTGAATCTCAGCTTTCCCAGAAAGCGAATTCATTATCTGATATGGCTAGAGAGATTAGCTTTGTGCTCGGTGATCAAGCAGGTATTCAATTTGCATCTATTGATCAATCTGGTTCAGATGAATTAGTATCGTCAGAATTTCAAGAATTTGCTCAACAATGGGGAGAAGGTTCTAGTATATTAGATAATCTTACATCTGAACTTACTACAGTAGCAACTGGTGGAAAATTAATATTTCCAGAAATATGGTCAGATTCAGATTTTAGCAGATCATATAATATAAATTTTAAGTTTAGATCTCCAGATGCAGATGCGTTATCTATATATTTAAATAATTACGTTCCGGTTATTCATTTGGTTGGATTTGCTGCACCTCATCAAATATCAGCCAATGGATATAGTGCACCATATATTGTACGAGGCGGATATAAAGGATTCTTTAATTGCGATATGGGAATGGTTACTGGACTTGATATAACAAGAGGTAGAGAAGGTGGTTGGAACGCTAATGGATTACCGACTGCTATAGATGTATCTATGACAATAAAGGATTTATACTCATCAATGTTTTTGTCAAAGACAAATAAATATTTATTAAGCAACACTTCGTTGTTAGATTATCTTTGCGCAATGGCTGGAATGAATATAAATAAACCAGATATTACAAGAATGCCTGAATTATGGGGAATTTTAGCTGGTGGTTCTATTACAGACATCCCAAATAACATATGGACTAATATACAACAAGATTTATCGAATGAATTGTTTAGAATATATAAGAGATAGTGTAATTGTACCAAATTACAATGGTTCTAACTATTTATTATAATTAATATAAATTTATGCAAGATGGGGTGATACCATTAAAACTAGAAAAGCAAAACAGAGTGAGTACGAATTAAAATATGCTAATATTCCAAGAAATTTTGAAGATCGATTAAGATATATGTATGATTTATATCATCTTAACGATTCAAAATGTAATGAGATAATAGAGAAAAAAAGAAATATGGAATTCTTTATGAGATATGAACAATTCACTATAGTTCTTTATGAGGAACCTGAAGGAGCAAAACGCCCAAGGTTCAGAATAATTAATAAAAAGAATTATATGGATATGGCTATATCTAATCCTGAATTTGTACATGTATATTCTCCTAATGCAGCTGAAGATTCACGTTATATGAAAAGGCTTATAGATGATGAATTAATATCATTACATAGGTTTGTACAAACTCAATGTATTATTGAATTTAATGCATATTTTAAAACTCCATCGTATCTTAATACTGTAGATAAGTTTATATGCGAGATAGGTCTACATAGAGATATACTCAAACCAGATTGGGACAATATTGGAAAGAAGTATTCTGATATATATAACCATAATATTTGGTTAGATGATAATCTTGTTGTGGGTGGAACTGTTAATAAATTTTATTCTATTCTTCCTAGAGTAGAAATAAATTTAAAGTATTTGAATTGCGTAACTAATAAATATCAGTATAATAATATAATTAATAGGAAAGACTATAACGAAGATTATCCTATTAATTATTTAGATAATAAGGGGAGAGGATTATGGTAGAGAACAATGTTTTAGACAATAATTCACGTTTTAGGATCAATGAACTCAGATTGGCTTTGCATACTAATGTCTATTCAAATCCTATCTTTATAGACTTATTTATGAATATAATAAATAATGAATATGACTTTGTTGCAAATATAAATTATGATCCTGTAAGAAAATTAATAGAGATAAAGATAAAGAAAAGTGCATTGAGGAAAGATCAGAATTTTTCTCATACGGCTCAATATTATTATAATGTATTCAATCCGATTATTACACGGATATTGTCTAGTCCTCAAATTAAAGCTGAGCTTTATTCGGCTTTAAATAAAGATAATATTGCAAAGAATACATATGAATATATTTGCAATGGATCCATTCCAGTAAATTTAATTTATAATCTCAATGCAATCTTAGATAATATAGTAATTATATATTTTTAAAAATGTCCCCAGAAGGTATCGCCTTCTGGGGAATCATTTGTTTAAATTGATTTTATTGTATTTTCTATGTAATCCGCATCTACATTCTCGATTTGTAAAGTGTTTACCATTTCGAGCATTGTATACATACATCTTACTGCTTCCACAACATTGTCCATTTCGAGCATTCCATTTTCATTTAAGAATTTGTCATGGAATTCGTGTTTCTTCATCGCTGATTCAGATAACTTACGAACCATTTGCTCGAATACTGTATGAGCACGATCATATTTGATAGCTCCTAATTCTCTTTTAGATTTGAGCACGGCCTCCGTTGCAAGATTATCCCCTTGCATATTGTCGTTACCCTCATCCTCATCATTACCAGTAGTCGCTGCTGATATCTTGGGGGCATTAGGGTTTTCATCTGCACTGGCATAGTTGTCTTCTTGTTTAATAGATTCTATACGTTGGTTAGTATCTCTAATTATATTTTCTGTGTTATTCTTATCAGTAAGATTATTAGTAATGAACTCTTCTTCTGCATTGGCTACTCTTATTCTAATAGCGTTAGTTACATCATCCATATCTTCCATGGTATCGAGTTCTTTATAATAATCATCCATTTTAGCAGGATCGATTACTTGAGTTGCGGGATCATCCTGCTCTGCATCTTCCGTTATTGCATTATAGTACTTGGTTACCAGACGATTAACTTCTGATAATAAATATGTCTTATGATGAAATTCAGAAAGAAGATTATCAACCCCATTTTCCTTAATATAAGAATTAAGAAGAGAGGTAAGCATTGTTGATTCGTTTATAGTTGGAGCCTTGATAGATTTCATAACAATCTTATGCATGGCTTCATATAAAAGCTTTTCTTTTACATCAGATTTATATTTTACATATTTATCTCTCCTAACCTTTGATGCTTCTCTTAATCTTTCTATTCTATCCTCCTGATTCTCTGCATTATAGATAGCATCTTTTTCTAATAATGCTGTTCTATTTATAAATTCCTCTCTCATTTCATTTAGCGCCTTTGCGCCTTCTAATAAAGTTCCCATTTATTTAATCCTCCTCATCACTAAGAATTCTAGTAAATCTTTCAGCACTAGTTTCGGGTTCAAATTTATCAATATCTTTATTGTCACTCTTATACCTTGCACATTTAATAACAATATCAGCCATTATATCATAAGTTTTTATTACTCGTTTAAGATATGCTGATAAAACATATGGTATTACAT
>ERZ894240.1701-NODE-1701-length-12041-cov-89.089104_pt1 | contig 12041 bp, 13 predicted proteins | sample MGYA00380298_ERZ894240 | MGnify/ENA primary metagenome ERZ894240 (study PRJEB32331, sample SAMN06328419) | human gut metagenome | biome: human gut microbiome; feature: stool | host: Homo sapiens | collected 2014-06-27 ...
ACTGGCGGTGTCAATTTAAGTAAACCTATGGGAGACATAGAACCCCAATGCCAAGCAGGACTTCTCTTGGGAGCCAAAGGAGAACTGGGAATACCGTCCGTTACAAAAGGTTTTTATACCGAATTCGGATTACATCTGTCCGCAAAAGGTTACAAGTATGAATACGGAACTAATGGAAGGTATTTTACAGAGAATCTCAACTATTTAGTTGTTCCTATCCATATAGGATATAAAATAGAATGCAGTAAATCGGTTTCACTTTTCGCCAATGTAGGTCCATATGCTGGAGTAGCATTGTGGGGCAAAGAGAAATCTTATAGAGACGGAAAGAAGTTTCACACGGAAAGTGACATTTTTAGCGGTGAATATGGGTATAAAAGATTCGATTGGGGATGCGGATTCAATGTTGGTGTAGAGTATGCAAAACATTTTCAACTCTCATTTGGAGCTGATTGGAGTTTAATGAACGTATCTAAAGCTAACGACTATACATACAAAAACAGAAGCTTCACTTTTTCTTTGGGATATATACTATAAATATTCTATAGAAAACGAGACTAAAAACTTAGCTAATAAAACTATTATACGATGAAAGTAAAGTCTTTATTTATAATGAGCAAGCTATTCACTATAATTTGCCTGCTATGTATGACATCTACATTCTTATCCGCACAAGATTTCAAATACGGCTTCACTGGCGGTGTCAATTTAAGTAAACCTATGGGAGACATAGAACCCCAATGCCAAGCAGGACTTCTCTTGGGAGCCAAAGGAGAACTAGGAATACCGTCCGTTACAAAAGGATTTTATACAGAATTTGGTTTACAATTATCTGCAAAAGGTTATAAAATGCAATACGCAACGCCAGTAAACGGTGACGAAAGACATTACACAGAGAATCTCAACTATTTAGTTGTTCCTGTCCATATAGGATACAAAATAGAATGCAGTAAATCGGTTTCACTTTTCGCCAATGTAGGTCCATATGCCGGAGTAGCACTGTGGGGCAAGCATAAATCTTATAGAAACGGAAAGAAGTTTCACACGGAAAGTGACATTTTTAGCGGTGAATATGGGTATAAAAGATTCGATTGGGGATGCGGATTCAATGTTGGTGTAGAGTATGCAAAACATTTTCAACTCTCATTTGGAGCTGATTGGAGTTTAATGAACGTATCTAAAGCTAACGACTATACATACAAAAACAGAAGCTTCACTTTTTCTCTGGGATATATATTGTAAACACACCTCAATCCCAAATCCCTATATATCATGTTTTTTTGCGGAATTAACTCTGCAAAAAACATGATATATAGGGATTGGCGCTTATAATCTACTGGTTTTATTGGAGAAGGGCAAAGAAAGGAGCTTATAAATGTAGCATAACAGCGAAAAGTCATCCTTAAAAGTGTAGATATATAGAGAAAGTCATCCTTATTTTTGTTATAACTATCCGAAAGCTTCACATAGAAAAGGGGGGAAGGACTTTCCAATACGAAGCCCTTCTCCCCTTTTTATTCTTATCGGAGAACTTACTTTATCCTCTCTTTTTCTTCCGCTTTTTGGCAGACTCCACCGCCTCGGCAACCACCGGTTTGTTTTCAAATCGTTTGGTGTAGCCGGTGTAATCCGGAATAGTGCGTTCATACGTCGGATCGACGAATAGCGGGCTTGAAATAATATGGTCTGCCGTACTGCGATTACAGCAGAAAACGATATTCTCAACACCGGCAAGACGGGTCAGCGCTTTCACATCCGTATCGTGCGGCTGCAACGTCATAGGATCAGTGAAGAAAAAAAGATAATCAATCTCGCCATCCACAATGCGGGATCCCATTTGCTGATCACCACCCAGGGGACCGGATTTCAGAATGGTAAAATCCCACTCAACATCGGGATGCTTTTCCTTAAGAGCCTCAAGAATAAGAGTTCCCGTAGTACCTGTACAGTAAAACTTGTGCCCCATAAGCAATTCGGAGTTCCAGAGAACCCACTCGATGAGGTCTTTCTTCATGGCGTCGTGCGCCACCAATCCAATCTTTCTAACTAATTTTGTCATAAGCCAATACCGTTTAAATAATAAACAATCGGTAAAAAGAAAAAGCTATAATTGCGAGAAAAATTTCTTTCCACGTAAATAATACTGCGCCAAGATACTGTTTTTTGTCCATTCCGGTATCACGGAAAGGGAAGTTTTTTTCAGGTTCTCTTCACGTGCAGGAGTAAAAGAAGAACGTAACAAACGATATTCACGCCGTGCACGAAGCACTGCCAATGCATTGGGGAACTGTAGTTTAAGTATAAAACTCAATGCAGCTATATAGTCAAGAACTGCACGGGTACGCATCACGGAAGCAAAATCCCGGGATGGCAGGTTCTTGTAGAGCATGACAAGATTATTACGAAAATTGAGGAAAGTCTTTCGGGGATTTTCTTTCTTCAGCGTAGCACCGCCTACATGGTAAACCACACTTTGCGGCACACAGGCAATCTGCCGGCCACGTGCACGAAGCCGCCAGCAAAGATCGATCTCTTCCATGTGGGCAAAAAAACGTCCATCCAGTCCACCGGCTTCACGATAATCTTTCAAGCGGATAAACAAAGCTGCACCTGTAGCCCAAAAGACGGGAATGATAGTGTCGTATTGTCCCTTATCCTCTTCTACCACACCCATAATCCGACCGCGACAAAACGGATAACCGTAACGATCAAGAAAACCGCCCGCCGCACCGGCATACTCGAACATCTCCTTCTGCCTCCAACTGCGTATCTTCGGCTGGCAAGCCGCCGCTTCAGGATGAGCATCCATATAGCCAGCCAGTGGCTGAAGCCAATGTTCCGTCACCTCCACATCTGAATTGAGAAGTACTACATACTCGGCATCGACCTCTTGCAATGCCATATTATACCCATCAGCGAAACCTTGATTTTCTTCCAACAGAATCAATCGGACGGTAGGAAATTCACGACAAAGCATATCTACAGATGCATCTGTAGAACCATTATCAGCAACATACACTGCCGCACCGTCCGCCTCGGAAAAGCGTACTACGGAAGGAAGAAACGAACGGAGCATATCACACCCGTTCCAGTTTAATATGACAACCGCTATCTTATTCATGTTGTTTCTTTAAATCTTCCCGTGTGAGTTTCCACCGTTTATGCGACCAGAACCAATAAGCAGGAGCACGGCGAATGGTCTGCTCCAAGCGGCGCACAAAAAGTTCGGTTATTTCTCCCTCGGCAGTTTGCTTCGGGGTTTCAGTCAACAGATCAAAGTATGCTTTGCAATATCCTCTACCCTGTTTTTCCAATTCACAATAAAAAACAGGATAATTCATCATCCTGGCAATACGTTCACCACCATCCATAAATACGGTATCCTGATTCAGAAAAGTAGTCCAGTGATGGGCTTCATTGCGATTGGGCGACTGATCGGTAATCAGTCCGATCACTACATGCTTCCCTTCACGGCGCAACCGGATCACTTCGCGGGCAGTGGAATGTTTCGGCACATTATAGCCGCCATGACGGGCACGGATGATCTTAAACATTTCATCCATATACTTGTTTCGCAAGGGTTTATACACTTGCAAGGGTACGTCTTCCGGTTTCATGAAGGCTCCCATCGCCGTCAGCCACTCGAAATTGGCATAATGAGGAATGAGCACAACGATGCCTCCATATTTTTCAAGCATGCCGAGATATTCTTCAGTATTACCATATTCCATACGGCGGGAAAGATCTTCGAACGACATACGCATCATCTTTATTTCTTCCAGCATGTAGTCGCAGATATAGTGATAAAACTCACGCTCAATCTCGCGCAGTTCAGCCTTGGATTTTTCGGGAAAAGAGTTCTTCAGATTCTTACGAACTACCTTCCGACGGTAATGCACCAAATGACGCATCAGAAAATAAAACCCATCGGACAAGATATAAAGTGCCCGGAAAGGAAGCAAAGCCAGAAGCCACATGCCGGCGTAAGTCAGCCAGTAGACAAGTTTCGATTTCATACTTTTCTTATACCTTATTATAATAGCATAGTTCCCTGCAATGCGGTTCCGTCTTCATTAAAATCGCCTAAACGAACAGACACCACCTGATTATCCAATGTATTATTGTGGGGAACCTCCACCCGGATATAGTTAGCCGTGAAGCCATGCATCGGGGCTCCCGGCTTGGAGCGTTCCAGCAACACAGGCAAGGTTTGTCCGATATGACGGGCATAGAATGTATGCGTCTTTTCGTCCGAAAGCTCCAACAGGCGCTGACTCCGACGGTGCTTTTCCTCGGGAGTTACCACATGGTCTATCTTTAATGCCTGCGTACCCGGACGTTCGGAGTAGCTGAACACATGAAGCTGGGTCACATCCAGGCTTTTGATAAATTCGTAGGCCTGCTCAAAGTATTCATCCGTTTCACCACGTGTGCCCACAATCACATCCACACCGATAAAGGCATCGGGCATCACTTCTTTCACTTTCCGCACTTTGGAAGCGAAAAGTTCCGTATCATATCGCCGGCGCATCAGCTTCAGCACTTCGTCACTACCGGACTGCAACGGAATATGGAAATGAGGCATGAAACTGCGGGAATGAGAAACAAATTCTATAATCTCATCAGTCAGCAAATTGGGCTCTATGGAGGAAATACGGTAACGTTCGATACCTTCCACCTCATCCAGCGCCTTCACCAGATCGAAGAAAGTTTCTCCGGTGGTTTTACCGAAATCCCCGATATTGACACCTGTCAGCACAATTTCCTTTCCTCCCTCAGCTGCTGCCTGGCGCGCTTGTTCCACCATGGATGCAATTGTTCCGTTGCGGCTCCGTCCGCGGGCAAAAGGAATGGTACAGTAGGAGCAGAAATAATCGCAACCATCCTGTACTTTCAGGAAATAGCGGGTACGGTCGCCACGTGAGCACGACGGTGCAAACGAATGGATATCTTTCAGCGCCGAAGCATAAGCTTCTCCCGACTCATTCTTTTGCAGGTTGCCGAGATATTGAAGCAAGTCTTTTTTCTGTTCGGCACCAAGCACCACATCCACCCCCTCAATCTTTGCAACGGTTTCGGGTTTCAACTGGGCATAACATCCGGTCACAACCACGAAAGCCCCCGGATGCTGCTTCACCAGGCGATGGATAGCCTGGCGGCATTTCTTATCCGCCACTTCCGTCACCGAGCAAGTGTTCACCACACAGATGTCCGCTTTCTCTCCTTTACGTGCCGTACGCACACCTGCATCCCGCAAAATCTTACCGATAGTAGAAGTTTCCGAGAAGTTCAACTTACAACCTAATGTATAGTAAACCGCTGTCTTATCTTGAAATATATTGGTATCAATCATATCTATTCTAAACACATTTCTGCTACAAAGTTACATATAATTATTAGATTTTTCCTACTTTTGCACAAATCATCAATTTTCGTGCAATGATACAAGAGAACTTTATCAAACTCTACGAGCAGAGTTTCCGTGAAAACTGGGACCTTCCTTGCTATACCGATTACGGTGAAGACGAGAGTTATTCCTATGGACAAGTGGCGCAAGAGATAGCTAAATTGCACTTGCTATTCAAACATTGCAGTCTGCGCCGGGGCGACAAAATTGCTATTATCGGTAAGAACAATGCCCGTTGGTGCATCGCTTATATGGCCACCATCACTTACGGAGCTATCGTTGTTCCCATTCTTCAGGATTTTAATCCGAATGATGTACATCATATCGTCAACCACTCCGAGTCCGTTTTCCTCTTTACGAGCGATTCCATCTGGGAACATCTGGAAGAAGAACGCCTGACCGGATTGCGTGCCGTATTCTCCCTTTCCGATTTCCGTTGCCTGCATCAGCGCGACGGTGAAACAATCAATCGTTTCCTCAAACACCTGGATGAAGAAATGCACATAACTTATCCGAAAGGTTTCCACCGGGAAGACGTGCAGTATACCACTCTTTCCAATGATAAGGTAATGCTGCTGAACTATACCTCGGGCACCACCGGTTTTAGTAAGGGCGTGATGCTGACAGGAAACAATCTCGCAGGAAATGTCACTTTCGGTATCCGCACCGAATTATTGAAAAAGGGAGATAAAGTACTCTCCTTCTTACCCTTGGCTCACGCCTACGGTTGCGCTTTCGACTTTCTTACGGCTACTGCCGTGGGTACTCACGTCACACTTTTGGGCAAAGTCCCCTCTCCAAAGATTCTGATGAAAGCCTTTGAAGAGGTAAAACCCAGCTTGATTATTACCGTGCCACTCGTTATCGAGAAAATCTATAAGAATGTCATCCAGCCCATCATAAATAAAAAGACAATGAAATGGGCGCTCAGCATTCCTTTGCTCGACGGACAAATCTATGGGCAAATCCGGAAGAAACTGATAGATGCTTTGGGCGGACGTTTCAAAGAAGTCATTATCGGCGGTGCTGCCATGAACCCGGAAGTGGAAGAATTCTTCCATCGCATCAAGTTCCCGTTCACCATCGGCTATGGCATGACGGAGTGTGCGCCGTTAATCAGTTACGCTCCCTGGAACGAATTCATCCCGACTTCTTCCGGGCGAGTGCTCGACATCATGGAAGCCCGTATTTACAAAGAAAATCCGGAGGTAGAAATCGGTGAAATCCAGGTACGCGGAGAAAATGTGATGGCAGGTTATTATAAAAATCCGGAAGCCACTAAAGAAGTCTTCACCGAAGACGGCTGGCTACGTACCGGTGACTTGGGTAAACTGGATGAAAAAGGAAACCTTTATATTCGTGGCCGCAGTAAGACCATGATCCTGAGTTCCAGCGGACAAAACATCTTCCCCGAAGAAATCGAGGCACGGCTTAACAACCTGCCTTTCGTACTGGAAAGTCTTGTTATCGAACGCAATAAAAAACTGGTAGCTTTAGTCTATGCAGATTACGAAGCTTTAGATTCCCTGGGACTGAACCAAGAGGAAAACCTCAAAACCATCATGAACGAGAACTTGAAGAACTTGAATAGCAGTGTGGCCAGTTACGAGAAAGTCAGCCAGATTCAGCTCTATCCTACCGAGTTTGAGAAAACTCCTAAAAGGAGCATCAAACGCTACTTATATAACAGTATTGCAGAAGATTAGTATGTTATTAAACATACAAAAAGTAGTCAAAAGGGGCTAACCTCCAAAAAAAACATAAAAAAAGTTGGGATTTGGAGAACAACATATCGAAAAAGTACATACCTTTGCAACGTTTTAATAAAGCAATTGATTGTATTACGTTTTTAAAAAGCAAAGAAAATGAAAAAATTAGTTTTGATGGCTGTAGCTATCGTAGCAGTATCTTTCGCATCTTGTGGTAACAAACAAGCTGCCGCTGAAAAAGCAGCAGCAGATTCTATCCGTATTGCTGATTCAATCGCAGCAGTAGAAGAAGCAGCAGCCGCAGCAGCTGAGGCAGCCGCAGCAGCTGATACTGTAGCAGTAGATAGCGCAGCAGTTGTAGCTGAATAATTTCAGAACAACTCACTGAGAGAATTGAAAGTCTGACGTGCAAAAAAGCACGAACAGACTTTTTTTATGCCCTTTTGTTTCCTTAGCCCTACAACATTATTTCTTATACTTCTTTTCTTTTTTTGTTTCAAATAATGCCTATCTTTGCCTTAAAACACTAAATAATAATATTATGAAAATAAAACTGTCAGACAAACTAAAGTACATAGCCAAAGAATATAAGTTAGGTGATTTCGTCCGCAATCTCATCGCCGTAGTATTAGGCATCATTATCACCTTTGTTGGAAGTGACTGGATTTCAGAACGAAATACTCAGAAAGAAGTTGAGAAGTCTATACAGTTGGTTAAAAGCGAACTAATTCTAAACAGAGAAACATTGAAGGAGATGGGAAGCAGAGTAGTATTCGAACAAAATGCCGCACGATATCTGTTTGAATATAAAAACAAGAAGGATGAAATCTCTCAGGACTCTGTGAAACAATATTTACCTGTTATTTTTCAATGGAGTAAGTACACATTCATCAATGATGCCATGGAAATGCTCAAAACATCTTCACTCATCCAAAAGATCAAGAATAAGGAACTTTCCCTGCAAATTATAAAAGCATACGGAACAATCAAAACCGCAGAATCCTCTTTCGAAATGTATAAGGAGTACAAAAAACAGGCACAAGATGAATTCAATGCCAATCCCCAAGTAGCCGCTTGCTTTTACAACCAAATAAAAAAAAGAGAAAAAGTTGAATACTCTGAAGAAAATGACCTGTCGGAAGAACTTTACCTGGTACTCACTTTACCAGAAGGCTTAGGTCTACTTCAGACCATGCCCAATATCCTTAATCCCAAAACTCATTTTTTTGCCAGTATAGAAGAACTTGATGAAACCATTGCAGCAATTGACAAGGAGTATAAGTAATCCTACACAAATTAAAGGAACAAATGAAAAAGAAATTAAAAGAGATTATCACATCCCCTACCACAACAAGACGGTTAGGAGATTTTATCTGTAATTTTACAGCAGTAGTATTAGGCATCATTATCACTTTCTGGAGTAGCGATTGGATTGAAGAACGCAAACAACAGAATGAAGTTAAAAAAGCACTGTCACTGGTGAAAAATGAAATGATGATAAACCGAGAATATATAGAGGAAATGATGAAACAAGAGATATTTGAAAAACAAGGCACTCAGTATTTACTTCAATATATGGATTGTATAGAGAAAGCTTCGCCCGATTCTCTGGAAAAATATGACAACTTTGCCTTACTATCAAGAGACTACATCTATATAAACGATGCCATGGAAATGCTCAAATCATCTGCCCTTCTACAAAGTATTGATAATAAAGAAATAGCCACCCAACTTATAAAAACTTATACGGCTATAGAGAGGGCTTACAAAACAGCTACATCCTATGAAAACAACAAAATGAACAGAGGAGAAAAGCTACTGGATAATAATGAAATACAAGTATTTCTAATAGAAAACAGAGAGAAGAATTCCTGGATGGAAACATGGAAATTCTTATTCAAATATCCGGAAGGAACTACCTTGATAAAGAGCATTTATGATACCCACTCGAATCCTGCCCAAATATACGGTCAATATTTACAAGCCATTGATGAAGCAGTAGCTGCCATTGAGAAAGAATATGAGTAAGTAAAACAAAAAAGCCCGGCTCCTCTCGGAAACCGGACTTTTTCTATATATGAAGTATTCAATTATGCTTCTTCAGCAACAACTTCGAAAGGAATCTCTACAGAAACTTCCTTGTGCAGCTTAACGATAGCTTTGTACTGGCCAACTTCTTTCACAGCGTCTTTTACAACGATGATCTTACGGTCAATTTCATGACCTAACTTAGCCAATTCATCTGCAATCTGGATGTTACCAACAGAACCGAAGATAGTACCGGTTGAGCTAACTTTAGTAGCGATCTTCAAAGATACGCCTTCCAATTTAGCTGCCAATGCTTCAGCATCCTTCTTGATTTTTTCCAATTTGTGAGCACGTTGCTTCAAATCTTCAGCCAACATTTTCTTTGCAGCAGGAGAAGCAATCACAGCTTTACCTGTCGGGATGAGGTAGTTACGACCATAACCAGACTTAACAGTTACGATGTCGTTCTTATAACCCAAGTTTACAATGTCTTCTTTCAATATAATTTCCATACTTTCCTCCTCCTATTATTTCATCATGTCAGTTACATAAGGCAGCAATGCCAAGTGACGGGCTCTCTTTACAGCTTGAGCTACACGACGTTGGAACTTCAAAGAAGTACCGGTGATGCGACGCGGAAGGATCTTACCTTGCTCATTCAAGAATTTCTTCAAGAATTCAGGATCCTTATAGTCGATATACTTAATACCACTCTTTTTGAAACGGCAGTATTTTTTCTTCTTAACGTCCACTGACGGCGGAGTTAAATATCTGATTTCTGATTGAACTTGTGCCATGATTAATCCTCCTTTTTAGTTGATTTAACACTTCTTCTCTTCGCAGCGTATTCAGCAGCGTACTTGTCTTGCTTGAAAGTCAAGAAACGAATAACGCGCTCATCACGACGGAAGTTAAGCTCTAACTTGTCAATTACAGTAGGGTCTGCATTGAACTCAATCAGCTGATAGAAACCAGTTGACTTCTTCTGGATAGGATATGCCAGTTTTTTCAGTCCCCAGTTTTCCTCATTTACGATCTCAGCACCTTCAGCAGTAAGGATGCCTTTGAATTTTTCTACCGCTTCCTTCATCTGAACATCAGACAAAACGGGAGTTAAAATGAAAACGGTTTCGTATTGATTCATACTTGTTTAATTAATGAATTAATAATTCGTTTAAAAATTTGCGGTGCAAAGGTAGGGATTTTATTTTGATCTACAAACATTTAATGTTTTTTTGTGCCCGAAGGTAGGATTTATCATAGAAGTGACTTACCTTTGCAAAGTTGTTTAAACAATAATTTCATGATCGAGCAATTTAACTTTGACATCCGGCTGATTTTTGCCATCCTGAACGGTAAAGTTTCCGCCGCAATCAACCGAAAACTGTCCCGCAACTTCCGCCAGAACGGTTTGGAGATTACTCCGGAACAGTGGACTGTCCTCATCTTTTTGTGGGAAAAAGACGGAGTGACGCAACAAGAGTTGTGTAATGCAACTTTTAAGGACAAGCCCAGTATGACGCGCCTGATTGATAACATGGAACGTCAACATCTGGTAGTCCGTATCTCGGATAAAAAAGACCGCCGCACCAATCTTATCCACCTCACCAAAGATGGAAAAGAACTGGAAGAACGCGCACGGGTAATCGCTAACCAAACTTTGAAAGAGGCATTACACGGTATCACCGTAGAAGAGCTGAGCATAAGCCAGGAAGTATTAAGAAAAATATTTTTCAATACGAAAGACTGAAATAAATGAAGAATGAAGAATGAGGAATGAAGAGGCTCAGGCAAAAGATGTGGTATCCAGCCTCATTTTTCATTCCTCATTCTTCATTCTTTATTAAAATATGGTTTTTTTGCAAAAATAATTTCGCTTGTTAAAGAATTATGCTTTTCTTTGTGACAAGAATATAATAATCTATTAAAATACACACACATGAAAGGTTTATTAAAAAATCTGGGCTTGATATTAGTCTTGGTGGGAGCTGTAATCTTGGTTGCATGTTCCTTTACCGGTAATGTAAACAACAATACCATTTTAGGAACATCAGCTGTCCTGTTGGTATTGGGATTGGTTACATACATTGTCATCAATAAGAAATTGGCAGACTAATCGTCAGAAAAAGAATAAAAAAGGCGGTTGCTTTGATAGCGACCGCCTTTTTTATTCTTATGCAAGGAGTCTATATCAAGACTCCGGTTCCGGTGTAATCAACTTATATCCCTTTCCGTGGATATTGATGATTTCAATGGAAGGATCTTCTTTCAGATGCTTACGCAGCTTCGTGATATACACATCCATGCTACGTGCATTGAAGTAGTTATCATCAATCCAGATGGTCTTCAAAGCAAAGTCACGCTGTAGGATTTCGTTAGCATGAGCGCAGAGCAAACCCAAGAGTTCAGACTCTTTCGTAGTCAGCTTCGTCTGCTTTTCAGGCGTTGACAGAATCTGTTTCTGTGTATCGAAAGTAAACATACCGATCTTATAGATATTACTCTCTTTGTTCTTCTTTCCACGTACACGTCTCAGGATTGCTTCAATTCTGAAAGTCAGCTCTTCCATGCTGAACGGCTTGGTGATGTAATCATCCGCACCGATTTTAAAGCCTTCCAGAATATCTTCTTTCAGTGTCTTTGCGGTCAAGAAGATGATAGGAATTTCGGCATTTGCAGCACGCACTTCCTGAGCCAAAGTGAAACCATCTTTCTTCGGCATCATCACGTCAAACACACACAAGTCATATTTATTCTTCAGAAAAGCTTTGTATCCAGCTTCACCGTCGGGATACAACTCCGCAGAATAACCTTTTGCCTGTAAATATTCTCTTAAAAGCATGCCAAGATTTTCATCATCTTCGCACAATAAAATACGCAGTTTCTCGTCCATATCA
>ERZ894240.1713-NODE-1713-length-11940-cov-6.553723_pt1 | contig 11940 bp, 14 predicted proteins | sample MGYA00380298_ERZ894240 | MGnify/ENA primary metagenome ERZ894240 (study PRJEB32331, sample SAMN06328419) | human gut metagenome | biome: human gut microbiome; feature: stool | host: Homo sapiens | collected 2014-06-27 ...
ACCGGGAACCGCCCCGGCGTAACGCCCCCGAGCCCGCCCCGCAGTCCAAGCCCGAGCGCGTGGATCTCGCCGCCCTCGCCAAGGAGTTGAGCGAAGTGCGGGACGGTACGGGGTTCGTCGCCTGTTACAACCGCCATCGGATTACCGAGGGACACCCTGACTACGAGGCGGTCAAGAACATGTTCGGCAAGAAGCGCCGGGAGATCGAGGCCAAGGCCGAAGCCGAAGCCGGAACCCCGCCCGAATTCGTGCCGCTGGACGCCGTGATCGCCGCCTTTGAAGCGGCGGAAACCGTAACCGCGCTCAAGGAGGCGGCAACCCGGCTCGGCATCCCCGAAAACCACCCGGACAGTGGGACCATCTACGCCGCCTACCGGGAACGGCAGCGCAAGATCGAAGCGCAGGACAAGGAACGCGCCGCGTAACAACAGCCCCGCCCGGACAGTCAGGCGGGGCTTTTCTTTCCCTCAGCAGGAGATTGTATGAGCAGCCTCAACAAGGTGATGATCATCGGAAGGCTCGGGCGCGATCCCGAGATGCGCTACACCCAGGCCGGAAAGCCCGTATGCAGCCTGAACGTGGCTACGGATGAGGGCTACACCAACGACCGGGGCGAGAAGGTCGACAAGACGGAATGGCACAAGGTCGTCTTCTGGGACCGGCAGGCCGAAACCTGTTCGCAGTACCTTGCCAAGGGGAGCCTCGTGTTCGTCGAGGGCAGGCTCTCCACCCGCAAGTATCAGGACCAGCAGGGGCAGGATCGCTACGTCACCGAGATTCAGGGGCAGCGCGTCCAGTTCCTCGACCGCAAGGGGGACGGCGACGGGCAGCAGGGCCGACAGGGAGGCGGACGCCAGACACAGGGGCGGCACTCCGCCGACTATGAAGACCTCGGCCCCGCCTTCCCTTCCGAAGCCTCCGGCCTCGATGACGTGCCTTTTTAGGCAAAACCAATAGGATAGGAATATGGCACAGACCGCAGAAATTCTGGAAGCCCTCCCGCCCGCGCAGATGCAACCCACCGGACTGGCGCAGTTCGACCTGAACGTCACCGCGACGCCGTTGGTCATCACATGGGACAAGGACGCCGTGTCCACGCTGTTGGATACCGTCCTAGCCCAGTATGCGGGGCTGGAGGTACAGGAAGCCGACGTGCCCGCCATCAAAAACGAAATGGCGGGGCTGAACAGGCTCAAGGAACGGATGGACAACGCCCGGAAGGACATTAAGCGGCGGATTGCCGGGCCGCTGGACGGGTTCGACGCCGAGGTCAAGGCGCTGATCGCCCGCATCGTGGATGCCCGCGCTGCGCTGGACACGCAGGTCAAGGACTTCGAGCGGCGCGACCGTGAAGGCCGACGCGCAGCCGTCCAGTGTGTCGTCGACAACATCAAGAGCTGTGAAGGTGTGCCGGAACTGGACATCCCCATCAACCCTTCATGGCTGAACAAATCCACGAGGCAAGCCGAGATCCACGAGGATATCAAACGGATCATCGCCGCATACAAGCGGGAGTGCGAAGAAACCCGCCGGATGGAACAGGCCAAAGCCGACCGCATCGCGCTGGTGGAGGCCACGGCAAAGGCTCAGGCGGAACAACACGGTTTCGCGCTTCCCCTGTCGAAGTTTGCGGCCTGCCTGACGCCGGACATTTCCGGGGAGGACGCTGCGGGCATCATCGGGCAGGTGTATGCGGCGGAAGCCGAGGCCCGCGAAGAGAGCAGGCCTACCCCCGTCGTCAAACCTGCGGAACCGCGCCCCGATTCGTTCATTGAGCAGGAGGAGGGGTTCCCCTTCGCCCCGCCCGTGAACGTGGCTTGTACCCTGACCCTCAGCGTCAAATACGCGCCGAAGTATGAGGACACCGTACAGGAGGCCCTTGCCATGCTCCGCACGGTCGGCATGGTCACAGTTTTCTAATCCTCCGGCGCCCACCTCCCGCGCCGTCCCCATAGAGCCCGCCGGGGGGCATGTACCCCGGCAAAGGACTTTTCATGAGTCAGGAACAACAGGACGCCACGGATTACGTCCGCGTCACCCTCACCATCCATGAGTTCTCCGAAGACGGCGAATGCTGCATCGTCTCGGACAAACACGGCCACGGCACGGAACTCTCTACCGACGCCTTCCTGCATGACGCCGAGGACATAGACGTGGGCGACACCATCGCCTGCGACATCCTGCGCGAGGCGTGGGAAGACACCGGGCTCATCCCGGACGATGCGGGGCCGCATGACGTCCGCGCCTGCGGGCGGGAAAACATCGAGGTGCTGGTGGATCTCACCGATGAACAGCTCCTTGATCTGGGCTCCGAAATGGCGGACGCCCTGCGCGAACGCGACAAGCTGGAAACGGAACTGCTCGCCGTGAAGAAGGACTACAAGGCACGCAGCGACCTTTCCGTCTCCAAGGCTGCGGAAGCGGCAGCGGAATACCGTTCCGGCAAACGGTTTGAAACCGTCTCCTGCGACCGCTTTGAAGATCGGACGACGATGGAGGTCGTATGGTGCGATTCCGTGACGGGCAAGGAAATCAGCCGCCGCCCGATGACCGCCGAGGAGCGGCAGCACCGCCTTGAACTCGTCACCCCGGACAAGCCCGCGGACAACGGCGAAGGCCGGGCCGAAGTGCTCACCTTGCCCGTGCCGCCCGCCGCCAACGCCCGCACCTGCCTGTCGTGCCGCCACCTTTCCGCTGACGGCACGGAAAAGGCCGAGCCCTGCATGGCCTGCGCACAGGCAAACGGCGGCGATGCCGACAACTGGGAACCGCGCCGCGAGTGCAAGACCTGCGCCCACGTCACCAGCACCGTGGACGGCTTCCCCTGCGGCGGGTGCAGCCTGAACCCCGATCCCGGACACGGCGGCGACGAGGACCGCTGGACATGGAAGGATGCCCCGAAGGAGAGAATACCGTGCTGACCAGAGAACAGGCGAAAAAACAGCCCTGTCCGCTGATGCCGACGACCAAAAGTTACGAATACCACGCCAATGGTACCGGGATCGCCTACGAAGTCATCGAATACGGAAAGTGTACGGGCGAAGAATGCCCCAAGTGGCGGGACGGAAAAGTGGACGGGGGAAAGTGTTCCTATAATGGGGATTGTAGGAAAGCAGTGTGCAACTGTGCTTCCTGCCCCGACCGCTACGGCTACTTCCAAGACGCCTATGAGCGGATACTTCAGTCCACGGGCCTGCGCACGCAAACGGATGTCGCCGCCCTGCTCGGTGTGAAGCAGAGCAGCATCTCGGATGCGAAACGGCGCAACCACATCCCCGATTCTTGGATCTTGACGCTTTTCAATAAGAAAGGCCTCAATCCCTCTTGGATCCGCACCGGAGAAGGCCCGCAGTATGTGGCGGGAACGGATACGCCCCCGACGCCTGTTTTGTCGGAACAGCAGGCGGCAGAGAGCCTTGAGCCGATACTCCGGGCGGCCCTGCTCGGCGTGGTTCCCGAGCTTGCCGACCAGCTCAGGCAAAAGATGAACCCATAACCTCAACACGCATCACACGGAACGGTAATGAACGACGCTGAAATCATGGAACTCGTTGATGAGGTCAGAAGGTGCGAACGCGCCGTGCAACAGGCGAAGAACGCTCTTGAAATCGCCAAACGTGACGCCGCCGTCGCCGCCTGCCCATATAAGGAAGGCGACATCGTATCCGGATGGGATCGCGACGGCACCAGTCCGGCAAAGGTCGATAAAATCCTCTTTACCCCCTCCTACCCCTACTACGACCTGCGCGTGCTCCCCATCACGGAAGGGGGCAAACCATCCCGACGGCACAGGTACGCCTACAACGTGCTGGATGTAACACCATACGAAGGCGACGAATGACCCCAAACGAAAGGCGGCTCACACTGATGTGGGTCGCCTTTTTTCTTTGGGTGTTGTGGATAGTATGCAGGGGCGCGGCTGCATGAACAACGCGCGGGAGAAGGAAGGATGAACAGAGAAAACAGCACAGAACCCATCATATTAGATTTGGGGGTGGCATAATGCTTGGGCACACCCATATTCCCCCATTTATCCCGCGCGAAAACATGAGGCATGTCGTATCTGTCTCTGGCGGAAAGGACAGCGGCGCAACTTATCTTCACGCTTTGGAACTGCTTGACGGCGATTTCCTTGCCGTCTGCGCTGACACGGGCAATGAGCACCCTGAAACTCTTGAGTATGTGGCCCGTCTGCATGAACGCACCGGAGGGCCGAAAGTTCAGATCATCAAGGCTGATTTCACTGTGGACCTGGCCCGCAAGAAGCGCTTTTTGGAATCTGGGAAGGCCGTCGCCAGAACAAAAAATCCATGGCCGCAAGAACGTGTTGATTCTGCACTCGCACATGGACTTGAAGCTACCGGGGTGCCTTTCCTTGACTTGTGCCGCTCCAAAGGCATGTTCCCCAGCCGAATCCCAGCGTTTTGCTCTCAGCGGCTGAAGCGGCTTCCCCTGCTCATGGTACAACATCCTCTGATTGACGAAGGCTATAACGTCTTTAGCTGGCAGGGTATCCGCAGCGAAGAATCCCTCAAGAGGTCATGCTACCCTATGTGGGAGCAATCGCCCGATTCCGAAGGTTTGACCATTTACCGTCCGCTTATGGGGTGGACATTGAAGGATGTGGTCGCCATTCACCAGCGGCATGGCCTCAATCTGAACCCTTTATATGGCATGGGATTTGAGCGCGTTGGGTGCCTACCCTGCATCAATTCCTCAAAAAACGACATCCGTATTACCGCACAGCTTTTCCCGTGGGCGATTGAAAAGATCCGTCACTGGGAAGAGGAAGTTCGGGCGGTGTCACGCTTGCGCCGCGCTACATTTTTTCATGCCGCAACTACTCCGGGAAGTTCTGGCCCGGCGCAGATCGACGAAGTCGTACTCTGGTCAAAAACCCTTCGAGGAGGAAAGCAGTACGATATACGGTCCCTGATGGAACCGTCCACCTCCGATGTTTGTATCTACGCGGGAGGGCTATGTGAATGAGAAACCGCACGCAGGGCCGTGGAGGGCTAAATGAACTCAACGCCACAAATTCTTGATCCCTGTTGCGGTGGAAAAATGCTTTGGTTCAATAAAAATGATCGCCGTGCTGTATTTTGTGACCGCAGACGAGAAAAGCATATACTTTGTGACGGAAGGGTTTTTGAAGTGAATCCAGATACGGTATGCGATTTTCGCAAGTTACCTTTTCCTGACGAATCCTTTTTTCTTATTTGCTTCGATCCTCCACACCTCTTGCAAGCGGGAGAAACGTCTTGGATAAAGAAAAAATATGGAAGCCTTAATAGGCTAACGTGGAGCGAAGACTTATCGAAGGGATTTGACGAGTGCTGGAGAGTTTTGAAACCGGGCGGAACTTTGATTTTCAAATGGAACGAAACACAAATCAGCTTGCGCGAGGTGCTTTCCTGCTTTTCAAGACGCCCAGTTTTTGGACATACGACAACGAAACGCCGAGACACACACTGGATGACTTTTTACAAGGACGCAGCGCTCAAGGCCGTGGAGGAAGGAAAATGAACGAGGACGCCTTGTTCACAGCAAGACTCATCAGAACTGCGATGGGACATCTTGGCGTTTCTCAGTCTGAGCTGGCAAAGTATCTGAAAAGTCGGGGACGGATTTCTGAACTGCTGACAGGCAAGAGATGCCCCTCAAAGGCAGAAATCGCGATACTACGTGAACTTCTGGGACTCAGCGCGAATATTTTGATTCCGCGTGTACATTTGGAGGAAGCATGTCCGAAGAACTGACCTTGCTCCAAAAACTTATGACTTCTAAGCCGCCTACACGGCGGATAACTCCCCTTCGCGCTTGAACTCAATCCACGCTCGCTTCTAAGCCGCCTACACGGCGGATAACTTTGAGATCGTCGCGGTGCCCGAGCCGACGCTCTTCTAAGCCGCCTACACGGCGGATAACCCCCTCTTCAGAAGGGTTCCCTCTTGATGCCTTCTAAGCCGCCTACACGGCGGATAACATCGAACAAGGGAGTTTCGCGGCCTATAATAACTTCTAAGCCGCCTACACGGCGGATAACCACATCGCTCATACCCGAAACACCGCCGTACTCTTCTAAGCCGCCTACACGGCGGATAACCCGCAGGAATTGGCATATCTTATTCCCTATAACTTCTAAGCCGCCTACACGGCGGATAACTCCTTCCATTCTTCCGCAGCCTTGGAGACGATCTTCTAAGCCGCCTACACGGCGGATAACTAGAGGCTTTTACAAAAGTATCTCTGCTTTTCAGTAGGTTACACCTGAAAAGACTTCAGAAACTTCACTTTTCCTCTCTATTTGTAACTACCTTATTCTCAATCTCTTTTTTAGACAACTTTTTTATGAAGCCAAAGGAAGCCCCTCACTAATGTCCGGGGCTTTCCCCTTTTTCTGGAGAAACGACATGCGAAGACCCATCAACCCCGTAATCTCGTACCCGCACGAGGCCATCCAGCACACCCGCTGTGTTCTGGCCTTGTCCATGATCACCGTGGCGATTTCTTTCTTGAAGCCGGAAACGCTGGCCCTGCTTGGCGACCTCGGAAAGCAAGTCGAAAAGGGCAACCGCTGGATCGACCGATGTGCGGACGACACGCAGAAGCGCAGGCTCTCCGCAGGCGCGAAGCGAGATCTGGATGCCCGGTTCCATATCCTTGCCGGGCATGTCGGGGACATTCAGGCGGCTGCCGGCGACGCCACCCGTTGGACACAATGGGCCGCCGGAATGTGGGCCGGGCTCACCTTTCTCGAAGACGCCCGGAACACCTGCCCCGCCTACTTCCGGGGCCTTCATTGGCACAACCTGCTCAACACGCTGACCACGCTGTGCAATGCGCTCGAAAATGTCGACCCGCAGATCGCTGAGATTGGGACGCGGGTGTACGAACGGGCCGCGTAGGATGAAAGGAGAAAGGATGGAAACGACAATCTCGGAAATCCGCTCAATCGTACAGCGGCGTCGGGAGTTAGAGATTGAAGACCAACGTCTCTACCAACGGTTTCTCGAACTGCTCGAACTCAACCAAGGGACTAGAAAATCTTCCCGCGATAGGCTATCCCCAGAATCAGGGAAGGCGCTTTTTGCTGGCTTGAAGAGAGGTTCTCATGAGCGTAGCAAAGCGCGGTGACGGCAGATTTGTCGTCAAGTTCAAAGATGAAGAAGGGCGCTGGAAACAGCGCTCTTTCCGTACTGATGAAGAGGCCCGGCAGTTCGATGCGGATTGCCAATATGATAAGGTGGAAAACACGCGCCTGACGCTGTTGGAGGCGGTGCTGGTGTACTTAAAGAACACTGAGTACGCCGAAAAAACCATAGCAACGTACGAGTTTTTGGTCTGTGGCCATGACAGGCAAAACGGCTATCACCGGGAAGGTCCAGCGGAGTTTATTGCCGACCGTTTTGTTGACACATTGACACGTCGTGACCTCGAAAATGTGCGCGAGAGGTGCAGGAATGATGGCCTGACTATGACAAGCATCAACTCCTACGTTTCAAAACTCAAGGCCGCAATCAATTGGTGCGTCGAACAGGATTTGCTCCACGAGAATCCTTGGGGGAAATATCGGCAACTCCCAGGCGCAAAAAACAAGCCACGGACGGGAACGCTGGAAGACTTCCACAAACTCTTTCCTGTGCTCCCGCCGTGGCTTCAATGGGCAGCCCAAACCGCCATTGCCCTATGTCTGCGTCCCGGCATATCCGAACTTTTCCGTCTCGAATGGTCGGCATTCGACTGGAAGGCTAGAACCGTGTGCGTTTACATGCCGAAAGTTTGTACTACAAAACTTGTATTCCCGCCAGAGGCATATCTTGCCGAAGCGTGGCTACGGTTCAAGTCAGACATGGCAGCTGGAAAAACCCTCGTTTGCCGTGGGAGAAAAGGCACGGCAGTGACCTCCTCCATGTACCACAAGTCATGGGATAGAGCATGTAAAAAAATCGGCGTACTTATGCCTATGTACGCGTTACGGCATATTGCTGCTTCCGAAATGCTGGCAAATGGGGTGGACATCGCAGCAGTGGCCGCGCAACTTGGGCACAAGAACATCACCACAACAGGGGCATTCTACACTCATGCGCTGGCATCATCCCAACGGCGTGCAGCTACATGCCTCCCTGATTGCACCAACTTGGTGCGGAATGGTGCAGAAAAACAATTATATAATTAATAAAAACAATGTATTGAGCATAAAAGCTATCTTCCTTCGGTGAACGTCTCCTCGCTCCAGATTTCGAGTCCCGCCTCACGTGCCATACGGGCGAAAACGCCTTCGCCCGGCACGCGGGTTCCGGTAAAGGAGCCGTCATAGATTTCCCCAGATCCACAGGAAGGAGAGCGGGCCTTGAGGATCGCCGCTGTGCAGCCGTTTTCCAACGCCAGCCGCAAAGCTTCCTCTGCCCCACAGGTAAAGGCACCGGTCACATCCGTTCCGTCTTTGGCGACGACACGCCCGCCCCTGATTTCCGAGGGAACGCGCGGCGTCGGAAGCCCCCCGAGGACTTCCGGGCACACCGGTAGGGCCTGCCCCGTGCGGACCAGCGCTTGTACCGCCGGACAAGGAGAGCAGCCTCCGTCATACCGGCAGGATTCACCCGCCAGACACGCGCTGACCACATACTGTTTGGACATGTTCGGCTCCATCCTAACGCCCTCTTACTCTAACAGAATTCACGTACCAGCCCGGCGGCGTGGGGGAAGGTCTGCCCCAGAACGTCGGGATCGGCCATTTCAAAATCCGCAAAATCAAATCCCGGAGCCACGGTACAGCCCACAAGCGCAAAATCGGAACCTTCCGCCGGAGTAGCGCCGAACCAACAGCCGCCTGGGACGGTGTATTGGAGGTACTGGCCGTTGAGTACATCCTGCCCCAAAAGGATTTCTTCTGCGGTCCCGTCCGGCCTGACTATCGCCAGCCGCAGGGGGGCTCCGAGATAAAAATGCCACATCTCGTCCTGTTTCAGCCGGTGCAGATGGGAATATTCTCCCCGGCGCAAGAGGAACAGGATCCCCGTGGAGAAGTTCCGCGTCCCTCCGAAACCGGGCAGGGCGTCGGCGGGGATCGCTCCTTGGCTGCGATATGTCTCGGCGAAAAAACCGCCTTCAGGATGCGGGGACATGCTGAAATGCTCTACCAGTTTCTGAGGATCCATTTTTTCTTCCTTAAGCGTGTGATTGGAGGGTGCCACGACCGCATCAGTCGCAGCGGTTTTTTTCATGCCTCAGGCGCGGACAGTGCCGGGCCGCTTTTTCCACTGCGCCACTGTGCTACGATGCGTCTTCGGGCTTTTCCCCGTTCGCCTGTGCCCGCAATTTTTTCGCCTTGATGATCAGTTCGGGGCGGTACTCGAAATGCATGAGGTCGAAATGCTCCCACTTTCCGCCCCAGATGAAGCCGTTGTCCTCAAAGAGTGAGACGATGGCGGAGGGGAAGGTCTTCTGCAACGGATGCGGGCGGAGTTTGCTCCATTGCCAATACGGACCCTTGTCGGGATTGAGATCCACCGCAATCCCGAAGCTGTGGGGGCTCAGGCGGTTCGTTTTGGCGATGGCGCGCCAGAAGTAGCCGTAGATGGGCGAAAAATAGCTGTTCAGTTCGGGATCGGCGGGCCGGAGTTTCCACGCCGCGTTGATGCGCTGGAACGCTTCGGCGGCGGGGGCGGCAAGGCGCACCTTGGTCTTGCCGCCGAACAGCGTACGGACGATTCCCCGTTCCACGGAACGCTGGTCCGCCCCGTACAAAGCCTTGAGCAGGGGATAACAGCGGATGCGCCCCGGCTCCTCATCGGGCGCGAAATCCGGGCGTTCGGGTTCCAGCGGGTAAGGCTGGCGCATGGCGTCCTCAATATCCGCATTTTCCAGCAGTTCCGCATGGCTTTTCATTTTCCCGTCATCATAGAGGAGACGTCCGCCGTTCTTGGTGAGGAACCACACATGCCCCGCGTCGTCGGTTTCCGTGCCCGTAATGAATCCGGGGTAGGCTTCTTGCAGACATTCAAGATCCAATTCGAGATCGCCGGCACAGGCCGGGATGGCCCAGAGCAGGCAACAGAGGCAGAAAATCAGTTTGCGCATCGGTCGTTCCTTGAGGAGCTTTTGGCTCGGCAGGGCGTTCTTCTCTGATTTCCGGAATGGCGCCCGAGAGCGGTTCTACTGCGGAATGCCGGAAATGTCGAAGCCTGTATATCTTTTTGCCAAGGACATTGGTTTTCCGGCATATTCGAAGCGGTGCTGCGGATTGTTGAGCGACGCGGGGGAACGGAAAAATCTTTTGATGCTCGGATCATGCCGTTGCCTTTGGGGGATTTTTCTCGAATGCGCTCCGACGCGCCCCGCAAGGCCGCTTTCGGACGCGCGCTTTCTGTTGACACCCGCGATTATTCTTTCTAGAGCCTTGGGAAATGCTGTTCGGAGGTCCTTATGAAAACACGCAGAGCTTTTATCCAGACGGGCGCAGTGGCCCTGTGCGGTCTCGCGGCGGCTCCGGCCCTCGCCAAGCCCCGGAAACCCAAGGACGCCGACTGGACCGAGACCTTCGACGTCATCGTCATCGGCAGCGGCCTCGCTGCGTTCGTGGCGGGCCTGTCGGCTCTTGAGAGCGGAGCCAAGCGCGTGGCCCTGCTCGAAAAAATGGGCATGATCGGCGGTTCCACGGCTATCAGCAACGGGACCATCTCCGTGCCCGGCAGCCCGCTCCAAAAGGCACAAGGCATTGAAGACTCTCCCGAAGCCATGCTCAAGGATCTGCTCAAGGCCGGGAAAGGCTTCTGCCATCCCGAACTGACGAAGACCCTGGTGGGCAACGGCGTCGAGGCATTCGATTTTATCGTCAAACACGGCGCGAAATTCAAGGATACCGTGATGATGCCCGGCGGCATGACCGCCAAGCGCCTGCTTCAGCCCGACTACAACGGCGCGACGGGTCTATTGGCTCCCCTGCGCGAAAGCTATCTCAAGATGGGCGGCCAGCTCATCTTGTGCTGCAAGGTCGACCGGTTGCTGCTCGATCGTGACGGACGGGTCGAAGGCGTTGCGGCGCGTACGGATTACCATTTCAATACGCGGCTCAAATCGGACGATCTCGAGAACAAGGGCGGGACGCCCGTGCGCTACCGGGCGAAACGGGGCGTAATCTGCTGTACCGGCGGCTTTGAGGCGGATCGCGCCTTCCGGTCGCAGGAACTGCCGCAGTTTGACGGTGCGTTCACGACCGAGCATCCCGGCGCGACGGCTTCCGGGTATCGTATGCTTGCCGCCGTCGGGGCCCGCATGATCAACGGCACGCTGTACCGCCCGGCCTTCCCGTGCACGGACGAGCAGCCGCTCGGCATGATGATCGACCCTGCCACGGGCAAGCGGTTCGTGAGCGAAAGCGCGGATCGTGTGGCTATCTTCCACGCCGCAAGCAAGGTATTGGCCTCCAACGGGCGCCGGATGCCCTTGTCCATTCTTGACGGCGATGCCTACGAACTGGTGGAAAACAAGCACCGCATGGAAAAGAACGCCGGTGCGGGCTATGTGACCAAGCATGACAGCCTTGAAGATTTGGCGGAGCATTACAAGATTCCGCTGGATGCGCTCAAGGCGACCATTGAGGAATACAACGCGATGGCGGAGAAGGGCGAAGATACGGCTTTCAAGGCCGATTTCGCCAAGACCAAGAACAACAAGGTGGACAAGCCGCCGTACTATGCGGTGATGGTGAAGCCGAACCTGACCTACAGCCTTGCGGGGGCGCTCATCACGCCCAAGGCTGAAGTGGTGAGCGTGCTCGACGACGCGCCCATTCCCGGCCTTTACGCGGCGGGCGAGGCTACCTCGGGCGTTCACGGGGCCATGCGTCTTGGCGGTTGCGCCATTCTTGATTGCTGCGTGTTCGGTATGCTCGCCGGGCGCAACGTTATGGCGAAGAAGGTGTAGTGGATTGGGGGA
>ERZ894240.1754-NODE-1754-length-11690-cov-82.662312_pt1 | contig 11690 bp, 11 predicted proteins | sample MGYA00380298_ERZ894240 | MGnify/ENA primary metagenome ERZ894240 (study PRJEB32331, sample SAMN06328419) | human gut metagenome | biome: human gut microbiome; feature: stool | host: Homo sapiens | collected 2014-06-27 ...
TTGCAAAAGAAACTTATGAAGGTAATGAAACTAGACCTAGTAATATAGGGGTAAATTATATTATCAAAGCTAAAAATGGAATGGATAAAAATTATACTCAAGAATATATAGAAAGTTTATCAAATGAATTGAGAAAAAGAGTAGAAGAAATTATAACTAATAGTTCTGATGAAGCTATTTTACAATTAACAAAAAAGTTTAAAGAAGAAACAGATAAACAATTAGGCATACTTGCAGGAGCAGGTTCAGCCTTTAAACCTAAACAAGTAGCTAACATTGAAATCTTAAAAAATGTCAATGCTAAAGTAGATGAAGTTTATGAGGTATTAGGATATTATAGATTTGATGATGGAGCAACTCACAAAAGAATAATTTCCAATACAGACGATGGGTCAGGAGTTCAGCTTAATAATGGACTATGGGCTAATATAATTCATAGTGGAAAAGTCAATGTAAGTTGGTTTGGAGCAAAAGGTGATGGCAGTGATGACACAGCATTTGTCCAAAAAGCTCTTGATTCAAGTGCAGGTAATATATTTATAGATAAAGAATGTACAGTTGATGATATAGTAATTAAACCTTTTAAAGATGTGAGTGGAGTGAAATTAAACGCTATTCACATTGAGCAACAACGTAATAGTATTTTACACAATCTTGTAATTAAAATACGTAAAACTTCTGATGATAACAAACCTTTTTGGCTTGTAGATAAAGCTAACAATCCTGGAGACAGTAAACTTCAAATCATAATAGAAAATATAAGATTTGTTGTTGACCATGAAAGAGATCCACAAAACAGGCAAGGTTTTGTTATTAAAAATGAATCTGATGATGGTATGTGGGACATAAGATTAAGCAAACTATCTGGTGATGCATACTTTAAAGATTTATTTGTACTTAAAGCTGGAGAGCTAGAAACATATGGTCAAGAAAAATACGGGTATACTTGGATAACTTATTGCAAGTTTGATAACATTAGCTGGAGAGGTAGCGAGAATGCTTTTAAATTCTTAACATATAACATTGCAAGGGGAGAAGATTCTTATTCGACTAACCGTAAAACTGCCCCTAAGATAGGGGATACTGTTATTCAAAACGTATCAGTTGAAATAGTTCCATCTTCAAAAACATTTATCTATGCAGGGTGTGGAGCTTACAATATAAAAGTTTATGGAACATCAGCTTTTACTGATTACTTTAGAACTAATTCATATCAGCAAGGTAGAGGGTATGATTACATAATTTTAGATAACAGAAACTTCTTCCAAAAAAGTGGTATGGGTTCTAGGTTCGTTGTTGATTCACACAATGGAGATTACATGGCTTTCAGTGTGAGAACAAGCAGTGGTTATATATATCCAAGATACACGTGGAGACAGAAATTCGATTACCTAAAATGGTTTGATGTTGTAGGTTTATCATACCAAGCAACAGATACAATTAATAAAGCAAATACTTTAATTTTCCCTTGTATATTCAATAAAAATGCTGTATCAGCAGGAGATTCAAGTTGCTTAGTAATTGCTAAAGTTTCACTTAAAGATTATTACGAAAATATACACTTAAAAGTATTTAGTTATTTTGAAGACGCACGAGACTATACACCACAAATGTATATAGACATAGCTTATAGAGATAATTCCATGTTTGCTATATCAAATATAAAAGAATTGAATAGGTTATGTTATAGAGTTCACGATGGAGTTATGTTTATTTATATGGTTTTTGATAAAGATACTAACAGATTAGATAATATGTTTAGCTATATCCAAAGAACTAATACTGAAATTATGGGAGATATGTATTTATATTCAAGTGAAGCTAATATGTTAGAAGACAACCCAAGTTATAAATCTGCTGAAAAGAAAGTTGTAACTGTACAACATAAAGAGAATGCAATAGCACAAATAGATACTCCTTATTATGCTAGAAAAATGGAAAAAGAGGGAGTGTTGCAAGACTTTGATACTTATATGGACGAAAAGAAAGCTTATGATAAACAGCAAAGACAATTAGCATTAGAAAGACAAAATGCTTATGAAAAAGCTTTAGCTATCAATCCAAATATTAGCTATGAAGAATTTATGAAAACACAACCTACAATGTTAATGCTTGTTGAAGAGCCACAACCAAGTCAAAGATTAAAAGAATTTATGGAGAAATATTTATGATGAGAAAAGGCATACTTACAATTTTAATAGTAGACTTAATATATTTACTTCTTCTTTACTACTTTCCAAAGTCTGTACTATTTATAACATTATTTATAATGATTTGCTTTATTATAGAAGTACTTGAAAAGACTAACTATTAAATATCTGGAGGAAAAATGAATAAAAGAATTATAGATATTGAAGTTAAATTAAATCAATTAAATATCGCAAATAATGAGAAGATTCCACAGTGTGATAAAAATACACATTTTATTAATCTAACTTTTAAAGATGAAATTGATTTAACAGATTATGAATTAAATGTTTTATATAAACTCCCTTATCCTGAGACAAGACCTTTAGTTGATACGTATGAGAATCTAACAACTACAATGAGCATTCTTATTTCAAATAAAGCATTAAAAAGAAATGGTAAAGTAAAAGTTGAATTTTCTCTAAAAAAAGGCGAGGAACTGATAACAATTAATAAGAGTATGATACTTGATGTATTTTCTACTATTAATGCAACTTATTTATCAGTTGAAACAACGGGTAATTTAGGTAAAACAATAGATGAGCAAATAACAGAAATAAAATCATTAATTGACCAGTCTCAAGAAAAAATAAATGATTATAACAGTAATGTTATTAATAAAACAGCTGATTTTAATAAATATGTAAAAAAATCATTAACAGATATAGATACATATATAGAATCAACAGCAAATCCAAATATAGATGACTACATTGAAAAAACCTCTAAAGTAGAAATAGATAATTATATAGAAACAGACTCTAAAAAAAAATTAGATGAGTATATAAAAACAAAAGAAACGGAAATAAGTGGAGCAACATATATACCAAAAGTTAATGCAAATGGAGATTTAAGCTGGACAAATAATAAAGATTTGCCAAATCCAACAACAGTTAATATAAAGGGTCCAAAGGGTGATGTTGGGGACAAGGGAGACCGTGGAGAAAAAGGAGAAACAGGTCTACAAGGTCCTATGGGACCTAAACCTACAAATGGCATTGATTATAATACAGCAAAAGATAAAAAGGAAATATCTGATGAAATTATAAAACAATTTGATGATATAAAATTAGATAAAGGAAACTTACCTGCAGAGATTAATAGTGCTGAAAATTTATATACTCTCTTAGAAAAACAAGTGGGAGTAAAATTTGACTCAGCATTACTATATTTAAATGATGCAGGAGTAAAGAAAAAAGGATTGTGTTATTTTGATAAATTAACAAACAGAGCATTTGAATGTTTAAATGACACAGACTTAACTGTTAATGATATTAGATATTTTAAAGATATATCAAATAAACACAATATAGATTACATAGCTGGTTTATTTGAAAATACTAAGTTGTATGATATTAATTCAAATCCAATTAATGATAATTTTTTCAAAGGAAAAGTAACGAAAATTATTGGAGTTAAAATAGATGTTGAGGCTAATGATTTTTTAAATAGTGAAAATAAATTGATTAAATTTAATTATAAAAAAGTGATGAATCAATGTTGCTATGCTAATATCATATGTACACGTCCAACTAAATCGCATTTAGTGAGTTCATTAGAAAATAAAGTTTTTGCTAGAATTCAAAATATAGATTCAGTTGAAATCACTATTGGAGTTTTAAATAATAATAAAAAAGAAAAAGTTGAAATTTTCTTAGTTTTATATGGAGATTAGGAGGAGAAATGACACATGTTTATGATAATAATTTAAAGTTTTTATTAACTTTGAATTACAACTACGAGGACTTTATAAAAGAGCCTTCAAAATATTATCCAGATTGAGAGACTTCATTTTATGCAACACAAGATAAGTATAACAACCCTATTCTTAGTGATGGAGCTTTAAGAGAAAAAACTAGAGAAGAGCTTATACTAATTGATAATAAATGTGAACTTCTAGCAGATGGTGAGTATATTGAGCAAGGTAAAATAATTGTAGTTCCTTGTCCAGATGGGTTATTAAAAAAGAAGTGGGATAAAACAGCTCACGTTTGGGGAGAAGCAGCAACTGATGAAGAATTAAAAGAGTACTATTTTAATAAGATTAATAGTTATAAAGCTGAAATTTTACAAGGAGGATTTGATTTTGACTCTCATCAGCAAAAGTGCCGTGAAAAAGATTTGGCTTTACTTGGTAATGCAATAGCAGCAAATGAAGATGCACAACCATTTGCAACAGTGCCAGTTACTCACTGGAGTTTCAACGATGGAGATATCGTTGAAATGTCATTGGATGAACTCAAAAAACTAAGAGTTGATGGAGCAACGTTTGTACAAGCCATATTTACAGTTGAAGCACAATTAAAAGCATCTGAAACTAATATTTTATTAGAAAAGCAAGATTTTATTAAAAAAGTAGACGAACTATCTACAGTCAAATGCTTTAAAAGTTCTACATAATCAAAATTACGAGGTTAGAAAATAATTTAGGAGGTTGGATATTATGAATAAAGCTAGTAAAAGAACTAAGAATAATTTAAAAGGTGTCAATGTAAAATTAGCTATGCTTGCTGGATATGCTTTAGGAATATCAAAGGTAGACTTTTGGGTTAATGAAGGTTTAAGATCAACTGAAACTCAACAGGAATATTATAAAAGAGGAACAACCAAATGTGATGGAATAAAAAATAAATCTAAGCATCAACTTGGTAGAGCAATAGATGTGTATTATGTTGGCTGGAAAAGAGGTGCAGAGGATCAGCAAAAATGGAAGGAGCTAATTGATACATTTAAACTAGCAGGAAAGCAATTAGGAATAAAGCTAGAATTTGGATATGATTGGGGCTGGGATAAACCTCATATTGAGCTTGCAGATGGAGAGTGATTAGATGCCTTTCTTAAATACTCTATTTGAAGTTACTTCTAAAATTATAGATGTAATTTCAAAAAAATCAAAAAATGGAGAAAAAGAGCAAGAGATAGAGGAAAAAAAAGTTACAATCTATTCAAATTTAATAATAGTTATAATTCTTACAGCTCTTTTTATGTGTGTAATAGCATCATTTTTTCCTAGTTTGTCAATAACTAGTTGGTGGTTTAATTTTCTAGAAAGAATGCTGAAAGAGATTTAACAGGAGGGGGGAAAGTGCTTACAAGGATAATTACAGATTTAAGAACTTATAATATTGGAGATTTTTTATATAGTGCTTGGATTGGGTGTATGATATATCTTACAGGAGGAAAAGATGAAGCTATAACAGGGCTATTATTATTTATGCTGTTTGATTATATAACTGGACTATTTAAAGGATATAGAAAGAAAAATTTGAATTCTAAAATAGCAACATATGGAATATTAAAGAAAGTGGTTATAATGATTATTGTAGCTATGAGTAATAGGATAGATATAATATTTCATTTGACAGATAAAGCTTTAAATTGTAGATTTGTTGTAGTTTGTTTCTATCTAGGAAGTGAAGGACTTTCTATTTTAGAAAATGCTGTTCTTATAGGAGTCCCAGTGCCAAGTAAATTAAAAAAGATACTAGAGCAATGTAAAAATGAAAATATAGAGCAGATAAAATAAGATTAGAAAAGGCTATCATAGGGTAGCCTTTTGCTATTTATTATCCTGATAGAATTTACATAATTCTAATATAGCTCTTGAAGTAGTTTTGTACTTAACTTTTAACTCTTCCAAAGTTTGATCAATTAATTCAAATTCTTCAGGAGTATATTTATACCCTAGAATTTTTTCTGTTTTTATTCCACTTCCAGCTTTACGTCCTGAACCTTCTCTTTTTCCACCTGCTGACATTTTTACCTCCTTAAAAAACTAATAGCAAGATATAATAAAACTATAAGTATAGCTATTGATTTCTTGTAAATACTTTCACTTTTATACCCTAAATAAGCACAAATTAAAACGACTATAAATAGAACTTTGTTTAACATAATATAATGAAAAAGGTATATTTGGCGTCTATTGCTATTTTATTTTTACCTTTTTCATTTTCACCCCCCATTTAGTTTTATGCTCTATTATAATATTTTCTTTGAAAAAAGACAAGACTTTTAAAAAGTTATTTAATGAAAATTTTTATTCCAAAAAATAAAAAAACTACTATTACTAGTAGAGCAATAAAAAACTATGAAAATCCTCTCTTTCTTTGGTAGGCAACAGGTAGGCAACAAAATAAATATTTAATTGCTTAAACCCTTTGAAAATACTAGATTTATGAGTTTACATAAAAACCGTCCATATCATAATGAAGAATAACTCTGTCCATTTTACCCCCTTATCTCAAAATTTATATTAACTTATTATTTTTAATTTTATCATTTATATATTATTCTATCAATAATTTATTTTAAATATATTTAAATATAGATAAAGAATTTTTTTCATTATATCTACTATCCTAAATATAATAAAATCAGAGTGAAAAATTCACTCTGATTTTTTATTAGGCTAAATAACTTGTAGCTGAAATTAATTGTTTTATTGTTTCAACATCTTTTTTTAGTTCAGGTGAGTTAAGAATCTCTCCACCAATATATGAATCAGCCTCTTTCAAATACTCTTGAGCTTTTTCTTTTTCATCAATAAGGGCGTAACACCAAGCAAGTTCTAACTCTGTCCAACCTCTATACTCCCCTTTTTCTGCTGAAACTTTTAAAATTTCTATTGCCTTTGAAACCTCTCCAAGCTTTCTATAACAAGAGCCAAGATGATAAGAGATCCATTCACTATCTGGATTTATAAATTTAGCTTTTTCAAAATGCTCTAAAGCTTCCTTAGTTCTTCCTAGTTTTGCTAGTGAGAAACCGATTTGTCCATTAATCCAATCGTCTTCTCTACCAAGAGCAACAGCTTTTTCAAAATATTCCAAAGCCTCTTCATATTTTTCTGGCTGTCCACTTAAATTCCAACCAATTTCAGAATATAGCCAAATATCATTTCTGCCAAGTTTTTCAGCTTCATAAAGATATTTTAATGCCTCTTCTGGATTATTTAATTTTCCATAAAGGTAAGCTATTTGTGAATTAACTGGAACACTATTTCCGTTCTCTGTAACAACAAAAGCTTTAAGTTTTTCAATAGCCTTATCTACTTTTCCAAGCTCTTCTAAACATTCAGCTATTTGAGAATTTAACCACTCATCATTTCTTCCTAATTCTTCAGATTTTCCAAAATATTCTAAAGCCTCTTCATATCTATTTAAACTCTTTAAAGAGAATGCAAGTTCAGAGAATACCCATTCATTAGTTTTTTCTAACTCTATTGCTCTTTCTAAAAATAGTACAGCTTCATCATATCTTTCCAATCTATTTAAGCAGAATCCCATCTCTGAATTTATCCAAAAATCATCTCTTCCAAGAGCTTTAGATTTTTCAAGATAGATAAAAGCGTCCTCATATTTTTCTAAATAATCAAGCCAATATCCAAGCTCACCATTTGTAGGAATATCATCTTTCCCTAATTCAATAGCCTTTTTATACTGCTCAATTCCCTCTTGAATTTTATCTAATCTTACAAGAGAATACCCTATTTCAAAAGTTATCCATTCATCATCTCTACCTAATTCCTTAGCTTTTTCCAAATAAGAAAGAGCTTTTTTATGATCTCTAAGGTGATTATATACCCAACCTAATTCAGAGTTAATCCAGATATCATCTCTTCCTAACTCTTGAGCTTTATTTAGATATTCCAATCCCTTTTCACAGTTTTCCTCTATATTATCATATAGCCAAGCTAATTCACAAATAATATAGATATCTTCAGGATCTGCCTCTAAACCTTTTAGATAATTTTCTAAAGCTTTATCATATTTTTCTAACTCTTTATACAAAGCTCCAATTTTTGCATATACCCAAGCATCATCTCTACCAAGTTCAACAGCTTTTTCAAACTCTACAATAGACTCTTCATATTTATTCATTCCACCTAAACAGAACCCTAATTCAGAATGTAACCAAATATCATCTCTTCCTAGAGAAATAGCAGTTTGTAAATGCTCATAAGCTTTTTCAAAATCTTTTATATAATCATATGCCCAAGCAAGTTCTGATTCAGTGGCTATAATATCATCTGTATCTTTTGCTAAATTTCTAGCTTTTTGGAAATACTCAAAAGCTTCATCATTTTTCTCTTCATCTAGTTTTCTATTTCCTAAATCAGAGTAAACCCATCTTAAAAGAACATCTCCATCAGGTTCATTAGGGTTTAGCTCAAGGCATCTTTCAAAATACTTTTTAGCTTCTTCTAAATATTCTGGATTTTCTTTAGCTTTTTCAGAATAGTAATAAGAATAACCTACACGGAAGTTCCAAAGTGACTCCTCTTCTCCTTCATCTTTTAAAGAGAGTAAAACTTTAAGTCCCTCTTCACATTGACCATTGTTATTATATGCTCTTGCAAGTTTTCCAAGAATATCATAGTTTAAATCCTCTTCAGGCAAAGAGTTAATTATATCAATAATCTCTTGATTTTTACCTTGGTTATGAAGTATATTTAATTCTTTTTCCAAATCACTTTTATTGACAAAATCTTGATACAGCTCATCATCATCAATATTTATCAATCTTTCTTTTAAGTTTTTATCCGCCTCTTCATCTATATAGTGAGAATTTGTATAAGCATATCCTCTATCATTTTCTATATCATCTTTTAAAGTTAAAAATTCATAATCATTTGGTACAAGTTCAAGTCCTTTATCTATTGCATTAAATGCTTCATCTAAAAGATTGTATTTATAGCAAAGTCTACCAAGTTGTAACCAACCCCAAGGGTACTCTGGCTCAACTTTAGTTCCTAGTCTACTATACTCTAAAGCCTCATCAAATCTTCTAAGATAAACTAAAGCACAAGAGTATCTGTAACACCATATACCACTTTTTATACCCTTATCTTTTACCTTAGCAAGTGTTTTTTCTGATAGTTCATAATACTCATAAGAATCCATATTGTTATACACATAAGCTTTCCAAAGTGCTACATCTAAATCATTTTCCATCTCTTCATCAGTATAGTCATTTTCTCTTTGTATCTCTGCCAATCCATTTAAAATCTCTCCAAGGTAATCAGCCTCTTCAAATAGTTTTTTCCATTTTTCTGTAATTATAGCCATAAGTCCTCCTTTAGATCACTAAAGTTATTTCTTATTAGACGAGAAAAATTTATAAAAAGTTTTTATCTAATAACTTTATCCCATAAAATATATCTGCTTGGAATATCATCACATAACCAAACTTTATTTTCTGACAGATAAAATTTATGCCCTATGTTTTTAAGTCCCTCTATATCTATTGGAAGAATAATTACTTCTCCGTGTCTTTGCCCAACATTTCTAGCAGTTTCAATGTCCATAGATAGATGAACATATTGTCTGTTCATTTTTAAAATCCCTTTTTCTTTGATACTTTCTAAAAATCTAGTGGCTGTTCCGTGATATAAGATTTTTGGTGGTGTCATCTCTTTAAGATTTAGTTCTACCTCTATAGAATGTCCTTGACTAGCTCTAATTTTAGTTTTATCTTCATTGAAACTATATCTTTTTTTATTATTTTCTCTGACTATTCTTTCTAAAATCTCCATATCAATACATCTTTCAGAAAGTTTTACTTTTTCTATCAGTTCTTTTACATCAGCCCAGCCATTTTTATCTAAAGTTATCCCTATTGTTTCAGGTTTATGCCTAAGGACAAGACTTAAAAATTTTCCTAGTTTTACATCATCTATTTTTTTCATAACTCCCTCTCCTTATAGCTTTCAATTTTTCTTTTTGGAAGTTTTTCTCCAATATTATTTAAAATCTCCCAAAAGTTTCTATAATCTTTTGAGGATATAATATAGTTTTTATTTTCCATAGTTATTTTTACTCTATAATAATAAATCCAAAGTTTTGGTATATGCTCACTTTCTATAAAATCAATCTTTTGTATATCTTTTTTCTCTATTCTTATCTCTCTTCTCAAAATAGGATAAAAAAATATCAATTCATAATGAGTAATTTTAAGAGTTTTATAGAAAAGAAAATCCCTTATAAATATAAAACCATAAAAAACTCCTAATAAAATTGTAAAAACAGTATAACTATTTTTAGAAAAGGAAACTCCTGTTTTTAGTCCAAAATAAACTATAAAGCAAGACAACCCTATAAAAAAACTGTCTACTATTTTAGATAAAATATTTATTTTGCTTTTTACCTTATAGTTTTCCATAAAACTCTCCTAGTTAATATAGCTATCCAATTCTTTTAACCAAGTACTATAAACGTCATCTATAACTGCTTTCATATCTTGATAATATTTTTCATCAAAAGTTAAATATAAATAAGCCTCTCTCTTTAATTCAGGAGAATAATATCTTTCCTCTCCAAAAATTCTTTTAGCATATTTATCTATATCTCCCGGATAAAAATTTCTATTTATATTATCATAATCATAATAATGTCTTATAAATTCTTTTCCTATATCATTAAAGAAAGATTTTCTTAAATCTCCTTTTAATCTAAATTTTACAAATTTTCTTAAATCAACAAAATCTTGAGAAGTGTATTTTTCAAGCTCTTTACCATAAGCTTTTAAGAAATTATCACTTAAAAAACTATTTTCCATAGCCCAACGAAGAAAAACAGCCAAGTGATTGTATATATTTATTTCTTCAACTTCTATTCCTTTAGAGTAATAATCTCCTAAATGCCAGTCTGCTGAATCCATAATATCATTTTGCATTTCTTTTTCTTCCTCACTGTATTCAAGAACTTTTTCCCTATTCATATCTATAATAAAACTTATTTTTTTCTCAACATCTAGTAATAGTAAATTTTTCATTCCATTTTTTAAAGCAAAAGTGTATTCCTCATCATATAAAGGAACTATTTGATAAAATTGTAAATTTCTATTTTCAAGTTTTAAAAGTCCTGAATTTTCTTTTTTCATTTCTGGGTATAACAAAGTTACTGCACTTAATTTTGTATTAGAAGAAAATGGTTCAAAGTTATTTTCTAAATGTCCCCATTCATATGCGAAAAAGTAAGTAAATGGAATATATGTTAATTGTATTAATTCATCTATTGCCCAAGTATAATTTTTATCATCAAAATTCCAATCAGGAGGTAAAGAAATCATAAGCTCTGCAAAACTTGAAAAATTTTCATTATTTTGGTTATACATCTTATATTCTCCCATTCCAAAAGTGATAAGAGTATAGTATGGTTTCTCTTTTGTGGGATTTATTTGAGCTACATCTAAATAAAAATTATCATATCCAATTTCATATATTTCTTCAACTTTTCCAAAATTTTTCTCTATAAATTTTATAATTTCTATTCTTTCATTTTCAGTGTATCTCATAAAAATCTCCTCCTTTGCTTAAGGTAAAAATAATCTTTTATTTAATATTATTATATCATTTTCAAGAGTATTTCTATATAAAAAAAATTTTCAAGACACTTTAAAATTAAAATTTAATACCAAAAGTTGAGGAAGTTTAATAAGAAAAAAATGTACTGCACCCAAAATCTTAGACAACTAAGATGGAGGGTGTAGTTTTTTTATGG
>ERZ894240.1773-NODE-1773-length-11554-cov-28.257762_pt1 | contig 11554 bp, 10 predicted proteins | sample MGYA00380298_ERZ894240 | MGnify/ENA primary metagenome ERZ894240 (study PRJEB32331, sample SAMN06328419) | human gut metagenome | biome: human gut microbiome; feature: stool | host: Homo sapiens | collected 2014-06-27 ...
ATGGCGGAGGTAGATGCAATATGTCGTCTATAGAAAAAGTTGAAAAAGAAGAATTCAAACCTTTAATAGTTGCCTTTTGCTGTAACTGGTGTAGTTATGCAGGGGCTGACCTTGCAGGAACTAGTAGATTGAATTATCCTGCAAATGTAAAAATCATTAGAGTTCCTTGTTCTTGTAGAGTTAATACTAACTTTATAATAAGAGCTTTTCAAAAAGGAGCAGATGGTGTAGTAATAGCTGGTTGCCACCCTGGAGATTGCCACTATTCTACTGGTAACTACTATACAAGACGTCGTTTTTCTATATTTATAAATCTTCTTGAATATTTAGGTATTGAAAAAGAGAGATTTAAAATTGATTGGATATCAGCTGCTGAAGCAAATAAATTTGCTACAGTTATGAATGAAGTTTTAGAAAATGTCTATAAACTTGGACCAAACAAAAAATTGAAGGATGGTAGATGGAAATAATGACTGAAAAAATTAGAAAGATAGCTAAAGAAGCACTTTTAAATAATAAAGTTCAGATGGTTATTAGTTGGGAAAAAGGAGATTTTTCCTTTGAATCTACTCCTGTTTTTATAACTGAAGTAGAAAAGGTAGACTCTCTTATTTTCGATAACTACTGTGTCAATAATTTAAGTAAATATCTAATAGAGCAAACTAAAAAATATGAAAAAATAGGAGTTTTCTTAAAAGGTTGTGATTCACTAGGATTTAATCAACTTTTAAGAGATAATAGAATAGAAAGAGATAAGGTTTATGTTTGGGGAATCCCTTGTTCTGGAATGCTAGATTCAAAAAATAAAAAATATACTAAATGTGAAAACTGTCTTCATCCTAATCCTGTAGTTTATGATGAGTTAATAGGAGAAGAGATTAATAATATTGGAAATCCAGAAGAAAGATTTAGAGAGGTAAAAATTCTTGAAAATATGAGTGCTGATGAAAGATATGAATTCTGGTCAAATGAATTTTCAAGATGTATCAGATGTAATGCCTGTCGTAATATATGCCCAGCATGTAGCTGTGTAAAATGCATCTTTGACAATGATGATATCAATGTATTAGGAAAGGCTAATATTGAAACTGAAACTAGTTTTTTCCATTTAACTAGAGCTTATCATGTTGCAGGAAATTGTGTAGATTGTGGAGAATGTGCTAGAGTATGTCCAGCTCATATAAGATTGGATTTATTAAATAGAAAAATAATTAAAGATTTAAATGAAACTTATGGTGAATGGGAAGCAGGTATGGATTCTACTACCCCTTCTCCTCTTGTATCATATACTTTAGAGGATAAAGATAACTTTGCAATAAAAAAAGGAGGTAAATAATGAAAAGAATTTTAAAAAGTAAATTACCTGAATTATGGGAACTTATAAATACTCACTTTGATTTATTTCTTCCTATGGAGCAAGGAAGTTTAATTAACTTTGGTGCTTATAGCCCAGATAAAAATATAAGACTTGATGTCTTAAAAACAAATTCTTCAGTTAAAGAGTTTGTTTTTCCACAAACTGAAACATATTTAAAATTTAGACATAACAAGAAAAAACTTGAACTTACTCCTGTAGCTGTAGATGATAATGAATATGTAATATTTGGTGTAAGAAACTGTGACGCAGCAAGCCTTAAAGTAATGGATAATATCTTTTTAAGAGAGCCAGTAGATACATACTATAAAGCTCACAGAGATAGAGGAATAATTGTAACTTCTGCATGTAATAATCCTGAGGAAACTTGTTTTTGTACAGCTTTTGAAATTGACCCATCAGAAGCTTCTCCAGCTTCAGATGTTGCTACTTGGGAAAAAGGAGATTATCTATATCTAGAAGCTAAAAGTGAAAAAGGAGAAAAACTTTTAAACTCTCTTTCTACTCTTTTAGAAGATGGAAGTACTTCAGACCTTGAAGAGTTAAAAAAATCTATAAAAGAAAAATTAGCAACTCTTCCTCTTAAAAATTTAAATCCTAAAAAAATTACAAAAGCACAACAAGAAATTTTTGATATGGAAGAATTTTGGGGAGAAATTAGTAAAAAATGTTTAGCTTGTGGTTCTTGTACATTTGTATGTCCTACTTGCCACTGTTATGATGTAAAAGATTATGATGGAGGTAACTGTGGTGAAAGATATAGATGTTGGGACTCTTGCATGATTTCAGATTTTACACGTATGGCACATGGAAATCCTAGAACTTCTCAACTTCAAAGAGTAAGACAAAGATTTATGCATAAATTAGTATATTATCCTAAAAATCATGATGGATTATACTCTTGTGTAGGTTGTGGAAGATGTATAGAAAAATGTCCAATTGGATTAAATATAGTAAAAGTAATAAAAAAATTAGGGGAGGAATAAGATGAGCTGTAATTGTGGTTGTCATGATAATGACCCTTTAATGCCGAAGGTGGCTATAATAACTAACATTAGAAGAGATACTCCTGATGTTACAACATTTAGAATTGAAAATCCAGAGGGGGGAAAGCCTTTCGATTTCATGCCAGGACAATGTGCTATGATTTCTGTTCCTCCTATTGGAGAAGCTATATTCTCTATTACTTCATCTCCTACAGTAAAAGAGTATATAGAGTGTAGTATAAAAAAATGTGGAATAGTAACAGACTATATCCACCAACTTGAAGAGGGAACAGAAATAGGAATTAGAGGGCCTTATGGTAATAATTTTCCAGTTGAAGAAGATGCTCTAAAAGGAAAAGACCTTCTTTTTATAGCTGGAGGAATAGGACTTGCTCCTCTTCGTTCAGTTATAAACTATGTAATGGATAATCGTGAAAATTATGGAAAAGTAGATATTGTTTATGGTTCACGTACTCCAGATGATTTAGTTCATCAAAATGATATATTCAATGTATGGCCTAATCAAAAAGATACAAAAGTTCATCTTACAGTAGATAGAGAGTTTGAAGGTTGGAATGGACATGTGGGATTTGTTCCAAACTATGTTAAAGAATTAGGACTAGATAATAATAAAGTAGCTCTAGTATGTGGACCTCCTATTATGATTAAATTTGTATTACAAGGCTTAGAAGAGATTGGATTTAAAAAAGAACAAGTCTTCACTACACTTGAATTGAAAATGAAATGTGGTGTTGGTAAATGTGGACGTTGTAATATTGGGGATAAATATGTTTGTAAAGATGGTCCAGTATTTAGATGTGATGAAATTCAAGAACTTCCAAATGAGTATTAATAAAAACTAGTAAGGAGAGAAAAATGGCTGAAAAACAAATGGTTGATGTATTTATATTAGGTAAAAAATATTCTGTTCCTTCAACTCTTACAATAATGGATGCGATGGAATATGCTGGTTATCAACTTATAAGAGGTTGTGGATGTAGATCAGGTTTCTGTGGAGCTTGTGCCACTGTATATAGAACAAAGGGAGATACTGAATTAAAAGTTGTACTTGCTTGTCAAAGTCAAGTTGAAGATGGAATGTATCTTACTCAAATTCCTTTCTTCCCTGGAAAAAAAGCTGTATACGATATGGATAAAATTGAACCTACAGCAGAAACAATGGGAGAATTATATCCTGAGCTATATAAATGTATAGGTTGTAATGCATGTACTAAAGGATGTTCTCAAGGATTAAATGTAATGCAATATATTGCTTATGCTCAAAGAGGAGAATTTGAAAAATGTGCCGAAGAATCATTTGACTGTGTAGGTTGTGGAATCTGTGCATCAAGATGTCCTGCTGGAATTACTCATTACAATGTAGGACTTTTAGCTCGTCGTATTACAGGAAAATATATTGCTCCAGAAAGTAAACATCTATCTGAAAGAGTTCAAGAAATAAAAGATGGAAAAATGGATGCTGAACTTGATGAGTTAATGAGTAAAAGTATTGATGAACTTAAAGACCTATATAATCATAGAGATATTGCTAAATAATAAAGGGTATAAATTGGAGGTTTATTGATGTATACACCAGAAATGAGAGAATTGATTAAAAAAGTTGAAGCAACTCGTTCAAAAAGACTTGGACATGATTTTCCTAGATTATCTCCAGAAGAAAAATTGGAAATTTTAAAGAAAAATCATCCAGACTATATTGAAAGTGGATTTAGAACAATTAATCTAGGAGTAAATAAGGGACAAAAAGTTCCTTTAGAGCTTGCTAACTTAATAGAAGCAAAAAGTAGAATAGAAATGGATAAAATCAATCTTCAAAAGATTGACTATGATGTAGATGTTCTTATTGTTGGTGCTGGAGGAGCTGGAGCTTCTGCTGCTATTGAAGCATTTAAAACTGGAGCAAAAGTTATGATAGCTACTAAACTTCGTTTTGGAGATGCTAATACAATGATGGCAGAAGGAGGAATTCAAGCTGCTGATAAGCCAGATGATTCTCCTGCTAAACATTATCTTGATGTAATGGGTGGAGGACATTTTACTAATATACCAGAATTAGTAAGAGCTCTTGTACATGATGCTCCAGAAGCTATTAAGTGGTTAAATGACTATGGAGTAATGTTTGACAAAGAAGAAGATGGAACTATGCTTACTAACCATGGTGGAGGAACTTCAAGAAAAAGAATGCATGCAGCTGCTGATTATAGTGGAGCAGAGATAATGCGTGTACTTAGAGATGAAGTTAGAAACTTAGGAGTAGAAGTTGTAGAGTTCTCTCCAGTAGTAGAACTTTTAAAAGATTCAGATGGAAAAGTAGCAGGAGCTATTTTATTCAATCTTGAAACAGAGGAATATTCTGTTGTAAAAGCTAAAACTGTAATTTTAACAACAGGGGGAGCTGGAAGATTACACTATCAAGGATTCCCAACTTCAAATCACTATGGAGCTACTGCAGATGGACTTATTTTAGGTTATAGAGTAGGTGCTGAACTTGCTTTTGCTGATACAATCCAATACCACCCTACAGGAGTTGCTTTTCCTTCTCAAATATTTGGAGCCCTTGTTACTGAAAAAGTAAGAGGACTTGGAGCTACTCCTCTAAATGTAGATGGAGAACAATTTGTATATCATCTTGAAACAAGAGATATAGAAGCTTCAGCTATAATCAATGAGTGTAAAGTAAATAAAAAAGGAATAAATACTCCTACTGGTGAAGTTGGTGTATGGTTAGATACTCCACTTATTGATATTATTCATGGAGAAGGGACTTTAGAAAAGAGACTTCCTGCAATGTATAGAATGTTTAAAAAGTTTGGAATAGATATGACTAAAGAACCTATTCTAATATATCCTACTCTTCATTATCAAAATGGTGGTCTTTTAATTAATGAGTATGGAGAAACTAAAATTGAAAATCTATATGTAGCTGGAGAATGTGCTGGTGGAATTCATGGTAGAAATAGATTAATGGGTAACTCATTACTTGATATAATTGTATTTGGACGTAGAGCTGGTAAGAGTGCAGGAAATAAGAGTAAAAATGTTATTGTAAAAGAATTAACATTAGAACATGTAAAGCAATACCACGAAGAGCTAAAGAAAAATGGAATAGAAACAGATAGAATATCACCTCTATTACTACCTCACTACAGACATGGGGCAGATAAGATAGATAAATAATAGTCTATAAAGGTGATTAAACTAAAAATTTAATTACCTTTTTTATAAAATATTTAAAAAGGGGGAATAAAAATGAATTTTGTTGTTGCAATTTTAGTTATTTTAATTGTAGGATATTTAATTGTAAAAAAATATCATGCTCAAGGAGTTTTAATTATAGGTGGAGCTGCTCTACTTCTTGGTGGAATACTTTTAAATAACTCTCCTGTTATGGAAAAAAGTGCTACTGGTTCATTATACCTTGATATTTTTGCTCAATTGAGTAAAAACTTTATAAAAACCTCTGGTAGTCTTGGATTAGCTATCATGATAGTTTCAGCTTTTGCTAAATATATGGATCACATTGGTGCTAGTAATGCCCTAGTAAAACTTTCTATTAAACCATTACAAAAATTAAATTCACCATATATTGTTCTAGCTCTATCTTATGTGGTAGGACAAATCTTAAATGTATTTATTCCTAGTGCCTCAGGACTTGGAGTATTATTAATGGTTACTGTATACCCTATTCTTGTTTCATTAGGAGTTTCTTCATTAGCTGCTACTTCTGTAATTGGAACTGCTGCTTGTCTTGATTTAGGACCAGCTTCAGGTAATGCTGTATTAGCTTCAAAAACTGCTGAAATGGATGCTGCCCTTTATTTTGCTAACTATCAAATTCCTGTAGCAATAGTTACTGTAATTGTTATCACAATTCTGCACTATATAGTTAATAAAAAAATGGATGCAAAATTAGATACAACAAGTTTTAATTCTAATATTGAAAGCAAAGAGGAAGAGAAAGAAGTTCCTAAATTTTATGCTTTTCTTCCTATTATTCCATTATTAATAATTTTAGTATTCAGTCCTTTAACTGGAAGTAGTATTAAAATAGGTGTTGTAGAAGCTATGTTTATGAGTATTACTCTTAGTATGATTATTGAGGGAATCAGAAGAAACGCTTTTAAGTCAACTCTTGCAGAGTTAAAAATCATTTTTAATGCAATGGGAAATCAATTTGCTAATGTTATAACTCTTATTGTTGCTGGAGAATTCTTTGCTTTAGGATTAACTAAGATAGGTGTTATCAGTGCTCTTATTGAATCTACAAAATCAGCTGGATTAGGTCCTCAACCAATGATTTTAGTTATGACTGCTATCATTGTTGTATCATCTATATTAATGGGTTCTGGAAATGCTCCTTTCTTTGCCTTTGCAGCTCTTGCTCCAGCTGTAGCGGCATCTGTGGGATTAAATCCTATTGTTATGCTTATGCCAATGCAATTATCTGCAGGAATTGCTAGAAGTGTATCTCCTATTACAGCAGTAATAGTTGCTGTTTCTGGAATTTCTGGAGTATCTCCATTTGAAGTTGTAAAAAGAACTGCTATCCCTATGTTAGGTGGATTATTAGCAGTAATTATATCAAATATGGTATTCTTTGGATAATATTTAGGGGGAAAAATATATGGATATGAAAAAATTTTTAATAGATTTAGAAAGACTTGTTAATATTGATTGTGGAAGTAATGTTCCTGAAGGAGTACAAGAAGTTACTGAAATATTTAAAAAAGAATTAGAAAAGGATTGGATTGTTGAAGTTTATCCTCAAAATGATGGAAAAAATCCCGTTTTAGTTGCAAAAAATAGAGATTCTGAAGATGTTGATTTAATGTTTTTAGGTCATAATGATACTGTTTTCCCAAGAGGAACTGTTCCAACTTGGTCATATAAATTAGAAGGAAATATAGCAACTGGAGCTGGGGTATATGATATGAAATCTGGTGTTTTATCAATGGTTGAAGTTGCTAAAGAGTTTAAGGATGAAGATATAACAATAGCTCTTGTGATGAATACTGATGAAGAGATAAGCTCTATACACTCTAGACCTATAATTGAAAAAATTGGGGCAAAGGCAAAATATGCAATGATATTTGAACCAGCACGTAAAAATGGAAATGCTGTTATAGAAAGAAAAGGACTTGTTAAATATCAAGTAGAATTTTTTGGTAAAGCATCTCATGCTGGAAACTATCCTCAAGAAGGAGTCAATGCTATTGTAGAAGCTGCTCATTGGGTCGGAGAGATTTCTAAACTTCATAACTGGGATATTAAAAATTCTTTAAACGTCGGACTTATAGAAGGTGGATCTGGAGTTAATATTGTCCCTGATTATGCTTGTTTTAAATTTGAAGGAAGGTCTCATCAAGTAGAATTCTTTGAAACAATTAGAGAGACTATGAAAAAACTTCAAGAGAATCCTAAGGTAGAAGGAATAAAAGTTAAAATCAAGGAGATCGGATATAGACCTCCATTAGTACTTAATAATAAATCTGCTCTTCTTCGTGATTTATTTGATGAAAGTAAAAAAGAGATAGGTATAAGATATGATTGGGAAGTTGCTGGTGGCTGTTCTGATGGAAACTTCTTAGGTATCTTAGGAGTTGGAGTAGTAGATGCTGTTGGTCCTGTTGGAGGAGAAGCTCACAGTAAAAATGAATATCTAGATATATCAACTGTTGAGGAAAGAATAAACCTTGCTAAGAGTGTAGTTAGAAAAATGATAGATAGAAAAATTATTTAATTTTAATATTTTGGGACTGTTATAAAACAGTCCCAAATATATATTACATATTATCTAATGCACTTCTTAAATCTTCTATTAAGTCATTAGGATCTTCTAACCCAACTGAAATTCTAATTACTCCTAAAGATAATCCTGTTGCTTTAAATTGCTCTGGTGTCATCTCTCTTAAATAAGCTATTGCTGGAGCATGAATTAATGATTCGTGACCTCCCCAACTAACTCCTATACTAAATAAACTTAATCCATTTACAAAGTTTTTTAGTTCTTGAACATCATCAGTATCTATTACAAAACTCATAAGTCCACTATACCCTGTCATCTGTTTTTTTCCTAATTCATATTGAGGAAAACTTTTTAATCCTGGATAATTTACTTTCTTTATTCTTGGATGTTTTTCTAAAAATTCTGCCACCATCATAGCATTTCTTTGATGTCTTTCCATTCTCATAGGTAGTGTTCTTAAACTTCTCATCAATAACCAAGCTTCAAATGGAGCCATCTTTGCACCATATAATAAATATTCATTTTGATATATAGAGTCTATTAATTCAGCCTTTCCAATAACTACTCCTGATATTATATCACTATGACCTCCTAAATATTTTGAACAAGAGTGTACTTCTAAATCTATTCCTATTTCTAATGGTCTTTGATATAAAGGAGTAGCCCAAGTATTATCTATAACAGTTTTTATACCCCTCTCTTTAGCTATTTTGGCTATAGCTTCTATATCTTGCATAGAAAATACAGCTGATGAAGGACTTTCTAAATAAATAAGTGTCGTATTATCTTTTATTGCTTCTTTTATCTCTTCTACATCTTCTCCACTTACAAAAGTAATCTCTATATTAAACTTATTTTTTAAATATACATCTAATAAATTTAAAGCTGGACCATAAATATTTTTTAAAGTAATAACATGACATCCAGTATGTACACAACTCATAATAGCACTTGAGATAGCCCCCATACCAGAAGCAAATAATCTAGCTTTTTCTCCTCCAGCTAATTTTGCTATCTTCTTCTCTACCATACTTACAGATGGATTATTTCCTCTTGTATAAATACTATTGTTTACAGGATCAGCAAACGCTCTATCTATAGCATCCCAATCTTCAAAAGCAAAAAGTGTATTTTGATATATTGGTGGAACAATAGCTCCATTATGAGCTTGTCTATCTTCTCCATAATGGGCTAATATTGTTTCTACTCCTTTAAACTCTTTTTTCATTTTTAATCCCTCCAAATTTTATTAACAATTTATTTTTATATCTTTTTCTATTTTTATACTATTTTCCGCTTTCTTAGCTACAAAATATGAAATTATAAAGAATATTACTATTCCTAAAATATTAAAGAAGCTATATTTTATATACTCTGTTGTTTGAACTCCTAAAGTAGAAGCCATATATATCGCAGTTACGTGCCAAGGTAACATACATTCTAATAATGTCATACTATTTTCCATAGTTCTTGATAAAACATTTAAAGGAATGTTTTTCTTTTTAAAATTTTCTTTAAAAAGTTGCCCTGTAGTTAAAATTGAAAATTGTCCATTACTAGTTATTGCATTTATAGTTGCTCCAGTAAAAAATGTAACAACTATTAAACTGTATGCACCTTTTATAATTTTAGATAGTTGTTCAACTATTCTATCTAAAGAACCTGATACCTCCATAAAAGAACCAAATGGAATAGCTAAGAAACAAAACATTACAGAGCCACTCATCATTGAAGAAAAGCCACCTCTATTTAATAATCCTAAAAGTCTAGGACTTAAATCTGCTACACTTACTCCTGTTACTTCAGCCATTGATACATTAAATCCTTGTAATAATGCTGTTACTGCATCGGTAAATATAAAACCATTACTTAAAGTCCCTACAACCATTGCTACTACTGATGATGCTAACATAAGTAATAATGCTGGAAACCCAAAATATCCACCACCAAAAACAATAATTGGAGGGAGTAACATTAAAATATTAAAATTATACAATGAATCTAAATCTTCCATTATTTTTAAAGTTGCTTCTGATAATTGAGAATTTCCATTATAATAAAATGTTCCTACAATTCCACCAACTGCTATTAATATTAATATAGCTGGAAAAGCCTTTGCAAATTTCTTATTATATGCTTCTATTAGTTCATCCCAAGTATAACCAGCTCTAACTGATACAAGTCCTGCTATTAAAGATGCTAGTAATAAAATAAATTCTATCCTTATTCCAAATATAATATTCCCTACTATTACCATTAATGCCATACATATCATTGGTAAAAATGCTTCAAATGTTGTTACTTTTCTTTTTTCCTTCATAATTTCCTCCACTATTTTCGAATAATTAATTTAGGTTCTAACTCTGTATTAAATATTTTACTTGTCTTATTCTTTTTTTCTATTCTTTCTAGTAAAACTTTCATAGCCAATTCGCACATATTTTCCATTGGTTGTTCTATACTAGTTATTCCAAGTGTTTGAGATATTATTGTATTATCAAATCCTACCATTTCTTTTTCATAAAGATTAATATTATATTTCCTTGCTTCTTTTATAAATAAAAGAGCTATTTCATCACTTGAAAAAAATATAGCATCACATTTTAAATCTAATTTTTTTATTTTTTCAGGAATTTTTTTTCTAAAGCCTTTTTCTAAAGTAAATAAAATATTACTTTCCGTACTATTTAAATGATTTTCCCTATTAATCTCACTTAAAAATCCTTTTAACTTATCTGACTCTTTCTCTCCTATATAAGCTACCCTTTTAAAATTATTTTTTATAAAATATTTTGCTACTTCTACTCCCGCATTAAATAAAGATGTATAAAAACTATCTACCCATGAAATTTTCTCATTTAAAACTACAAAAGGTATTCCACTCATTTTTAAAAGCTTTAAATTTTTAGCGGATACAGGAGCACTTATTATTCCATCTACCTTTCTAGTAATTAATTCTTTAAAATGAATTTTTTCTAATCTTTCATCTTTTTCACAATTCACCACAATTACTGTATATCCATTTTTTCTTGCTTCTTTTTCAACATAATTAACCATTTCTAAATAATATGGATTAGCAAAGTTCGTAGAAACAAATCCTAATATTTTAGAACTTTCTCCTCTCATTATTTTTGCACTTATATCTGGTACAAAATTATTATCTTGTATACACTTTAAAACTCTTTGTCTAACCTCCTCCTTTACATTTGGATGATTACTCAATACTCTTGATACAGTTGATTGAGAAACATTAACTAATTTCCCTATATCTTTCATTGTTAATTTTTTCATAAAGGCCTCTCTTTTATTGCATACGTATGCAAATTAAATTTGCGGCTAAGTCTATCATAACTTTTTTTAAAAGTCAAGACTTTTTTATTCTTTTTAAGTTTTGATTGTCTTAAATTAGATAAATACGTACTTTTT
>ERZ894240.1782-NODE-1782-length-11474-cov-11.454681_pt1 | contig 11474 bp, 6 predicted proteins | sample MGYA00380298_ERZ894240 | MGnify/ENA primary metagenome ERZ894240 (study PRJEB32331, sample SAMN06328419) | human gut metagenome | biome: human gut microbiome; feature: stool | host: Homo sapiens | collected 2014-06-27 ...
GTCACAAGCAAGGGCTAAATCTGACACTCGAAAAATTATCTGCGGATTTTAGGTATATATTCTATTGCCCGAAATTTATTATTCCGTGAAATACGCCGTCTCAATATCTTTAAAAGTTATGCCATCAAGGTACAGGAAACCGCCAAAGAAGAGGAAGAATCGGACATAGAAGAAAATTTATCACGCGACATGATAGAACAACAAATTCTTTCTCTATTGGCCGAACTTCCGGAAGCACGTCGCAGAATATTCCTGATGAGATGGAGCAAAGGACTGTCTAACAAAGAAATAGCACAGGAACTTTCTATTTCAGAAAAAACCGTTTCTACCCAAATACATCGTACGATTAGTTTTCTTAAGTCCAAAATGGGCTCTGCTTTCATGATCTTTATTTCAGTATCTTCGATAAATTTCTAAAATATTTCATTTTCTTGTAATCCTTTTGTGGGAGCTGTGGATATATACTATAAATAACCACAGAAGATGAAGATAGAACGCATAAAACATTTAATCACGAACCTGCTCACAGGCTCTTCTTCAACATCCGAACGTGCTGAACTGGCCAAATGGATGAATTCTGAAGATGCCGAACGCAATAGCAGGGAAGCATGGAAAAGTGCCTCCGAAGATATTGATGAATCGCTCAAAAGTGAAATATGGAATAACATTCAGCTAAAAATCAAAGGAGCCGTTTCTTCCAAACCTGTATCGCCCAAACATAGCATCAAACGTCGTATTTACTCCATTCCAAGAGTTGCTGCCGCTATTGCAATTATAGTATGCTCAACATTTACTGCATACTTACTATACAATAATTTTGCAGAACATCAAGAGAATATGGAGAGTAACATCTACACTTTTGAAGTGGAACCGGGCCAAAAAGGGAGTATGCGCTTAGCAGACGGTACCATAGTACATTTGAATTCTGCATCTAAGATATCATTTTCCGGTAATTACAATTCCGAAGAGCGCATGGTAAGTCTTAATGGGGAAGCTTATTTTGAAGTAGCCAAAAATCCTGATAAAAGATTTGTTGTAACATGTAACGGAGTAGACATTGAAGCTTTAGGTACTGAATTTAACGTAAAAGCATATCCTACTGACAGCCTTATTACTACTACTCTTGCCAAAGGAAAAGTCAAAGTCTACAACAACAAAGAGAGTGTGACTCTTCTTCCTAACGGAGTAGCTACTTATAATCTGAAACGACAGACTATCAAAGCATCAGTAACTGATGATATTTCAATCGCCAATTATTGGAGAACAGGACAGCTTGTTTGTAATGCCGAACCCTTGTCTTCCATTGCGCAAACCATCGAAAGGATGTATAACGTAAAAATCAATATTAATGATGCAAAACTGAGAAATATGAAATTCACCGGTACCATTCAGAATAACTCATTAACTAATGTCCTATATGTGATGAGCCTGAGTTATCCGCTGACATATACAGTAACCGACTCTGTAATAACAGTCTCTGCCCAAAAGAATATAATAAAAAAACATAGATAAAAATAAACCAGTTAACAAATTAAGCCTATGAAAAATAATAATTTAAAACCGTTTAAGCTGTTATGCCTGTTAGTGTTATTAGTTATAACCTATCCGGTTCACGCACAGCATTCTGTTAGTATTGCCGATAAAACAATTGCACAGGCAATCAAAATAATTGAGGGAGACACCGGTTATAAGTTCTTTTATGCAGAGAACTTACCGGATTTCACTAAAAAGGTCAGTTTCAAAACAGAGAATAAATCCATTGAAACCATACTCAATAGTTTATTCAAAGATACCGAAATTGCATATATTATTAAAAGTCAGAAACAAATCATCCTGTCAAAAAGGAGTACACAATCAAACCCTCAATCGGTCGGAAAAATTATAATTAAAGGTCAGGTAAAGGGAAGTGACGGAGAGGCTTTGATAGGAGCTTCCATTATATCCGATAACAACGTTGGAACAATCACGGATATTGACGGTAACTATGAATTGCAATTAGAAAAACCGACTATACTAACTTATACATATATAGGTTATACTCCGCTAAAGATTAAGGTAAACAAATCTGAAATCAAGAACATCATTCTGGATAGCTCCAATGTTCTTCTTGACGATGTAGTAGTCGTAGGATATGGTACCCAAAAGAAAATAAATCTCACGGGATCAGTACAAAGTGTGAACAGCGAAGATATTCTCAGACGAAGTGTTTCCACAGGTTCCGCTGCACTACAAGGTGTTATCCCCGGACTTACCGCTATTCAATCATCAGGTCAGCCGGGAGCCGACAATGCTTCTATTAAGATCAGGGGATTAGGATCACTGAACTCAGCAACCTCTCCGTTGATATTAATCGACGGAGTAGAAGGTGATATGAACCGCATCGATTTGAATTCGGTAGAATCAATTACTGTATTGAAAGATGCTGCATCCGCCTCCATCTATGGTTCAAGGGCTTCAAATGGGGTAATATTGGTTACCACAAAACGAGGTTCCGAAGGAAAAGTAAAACTTGCATTTAATGGCTATATGGGGTATAATAAACCAACCACACTGCCTACACCTACAAATGCCATCGAATATATGCAGGCAGTAGATGTGGCTCGCGTCAATGCAAATCAGGAGCCATTATACACCCAAACCATCGATATATATAAAAACGGAGGTGTAGACAACATTAATTATTACGATACGGATTGGAGAAAACAGGTAATTAAAGACCATGCATTAAGCCAAAATTATTCTCTCAGTATCAGTGGTGGTAACGATATAACAAAGCTTTTTGCTACGGCAGGATATTATGCACAAGACGGCCTTATCGATAATAACAAATTCACACGAACCACTCTACGTGTAAACACAGATACCAAGATTAATAAATGGATGAAACTCGGAGTAGATATAGGCATACGCCAGGCTACTGCTAAATCTCCCGTAATGGATACTCCCGCCAATATCATAGGCAAAGCCCTGACCATGACCCCCATCATGTCGGGCATCAACGCCGATGGTACATGGGGGTATGGCATTAACGGAACCAATCCCATTGCGATGGTACAAAGCGGATGTACAACAAATAGTATTGCTCCCGAATATACTGCAAGAACAACTTTGTCTATCGATCCCTTCGATGGTTTCAATATTTTCGGAGCATATTCATGGAAACGCGCAGATAGTGAAACAAACGCCTTTGTAAAACCTTATAAAGTGTATGAAAGCGGTGTATCAAAAGGAGAATTCCCCACGACAGGATCGTCTAAATCTGAACAAAGAACAAAGACCGTTAACAAGCAATATAACTTGCAAGGCACTTATGAAAAGAATTTCCACAAGCATTATATAAAAGCATTAGTTGGATTTCAAAGCGAAGAGTTGCACTACGACTACCTGACAGCCGGTCGCAAGAATTATTATTATGAGGGATATGAAGAATTGATAAACGGTGACGTCAGCACTGCATCAAACTCCAGTTCTAAATATGCATGGTCTATGCTATCTTATTTCTTCAGGCTGAATTATGCATATAACGACAAGTATTTACTTGAAGTTAATGGTCGCTATGACGGCACTTCAAGATTCAAGAAAGGGCATCGTTGGGGCTTCTTCCCTTCGGTATCTGCCGGATGGAGAATATCCGAAGAAAATTTCTTTGAATCGGCAAAAGAGATAGTCAGCAATCTGAAACTAAGAGCCTCTTATGGCGAGTTAGGCAACCAAGCTATCAGCGGTTATTATCCTTATGCCTCCTCCATAGGAAGTACTCCCAATTATGGTTATTGGTTTGACAAAGATTTGGCATCCGGTGTTGCACAAATTCAATTAGCCAACCCAGCTATCACATGGGAGAAATCAAAGCAGATTAATGTGGGTATCGATATAGGATTATTCAGTAACCGTTTGAATGCAACCTTCGATTACTACAGGAAAGATATTACCGATATGCTTCAGCAATTTCCTGTCCCATTGTTCGTAGGAATGACTGCTCCATGGGAAAATGCCGGTTCGATGAGAAATACGGGTTGGGAGCTTTCAGTATCATGGCAGGATCGTATCGGCAATGTAAACTACCACATCAAAGGAAACCTCTCTGATGTGAAGAACAAGGTGATTGATCTGTACGGAAAAGAATACGTAGGTACTACAACGATAACCAAAGAAGGTGAACAATACAATTCTTGGTACGGATACGTTGCCGACGGTTATTTCCAGGATCGAGAAGAGATAAACAACTCTCCTGTATACGGTGGTAACCCCAATAATGTAAAACCGGGATATATCAAATATAAAGACATCAGTGGTCCGGAAGGAATACCGGACGGTAAGATAGACAGTCATGACCGTACGATACTTGGCAACTCTACCCCCCGATATGAATTCGGATTAACCTTAGGCGGCGACTGGAAAGGCCTTGATTTTTCATTATTTTTCCAGGGAGTAGGTAAAAGAGACGTATATTATTCAGGAGCCGGAGCACGTGCCCTGTCCGGTAATTATACAATCTATAAATATCAGTTGGATTACTGGACGGAAGATAACCGTAATGCGAAATTCCCTATTTTACTTGAAGACCCCAACGGGACAAACCCTAACAATATGATATCGAGCTTTTGGGTAAAAAGCGGTGCTTATTGCCGCCTGAAAAATGTAGTAATAGGATATTCACTCCCACAGAGATGGGTACAGAAAGCGACACTGTCTAAAGTTCGAATTTACGCAAGCGCACAAAATCTGTTTACACTAAAGAATGATTTCTATGAAGGTTTCGATCCGGAAAGCAGTATTGGTTCGGGTGCAAGCTACTATCCTCTGAACAAAACATTTATATTCGGACTTAATGTTGAATTTTAATCCATTAAAAAGATGAAAAAGACACTATTATATAAATTAACAGCCATACTTTTTGCCATCATGGGATTTTCCTCATGTGCAGATTTCCTCGATCAGAATAATCCTTCATACGACGCCGAAGGCTTCTATGCCACCGAAGCAGGGCTGAAGGAAGGCGTTACAGGAGTTTATTCTCTTCTGTATTTCGACATGAACTGGTCGGTGCCTGCATGTATCGTTCTTGATCACTATACGGCATACGGACTTGAACAAGATGAAAACAATTCGATAGGAGCAGGAGGAACCTTAAACCCTGACAATGGTAAAATTCAGGCATTTTGGACCGGAGAATACCAAATTGCCGCGCGTGCTAACTCTGTAATCCATGGTGCAAAAGATGTTGTAGCAGGAATGAGCGATGACGCCAAGCAATATTATGCCGAAGCACGTGTATTAAGGGCTTATGCTTATTATAACCTGACGTCGGCATTTGGAGATGTACCTTTCTTTACCGCCCCTGTAGAGATTGACCAATACAAGGCAGGACGTACTCCGAAAGGAGAAATCATTGACTTTCTGATACAAGACCTCAACGATGCCGCCGACGCCCTTCCATGGACTTCCATCCAACGGGGACGTGTAGACAAAGCAGTAGCATATGGGCTGATAGCACGTATCGGTTTATTTGGCGGAAGTTTCAATGTAAACAATAAAGGGAGTGAATACTTCAGAATAGCCGCCGAAGCTGCGGAGAAGGTTATCGGGAAACGTAAACTGGCACAAAACTTCCCGGATTTATTCAACCTGACCGGCCAAGCGAAAAGCGATGTGCGAAACGAGCTATTATGGGAGTTGATGTACTCTACAAATGGTACAAAAAAGTTGCATACCGTAGGCTATGGCCATTCATCACGCAACTACGGATCATCAGTACGCTTCCCGAGTTCTCTGATTGTAGACACCTATGAATGTGTCGATGGTAAACGTATAGACGAGTCTCCTCTCTATGATCCCAAGCACCCCACATTGAACAGAGATCCCCGTTTCAATGCCACATTAGCAGGGCATGGTGACACCATAAACTACACCAACACTGACGGAGCTAATCCGCTAAAGCTCGTTCTTAATATATATGACGACAAAACCAGATTTTACCCTCGCAGAAATGCTTGGTACACAGCGGCAAATGTAGATGTGACTACTACTAGCCCATCACTCGTGAACAACGGAGTCGGTTACTTATGGCGCAAATATGCTGACGAGAATACCGAACAGCTTATGAGTTCATCCAGCAACCTGATTCTGATGCGTTATGCTGAAATACTTCTTTCATATGCCGAAGCAAAGATAGAACTTAATGAATTAGATGAATCTGTATATTCTGCTATCAATGAAGTTCGGAAGCGTGCCGGAATGCCGGACGTTTCTAACGATAGAAAAGGAGACCAAAGTAAAATGCGCCAGTTAGTGAGACGTGAACGCAAAGCAGAATTAGTACTTGAAGGCCTGCTGTTCGTCGATGTTCGCCGCTGGGGCATAAGTGATATGCTAAATGAACACCCTTCGTACGGGCAGCCGAAACCGGACATCAGATATGAAGGTTTGGAAGCAACCGACATCCCTGACTTCAAAACTGACGAGCGGCACGATCTCAACGACGTTCCATCTTATGAAGACTATAAAGATAAACTTAGAGTCCGGGATAGAAACAGATATTGGAATGCCAGATTCACATGGTGGCCTATCCCACGTTTGGAGACAGACCGCGACCCAAATTTAACCAATCCTGATTACTAATTATAATACCAGCAAATTCTTATATTATGATGAAAAGTTGTTTAATATCTATTCTTGTTTCTCTCGTTAGCTTAACTGCATCGTGGGGCCAAGCCAAAGGTACACAAGTAACCGAAACCGACTCGACCGTAACACTTCAGAATAGCAAAGTGAGAGTGGAATTTCTTAAGGGTGAAACCTTCGACATCTCGAAGTTAACCCTCAGCGGAAAAGAATTAATATTGAGCAAAGGATACAATACAGTTCCTTGGACCCTTACCTATAAAGGGCCCCAGGGAGAAAATCCAGTGCTTTTTCCTTCTCATGGAGAATATGCCGGGTGGTCAAAAGCAACCAAAGACAGCCACACCGCCATTACTTTCAGATGGAATATGAGACTCACCTATAAGGATCTGGTTCCGGTAATAATGACTGTTTCTATCCCCGACGATTCAGAGCTTGTCTACTGGGACATTCAAGCCGGAACTCCGGAAGGTTGGCTAGTAAGTAACACCCAATTTCCGCGTGTAACAGTAGCCCGCCTCAATGATTCTAAATTAATCACTTCAGCAGGCTGGGGGGCAGAATACGATTTAAGTACACCTCAGGTATACTCTTCAAGCTACCCTTCGGTAACGGGTTCCATGCAACTTTTACTCCTTCACAATTCCAAAGGCTCGGTTTATTATGCCACTCAGGACAAAGAGGCTTGTGGCAAAGATTTAAGAGCAGCAGTAAGCAATAAAAGCGTAACCCTTTTAACAGATGTCGTTGCTTCCGAAAGTTGGTCAAGTCCCATGAATAATACATTTAACCTGCCATGGCCAACAGTAATAGGATATTCCAATATCGGATGGCAAGACGCTGCAACAAAATGGTATCGTCCCTTCACGTTTACCACCGAATGGGGAAGCAAACCGTTAGTATCCCGTAATATCCCTCAATGGCTTCTGGATACCGACATCTGGATCAGGGCAAAAGGAGTAAGTGAAACGGTGAGAAGTGCGGTAAATAAGGCCATCGACCTGTATGGTAAAAACACTTTTGTCCACTGGTATTTCTGGCATCATCATCCCTACGATACCCACTATCCCGATTACTTCCCTGCAAAAGCAGATTTTACGGACATGATAGCCGAAGTTCAGAAAAGAGGTTGCCATACTGTTCCTTACATTAACGGACGGTTATGGGATCCGGCAAGCGACAGTTATGCGGCTATGAACGGAGCATCGGCTTCCTGCAGAAAACCGGATGGAATGCTTTACACCGAGATTTATCCTACATCAAAGGTCTTGAATACGGTTACTTGCCCTGCATCCGAACTTTGGCAAGGAATCATAACCGATCTTGTGATAAAAATCCAAAAAGAGCTGAAAACAAACGGAGTTTATATCGATCAGATAGCAGCAGCCGCACCACAACCCTGCTGGGCTACCAACCACGGACATGCCCGCGGTGGAGGTGATTACTGGCACAAGTCATATCGTCACCTGATAGACTCTCTTCGCAGTAACCATCTGGAACCGGGAAATATATTGATCAGTGAAGAAAACGCAGAATGCTATATCGACATGTTCGATCTGTTACTGACTGTCAATTCTCCGCATAACGGCTGCAAAATAGTCCCTTTATTTCCGATGGTATATTCTGACAGACTGATTACAGCGGCCTATACTTACTCTCCTACCGATAGAGTAAACCGTGGTGACTTTCTGTACCAAACCATGCAATGCTTCCTGTATGGCTCCCAGTTAGGATGGGTAGACCCTACTCTGTTGATGAAGGATGAGGCCCAAAGAGAGGCAAACTTCCTGAAGACACTCGCCACGCTACGTAAAAAACAACATGATGTTTTTGTCGGAGGAAGATATATGAGAGAAATTATCCCTCAAGGAGACAATCCGGCAATAGAGGTTCACGGATTTGGGAAAATGAATGTAGTAGCTGGTTCCGAATGGATTTCCTCTAAAGGTCATAAGGTTCAATATTATGTGAATATGGATAGTACCGATCATGAAATAATACTGCCTAACAATGAAAAGATAACTGTAAAAGCCCTACAAGGCATAAGAATTAATTTATAGAGTCATGAAAAACAGATATTCTTTACTACTGCTTTTATTGAGTTGTATTCCATTCAGCTCTTTTGCTTCCGGCACCTGGAAGCTGCAAAATGTCGAATATCGTGTGGATACCCTGTCACACATAGTGATAGGTCCCGGAACCACACAAACTACTTTGGCACTGGAAGGTCCGGTGAAATTGCGTGTATTCTACACGACTACCGATCTGACCGATCCGAATGTGAACTTGAAATTAATAATGGGTAAAGATAATCTGACAAGCAACGTTACCGTACCGAATATGTCGGCATCACACAACGATCCGGATAATATCTATTTCGCAGGTGTAAATGCTGATTTCATCGGAGGTATGGGTCCTGTCGGAACTACAATAGCTAATGGAGAAATCTATAAGAGCTACAAAGGTACCGGTTGGTATGCCGTAGGCATCAATAAAGATAAGCAACTCTATTCCGGAGCTCCTTTTACAACATTCAGAATGGTTTCGCCAAACGCAGGACAAGCGTCAATTAAAGCTGTAAATGCGGTACGTAGCGACAATGAGCTGATATTATACACCTCACGCAAAGGAAATACCACCGGTACCAAAGGAGCAGGAGTGGAAGTAGGTGCCGTACCTGTAGACGGCCCGCTAAAATCAGAAGGAACAACCAAAATGCGCGTAACGATTGCACCGATAAAAGATGTTGGTAATATGTCTATCCCTCAAGGAGGCTTTGTATTGTCAGGAACAGGGTTCACAGCAGACATAATAGCTGGAATGCAACTTGATGAGGTGTTTGAAGTTACTCCAACCCTCCGTTTCGATAATGTGGTAAGAACAGACATTATGGAAATGTGTGGTGGATGTCCGATGCTGCTTCAGGAAAGTAAAATTCTGGAAACACAAGGACTATTGGACCACCTAGCTAATCGCGAACCCCGCACGGCAATTGGTTACAATTCGGATGGAACTAAAGCGGTATTGCTCGTTGTCGATGGTCGCCAAACAGGAGTATCGGTCGGAGTACCATCCAAAGACCTGGCAGCAATCATGCTCAATGTGGGATGTTCAGAGGCCCTGAATTTTGATGGAGGCGGTTCTTCTACCTTGTATGTAAAGGAGTTAGGCGTAATCAATACTCCCAGTGAAGGAAGCCTTAGAGCTGTAAAGAATGGACTCTTTGTCACCACTCCTGCTACTGAGGACAAGACAATAGCCAAAATTTGCTTTGCCGACTATGCTAAAAAGGTAACATACAACGACCGTTACTCACCAGTAATCTACGGCTACAATGCACAAGGTGTACTCATCAATACAGATGTGAAAGGAATAACGCTTTTCTGTGGTGCAGAACTGGGCAAAGTGCAGGAAGACGGTACAACAGTATTATGTAATGGTTCGGGAACCCATACGCTAACCGCCTCTTTAAACGGATTAACCTCGACGGTGCCCGTCACAATAACAGGTAGTCCGGGATTGGGAATATCTTCTGCAATCAAAAACAGTAGCATAAATGTGTACCCCAATCCCATAAGAGTAGGAGAACGGGCCTATATCAATAGCAATGGTAGTGCGGAAATTAATATTTATACTGCCACCGGACAGTTGATAAGTAATTTCAGATATGAGAATAATGAAGAAAATCCGATAGCATTACCGACAGAGGCACTAAAATCAGGTTTTTATATCGTCTCCATATCGAATAAGACATCTAATAAAACAGGTAAATTAATGATACAATAATTAAAAATAGTTCTATTGTTTAACTTAAAATTCAAAAAAATGAAAAAACAATTACTTACAGTAGCGTTAATACTAACGAGTGTTTTCGCTTTGAATCCTTCTATTGCAGAAGCGAAGTCCACTATGGATTCCAATCTCAAATTAGTATGGATGAACACAGATGTTGCTCCATTAGAAACGAGTGCACGTCAAGGTTTTGGTAGAGATGGTAAATTCTATCTCCAAAACAAAGATAGCAAGAAAATCGAAGTTTGGGATAAAACCGGAATGATTAATGAAATACCTTCCGGAGAAGGTACCAACATTACATTCGACGATGCCGGAAATATCATTGTACGTCTTGGTACATTCAACACGACCTATGTTAGTACAAGAAATGAAATGAGAATTATCCCTGCCAACGGTTCAGACCCTATAGACCTTACATTAAGTGGCATCACACCAGGGCGTCTTGACTTTTGGGGACATGTCAGCGGAAATGTGCTCGACAAAACAACTGGTGGTATATTATATATGGGTACAAACTGGTATCCTCAACTTATTGAAATACCAATCATAGACGGTAAACAAGATGTTGCCAACACATATACTTATACCTATGCAAGTCCGTTCGGAGTTGCCGGAAATTTTGCATCTACTACAATTATATCCTGCTGGGGAGGAAGTGAAAATGTATCAATTTTAAGTCCGTTATATAATAAAACAAATTGTAATTCTATCCAGAAACTAACATTGGACGGAGATGGAAATTGGTCACACGATTCATATTACATAACACCGCGCCACAGTGGATGTGCAGGATTCTATATCTTCAAAATGGGTGGACAAGATTACATCGTATATCCTTCCGGTAGCAACAATGCCGACGGCTTTACAGTGTCCAAGTTGGCTACTAAAGCTACATCTGATGTTGAAGACAGCGATGAAAAAGTCAGAGTTGCATCCAAATATTCTGAACAAAAAGACGACGGTAATACCATGTACGTAAACAATGCTTTTTACGGAAATCATCGGGGCACGTGTAAAAACCTGTGTTTTTGTTTGTTATTTTTTGCTATAAAAAA
>ERZ894240.1787-NODE-1787-length-11374-cov-75.250994_pt1 | contig 11374 bp, 8 predicted proteins | sample MGYA00380298_ERZ894240 | MGnify/ENA primary metagenome ERZ894240 (study PRJEB32331, sample SAMN06328419) | human gut metagenome | biome: human gut microbiome; feature: stool | host: Homo sapiens | collected 2014-06-27 ...
CTTGTCCAGCAGTACTTGTTAAACTTACTCCTAAAGGAATTGGATTTTCTAATCCCAATGCTCCTGCTCCTTGTAAAGAGATTCCATTAAATCTTATAAATTCTCCAAGATTATAATCTTGATTTAATTTTACTCCACTTGTACCTGAAACTTTTCTTGGTGCTTTTATAATAAAATTATGCTTTGACATTGTCATATATGAATCATTGCTATTTTTTCTTAAAATTTCAATAGGAATAATTCTATTAGGCTCTAAAACACCCCATTCATTTAAAGCTATTCTAAACTTACCATTTTTAACTTCATAAGTATATTTTAGATTTCCAATAGTTAATTTTTGTGGTCCTATGTTTCCACCAGCCCCTATAACTACTTCGTGTCCATCAACTATTAACTTATCATTTTGTTCCATATTTATTGGAGCTTTTCCTGATGAAGTATCTAATGTAACATCTTTTACTTTATTAGTTAATAAAATTGTTTGTGAATTTTGAATACTATCACTTGCATTAAATTCTACAAATTCATTAACTGGATAATATTCTGCAAAAGTTAAAGTTGTTTCTCCTCTTAAATATTCTAGCCAAGCTGAAGTATTCATCTTAAAAAACTTTACCACATTTTGAGCTTGTCTTCCTCCATAGCAATGAGCTATAAATTCTCCAGGTTTATATTGGTATCTAATTTTATAATTATATGGTTTATCAAATTTATACTTAATTTCATCAGTTATCGGATAATAACCTCCTTTCCAACCACCTTCATGTCCATCTATATTAACATCTTCATTATTACGTTTTGTAAATGGACGATTATCTCCTGATGTAAATGACCATAAATATACTTCTTTAGTTTCTATTAATCTCCAATTTTCATCATATAAATCAATAAAAATAGATGACTGACTTGAATCTCCCATTCCATTATGAGAACGATATTCTTCTCCTGTCCAAGATCTTACATGTAAATATATCTCTAAATGATCTACCATAATAGTTCCTGTATATTCTCCTCTTTGATAGACATTATCTTTGTGCATAAATATTCCACTGTCATAAATAAATTCTTCTCTTCCATTATTTATAATTTTAAACATAGACATTTTTTTAGCTTTTCGAGGAACTTTTATTTTGTTTTCTATCTTAAAACTTTTATGTAATTTATCATTGTTATATCCTAATATTTTTAAATTGTCCAAATTATTTGAATTTTGTAGTTTTCCAGTAATTTTATAACATTCTTCTTCTCCTCCTATAAACTCAACTTTTAAATTTAAATTTTTATCATTTTTAAATTTTAATTTATTAATTATTTTTTCTGTTGGTAATATTATTTGAAATTCATTATCTATTAATAAAGCATTTATATTATCTGAATAAGTTTTAGTAATAGATAAATTCATTTCTGTTTTGTTTCTCTGTTTAAAAGTTTCTACCTCTTGAACTTCCTTTTTAGGATTTTCTGTTACATATGAATGTGGTATTTCTGCAAAACTAAATACATTCAATAACAAGAAAACAAAACCTAAAAAGAAATTTTTTAAATTATTTTTTCTTAGCATTTTCCCTTCCTTTCTAAAGAAAGGGAAAATCCCTTTCTTTAAATTATTTAATTTTTAATTCTAGTACTGTACTTCCTGTATATAAACCTGATTTTGTTTCTTCAGGTATTGTTAAGTTGCCTTTTAATTTTACTTTGTAATCTCTTTTGCCTTGTTTACTTACTAAGTATTCTATTCTATTTACTTTTAAGTTATCTCCTGTGCCTAAGTTTTCTAACATTGGTTGTGGATCTTTTAAACTAAATTTTACATCGCTTACATCTTTTAGCATTTCTAATACTATGTCTGTTTCTGCTGTTCGCTTACTTCCTGCTGTTACATTTCCAAAATCTAGTAACCCATTCTTTTTAATATTAAATGGTGCTTCAGGTACTTTAATATCTAATGTATGATTCATTATCTCATTTGTTCCTCTTACTAATCTTACACTAGAATTTATTGTATTGTTTACTAACCAATTATTAACTCCAACTCTTAATTTTCCATCTTCTACAAATACTGTTAATTCTCCATTATTTAGTTTAACTTGTTGCTTACCAAGCGTACCATTTGGTCCTATTGTAAAAGCTTTTACTCCTCTTGTAGAATATGTGCTTCTATTAGTTATTCCATCACTAATCTCTAGTCTATCTCCTTCTTTCATAAAAGGTATTCCTTGTCCAGCAGTACTTGTTAAACTTACTCCTAAAGGAATTGGATTTTCTAATCCTAAAGCTCCAGCTCCTTCTAAAGATACACCACTAAATCTTATTGTATTTCTAATATTGTAATCTTGATTTAATTTAACATTTGATGTTCCTTCTACTCTTCTAGGAGCTTTAATAGTTAAATTATGTTCTGCTAAAGATTTATCTTTACCATTTTCTGTTCTAACTATTTTAATAGGAATAGTTCTATTAGGCTCTAAAACTCCCCATTCATTTAAAGCGATTCTAAACTTACCATTTTTAACTTCATAAGTGTATTTAACATTTCCAATAGTTAACTTTTGTGGTCCTATGTTTCCACCAGCTCCAATAACAACTTGATGTCCATCAACAGTAAGTTTATCTCCTTGTTGCATAGAAACTAGTCCTTTACCAGTAGTTTCAAGGGTAACATCTCTAACAGAATTATCTAAAGCTAAAGGTTGAGCATTTTGGATAGTAGGATTAGCAGTAAATTGAATAAATTCATTTACTGGATAATACTCTGCAAATGTTAGAGTTGAATTTCCTTTTAAAGTTTCTATTTTATATTTTATAAAAATTGTCTTATACCTTTTACATGGTCCTTCTATACTCTCTGTTCCTTGACTATGTGAAGGTCTTGTACGACGCATAAAACCATAAACTTGAATATTAAGAGTAAAATCTTTTTGAGGATATTTGTTCAATTTCATTTTATACTCTCTTGATCCATTAGGAATAAATTCTATATTTAATTCATCATCAATATAATTAACATATGGATTACTTGGTACATTCTGATTATATTTATATCCATCAACTGGTTTTGGTAATAATGGAGCTTGATATATCATTTTTCCATTTACTATTATTTCTCCCATACATAAAAAATCTTGATTATATAAAGGATAAAAAAAATAAGAACGCTGTCCATAGCTAATACTTCCACCACTTTTTGATATATATTTGAATCCTTTATTAGTATCAGTTGTATAAATTCTTGTTTTCCATGTCAAATAAATAGGTAAATTATCATACTCATCAGTAATTTCTAAATTAGCTGATGTGGTATTGTTACTTAACAAATTAGTTGATTTTATTAAATTAGTTAATTTATAAATTCCAGTTAACTGTCCCTTACTATCCAATACATTTACATATACATCTTGTAAATTTTCTCCAGTAACTTCTAGCTTATTAGCTTCTTTAGTCGCTTCTAATATTTGAACTGGATTAGCATTTCTAACTCTTGCATTATTAGGTTTATATGGTGTACCTTGTGTTACTAAGATATTACCTTCTTGTATATCTTTCTTATCAGTTATATCAAATACTAGCTTCCCATTAACTAACTTACCTTCAATTTCTTTGGTTTTTAATTTAGTAACTGATAGATTAAGCTCTGCCTTATCTCTTTGTTTAAAAGTTTCTACCTTTTGAACTTCTTTCTTAGGATTTTCTGTCACATATGAATGTGGTATTTCTGCAAAACTAAGTATGTTCATTATTAAGAACAACACAGTTAGTATATAAGTTCTCAAACAAGACAGAAGTCTTGAATTTATTAGGTTTGTACCCCCCCCGAACTTTTTCAAGGGTGTTCTATTTTTGAATTTCATTTATTTCCCTCCTTTATTTTTCTTTATAATTCTATTAAATATAAGAGCAAAAGCTCCTACTATACTCCATACAACCATCTGTATCTTACTAGACTTTTTATCCTCTTCTATTTTAGTTTCTTTTTTAATCGTTAGAGTATCTACCTTTTCTTCTTTAACTATCGGCTTTATCTTTTCTACTTTGACCTCTTCTTTTTTCAACACTTCTACTGGTCGTATATTTTTAACTTCAACTTTCTTCTCTGCTTTTATTGGTTTTTCTATTGCTTTTTTCTTAACTATATTCTTTTTTTTTACTACCTTTTTCTCCTCTTTATATTTTGCTTTAGTTACTTCTTTCTTAATTTCTTGTTTTAGCTGATTATTCTTCTTTTCTGCTTCCCAATCTTCAGGAACTATATCTATCAAAATTTGGTTTATATCTTCTTTATTCAGCACCATCTTCATTTTTAAATCTCTTGTATTGGATAATGCTAAACTAGAGATAAGAGTAAATAATATCAAAACTTTCTTTCTCATTTTTCTCCTTTCATTCAATTTAATAATTTATATATGAAAAGGAAGATTTTCCAACCTTCCTTCCTTTGTAATAATCTTTATTCAATATTTTCATAGTAGATGTTATCTACTTCTTTACATTTTAATATTAAATTTATATCTTTAATAAAAGAAATATCATATTCCTTATCATATATATATGTTCTATAAGAGCCTAAATCAAATTTCCAATTTATTTTAGCCTTTACAGGTCCTTCAAACTTTTTATGATAAATCTCTTTTAAAGGAACATCTATCTTGTCATTATCTTCATATACTTTTATTTCTTCGCTTTCTAACTTATTTCCATTGTAATCATAGATAGTTATAATGACTTTCCCTTGTAATATATCTTTATTCTTAGTTATAGCTTCATATGGCTGATTTGAAGCTTTAAAACTTAAAAATATTTCGTCAGTAGGGATAATAGTTGTATATTCTCCTTCATCTACATTGTGAGCATTGTATAGATAAGAATTTTGAATTTCAAAGATATTAAAGTTTTTATCTCTATATGCCTTTTCACTTATTTCTGAATTAGGATAGATTTCTTTTATAGGAAATTCCTTTTCTCCCAACTTTATGGAAAGTTTTGTAGGCTTTATCATATTAGAATATGATAATTTTAAGGTCTTATCCTTAATTTCATACTTTAATTCTTCTTTATTTTCATTAAACACTTTTATATCCTCATTAACATTATTTAATGGTACATAAACTTCCAAAGAGAAAGGATTAACTTGTCCTATTATCTCTTTTGGAGTTTCTTGTGGCACTTCTCCAAGTGCCACAAAACTCATCATAAATATTAAAAGGATTGTATTTGAGATCTTAATCATTCTTTTACCTCTATTGTCATATAGATTTTTTTCTTATGTGTTCCTTCTTTTGAAATTTTAGAACCATCTATACTTACTATATTATCTTCTACTATTCTTGTATTTAAGAATTTAGGAGAATAAATAATAGTATCTACTTGCCCATCTTTATCAATATCTATATTGTTTTCAGAATACTTAATTCTATAATAATCTTTAATATCAGGTTCTTTATTTAATTCTATATCAAAAGGTATTTCAAGTTTTTCATCATCTATTACTAATGTTTCTATATCTACATCAGATATAATTTCAAGAGGAACTGAAACTTTTACTTGAGCTTCTAACATTACTGTTGTATTTTTCAATAACTTTCTTATCTTCCCAGTTTCACTATTAACTTCATCTTGATTTGGTAAAGAAGGAACTATTGTATCTGTATTAGTTCCCGGTGGTAATGCAGGTAGTAAAGGAAGTGCTGGTATTGTTTCTGCAAGACATAATCCACTAATTGCTAAGAATAGTGATAACATCATCTTTTTAATGTGCATAAGCTACTTCATCTCCTTTCCTCATAGTGATTTTTTTATTATTTACTGTAAATACTAATGTGTTACCATCTTTTTGCTTTTCAACATAAGCAAGTTGTACTACTTCATTTAATCCTTTAATTTGATAATCAATTCCCATATAGTTAACTTCTATATAATATTTTTTAGGAAGAAGTCCTGATACTTCAAACACTCCTGTTTCATCAGGAATAGCCATATCTAATACTTTTCCGTTAATATCTTTAATCTTAACTAGAATATCATCAAAAATTCTCATTTTTTCATATTCATGTAAATTTAAAACTTCATCAATTCTAACTATTCCTGTAAGAGAAACCATAGGTTTTATAGGAATAAATGCTTCTATTGTCGAAGTATTTTTACCTTTAATTTGAATTTTATTATTTCCTAATAAGAAATTAGGCTTTTTAATTTCAGGGTTTAAATCATAAAGGATTTCGTTTGGTACACCATAAAACTTAGCTTTACCATTTTTATCTGTAGTTTCAACTTTTTCTCCTATTTTTACTTCTACTTTTGAAACTCCATATTCTCCACTTGCTGTATCAAATTTGTTGTTATCATTTAAGTCTATAAATGTTGTTACTTCTACTGGAGAAGATTCCATAGAATTAATTTTCTTAGTAGGATTTCTTAAATCTGTAATTCTATCAATTCCTATTTTATAATTAAAGTCATCTTTTCTCATAAAGCTTTCAAAATTCAACCAGTTATCATAATCCATAGAGAATCTAAATGTAAATCTATCTTTAAATTCCTCTGAATATCCAGCTTCTATATTATAGTCAAAGTATTTATTACCATTACTAAATAGTGAGAAAATTACTTCATAATCTTTTCCTTCATTTCTCCATTTATTTTCTAACTTGGCTGTCATAGATCTAAATCCTGTATAGTACAAGTTTAAATCATAAATAGATTTATCATCAGTATTGTACTCATATTCAGCTGTTACAAGTAAGTTCTTAATTGATTTTGACATTTCAACTGAATATCTATTATATCTTTCTGTTTCAGTAACTCCATATAAATCAGGATAATTTTCTTTTCTAACGTGTTCATACTCTAAATCTAAACCTTTAAATACAGAGTATCTTGCTTCAAAGGAATCTTCACGTTTTACATCATAAAAATCTCCTTTATTTATTTGTTCTAATTTTAATCTTAATTTTTTAATATCTATTTGACCCAAGAAATCATAAGAATAGTCATCACTTGTAGACTTATTATTTAGTTTATAAGTAAAATCTTCAAATACCTTATCTCCTCCAACTCTGAAAGTATATGGAAGTGAATAAATAGTATTACTATAAACTAATTCAGCACGTCCCTTATTTAGATATTCATATTTATCATTTATAAGGCTTGAATCTCTTAAATAACCTAATCCAACAGTTAAATTATCTGTAACCCCATAATAGATGTTACCATCAAATCTAAATCTTCCAATATCATCAACTTCACGAAGAGTAAAATCATATTCTACTTCTCCTTTGTTTTGTTGATTATAATCTGAAGTAGTATTTATAGTTTTCAAATAAATTTTTCCTTCAGGATCATAAATTTTTAAAGTATATTCTCTATCCTCTTTAATTTCAGAACTAGTAAATGTTACCTTCCCATTATCCGCATTTTGAATATCTATTATAGTTCCCAAATAGATTAACTCTACCCTTGAACCAATAGGAACATCTTCTCTAATAACATAGTTTTTAGAACCTGTTACAAAATACCCTTTGTCCTTTCTAAAAGATAGTTCCCATTCTCTAGCTGAACTTTCTCCAACAGAATAGTTTCCGATTTCTAGTGTATGGTCTTTATATAAATTATCATATCTTAATTTAATATCCTCAAATCTATGGTCTTTTAAATTATACTGAGTTGTTAATTCCCCATATAATAATGACCCTTGATATTCAAAATCTGCTTCCCAGTCACTTTCCCATTTATTATCAGTTTCGTAAGACTTTGTAAAAATCTCATTAACTTCTGTCCTTAAATATCCAAGTTCAAAAAGTTTATTTCTTTCATTAGTATATGTTATCTCATTAATTCCATTTTCTTCTGAAAGAAGTCTTGCATTATTTTTAAGTCTTATTGTTATTTCTTCAGGAGAAGAAAAAGCAAGGGTCATATTTAATTTTTGATATTTTGAACTAACACTTAAATTTCTTAAAAATACTTTTTTAAATAGATTTTCTTCTAAATAAATATCTTTATCCCTGAATAACACATCTTTTTCTGTAAAATTTGTTTGTTCATAATCTTTGATTAAATATTTTTTATTAAAATCAATCTCTCTTTTATCTAAACTTTCGCCCAGTTCAACTTCTAATTTTAAATTTTTCTCATCATACTTATAGTTTTTAAAATTAATAGTTTTAAAGAAATTAAAAACAGGAATATATATTTTCTGTCCTTCTGAATAAATAGGGAAAGCATAATGGTGTACTTCTCCGTTTATCATTAAGCAAAATAACTGTTTTCCTGTTTCTTTGTATTCTTCAGATAAGATCATATAATCTTCTTCCGAAATTATTCCTTTTTGTTTAAGGTCATTTAATTCAGTATTAGCATAGGAAGAAATTGAAGATAATATTAACATAAACATAAGTAAATTTTTCTTCATAACTAATCTCCTTTACAATTTTTTATCTAATATTTTGTTACCTGCTAAATCATAAATAATTAATTTACAATTTTCAGAAAGAGTTGTTGATAATTCTTTTTCAAAACTTTTTTCTTTATTTTGTAAAATTCTAAAACTATCTAAATAAATAGGTTCTTTATCTTTTTCTTCTATATATGCTTCTACCTTAGTTCTTATTTCTCCAATATTTTTAATATTAAAGCTTAGTTTTTTATTTTTTAGTTTTAAATCATTTATTTCCAATTTTGGTTTTAATTCTCCTACAAAACCAGCTAACTCTATCTTTAAATCTGTATATACATTAACTCCAGCTCTATTATTTTTTAAAGAATTAGGAACAGTTATTTCTTTTATTCCTAAAATACCTGTATACTCTCCTTTTTTAGCTTTTTCAGGAGCTTCAATAAATACATTGATTTTTTTAGTTTCTCCCGGTTTTAATTTTAATGAAGTTGGATAAAATTCTATCCATTTACTCATATCCTCTCCATTATCTGAAGGCTCTACATATACTCTATAACCTACCTCTGTTTTAGTAGGATTGGAAACAAAAAATTCTTCCTTCGCTCCACCATTATCTATTCGTTTATCAAATATAACTGGATTTATACTCATATATGCAAAGCTAAAATTAGCTAAACATAAGAATAAAAAACTAACTAATTTTTTCATAATTCTCCTCCTTCATTAAATTTTTAAATAGGGAGAGAACCTAAGTTCTCTCCTAACCTAAAAGTTTAATTTAGTAGCTATAAACTAGTTTATAGATTTAACTTTAAGTTCTGCTGTGAAAGTACCATTTCCAATGTATGTACCTTGGTCTGCATGAGTTCCAGCTTTTATAACTGATTGAACTTGAGTTCTCATTTCTTTATCAGTTGCTTTTATATTTCTTTCAGCTGATATAAAGTTAAATTCAGTAGCTAATGTAGGTGCTGAACCATCTTCTCCGTTAGAGAATAATTTTTCAAGAGTTAAAACGTGAGTAGCTTGGTCGTAGTTATTGTTAGGTACTACACCAAATTTACCAGTGTAAGTAGTTTTTCCAGCTTCTCCATCTTTGTTAGCTGAGAAAGCGTGTCCGTCAGTTCTTGTTAAGATAGCAACTTTTTCTACAACTGATCTGTTTTGAGTTCCAGCAAGTTTGTTTCCATGGTCGAAAACCATTTCATCATAAACATTGTTGTTTTCATCAACGATTACTAATTCAGGTCCTTTAGGAACTACGTTAACTCTAACTTCAAATGGTACTCCTGCTCCTACTACATCTCCAACTTCTGTTGCTTCTAACATAGAATCAACCATTTGTTGAGTAGATGGTGTTGTGTGAGCTGAAAATGCTGTTGTTGCAAGTGCTAGACCTAAAAGTCCAAATAAAACTTTTTTCATAAAATTTACCTCCTTAAAATTATATTGTTTTCTTTTTATGAGTAAGTTTATTAAAAGCTTATTTAATTTTTATCTGTTGACAAACAGGTTTTATATTATTGTGATCCCAAAAGATTATATTCTTTGCTCCTTTAGGAATTTTTACATTTATACTAGCTTGATTACCATTAAATAATCTTCCTTCATTATGAAGGTCTATTATCATATCATTTCTATCAGTAAATCCAGTAGCTAATTCATATCCACGTCCTGTATTATTAGCAATAGTTGCCTTCCAATACTTAGAACCATCTTTTGTATAGAATTGGCTATTTGTTATATCAAATTTATCCTTTATCTCTCCAGCATAAGCAAAAACTTCTACATCTAAAGCTGTTTTCATTGATATTGAAGGCTTTGTTTTTCCTTTACCTACTTCTTTTATTTTTGGCATTTTTATAGGTTTTATTCCTAATACAAAACTGTATTCTCCAGCTGGATAATCGCTTTCTTCTACATATACTTTAAAAGTAGCTTCTGATAAAGGTTCTACTGTTATAACCTTTGGATAAATAGTTACTAAATGAGAAATATCAGTAGGTTTACCTGTATTTTTAGCTTCTATTTTGTATCTAACTATATCCTTCCCATCATTTGCTATTCTAAATTCCTGCATACCACCCTCTGTTATACTTTTATCAAATCCTAAAGGACTAAATTTAAAAGCATGAGCTGGTATTGATAATAAAACTAAAAGAGAAAAAATTCCTTTTTTAATATTCATAAGTTCTCCTTCCTTTTAACTATCAAAAATCTAATTGAAATAAAAAAGCCCACGACTAAAAAGAGTTACAGCAATAAAAGTAACTTTTAACTAGTCGTAGGCATTTAGGTTCTTCCTTTTTCCTACAAAGGATATTTTATTTTTCAATTAAACTTTTTCTAATTAAGTTCTTCTTTTTTTCAAAAAAGTTCATAAGTCCCATAAATTCATAATTTTTTACGTCCAAATTATAACACAATTTTTTTTATTTGTAAATATAATTTTTTATATTTTTTATAACTATAAACGTAAAATTAAAATTTCTATAGAATTAAACTATTTTTTCTTCTCTTTTATAAAATACCTTTAATTCTATATTTTTATTATAGCATATTAATATAAAAAAGTCAAAAATAAAAATTTAAGGTTATACTTACCCATTATATCATATCATAACTTCAATAAATATAAAAGATTAAGAATTGGTTTTAATAAAAATATTGCTTTTTTATTAAAATATGTTATAATTATCTTTAGAAGATGTGTTCGTAGAGTAGCGAACAGGGTAAAATAAAGAAATACTCAAAGAGAAGACGTGGTCGTAGGATAACGACCAAATTAAAATAAAGAACTATCCAATGAGAAGAAAATATTATTCCCCTATGATTTATCAATATTAATATGTTGATAAATTTTTTTTATATGGTATAATTTTAATAGAGAAAGTTCTAATAGGAAATCGAATGGATAATATCCAAAAAATGAAGGGGCTGTTGCATTTTTTAATAGCTCACATAAAAAGTGCTGAAAAGAATTTT
>ERZ894240.1791-NODE-1791-length-11357-cov-5.332154_pt1 | contig 11357 bp, 10 predicted proteins | sample MGYA00380298_ERZ894240 | MGnify/ENA primary metagenome ERZ894240 (study PRJEB32331, sample SAMN06328419) | human gut metagenome | biome: human gut microbiome; feature: stool | host: Homo sapiens | collected 2014-06-27 ...
TTTAGTTTAAAAGAGCGTGTGAAAAATGATTTCTCATTTTTTCACACGCCCTTTTCTAGGTATAGGATATAAATTTGTAAGATGGTATCAAATTAAAGTCCAAATAATCTTGAAAAAAACCCTTTCTTTTCTGAAGTTTGTTCACCATCATGTGAAAGCTCATCCTTTAATTTTTCGATATATTCGGATTGTTTCAATATGATTTCTTGAGCATCGCTGATAACTTGGTTGTTGAGTTCATATGCTTCTTTTGAAGACGATATAATATTTTGTGCATCAGTTAACTGTTTTTGCAGCTTGTCATTTTGTCCTTTTAAAATCTCATTCTGTTTTTTTGTCTCGGAGAGTGCAGATTCATAAAACTCCCTTTGCTCTAAATAAACATCGCTAACTTTTTGGAGCAGATTTTCTATAGCTTTTTGATTTCTGGCATTAACCAAATTAAATTCATTAATAATTTGTTGATCACGTTCTGAAAGTTTATTCTTATATAAAGCCAGGATTCGCTTTCCTATAATATCAATCTGATCATCCTCATTATCGTTGTTATCATCAGCCGGCCCGTTTTCTAAAAGCTTCATGATTTCAGCATTCTGAATTCCCTTTTCTTTATAAGCAAGAATTTGCTTAAGGGTAGCATAATCAGATTCTGAATATTTGAAATTTGCACGTTTAGCATTTGCGGAAGTTGTAACGGCAACAGGATGAATATAATCGCGGAAAGTATTGATTAAGTATCGCAGATTATTCTCTGGTTTATTTAACAATTTGGCTAGCTGGCCATACGTATATAAGCCATCTATATCACTTACAATAGGACCATTATGTTCGCCTTGTTCATTTATAACAGAGCCATTATGACTACTTTGTTCAGTATCAGTTGAAGTGTCGTCAGAGTAAACAGAAGAAGAATTATCCTGAGTATCAGACTCCGCAGTTTCAGTTTTAACATCATCAAAACTCGATCCTGTGGTGTTGCTTAAGTCCTGATCAGGAACATTTTCATCTGCTTTATTACCCATAAAGTTATATTTCATGAACTCCAAAATATCACCTCTTTCATAATAACACAGTTTATTATTACTAAAAATAGTAAAAACACATGTGAAATTATTATTATTATACTAAAGCAGAATACAAAAATCAACAAATTAAGTACTGGTGGGATGAATTCTTCAATGGAGAAATCGCAGTATCATGCCACTACCCATATCCATACTTATAGTAGGTTGATACAAGGTGCGGAGTAATGACGAAATACCGGAGGAAATCTTGAGACTTTGTTTATATTATGGTAAGATAACATTGTACATTATTAACTTTCAAAAACAGGTCGTTTGGATCAGGAAGTGGCTGGAGCGTGGCTCTGGCATTAATGGCAGGAATAGAATAATTTAAAATGAGTGGGCATTGCCCTGAGGTCGATATGATCAGGGCATTGTCTATGGAGAGACTTTCCCTGTTTATATAAAACATTACAGAGAAAGTGAGGAAGATGAATGGATTTTGAGAAGAAACATCAGGAAGATCTGCAAAGACTTAGAGGTTTCCGCTTATTGGACGATGACTTCATGACTAAAGTATTTGAAGATATCTCGTGTGCGGAACTGTTACTGCGGATAATCCTGAACGATGAAGGTATCCGTGTTCTGGAAGCACACAGCCAGCGTGGTATTAAGAATTTGCAGGGACGATCCGTAAAGCTGGACATTCTTGCAGTCGATAGTCACAATCGCGTATTTAATGTAGAGGTTCAACGGAGTGACAGAGGTGCCGGCGCTAAGAGAGCCCGATACAACAGTGCACTGATCGATGCGAATGTCACCGAACCAGTTGATCAGTATGAGGATCTGAATGAGACTTTCGTGATCTTTATTACAGAAAATGATGTCATGAAGGCGGGACTCCCGATCTATCATATAGACTGGGTAGTAAGGGAAACTGGAAAATTATTTGAGGATGAGGAACATATTATATATGTAAATTCCCAGATTAAGGATGAAACAAAACTTGGACGATTGATGCATGATTTTAGTTGTACAGATGCAAAGGATATGTACAACAAGGTTCTTGCAGATCGTGTCCGGTATTTTAAAGAAGATGAGAGAGGAGTGGAGATTATGTGTCGTGAGATGGAAATAATGAGAAATCAGGCACATGAGGAAGGCATTGAAAAAGGCAGAATTATGCAGTTAATTAAGCAAGTCTGTGTAAAAATGCAGAAATTTTCTTCCGCAGAGGAAGTTGCAAATGATCTTGTTGAGCAAGACGTTCCTTTGATTCAAAAAATTATGAATGTAGCTCCTGACTTTGCTCCGGATTATAACGTTAATGATATTTATAATGCATTAAAGTTGTAGAGCTGCCAAAACGCTCCTTATGCAGAAACAATACATTAAAAGATATTTCTCTAAGGGCTTCCGAGAGGGGGCTCTTATTTTGTTCCTTACCAAATAAATGCACATCCACATTTTCCACAAAATAAGTGGAACCAAAATTCCGTCAGACTTATTGCAACGGGGTGTTGCGGTGATTTTGGTGAATTAATATTAAGTATAACGTTTTACTTTTGCGACTTCCTTTTTTCGCACCAGTTAGTTATAATTAAATTGCAACATATGCCCCCTTAAAAAAGGGAGTACTTTGTTTTTGACAATATACCAATCACAAAGATATAAAGCATTCGACAATTGCGAAGCGATCTATGGTATATTTAGCAAAAATGGTTGACATAAAGAATGAGGATATGGCCAGGAATAATATAGAAATATACTTGATTAACAAGATAAATGTTTGCTATTAAAATGGATAATTGAGTGAGAATCATATGTAGTTTACAGACAATTTTGTAAAATGAGATACGGAGGTGTATGTCAGATGATGGAAAATGAGGCATTACAGGTAATTCAGAAAATGAATGTTAAAATAAATGGAACAGAGGACGAAGTAAAGAAATTTCACGAAGCCATGGAAGTTGCAAAGAGAGCACTCAAAAAGGGAATAGAGGTTCATCCACTTGGAGCCTTGCATGATGTAAAAAAAGGTACGCTGTATACATGCTCCAATTGTGGTACCCGTTTGGGCTGGGGGCCAAATGCAGCGAGATTGGCGAATTATTGTCATGGATGCGGCCAAAAAATCGACTGGAAGGGGACACCTAGAGAATAAACAATACAGCATTATAAAATATTATGCCTAAAGGGAGAGATAAAATGATATTAGACAGAGAACAGAGAGCGTCCGATCTTGCGACAAAAGCAGACAGAGATATAAGCCCAAAGCTTACAGATGAGCAGTATCATGCTCTGCTGCATTATACCTTTAAAGCCGGTTTTAAGCATCCGGTGCAGCTTCTGGAAGCGTTTGTTGGTGATTTAAGTGGATGGCACAGAAATGGATCAGATGAGGAGGAACTTGCAGGCGAATGGTTTTCGCGGGCCTATAGCGGAATGGGCGGTAGTGATTCATTCCTTTACTACCTCTACGACCACGAGACAGATATAAATGAGCTTGAGCATATTGCGGTTACGTTTGATCACGATCCGGAAGAGGTGTATGACGAAGATCCAGAAGAAGACTACAGAGAAACTTATGGGGACATTTATCCTTATGACTGGTATGAAGATTACCTGATGGATGTTCATGATGAGATCGATGCTGACCCGCGGGAAACCTGCGTGAAACTGATACGTTACCTTCTGGAAAACCAGGTAGACGGATGCATTGATTGGGGACATATAGATTTTCAATAGCTACGACCGATTCTGGCAGGAAGAGAGGGCAGGGCTGCATGAAATTTCAGATGCCAGTGCAACATATTCCACGAGTCAGGATCATCAAAAGCCCCCGCTTCAATTATTCAGAAATTGAAGCGGGGGTTAATAAGTTATCAGGATATGCAGCGAGTGTGTTGCCAGTTTCGATATTGCAATCTTAGAATTGCTTTGTTATAATAATTTCATTAGATTATTTTTTTCAAAGATACCGCTTCTGGCGGTGAGTGAGCCCATAGGGGTCTTTGGAGGGAATAGTCTATTTTTTATATTCAAATCCCGGTTAGCGATAACTGGGATTTTTTTATTTTAAGACTATTCCAAAAGGAGGAAATGATGATGGAGCAAATCATCAAACAGAACATGTTTTCGCGAACATTATTTAATGAAAGTAAGCTAGGAGCTTACTACACGGATCCGGTGCATGCCGCAAAAATTGGAAGACTGTTCCGATTGCAGGGAGAATGCTGCGTTTTAGAGCCATCGTTTGGTAATGCAGAAGCATTGAAGGCGTTTTTAAGTCAGTGCGAGAGGGCAGATGAAGCCGGTTCTGTTCATACATTTGGCGTGGAACTGAACCGGGAAACCTTTGAGCAGTATAAGCAGGAAATCGAATTTCCAGTGTGCGCTGACTTTATTGGCGGGATCCGGGCATCGAACCGGGCATTTACATTATGTTTTGCCAATCCGCCATATGGCGTAGGCGGAGATGATGGATCAACCAGATTAGAAAAACTCTTTGTTGAAAGGATCTACCAGTTAATGAAAAAAAGGGGTATCTTGTCCTGGTTGTTTCCCTTACCACAATGAATCTCGATGAATTTGCAAAGTGCCTGCTGGCAAGGTTTAAACCTGTGGCTTTCTATCGCTTTGACGATAAGGAGTTTGAGAAATACAAACAGGTAGTATTTATTGGCCAGAAGCGTGTATCAATTGGGCTTTACCGGAAAGAGTATGAGGAGTGGATGATCGCAAATCCTGGGGCACCGCTTGTGGATATACCGTATATTCCAAAAGACCCTGCCACACGCATGGAAGTTCCAGTGTCGCTGGAGAGTGAGATTGAACTGTTCACCACGAAGGAATTCGATGAGGCAATTTTACTTCATAATACGAGTGCCTTGGTGCCAGTGCTTAAAAAAGCTCTGCAGACCAATGCATACCAGTCGGTCGGACTCGGAAAGCCGATAGTCCCACTGAAAAAGGATCTGCTGTATTTATCAGCAATTGCTGGAGGCGGACAGGGTCTGGCTGGAAATGAAGACCGCGGTGATTTACACCTACAGAGAGGGCAGGCAAAGCCAGTTCAGATTGAAACTCCGGAGTTTAACGATGAAGGAGAGGTTCATTCTGTTTTAGTTACTACTCGCAACCAGATCACGCTGCATGTGATCGATAATTTCGGTACGATCCGTGAATTAGCGTAGGGGAGGGCAGTGTGATGAAAAATGGAATGATCAGAATCGGCATGTTTGAGGCATATCTGGAGCGAATGCTGATCCGGGGACTCAAGGTGGCCTATATCAGTTATTTTACCCGGACGCTGCAGGAAGCAAAGGCAATAGCAAGTACGATGTGTACCACAGAGCAGAACACAATCTGGCTGAACAATAACGGGCCGGAGAAGCGATATAACGTGGTTGGTACCTATAAAGCTTACTATGTGCCGATCATGCGCGGAAAAGAGCGGTTTTATCATGGAGTAATCTTAAATGCAGCGATTGGAAACGAATTGTTCGTTTCCAAAGAGGAAACTGCAGGAGAAGAACTTTATGAAATTCTGATGAAAAAATATCCGCTGCCACTGCTTAAGTGGTGGGGAAAACCAATCCTTTCATATGCCTTAAAAGAGGGCCTGATCAATGCTTATTCCAATCGTCTTTATACAGAATGCATTGAAACGGAATATTCGCTTCAGGGAACGGATGATATGAGAGAAATGCAGATATATGATCTGGCAGCCTTTGATTATGAGGCTTTAAAGTCAGCTATTCAGGTCCTGTTTCAGGAGAAACAGATTTGGATTTCAAAGAAAGAGCAGCGTTCGATCAACTTTAGCAGCATGGATGAGTATTTCCGACAGTACGGATCAACGCTCGTGGAAAATCTTGAAAACCTCCTGAGCCCGGAAAGCGAACTGAAAGGTGAGGTGGATGCATTTACACTAAACTCTATCCGGCTTTACCCTCAGCAGGCGGCCATGGTGAATGGTGTTACCACACACCTCTTAAATGGTTCAACCTTTTCCATCATCTGTGAGGGCATGGGCACAGGAAAGACAGCGCAGGCTGCTGCAATCTGTGAAAGCTATTTTGTGCAGAAGGAGATGCGTCGCAGCCACAAAGCGCTCAAAGATATTTATATGGATGAGTCTTTGGTGAAGTATAGGAACCTCGTTATGTGTCCTGGTCATCTCCTTGAAAAATGGAAAGGGGAGATTGAACGCCAGATCCCATATGCAAAGGCAACGATCATAACCGATTTTTCCCAGTTGCTGGAGCTTAGAAAGCGCGGAAGTCTGAGGGTTGGAAAAGAATTTTATATCCTCTCGAAAGATTTTGCAAAGCTTTCCTACAGTTTGAAGCCGGTACCGAAAAAGGAAATTGCTAAGATGGCGTATATGAAGAAATGCAGGAATCCAGACTGCGGAGTAGAAAATATGCCAGTCCGAAAATGCGTTTCCTGCGGCGGTAAAGATTTTGAAAAAGGGACAACTAAGATCGAGACAATCTACGGAATGAAATGCCCGTATTGTGGAGAGGTGCTGGCTGCCTATACAGCGTCCGGCGGGATCGGCGGACTGACAGCCAATGACTTTGCGTATAAAACAGGGCGGAATTCAAACTGCATCTGGTGCGGAGAATCCTTGTGGATGCCACATGTGAAAAACATCGGTGCAAAGATAATCAGCCCCTGGTACCGGGCAACCTGTTATAGAAACAGGGCCCAAAAAGGAAAGACTACGGTCTGGGTACATAAAGAATATGCAAGAAAGTATTACGCAGAGAATGAGACGGAACCAATATCTGTTTCAGAAAGAGATGGGGTAAGAAAGTATTCGCCTGCTTCGTTCATAAAAAAATACATGAAAGGGTATTTTGACATCGCAGTTTTTGATGAGTGCCATGTGTGTAAGGATGGAGACAGTGCCCAGGGAAATGCAATGCACTGCCTGATCAAGGCAACAAAGAAACAGCTTGCACTGACTGGAACCATCGCTGGCGGAAAAGCAGAGGATCTTTATTATCTGATTTACCGGCTGGCACCGTGGAAAATGACGTCGAAGGGTTACCGCTGGACAGATGTTGCGAATTTTTCCAAGCAATACGGAAAAGTGGAGCAGCGCTATGAATATGCGGGATCATCTTCGGAGGAGGATCTTGCGGAGAAAGTATCTGCCCGCGGCCGGAGTTTATCGTCGCCAAAGACAAAGCCGGGAATCAGCCCTACGATCTTTACAGACTTTTTGCTGGATTGTGCCGTTTTTCTGGACCTTTCGGACATGTCATCCTATTTGCCGGATCTAAAGGAGATGGTTGTGACCGTTCCGATGGCAAGAGAGGTGGCCCGGGATCATTCCATTCTGGTGTCAAGACTGACTGCGTATGCAAAAAGAAGAGAAAGCGGTGGATTTGCGTTACTCAGCCAGGCATTACAATATGGGCTTTTTTATCCGGACATGCCGTATGGCAACGAAGAGATCCGTAATCCGGTTGATGGAGACATTCTGATCAGAGCCGCTCAGCACGATGAATACCGTTCGGGAGAAAAACTGCTGCCGAAAGAAGAAAAGCTCATTGAACTGATAAAATCAGAGCTTTCGGAAGGCAGAAAATCCGTAGTATTCGCTGAATGCTCCGGAAAAAATGAATGGAATGTCACACACCGGCTCCGGGATATTTTGGAAGCCGCGGGGATCTTTGCCGTTGTTGTGGAAGCGGAGAGCCCGGGAGCATTAAAGAGGGAAACCTGGATCCGTGAGCGGGCAAAGGACGGCGTGGAAGTATTTATCACCAATCCAAAACTCATCGAGACAGGAGTTGATCTGTGCTGGACGGAAGGCGAGAAGAAGTACAACTATCCGACCCTGATCTTTTATCAGCTGGGATACAGTCTTTTTACTGTCTGGCAGGCTTCCAGGCGTCACTACCGGATGAACCAGACCATGGAATGCAGAACGTACTATATGGCTTACGAAGGAACCGCGCAGGCGAAAGTGATTGAACTGATCGCGGAGAAGCAGGTTGCAACGGCAGCCATTCAGGGAAAGTTCTCCGTGGAAGGAATTTCTGCCATGGCAGAGGGTGTCGATGCGAGGGTTGCACTGGCATCAAGCCTGGCGGATCAGGATGTAAAGTCTGGAAGTGCCCTGCAAAAGATGTTTGATGTGCTCCACAGCTCTGACAAACAGGCTGAGTCGTATGTGACGATGCAGGTATACGAGGAGTTGCTTGGAAAAGAAGAGGTAGAACGACGTAAAAAAGCAAAGGAAGATGAGCTGTTTGAAAATCTGTTCGGCCAGTGGGATGAAGATTTTATGGATCTGCAGGAGCCGGAAAACGAGGAACCGGCAGTGGTAGTGCCACAAAAGCAGCCCATGGCAGGTATGGCAAATATTTTTTCTTTGTTTGATTTCTAAAAAGGAGGACGTTATGAACCGATATAAAAATGATAAAGCGGATGAAAGACGCATGATCCGCTTCATTGATCCGAATTACCGGGAGCTGTTTCAGATCCCGGATGGTGCGTATGTAGAGGTGAAGTATCCGAACAGCACAGTCATTGTGGCCTGCGGATGTATGGATGAGTATCATCTGCGTTTTGGCAGTGAAGTTTACCATATCTGCGAATTGGCAGAACGTCTGGAACGATGCCAGGCGACCTGTGCTCCGGAGCCGGAGATTACGGAAGATGAGTGTGCCTGGAAGTTGGGTAATAAGGGCTATTTATATGTTCAGGTTTCGGAAGGTGGCTATGATTACCAGTTATACCATTCCGATTTTTCAGAGTGGGATGGCGGCCAGGTAGATACGGACGGCACCATGAATGAAGCCAAAAGGATGATTTTGGAAATGTATGAAATGGATACGCAGACGCATGAGCGTATCTTAACAGATGAACTGGAAAATTCAGTGGAAGAGAAAGGGGAAACATATGAGTAAGATGATGATCGTTGCAGCTACCAGCGAAAAGATGTTGGAACTGATGGATAAGATCACGATTGAAGAGGGGGTTATCAGCTTTCTGGCCAGTAATAAGGCAACGGCAAAAGGTTACCCGTGTATGTTTTCCGTAGAGGGAAAAACGACCACCGCCAGCGTGAAGTTCGAGGCTAAGATCAAAGGACTTGATGAAAAGGGTGAAGTGGTGCCGGTTGAGAAACTTTCCGTTTACTTGCCGGCGCGGTTTGCCGGTTCGGTCAGGGCTGTTGCGGAGCAGACAGACATTGTGTATATGCAGTTTGAGGAAAAGCAGGTGACCCTGCTTTCCCAAAAGCCGGCAATTCAGATCCCGGTAAGCTTCGTGGAAGAGCCGACCAAAGTGAAAAATCCGAAAACGGATGCATTTAGTATGAGCATTCCATTGGAGAAGATCTCACAGTATTTACCCCACATGGCAACTACAAAAAGCGGGATCGGCTTCCTTCCGGTATTAACCGGAGAGGGCCCGATTTTGAAAATGGCATCCACGGATCGCCAGAACACGATGTTAACGGTGGATTTATCTCCAACGATGGTCCGTTTTGAAAGTAAAGACCGGTCTGAGGTGAAAGAGGAAGTTTATAAACCTTATGTTGATGCAATCTCAACCTATCTGACGATCCACCCGGGAACCCTGATCAAGATTCTGGCATGCAACAAATATAACCAGTTCGGTATTTCATTTCAGTTTGATGAGGAGCATAAAAGCATCATTGGTATCGCTCTTAAGTGGCCGGATGCGATTTATCAGCTTCGCCTGAATATACAGAGTGCTGTTGATAAGCGGATGTATGAAGCGGCTTTCAGAAATACGGAAACCGTGCAGTATGAATTTCAGGCAGACAGCAACAGCTTAAGACGCGCGCTTAGCGTTATGAATGCAGGTGCCCAGAAGGTTGATACGGTAAAAGTTTCATTTGAAGGACAGACGATGAGCATTTCGGATATGAAAAATGAAAATTTTGTATCAGCTATTGATGTCAAGACGACTGCGGAAAGCGGAGAGTGCTTTTACGAGAAGCTGTCCCTGTTTATGAATTTTCTGAAACCTTATACGGAGGATGTGAAAATTTATAAGGGCTGGTGCATCTGGACCAAGGATGATGAAAATAATTTCATTCATCTGGTAACGCTGCATACGGGCCCGGGAAATCAGTCGACAAAAGAGGAAGAAACTCAGGAAGAGGAAACACAGGAAGAAGAAACGGAAGAAAGTTTCGAAGAAGATTCCAACGAGTAATTTGTTTATGGGAAGACTGCTGCAACTGCGGCAGTTTCCCATGAATTTCTGACTGTTCTGCGTATATCCAGTATTCCAACCAGGTTGGGGCACTGGATATGGGCAGGAACTGTTCATAAGCAATAGAAAAGATGAAGGAGGACATTAGGAATGTTCAGAAGATGGAAAGAAAATGGAAGGAAGGCACTTCTGGCCATGCAGGCTGCAGTCTTAAGTAGAATGATGACGATCTGCTCTTATGCGGAGACGGTCCAGGATGCAAACTGGATGAAAGAAGATGCGACAAGCGGAGGACTTTTTACGGAAGCGATCACGAAGGTGCAGGATGTGTTCCGAAGCGGCTATGCTTTTGCAATTGTGGTGGCAGTGGGACTTTTTGTGCTGTTGTTTATCTATGCAGGCGTAAAACTGTCATTTGGTGATACCTCTGACGCAAAGCAAACAAAGCAGAAGATATTCCGGATCTTCGTGGGCATGATCTGCGCGTTTGGGGCAATCTTCTTTGTAAGTCTGGTTTATAAGGCGGCTGGTGATGCGTTCCAGTAGAAAAAAACGGCCAGGTGCATGGATCGGAATTGTTTTAGCGAGTTCCTTTTTGCTGGTAGGTGCGATGAAAATGAGTGCCTATGCGGAACCGACAGAATCAACTGAAACGGCAGAAATCACAGAGTCTTCAACCGGCGCGGGACTGTCGGATATGGATTTTGGAATGGGAGATGGGCAGATTGAGCTGGATCCATACGATCAGGTATCCGACTTTGGGTTTAGTGACAGCGAAGCGTTACAGAGCCCGATTGCCTCTTTTTACAGTTTATGCCTGTATTTGTCCATAGGCGGTATGGTTCTGTCATTGATCGTAGCAGGAATTAAGCTGGCGGCAAATGATACCGGCCATGGGAAACATCAATTTCTTGACGTGGTTGGAGCGAAAGTGATCGTGTTTTTTAGCATTAGCTGCTTAGTGGGACTTATCAATTTGTTTTTGGGCATGCTGCAGGATTAGAAACGGAGGAATGGCATGGATCAGCTGACAGAACTTAGACCACCGGATTTTACGGATGTGACAAAATGGTGGATCTTTTCAAACAAATCATTACTGGTGTGCTTGGGCGGCGGGGTGATTGCCTATCTGCTATTTAAAAT
>ERZ894240.1794-NODE-1794-length-11351-cov-6.366678_pt1 | contig 11351 bp, 9 predicted proteins | sample MGYA00380298_ERZ894240 | MGnify/ENA primary metagenome ERZ894240 (study PRJEB32331, sample SAMN06328419) | human gut metagenome | biome: human gut microbiome; feature: stool | host: Homo sapiens | collected 2014-06-27 ...
GCGGATTGACGAGTTGGAGCGTTTCTTCAAGCGTCATGCCGCCGGGAAGCCCGTCGTCGGCATTGTGCCGGTAAGAGATGGGGAAGTCGTCGCCGACCGCCTTGCGGATGGCCCGGATGACCGCGAGAGGCATACGCAGGCGGTTTTCCAGGCTTCTCCCGTAGGCGTCCTCCCGATGGTTCGTCAGCGGGGACACGAACTGGCTGATCAGGTAGCCGTGCGCGCCGTGGATCTCCAGCATGTCGAAACCGGCCTCCCGGACGCGGCGGGCGACCTGCGCGTGGGCGTCAATGATGTATTCGATGTCCTCGACATCCAGCACCACGCTTTCGGCATGGTTGCAGAAGCGCGGCACATACGAAACCATGGGCGTGGCGAACCCGGAAATGGCCGGATTGACGCAGCGACCGCCGTGGATGAGCTGCAACGAAGCCCGCGCGCCGTGCGCCTTGATGGCTTTCGCCAGCTTGGAAAGCCCCTTGATCTTGCTGTCGTCCGCCGCGCTGATGCCCCGGATGAAGGCGGTCCCTCGCGGCTCCACGGCGGTTCCTTCGATGCTCACCAAGCCGACGCCGCCCTTGGCGCGCTCCGCGTAATAATGGATCAGCCGTTCGGTGACGTCGCCGCCCTTGGTGGCGAAGTTGGTCAGCATGGACGGCATGACGGCACGATTGCGGACAACCAGCGTATTGATTGTGATGGGACTCAACAGACCTGATGTTGACATGATGTCTCCCGAATAGGTGGCGTCTGCGTGTCAGCACGGCGGACGCGAACGGTACGCGCCGGACACGCCGCAACGCCGTTGTATGAAATGAAAAAAGGACGAAGGCTTCGGTGTTTCACCGGGGACGGATGCCCGGGGGGAGGCGGCTTGGGGCCGACGGCGCATCCCCAAGGAGAGGGGCATCCCATGCGTATGAGAACAGCAAGGACCGCGCCAAAATGACCGTTTGTGCTTTTTGGCTCAAATGCCGTGCTGTTTCATGGTGTTATAAAAACAGGCCCCAAAAACAAGAAATCATGTCTTGTAGTATAATCGGACATGAATGATCGGACATGTCCGATCATAGGACATCAGCTTGCCTCCTCCGGGCAAATCGACTACGCTTTTCCCGGCGGGGGGGGAAACTGCGCTCCTTGGCCCGCCTTTGATGCCGTCCGGCGGAAAAGGCCCGCCGGATGGGGATGCTCTGATTGAGCCGAGAGGGAACCCTATGGAAAACGCGGCGCCGGACAGCATGTTCGTCCAATGGCAACGCTTCATGGCGGGGCAGGAGGTTGATCGGCGAATAGTCAAGCCGATGGTGTACGACTCGTGGGTCCGTTCCCGTGCCTACGGGGTCCGGCATGACCGGCGTCCCGAAGGCCGCGTGGACGACGCGCGCCTCGCCGAACTGCTCGCCGCGAACAGCGAATTCATCGAAAGCTCCAAAGTCATCATGGCGAAGCTCTTCACCGCCGTGGAGGACGCGAACAGTGTGATTTCCCTGACGGACAGCCAGGGTGTGGTGCTGCATACGCATGTCCACACCAACAGGGGGCATCGCCTTCCCGGCCATATGCCGGGCTTCATTTTTTCCGAGCGCATCTGCGGGACCAACGGCATCGGAACCTGCCTGCACTGCGCGGCCCCCGTTGAGCTTGTCGGCGCGGAACACTACTGCGCCCACGATCATGTCTGGTATTGTTCCGCCGCGCCCATTTTCGATTCCAAGGCCAATCTCCTCGGCGTCTTCAACATTTCCATCTCGCGCGAAAGTTTTCACCACCATACACGCGGCATGGTGGAGGCCGCCGCCCACGCCATCACCGAGCAGGTCTGCCTGCGCGAACTGCTGAGCGAACAGGCCGCGATCATGGAGCTGCTGGACGAAGGGCTGATCGTGGTGAACCACGAAGGGCTCCTGAAATCCATCAGCCAGAAGGCCTGTGCCATTCTGGGCATCCCCTCGCCGCAGGGTTCCGTCCACATCAACCAGATCATCCCCGCCGCCGACATGCTGCACACGGCGTTGAACCGGCAAGTCGGCTTTCACGATCAGGAAGTGCTGCTCGATCTGCCGCAGGGAACCACGTCATGCCTGATCTCCGCCGCGCCGACGCCGCAGAAAGGAGTGGTTTTCACGCTGCGGGAAGGGAAACGGATGCGCGAGTTGGCGACGCGGGCACTGGGCGCCAAGGCGACGTATACGTTCGATCGGATCATCGGCGAATCGGATTTGCTCAAGGAGACGATCCGGCAGGGCAAGCTCGCGGCGCACAGCGACATCACGACGCTCATCATCGGCGAATCCGGCACGGGCAAGGAATTGTTCGCCCAGGCCATACACAACGCGAGCAGCCGCGCCAACCAACCGTTCGTCGTGGTCAACTGCGGCGCCCTGCCCCGCAATCTCGTGCAATCGGAGCTGTTCGGCTATGACGAGGGCGCGTTCACGGGCGCGAGCCGTCAGGGAAAACCCGGCAAATTCGAACTGGCCGACGGCGGCACCGTCTTTCTTGACGAGATAGGGGAAATGCCGCTCGAGGCGCAGGTCAGCCTGCTGCGGCTGCTACAAAACCGCGAGGTCACCCGCGTGGGCGGAAAGAGCGCCCGGCGGATCAATATCCGCGTCATCGCCGCGACAAACCGCAATCTGGAAGAAGCCGTGCGGCAGAATGTGTTCCGGCATGACCTGTATTACCGGCTGAATGCGTTTCTCCTGAGCATCCCGCCCCTTGCCGCCCGGCGCGGCGACGTGGAACTTCTGGCGAACCATTTCCTGCACAAGTTTTCGGCGGCGCTCGGCAAGCGCGTGCAGGCCATCAATGCCGAAGCGCGGGGCCTGCTCTACCGGTACCCGTGGCCCGGCAACGTCCGCGAACTGGAAAACGCCATCGAGCGCGCCGTGAACGTCTGCGGCGGGCAAGAGCTGATGCCGTGCGATTTCCCCTCGGCCATGCTTGAGCATGAGGCCGTCTCCGGTCCCGGCCGGAAAAACGGCTGGCTGTGGGCGCAGGAAACCGAAACCATCCGGAAGGCGATCCGCGAAACCAACGGGAACCTGCGGCAGGCCGCAATCCTCCTCGGTATTTCACGCAGCACACTGTATTTAAAGATAAAAAAATCCAACCTGAGCCGCGAGGAGCTTCTCGGCCCCTCCCCTGACTGAAGACAATCTCCGCCCTCGGTGCCTGTGCGCCATGATTGGCCCTTGCAACGTGTCCGGCGGGTAACATCAGCCGGGCACGCCGCACGGGACGGTTTTCCTGCCGATCCGTTTTACCGCCGCTTGAGCATCGCGTTCGTCCCGGGCCGGAGACAGGCATCCTGCAGGCGGGCGATGGCGGTCCGGAAGATGGCGTGGTTGATGCGCCGCATCGGGAATGCTCAAGGGCTGGCTGGAGTTCCGCAGGGGATAAGGCCCGGCTTCCCCTTTCGCGTGCCCGGCCCTGTTCGCCATTAAGAGCGTCTGGTCGCCCCAAAAGGCGTCTCCCTAAAAATTTCTTCACAATTTTTTACAAAAAACCCATACGCGCTTTACACTCGTACGCTATCTTCCCTTCAACAGGCATCTTGCATTGACTCATAATCCTTCGGAGTTTCATCATGAAAAAGCTTATGTCCTTTGTGTGCGCGGCCTTGTTCGCCTTTTCGTTTTGCGCGGTTATGCCTTCCAATGCGTTCAGCGCCGATCCTAACCGGCAGGAAGTGGAAAAACGTTTTGAGCTGAACAGCGCCACCGCCGAGGAGCTGGCCGGGACCGGCGCGGTTTCCCTTGAGGTTGCCAAGAAGATCGTCGAACTGCGCGATCAGCTCGGTTCGTTCCAGAGCTACGACGATCTCAACGAACTGGAACTCCCCAAGGATCAGATGGACAAGCTGCGTTGGAACACCACCATTCAGGGCATCGCCAGCGACTGCAACTGCTAGGGCGTGTGATTTGTAAGACGGCATAGAGGGAGGTTGGGGAAGGGGGACTTTTCTGAAGAAAGGGGCGAGTGCCCCTCTTTCCCTTCCCCGGACCTGCCTGCGCGGGGCCCCTCCCTTCCCAAACGCTTTCGGTGCCGTCGAATCCTTGCTCACAGCCTTTTCCAACCCAGATATTTGGAAGAAGCCACGTTATGGAAATGCCACGGCCTCCAGCGGTGCGGACGGCCTATCCGCCGCTGGCCGGGTCCCGCCCGGTGCGGGCCTCCCCAAGCCGTTTTCCGGGAACCGCTTCATGGCCCGATGCGCGGGGGTGCTTCCCGGAGGCCTGCCCATAATGTTGCCGACAGGAAACATGCGGCCACGCGACGCGAACACTTTTATCCGAGAGGGGCATCCCATGCCTGACAGCTATTCCAGACGCCATTTCCTGAAATTGAGCGCGGCCCTGCTGGCTGGCGGCGCGGCGATCGCCGCGGCACCCGACGCGCGGGGCATGGGCTTCTCCGGAGTCCCGGACGTCGGCCCCGTGATCGAGATGAAAGGGTACTGTCCGTTCTGCCAGGTACGCTGCACTTACCGGGCGCGGGTGTCCGGCGGCAAGGTGCTGAGCCTCACCGGGGAAAAGGGCAATTACTGGACCGGCGGGGCCATGTGCCCCAAGGGGATGTCCATCGTCGAGCTGATAGGGAGCCCTTACCGCATCACCGAACCCATGCGTCGCAAGGAAAACGGCGAGTGGGAGCGCGTCACCTACGCGCAGGCCGTGGACATGGTCGCGGAACGCATGGCCGAGGTCATCAAAAAACACGGCAAGGCCGCCGCCAACCGCGTCGGCATGACCATGCCCCTGTGGGACTGCCGCGAGAGCGAGATCGCCGCGCTCATGACCCTGCGCATCGCGGGCAGCGTGCACGCCATGCCTCCGGGCGAATCGTGCGTGTCCAGCGCCTCCAACATGCTCGGGATGATGATCGGCGTGAACAGCGGCTCCACCAAGGTGGACGAGCTGCTCAACACGAAAACCATCGTCCTGTGGGGGGCCAACGTCTGCGATCTCTATCCCCCGTACAGCCGCTGGCTGGAAATGGCCCGCGAAAAGGGCGTGAAGATCGTCTATCTCGATCCGCGCCGGACCCGGACGAGCCTGCTTGCCGACATGCAGCTGCGCCCCCTGCCGGGCACGGACGGCGTTTTGGCCATCGGCGCGATCCGGTACATGCTGGAGACGGGCGCGTATGACGAGGAGCGGGCCAGATTCCAGATCGAGGGATTCGACGAGCTGGCCGTCGAAACCGAGAGCTTTACCGTGGAGAAGGTCGCCTCCGCCACCGGGCTGAGCCCGGAAGCGATCACGGCCTTTTACGGGACGCTGGCCCAGAGCCCGCGCACCGTGGTCTGGCTCGGCGGCTCGCTGTCCCGCTACTCCAACGGGATCATCGGCCTGCGGGCCATCATCCTGCTGCAGGCGCTGTGCGACAACCTCATCGGGGAAGGGAAGGGCATTCTCACCTTCCAGAGCGGCAAGCCCGAAGGGGACGACGAGTTCGTCGATCATTTCTTCGGCGAGACCAAAACGCCGAAGATGAATTTCCGCCGCCTGCGCAATGCGATGGAAAAGGGGACGCTGGACATCCTGTTCCTGAACTCCAGCTACCGCCGCTATCCCGACAGCAAGGGCGTGCGCAAGGCCATCGACAAGGTGCCGTTCGTCGTGCACTGCGGGTTCTTCCTGACCGAGGAGACCGAAGCGGCGGATCTGTTCGTGCCCGCCACCTTCGGCCCGGAAAGCCAGGGGTCGGGCTACGGCAACGAGCAGCAGGTGGTCTGGCGCGAGAAGATGGTGCAGGCCCCCGGCTCCTGCGCCCCGTCATGGCAGTTCTACCGCGATGTGGGCCGCAAGCTCGATCCCGGGCGCTACCCGGACTTCAAGGACCCGGAGGATCTGTACCGCCGCTTCTCGGCGCTTGTCCCTTCATGGAAGGGGATGACCCTGGAACGCCTGCGGGAATCCCCCGACGGTCTGGTGTGGCCCCTCTATTCATTGGAGGACAAGGAACGGACGGGCAGCGTGTTCGCGGAAGGGAAACTGCTCACGCCGTCCGGCAAGATGAAGGCGGTGGATACCCTCTTCGGGCGCTTCCCCCAGTGGGACTATCCCAAGGGCAGCCCGCTGGGCAAGGACCGCTCCGACGACTTTCCGCTGGTCCTCACGCAGGGCAAGCAGCTGTGGCACTGGCAGCAGACGCTGACCAACTTTTCCAAGGCCGTCGCACAGTTCTCGAACGGGCGTTTCATCTGCCTGCACCCCGAGACGGCGCAGGGGCTCGGACTGGCGCAGGGGGATCGGGTCATGCTGGAGACGTCCGTGGGCGGCATCGAGGGCTGGGTGGACATTACGGAAAACGTCCTGCCCGGAACCATCTTCACGCCGTCGAACTGCAACGCCACCACGCCGCTGCCGGAGAACCGGAGCGAGCACATCAGCAGCATACTCCCCAATTACTGGGACCGCATTTCCTGCCAGCACAACGGCGTAGGCTGCCGGCTGCGCAAGCTGGGGTGAGGGCGTCCATGACGGCGTGAAAACCGGCGGGGGGACCGCCGCATCCCGTGGAGAATCCAATGTCCCGTTATATCATGGCGATAGACGCCAACAAATGTATCAACTGCAAGGCCTGCGTTCTGGCCTGCCAGCAGCGTAACGGCACGCCGTACGGCCACTCCCGCAACTGGGTCCGCGAGACGCCGGACAAGCTTTCCCTGCTCGGGACGGCCTATCAGCCCGGCGCGTGTATGCACTGCGACCATCCCCTGTGCGTGGAGGCGTGCCCGACCCACGCGACCTACAAGGCCGACGACGGAAGCGTGGGCATCGATCCCGAACGCTGCATCGGCTGCGGCGGGTGCATCGAAGCCTGTCCTTACGGCGCGCGCTACAAGCATCCGGTGACCGGAAGGGCGGACAAGTGCGACTATTGCCGCCGCGCCACGCCGGGGCAGGTTCCGGCCTGTGTGCAGGTGTGCCCCGTCCGCTGCCGCGTCTTCGGGGATGCGGACAACCCGGACGATCCCGTGGCACGGGCGCTCGCGGGCAACCGGCACGTGTATGTGGTCCCTCCCGACTTCGACGCGAAACCCACGCTCGCCTATCTGAACGGCACGACGCCCACGGACTGGCCGCGCAGGAAGGATGTGCCCCCGGCGCTGGCCGCCATCGGGCCGCTGTCCTCCGTGGTCAAGGCCTTCGGCGGCCTGGCCCTGTTCGGGGTCATCGGCGTGTTCGTCAAACAGTTGTTTTGGCCTTCCGATTCCGGCAAGTCGTCCGACAAAGGAGATCGGCCATGATCAGACGCCATTCGGCCACCGCCATTTTCATGCATTGGTACAACGCGGCTTGCTGGCTGCTTCTGCTGTTCACGGGGTTCGCCCTGCTGGCGAATCCGCTCATGCAGCCGGTGGGGGACTGGTGGAGCTCCTTGTGGACCGGGGCGTTCGGCGCGCTGGGGCTGCTCAGGCTGCACGTCGTCGTGGGCATGGCGTGGATCGTCCTGTATGCCGCCTACCTGCTCGTCCGGGCGCGGGCGGAGGCCCTGCCGTTCCTGAAGGAAATCACCGATCTGCACATCGGTTCCGATCTGGTGTGGTGCCTGCGGAAAGGCTTGTGGCTGGTGCTCGGGGAACGGCTCATGCGCCGCCTCGGGCTCGATCCCGAACTGCCTCCGCAAGGCTTTTACAACGCCGGGCAGAAGCTCGTGGCGATCATCGCCGTTCTGTGCAGCCTTGGGCTCGCCCTGACCGGGCTGATCCTCGTGTTCGCCTCCGGCAGGCCGGAGACGGAGGGGCTCCTGCAGATCTGCCTGCTCGCGCATTTCTGCTGCGCCGGGCTGATGGCTGTTTTCCTGCCCGTGCACATCTACATGGCGGCCTTCGCACCCGGAGAGGCCCCGGCGCTGCGGTCCATGTTCACCGGATACGTGCCGCTGGAGCACATCAGGCACCACAACCCGCTGTGGTTCCGCAAGCTGGCGGAACCGGAAAAGGAATAGGGCCCGTTTCTTTTGAAACGGTAGGGAGGCATCGGGGAAGGGGGACCCTTCTGGAGACTACGCTTTTCCCTCCCCAAACCCGCCAATGCGGAGTCCATTCCTCCCTTTTCAAAGGCGTTTGTGTTGATTGAATCCCTGTTCCCGGCGTTCCCTGAAACGGATTTTCCTTTGAGGGGCCGTTCAACCGGGAAACTAACCGTGCTGGCGGGGCGCACCGTCCGGGAATCCTCCGGCGCTGCGGAACCCGTTGCCCTCCCAGTCCACCCGCCGATCCCCGAGAACGGCGGCGCGTGTTGCCGGAACCATGCCTGATGAGGAGCTTATGAACCGTTTGTGCGCGGTCGTCCTGCTGTTCGCCGTGCTGTTTTGCCTTCCCCGATCCGCCGGGGCGGGGGAACCGCTGGCGGCGGTTTCCGAATCCGAGCTTGCCCGCATCGTCCATGAAGGCGACGGCAGGCCGCTTGTGCTTGTCTATTGGGCGTCGTGGTGCGTCCCCTGCCGCCATTTCCGGGAAAAACTGGAAAAGATCCGGGCCGTATACCCCGAGAGCGAGCTGCGCATGCTCGCCGTTTCGCTGGACAGGGACCCCGGACCGGCTATGGCCTACCTTGCCCGGAGCCCGTTGCCGTATCCGGCCCGGATCGGGGATGCGGAGCTGATCAAAGCCCGCTCGGGAATGCCCGTGCCCACGACCATCCTGTACCGCCGGGACGGGAGCGTGGAGCGCGAGCTTGTGGGCGACGTTTCGGAAAAGCGGCTGGGGCATTACGTGGGGCGGATCGTACGCCGCTGAGTGCCGGGAGGCACCGCGTTCCCGAGCGGGGCGGCGCGTCCTCCGCCGCAGGAAAGAGCGTGTTCCCGGCGGGATGGGAAGGAGTGTGTTCCCGCGCGTACCCGGTTCCCTTTTGAGCGGGCAACCGTCCGGAAAAATTGACAGCCGTTGGAGGAACGCTCTATAACATGAGAAAGCGCCGGATTGCACAAGCTTCCCGGCGCGGGGACATCCGGGGACGGCCCCGGCAAGAGCGGGCGGCGGTTGGGCGTCGGAAGGAGCGGGGACATGGATGGTTATGCGGGAAAGGGGCATCAGGTGCTGCTCATCGATGACGACAGCGAATTTTGTGAGCTGATGACGGATTACCTCGACGTGCACTCGTTCGCCGTGTCCTCCGTGCACACGGGGACGGCGGGGATCGAGGCCGCCAGACGTCAGGAATACGACGTCATCCTGCTGGACATGCTGCTGCCGGACATTTCGGGGATTGAGGTGCTGCGGCACCTGCGCACGGAAACGCGCGCGCCGGTCGTCATCCTGTCCGCCCACAACGAGGAGACGGACCGCATCGTCACCCTTGAGCTCGGCGCGGACGACTATGTGCCGAAAACCTTCTCCGCGCGGGAACTGCTCGCCCGCATCCGGGTTGTCCTGCGGCGCATGGAAAACGCCGGGCTTCCGGAAGGCTCGGACAGGCAGGACGGTATGCTCTGTATGCACGGGCTGTGCATGAACCCCCAGACCCTGAAAGTCACGCTGAACAACGAGCCGCTGGACCTGACCAGCATGGAATTCCAGCTCCTGTACCATCTGGCGCGGGGGGCGGGCCGGATCTTCTCCCGCGAGGATCTGCTCAACCTGTTCGCCGAAAAGGAATGGAACAAGTTCGACCGCTGCGTGGACGTGCACATCTCGTCCCTGCGCAAGAAGCTCGGGGACAATTCCCGGTGCCCCACCTACCTGAAAACGGTCCGCGGGCTCGGGTACATGTTTATCAAGCAGAGCGACGCATGGCCCTGAAAAACATGACGTACAGCCTCTATTCCAAGATCGCGCTCTGGCTGGTGCTCAATCTGGTGCTGCTGGCGGTGCTCGGCTTCGGGATCGGCTGGTACGTGCTGCTGGGCAACGGCCTTGTCCCCGCCCATTTTTTCAGCTCGAACATCGAAAACTCGTTCCGCCTCGTCAGCGTGAACCTGCAATACCGTTCCGTCTTCACATGGCAAAAGCTGCTGAAGCAGTACGATCGCGGCGAGGCGCTCCGTTTCCACCTGCGCACCCTTGAGACGGGCGTGCTGTACGACGACTGCATCCCCGAGAAAGTCATTCAGGCGGCGATGGCCATCCCCAAAAGCAGCTTTACCCTGTGCCCCGATCCCGACATGCAGCTTTGGGACTCCCTGCGCGGCGGCTTCTTCGACACCCAGCAGCGGAACATGGAGGCGGGGCTGCCGCCCATCCCGCCCGCCATCTTCGTGCGCACGCATTCCCCGGCGCGGTATTGGTACGGCCGCGTGCTGTACATCCCGGACAAGAACCATCAGCTCCATTACGTGCTTCTGGCGCTGGAGACGGATTCCTTTTACGGCTACGGGCTGTTTTTCGAATTCCGGGGCGTCCTCTTGGTGATCCTCGCCGTGCTCGGGGTGTCCTGCCTGTGGTGGTGGCCCTTCGTGCGCCACCTTTCCCGGCCCTTGTTGAAAATGGTTCACTATGCCGAACGGGTGGAGATGGACAATTTCGTCTGCCTCGACAAAGCGCTGAGCGACACCAGGACGTTCTCCGGCGAACGGCGGGACGAGATCGGGCGGCTCGGACATGCGTTCATGACCATGACGCGGCGGGTGGGGCTGCTCATTTCGGGGCAGAGCCAGTTCATCCGGCACATCGCCCACGAGCTGAACTCGCCGCTTGCGCGCACGCAGATCGGCCTCGCCATCCTTGAGGAACGGCTGGAAGGCAACCCCAAGGCGCGCGTGCAGCGGATCATGCAGGATATCAACAGGCTGTCCATGCTCACGGACGAGGTTCTTTCCTATCTCCAGGCCAAGGCGTCTCTGGGGACCCCGAAAAACGAGCGGATCTACCTGTGCCCGTTCCTGTCCTCCATCGTGCGCAGCGAAGCGCCGGAGGCCGACGTCAACGTCTTCGCGGACAAGGACGCGTGGCTGTGGACGGACAAGGACTACCTGCGCCGGGCGGTGTGCAACGTGCTGCGCAACGCCATCATCTACGCGGGGGAGGCGGGGCCCATCGTCGTGGAAGTGGGCGAGGAGCATGGGGAAGTGCGCATTTCGGTCCGCGACAGGGGGCCGGGCGCGCCCGAACAGGATTTGCCCCTGCTGCTGGAGCCCTTCTACCGGGGCAAGGCGTCCCTGACGCATCCCGGCGGCTCGGGGCTCGGCCTGTCCATCGTCAAATACTGCATGGAAGCATGTGGCGGGCGGCTCGAATACGCGAACGCCGAACCGTCGGGATTTTGCGTTTCCCTGTTTTTCCCCAAGAGCAAAGGTCCCGTGTTCGGTTAAATGTGCCGGCAGCCGCACTGCCCCTTCCTATTCCGTTTCCCCATCACCTGGAACGCTCCGGATAAAGGACTGGGTAAGGGCAAAAG
>ERZ894240.1811-NODE-1811-length-11177-cov-36.158245_pt1 | contig 11177 bp, 10 predicted proteins | sample MGYA00380298_ERZ894240 | MGnify/ENA primary metagenome ERZ894240 (study PRJEB32331, sample SAMN06328419) | human gut metagenome | biome: human gut microbiome; feature: stool | host: Homo sapiens | collected 2014-06-27 ...
CAACCTAAACACCCCGAAATCCAAATTTTTTCGGCACCTGATATCGCACCCCTATTTTTTCAAACAACTTTACAAAGCCCCTAATCCTTTCATTTACAAGCATTTCAGAGCATTTTTAAAGCGCAAAAAAAAATGAAATAGGGATATACCATTTTATCGCATTCCGATTTCCAAAACGTACGTAACACGAGCGTTTCTCTACTCCATTTCTACAGAGTCTTTACCTTGGCCTATTCCATGAGGTTTTGTAAAAAATCGTTGTTTATTTCCATTGCTTTTAATTATTGGGTAAGTGATTCGATTTGCGTGGTATAAACAGGAAGACACAGAACTTCCACATAGCTTTTATCAGCGAATTCATCATGAACAAAAAATAAAAAGAGCGATTAACGCACAGGATATGCCGCTTACATATCGTGTCGTTAATCGCTCTGTAACTAGGAGGTTTAGCGAACAATCGCTTCCTTAATGCAGTCTACTATATAATGTACGTCCTCGTCCGTCACCCAAGGACCTGCCGGCAGACAAAAACCTACCTTGAACAGGTCTTCTTCCACACCGTTGGTATATACGGCAGCATCGGTATACACCGGCTGCTTGTGCATGGGTTTCCAAACGGGGCGGCATTCCACCTTCTTGCCTAACATAAACACGCGCAAGGCTTCTACGTTCTCGTTCGGCTGACAGTCGGTCGTGGCTGAATCTACGGCATGAATCACGCCGGCAGCTCCGCCCACAGCCGTCTTGATTACTTCCTTGTAGGCATTTTCCTGTCCTTGCACCTTCACGTCCTCATCGAGCGTTGCTGCGCAGAGCCAAAAGTTGGCATCGTAGCGTGGGTCGGCGGGCTGCTTGTGAATGTGCACACCGGGCACGTTCTTCAGCAGTTTTTCGTACAAGGCCTGCACGTGCTTGTGGTGGGCAATGTGGTCGTTGAGCACCGTCATCTGTCCGCGGCCGATACCGGCGCAGATGTTCGACATGCGGTAGTTGTAACCGATGGCCGTGTGCTGGTAGTAGGGGTAAGCATCGCGGGCTTGGGTGGCATACCACATCACTTCGTTGGCGTCCTCTGCGCTGCGACAAATCAGGGCACCGCCGCCCGAGGTCGTAATCATCTTGTTGCCGTTGAACGACAGCACGCCGTACTTACCGAACGTACCGAGCACTTGTCCACCGAAACGCGAACCCATGCCTTCGGCTGCATCTTCCACCACGGGAATGCCGTATTTGTCGGCAATCGCCATGATTTCGTCAATGCGGTAAGGCATACCATACAGAGCTACGGGCACAATGGCCTTCGGCAGTTTGCCGGTCTTTTCCTTGCGGTCGATGATGGCCTTTTCCAAAAGAACGGGGTCCATGTTCCAAGTCTCCTTTTCTGAACCCACGAACACGGGCTTCGCACCCAGATAAGTCACCGGATGGCTCGAAGCGCAGAACGTAAAGCTTTGCACCAGCACCTCGTCGCCTGCCTTTACGCCGCAGCCAATCAGTGCCAGGTGCACCGCTGCCGTTCCGGCCGAAAGGCAAACCACCTTTCTGTCGAGCGGCTCTGTTCCATCCTCCTTACTGTTGGCAAACGCCTCCAGGTCTTTTTCGAAGGCGTTCACATTCGGTCCCATGGGCACCACCCAGTTCGTATCAAATGCCTCCTTCACATATTTCTGTTCCAAACCGGCCTCACTCATGTGGGCAAGGCATAGATAAATCGTTTTACGTTCTTCTGACATATTACCTTTATATATTATTGTGTATTTACATACAAAGCATTCGCTCACCTTACACGCTGAACTTTCGAGCAGAACTGCCTGCCCAACTTTTGTATCTTGAGTTTAAACTTCTTCTCCTGCAAACTTTACTTTAAAGCCAAGTACCGTGGCGAATATCATTTCGATATCCTTCCAGAATGAGTAGTGACGGTAGTAGTAACAGTTCAAGCGTACTTTGTCTGGATAAATCACGTTGTCATTATACTCCGTAGCAATCTCTTGCATGGGACGAGTATCGCCCTCTGCCTGTTTCTTTGCCACATATTCGCTAATCATTTCATCTTCCAAACGGTATTTCAACGTGGCAGGTCCGGTTATTCCCGGACGCAAATTCAGTACATCTCTATCATCACCTTGCAATTTATCAGCATATCCCGGTACATCAGGACGGGGACCGACAAACGACATATTGCCAATCAGCACATCCCACAAACCTGGCAACTCATCTAACTTATAATGACGAAGCTTTGCACCAAAGGGTGTAATACGCGCATCACCTGCTACTGAAACTGTCGAACCGTTATGATTTACAGTCATTGAGCGAAACTTATGACAATCGAAAAACTTTCCGCCCTTACCCACTCGCTTCTGTACAAAGATTACAGGACCACCAGGCATTTTTATTTTCACCATGATGGCTACTATCAGAAGAATTGGCCACAAAAACATCAGCCCTAAAAAAGCGACCGTACGGTCAAAAAGCCATTTTAATAACATAATTACACTTTAGTTTTAGTCTTCGATTTCTATTTTTTTCTTTATTATTGCCGGCACTCCTACTGCCATTACATTTTCGGGAATATCATTACAAACCACAGAGCCTGCTGCTATGACGCAGTTATTTCCGATTCTGCAACCCGGCAACACGATTACCCCGGCACCTATCCATACATTTTCACCTATCCATATATCTTTATGCTGAGGTGGATAAATCTTACACAGTTTATTGTAGGGGGCATTAGGATTTGCGTTTGTTGTCAACAGAGTTCTATAAGCCAACGTACTGTTTTTACCGATGTAAATGTTTGCTGAAGCTATTAGTAAGTAATGTCTCTGCGTTGATGCTTACATTATCTTCGCTAACAATTGCCTCATTTTCTTTACACCATAAAAGGATACTTGAACATTCCTGCCTAATTTCCGACCTTGATGCGTCAACAGTTTTTTCTGACAGTTGCGCATAAATCTGAATATACAATGCTTCATTACGGATTCAATTTGCCATTTTTTATCAACTTCTCGAAATAATAACTGAACTCACCTATGATAGCTTTCTTATCTTCCTTACTATAATCATCAAAAGCATCAAATCCGCTAAAAGAAAAAACGCGTTTCATCTCCTTCGGATTCCACTTCATTTTAAGTATTCTGCCTATCAAAGTTATCACATCACCAAGTATCCACTTTGTACGCGTTCCAACACGCACTTTGATTGGCTCGTTATACAGCCCTTCTGTTGCTAACTTATACATCACCCATGGTATATCGAAACCTGCGGCAACTGGGGTAGCCAAACCACCCGTAAATCGGGCATTTGTTTCTATATAAGCCATTTTTTTTGTTTCTGAATCATAACGAAAATCCATACCACAGACGCCACGAAAATCTACAGCATCCATCAGTTTTTTTGCTTCTGCTTCCAACTCTGGCATATCTACTATTTCGCGTTGAGTAGTAGTACCTCCTCCATCAGTCTTTGTCACAAGTGCATGATAAACCGTCATTTTGCAGAATCCGTTCCAACGAACACAGTCAACACTATAGTCTGTTCCGCCTATCCATTCTTGCAAAAGCGTTTCCTCATTCTTGTGTTCTTCCATAAGTTTCAGCAATGCTGCTTTGTCTTTGGGGAAATATACTCCCTTTGCAGAATTACCTATAACTGTTTTGAACACAACCGGATACTGTTTAACCTCCTCTGCTGAAGTATACACTTTCGGAACTGCCACTCCTGCTTTACTAGCCACGGCCGTACTTTCGGCTTTATTGGCAAGCATCAAAAGTTTTTCTGCACTTTCATAAGGTATAATCAAATCCTTCGGAAACTCATCACGATGACGCATTATTATTACACTCTCATCATGAGTGGGCATCAGCACCTGCGGCTTCAACTCTGAAATCTTTTCTTTCAACACATGGATAAAAGCCTCTTCTTCTTTAAAAGGGTCAGGATAAGTAAAACTTCCTGTGCAGAACTTTGACATAGAGCAAATGTTTTTTCTGCTCGTATCGGCTGCCCACACTTTTAATCCCTTGCTATGAAGCGATTTCAATATCGTATAGCCTACTCGATTCCAACAATAAGTCAGAATGACATCACATTGTACCATTAAGCAACCCTCCTTTCTTTATAAAAACTAATTGCGAAAAGAGGTTGCAATCTAAATGCAACTGAATTTCCCCCGTGTAATTTTTTATTCATAACGTATTCTTTTTTGTTTTCATTTATAAATTCCAACAACAACCCATAGTGAGAAGTTTCTCTTACAATTAAAAAAAACTGGCACAGTTCATCCTATTCTTAGCCAGCCACACAAACGATTCCAAGATGTTTTCGTTGTAAACAAGGCTGTACTTCCAGCGGTTATGCCACCAGCGGCGACTTTTACCTATAGCATACTTCAACTTTTTGCCAAGGGTGTCGATTCCAACTGTAGACATGGGGAGTTTTTCTTTCTCTGCAAAAATATCTGCGAGGATGCGGTTCGCCAGAGGCAAATCGCGTTCAAAGGCGAAGCGTGAATCTTCAGAGGAAAAGCAGGCAGCATCCATACCGAAGTACTCCACACAAATGGTGGCTATGGCATTGAAAAAACGGGTCATGCGCTGCTCCTTATATACCTTATATATATAGGACCAATCCATAGCTGCATGATGCTGCTGAAAATAAGTGCCCACATCCAGCACATGACGCAACAGTATTTCATTCGAGGCAAAATGCTCTCCGGTATGACGCAACAGAAACAATGCGCCAAAGGTGGGTGGAGGTAAGCATACATGATGTATCGGACTTGCCATACACGTTTCTTGAGCAAGCACATCCATCAGCGTCTTTTCAAAACTGATGTTGCTTTTGTGCGAAACATCGTCAATAAATTTAGCATGATTTTCTACCTCTACGCCGTGATAGCTGAAAGTGGAATGTTTATGGTATTCGCGGTGTACCGCCATGCCTAATTCCTGCTCCACCAGTTGATCTGCTTCTTCCTTTTGTCCAAACAAATACACATCCACATCGCCCACGGGCCGATGCTGCGGACGGGGCCAGCACCAACTGCAACCAACCCCTTTGAGCAAAAGCATACGTATGCCGTGGCAGGCGTAAAAGTCGGCCAACGAGGCAATGCATTGCTCATGTTTGGCATAAAGTTGTTCCATCATGGCTGCGCGACCAATCCATTGCAACAACAGCGGTTTAGGCGGACGTTGCGATTCGGGCAAACGCTCCAAGCCATCAAGCACCAAAGCGCTCATCCCTTGTCGCCAAGCCATAGATAGCAGCGCGGACCAATCAATACCAGTAGGCAACAAAGCATCCTCCCTCACAGCATCGGCTGCAAGGGATAGGCGCACAAGCCTCAACAAGGCTTGTTCGTTATGAGTCATAATAAAATAGAGAATTTCAAAGTAAAAAAATCAACTAGAAGTTCTACGTTTTCTATTGATTTAAAACAAGTTCCCCACCGCAGTATCGCTCTGCGCCAATGCCGCCACTCGGGTGGGGAGATAAGTAGGAATAAGTAGTAGAGTGCAACTACTACAAATCACTCCATATTTATTCCGTATTTAATTTGTTTCAGCACCTACTTACCTGCTTATAATCTCCCCATAAAAATCCAACAGGCATTTTCTGACAAAACCTTGTTCAAAACGTGTGGCAATGATTTCACGCGCCGCTCCGGCCATGCGTTGCCGCATGGCATCGTCTGTTAGCATTCGTTCCATGGCCTCACGAAATGCCTCGGCATTTTTCGAAGGAACAATCAAGCCATTGCGTCCGTCTTCAATTATTTCGCGACTTCCATTGATATCCGTCACCACCGAAGGCAGTTCCATAGCTCCGGCTTCAAGCACCGTATTGGGAAATCCCTCACGATAGCTTGGAAATACAAAGCAGTCGGCGGCTGCATAATGGGCTAACAAATCCTTGCCATATTGCGGACCGACGTATTCTATATCTTGGCACGTTTCAATAGCCTTTCGCGCTTTATCAGAAATAGGGTCCAACGCATCTTCAAATTTACCTACCAGCAACAGTCGCATGGGTCTTTGCTTTCTAAGTTTCAAAAAGGCCTCAACCAGTTCATCAATGCCCTTATCCTTTACAATGCGTCCCACAAACAGAAAGGTAAATCGCGAAGCATCCTTGATACGTGCCACTTGCTCCTTATCGGCATTTTCTTTCTTCCAAAATGCCATATCCACCCCCATCACATTGCCATAGCCCAACACCCGCATCGGCTTCCGGGTAATATGCCGTTGCAAATCGTCCATCACTCCTTTTCCTTCCGGAATAATGTGAGTGGCACAGGCGCAAGTCAGCCAGTCGGTCAACATCAATATCCTCCGCGACATGCCGGTTGATGTAGGCCACACCAATCCGGTAAATGTATGCACGCGTCGGGGTACGCGCGTCAACCAAGCGGCCAACATACACAGTAGCCCTGCCTTGGGTGTCATGGAGTGCACCATATAGGGCCTCTCCTTCCGAAACACTTGAATCAAGTTCCACAGCGACTTCAAGTCCTTCCAAGGTGCCATGCGTCGCTGCATCGGCACCTCGACGCACCTCACCCCCATCTCTCGCAGTTCCTGTAACTCTGGTCCGGGTGAAGAAACTGAAACTACCTCATACCCTTGCTTCTGCAACTCGGGAACTATTCCTGTATAAAAGCCGCAGGACTGGGACACGGTAACAGCACGGATTATTTTTATGGAGTTGTTAGTCATTATATAAGTTTTTAAGAAACAAGCTTTTATACAATACCCCTACTTCCGATTTTTATGAATGAAATTGTACACACAGTTTGGGGCAAAGTATTTCAGTATCGGTACTACACAAAAGATGTTATACCACCATGGTAATCCTATCATTCGATAACCAATATTTTTAACATAAGCTTCATTACGACGTGCAAGCCAATTTCGACGAACTGCCGCATGACGATCATCACGCATTTTATATAGGCATTCATCCAACATAAAAAGCTTATAGCCGGCTGCAAAAATTTTAAACCACAAATGATAGTCCTCCACTCTCAATAATTTATCTTCTACACTATATCCCCCAACTTCTTTTAATACACTGGTCCGTGCCATACAAGGAGCATGACAAATAGGAGAACCATGCACAAAATCTTTGGCTAAAATTTCACCATTACCTTTTCCGCGTCTAAACTCACCCTTTTCATCGAAATAAATCATCGGTGCGCTCACCACGGCATATTCTGGATGCACATCAAGAAACGCTACTTCCTTTTCAAAACGAATGGACAATGAAATATCATCACCATCCATACGCGCCACATACTCCGTATCAGCATATTTCAAGCAGTGATTGAGTGTATAGTTCAAGCCCATGTTTCTCTCATTCCAGATAACAATTACATTGTCATACTTTTTAGCATAATCTTGTGCAACCTGCAATGTGTTATCCTTCGAGCCATCATCACAAAGAATAATCCTAAAATCTTTATAGGTTTGATTTTCCAGTGAATCTAATGCTTCCACTAATGTTGAAGCACAATTATATATCCCCATTAATACTGATATTCTTGCCATCTATTAACAATATTTTAACTTACACAAAATTTTTATAAAAGGAACCTGTTTAAATGCGCTCCTAAAAGTACTAACTACATAAAGACCCAATTAAATCTTCAACAGACTTAACTGAATTTTCTTTAGAAAAATACTTCCCTCGAATTTGAGCTTGATTTTTATATTGATGTAGTATACTCTTATCATCCAGTAATGTTTTAAGCCCTTCATATAAACCATCTGCACTATTAGGTGTCACAATACCATAATCATTGCATTTTCCCAGCTGCTCATAAGCCCCACTTACGCATGTTGTAACAACAGGAATTCCCAGGATTAATGCTTCTGTTACAGCAGTACTAAACCCTTCTCGAAAAGATGAGCAGACAAAAACATCACAACGTGCAATTACTTTATACGGATTTTTACAAAAACCTAATAAATGAACAGTTCTTTCATCCCCATTTTCAACGATTTTCTGTCGTAACTTTTCATGCAATTCACCTGTCCCTAAAATATACAGATGATTTTTTATTCCATTTTTTTTTAATTTATGATGAACATCTATTAAACGTTCAAAACCCTTCAATTGAATTAATCTACCAACGGTTACAATATTATACACTTCTGATAAAGACACATCGTCAAGAGATTCCTCTGCTAATTTTCTTATTTTCACATCGTCGTTGGTATTGTAAATTACCTTATTTTTCTTTAATCTTGGATAAAGATTTAAGAATTCCTTCATAACATCACGTGAAACATAAACCATCTTATCAAATGATTCATAGCACTTTAAAGCCTCTGCCTTAGACCGGAAACAATAGTATGATTCTGCTTCGTCTTTATAGACAGTATGAAGCCAGCTAATTTTCTTTATTGACGCATCAGAGCATCCTGACAATATTCTTGCAGTTACTCCTTCTAAATAAGAGATAATTACATCATACTTTTCTTTTATAAAAAATTTATATAGTATAGAAGGAGTAAATAATTTCATCAGCAAAACATTCCCTGAGAACTGTTTTATTTTTCCTTCCTTCAGTTTTATATCCTTATCTAAAAAAGAGGAATTAATCCCTGCTTTAAATAATGTTTGCAAAGTTATATCAAAGGTATTTTTGTTCATACCATTCACCAAATTAACCAGAACACGTTCTGCACCTCCTCCTCCAAGAGTCGGTATTAAAAACAATACTTTAATTTTATGCATGTAAGAATTTCTTTAAATAAACTATAGCCGCACTATGATATATACTATTCATCAGCCTTACTAATACTTCCTTATTTAATCCCCTCTGTATTTAATATAAGTCTTCTTGCAAATTTCCGTTTATAAATAAATAATAATATGTATGTAAACATTATATAGTTGATAGGTGAAAGGAAACCGTTTCTACTATATGTTAATGCATTTCCCATTAAAAACATAAATAGTACTATATAATTTAATGAAAGGCCTTCTGATACCAATACAGATAATTCTGTCTTTCGAAATAAAATACCTAAAAAAAACATTCCTATTATTATACCCAATGGTCCATAATTAAGGTATAAATCTGCATTAATTGACGAGCCGTTCCCATAAGTATAATTTTCTCCTTGTATTATATACGTTATAAAAAAATCGCTCGAACGGTAACGTTTCCTAGAGTCAAAAATACGTGAAGAAATTCGAGAGGAGAAAGGTATCGTCGATACTAAATTTCTCACATGAAAACTTCCATACAAAAAATCATGATTTTTTGGAACATAATCAAGTGATGCATTAAATGTCTGCAGACTTCCTGCCAATTCTAAAGTCGTTGGCATTATGCTTTTTTTCTCAAGACTTACACTCTCAGCCAATTTTGTTTTCTCAGCCATTGACATCCCTTGATATCTTCTTGTTATACCAATAAAGGACATAACATAAGCAAAACACATTACCCCTATTATAATATAGAACAAGCCCAGCCTTTTATTACATACATAAAGTACAGCAAATAACAAACTGACCAATATAACAACAATATTTGATCGGCTTCCAATAATTAATAAGGTAACAATATAAAATCCTAAACAAATCAAACTTTGCAATCCGATTTGATTAATAAAATCCTTGAGTCTATTTAACTTTAATAATTTGCAATTATAAACACTTAAAGATAACAAAGCAAAATATACCACTACAAAAAGGATTGAAGAATAATTACCAATTCCTCCCGCACTCCTTTCCAATTCCTCTTGAGTATAATTAATGTTTCCACTTATTATATCTTTTCCAGCCAAAAAAACCACCAAAAGAGTTACATATCGCATAACTTTTTTTAAGCAATCTGTTTTATAATAAACACAATAAGTTATTTTGGAATATGGAGGGTTATAAGAGGTAGAATAATATCCAATCAAAAAAGTGGTAAGTCCCATACACGATAACAATAATGAGTATAAAATCAAACTCTCTCCATAAAATACACTATCATTCTTGGAAACTAGCCCCAAATATAAATCATAATAATTTTGAAAGAACACTATAAAATAACCTAACAAAAATATTATAAATGGCCTAAACACATAAGATTTAATCCTTTCTTCATCCTTAGCTAGAAAAGGAATAACAAATAAAAATGAAGAAATCATTAATACCACACCTAATAAGCTTTTATCATATCCTTCTTGACAGAAAATCAAAATAGATAATACAATAAAAATTGATACTAATATAAAAATAGTCAACTTATGATATTTCATTATTTAATTTGTATTCAGGTTGATAAATTAATAGGGTGTCCAGTTTGACGTTCCAGTTTTTAGATCAAAATAGATATGATACAAGTGTCAAAACACTGATAATCATGTCTCTTCAATATATGTTGACCTAATGAATTAGCTACACTTTTTTGTGTGTTAAAATTGCACCTAAATACAACACTGTTCTAGTTTATAATCAACATCTTAAGTTGTTAAATCAATGTCAAAAACGAGAACGTAGAATTGGACACCCTAATAAATTAATTGACTGTAACCAGTCATTTTTGTTTTTTTATGTAAGCAGTAAATTAGAGCATACCTCAAAGAGTAGGCACTTTACTATGCCTACCTTCACTGACTCAGAAGTGACCATGAAGCATAAGAACAGGTTGAAATTTGAACTAAAAACGTTTTTTAAAGAATCTGGTGTACATCAAAACAAGTTGGACAATTATCAGACAAACTACTTCATCAAAGAAATAATTGGTTTACAATAATTATACAAACCATTTGCTACTAAAAAACATATCAAACATAAAGAGATACTATGACTTTTTGAAAATAATATCGACTTACTATATGGTTTAAAATTTCGTTTAAAATATTGTGAATCAAAACAATTTGCCATCATTGCTCGTCTCATCACGAATGGAATAGAACTCATGTACATAGCCCTCAACACATCTTTATTTGAAGATAGTAGAAACTCTAATGTAGATAGCATTTTTAAATCTTGTTCACATCTTTCTTCCGAAACCATTTTAGATTGGCTATCCAACGAAGACAATATATAATGATAATAAGCCTTGTGTATATAGCTGATGCGTGGATTGTTTTGAAGCACTTTTACACACCATATTAAATCTTCGCAGCAATTGATTCCATCCGGAAAATCTGCCTTTCCACTGTAAC
>ERZ894240.1818-NODE-1818-length-11133-cov-8.850424_pt1 | contig 11133 bp, 10 predicted proteins | sample MGYA00380298_ERZ894240 | MGnify/ENA primary metagenome ERZ894240 (study PRJEB32331, sample SAMN06328419) | human gut metagenome | biome: human gut microbiome; feature: stool | host: Homo sapiens | collected 2014-06-27 ...
CTCCAAGCCTCCCCCTCCCCAAAGACTTTTGACTTTATCGAATCCCTGTTGCAGGGGAGTGCGTATGAAAAGGGACCTTCTCCGTTTCCGGGGAAGGTTCCTTTTTTTGTTTTAAGAAAAGGGAGAAGGCAGAGAGTGGGGTAAGTTATACTATAAATTGAAGAGGGGCGAGGCGGGTGTGTCTTCCCTGCCTCTGCAACAAGAATAGCTTTTCCAGAAAAAGGCGGCATTCCCGATAAAAAGGGAACGCCGTCATGGGGGATTCGATAAGGTCAAAAGTCTTTGGAGGGAGAGAGGAGGGGGTGTGGGGGAGGGGACCTTTTTCCAGAAAGGTCCCCTCTCCCACACCCCACATTTTCCCTACGGGATCATCTGCCCAAGAACCGCGCCGAACTGGGCGAGAAGGGCGCTCTGGGCCTGTACCATCGAGGGGATGTCGGGACCGGCGGGGGCGTGCTGCACAAAACGTCCCGACTTGAGCTCTTCGCCGCTCTCGTTCACAAGGCTCCAGCCTGCGTCGAGGATGACGCTGCCGTTGGGCGCACCGTCAAAACGGGCGATATCCACGGCAATGCGCCACTGGAAAGGCTGCTGCGAACGCATGGGAGAGGCCAGCCCTTTGCGGGGGGTCAGGGATGCGGACACGGCGTCGCAGAGCACCCGGGTCACGCCCTCGCCGAACGGCTCGCTCCAATGGTTGAACTCGGCCAACTCGACTTTGACGTCATTGCCGTCGCGCAGGAAGAGCTGGGGCCTGTCCAGATAGCCCGGAATGGACACGGGTCCGATGGCGACGCGTGGCCCGGAGATTTTTTCTTTGCCGGACTGGACCACATTTTCCACGGGGGAGGACAGCATGTAGAAATCGGGGCGTGGGCTGCGGCCGAGGGAACAGCCGCCAGCGGTGAGCAGTCCGGCCAGCGCCAGCAGGGCCAGCAGCAGGGAAGGGGTGCGCTTTTTCATATGGCTTCCTTTTTCCTTTAAGATGGGTAGCAAATGACCATGCTCAAGCGGCACAGCGTGTTTCCTTCATTGGCGTAGGCGTGTTTCCGATCCGCCTTGAAACGGATGGAGTCGCCATCGGCGATCCCCCAGCGTTCGCCGTCGAGCAGTACGGTCAGCGCGCCGGAAAAAACAGTGATGAACTCCTGCGTCCCCTCGGGGTGCGGTTCGGCGTCAAGCCGGACGCCGGGGTCCAGCTCAATGGCATACATCTCGAACCCCCGGGAACTGTCGAACGGAAAGACGGGATAATTCCTGTATTTTCCGTCTGTTTCAACAAAAGGCGTTATGGCGGAACGCGGGACGACTTCGACGTCCGTTTCCGGGCGCATCATGAGCGAAGTAAATGAAATCTTGAGCCCGTTCGCGATCTTCCAGAGCGTCGAGATGGTCGGGTTGGTCACGCCGCGTTCGATCTGGCCGAGCATGCTTTTGCTCACTCCGGAACATTTCGCTACGGCGTCAAGGCTGAGCTTCCTTTCTTCCCGCAGGCGTTTGAGGTTCTCCGCTACGATGTGGCCGATATTTTCCAAGGGCGTTATCCTGTCCATGTTTGACATTATAGTGCACAGATCGTATGCTCTATCGCACAAACTCAAAGGAGCTTCCACCATGCCGTCGATTGCCGCTTTCCTGTCCTTCGCGTGCATCATGTCCTTTACGCCAGGCCCCAACAATATTATGGCGCTTTCCAGCGCGAGTGCGTACGGGCTCCGGAAGGGGCTCCGTTTCTGCTTCGGCGTTCTGCTGGGCGTTCTGGGGCTCATGACGGCATGTGCGCTGTTTGGCGCGGCGCTGTTCCGGTTTTTGCCCGACGTGGAACCCACAATGCGTGCCGTCGGCGCGGCGTATATCCTCTGGATGGCCTTTGGCGTCTGGCGGTCGGGATCAGGAAACGAAGATTCCCGCCTTGTACCGGTCAACGGCGTCGTTTCAGGGATGCTGCTGCAATTCGTCAACCCCAAAGGCATCCTCTATGGGATAACCGCCTTCTCGTCCTTTGTGCTTCCTTACTATGATTCCTTTATGGCTTTGGCTGTTTCCATCGGCGTGCTCTCGGCTGTCGCCTATGCCGGGACATGTTTTTGGGCGCTTTTTGGAGCCGTATTCCGCCGTTTCCTCCAGAACCACCATACCGCCGCCAACGCGAGCATGGCGCTCCTGCTGGTGTGGTGTGCCGCATCCCTATATACCTAATTATCTCACACGGATGTAATCCGCTTCCGCGTCCTTGGGCCCATCGCGTCATTTTTAAGGATACAGTCCTGTGCCCAATCAAGCGCACAGGACTCCGCTTTCAACCCGGTCCCGCTACGATTTGAACTTCCCGACACCCTACCAGTCGAAAGTCTTTGGTAGAGGAGGGGAGGAGCCCCCTTTCTGGAGAAAGGGGGCTCCTCCCCTCCCCAATACGTTCCTTTACCGTACCTTCCCGCGCAGCACTGCTTCGGGATTGCGTTCAAGCGTGTTGGCGAACACGCGAACGGCCCGGGCCGCTTCGGTGATTTCGCGGATGGCCTGATTCAGTTCGATGACGGTCGTACTGTTTTTGCTGACCACGCCACGGGCGGAAACGACAGTCATCTCCGTCTCTTTGGCTACGTTGTCGATGCGGCTCAGGACATGCGACGCCTGTTCCAGCGCCGCGGACAGCCGCTTGTCCGTATCCTGCGCCAGCTTTGTATACGGTTCTGCAAGCCCGCGGATGCTCGTCAGCGTCTTGTCGAGGTTGGTCCCGATATCCTGAAGCTGGACCACCAGCTTGTCGATGTGGCCGATCAGCTGTTCCGTCCCAGAATTGCTCAGGATTTTTTTGACGCCTTCCGTAATGTCGAGGACATTCGAGGCGATGTCGTCATACGGCAGCGTCGTGAGCGTTTGCAGGATGTTGTCGAATTGCGACGGGATGGTGGGAATCTCGGGCACGTCGTCGTATTCTTTGACTTCCCTGATGGGATAAGGGATCTGGCTTCTGGGGTAGAAATCCATCTCGATCATGAGCTGGCCGGTGAGCAGGCTCTGGGTCGCCAGCGTTGCCCGCAGGCCGTGGCTGACCAGGCGATCGAGATATTCTTTTTTGGATATGTCGCCGTCGGAAACGGAAAACCGCCCTTCGTCCTTTTTGTTCAGTTCGATGAACACCGGCGTCTGGAACACTAAATTATCAAGGTCGCCCGTGAGCCGGATTTCGACGACGCGCCCCACCGGGACGCCGCGGAACAGGACCGGAGAGCCTACGGAAAGCCCGCTGATGGAACCGTCGAAAAAGAGCACGTAACGGCTTGTCGTCTGGAACAGCTTGCCTGAGCCGAAAACGGCGATAGCGAGCAGCAGGAGGGCTGTGGCCCCGACGACGAAGGCTCCGATGAGGGTTTTGTTAGCTGACTTGCTCATGAGCGGTATCCTTTGGAGGAGGTGGGGCAGGAGTCGGTTTTGCCGCGGTTCAGGAAACGGACGATGTCGGGGTGCGCCTGATCGCAGCGAAGGACATGGGGATCGCCGCCCGTGATCATGGTGTGGGTCGCCGCATCAAGGAATACGCTGTTGTTGCCGATGGTAAAGATGCTGTCGAGATCGTGGGTGACGACCACGACGGTCATGCCCATGTTCTCCTTGAGTTCGAGGATGAGCTCGTCCAGCAGGGCGGCGCTGACCGGGTCGAGCCCGGCCGAAGGCTCGTCAAAGAAAACGATTTCGGGGTCCATCGCCAGCGCGCGGGCGAGCCCGGCGCGTTTGCGCATACCGCCGCTGATTTCGGACGGGTAATAATCCTCGAATCCGGCAAGGCCGACGAGCGCGAGTTTGAGGGAGGTCTGTTCCCTGATCTCGGCGGAGGAAAGCTTCGTATAGCGCTGCAAGGGCAGGGCCACATTCTCGGCGAGGGTCATGGAACTCCACAGCGCGCCGCTCTGGAAGAGCAGGCCCACGCCGCTGAGAAGTTTTTGGCGCTCGCTTTCGGTCCCGGCCCAAAAGTCCTGTCCCCTGTAGAGCACTTGCCCCTTTGTAGGCTGGAGCAGGCCCACGAGGACGCGCAGGAGCGTGCTTTTGCCGCATCCGCTCGGCCCCATGATGATGAATACGTCCTGACGGTTTATCGTGAAGTTGAGATCCTTCTGCACGACGTAGCTGCCGTAGCCGACCGTAAGGTCCCGCGCTTCGATGATGGGTGTGGAGGTATTCATATATTCAAAATATTGCAGAGGATGGTGAGGACAGCCGTGGACAGCACGATGCCCACGATGGAATAGACCACGGCCGAGGTGGTCGCCTTGCCGACTGCTTCGGCGTTGCGGCCGCAGCGCAGGCCCTGGTAACAGCCGGTTATGGCGATGAGCATACCGTAGACCGCGCCGTGCACCATGCCCACCCAAAGGTTGTTGATGTTGAACCCTTTCTGGGTAAATGTATAGTATTCCATGGGATCAAGGCCGAGTATCCCGACGCCGACGATGAAGCCGCCCATGATGCCCATGAAGTCGGAATAGAGCACGAGCAGCGGGGTCATGGCGGTAAGGGCGAGGACGCGGGGCATGATGAGGTAGTCGGAAGGGGCCACGCCGAGCGTGGTGAGAGCGTCGATTTCCTCATTGACCTGCATGGTCCCGATGACGGCGGCATAGGAGGCGCCGGTGCGGCCCGCGAGGATGATGCCGGTCATGATCGCGCCCATGATGCGGGTCATGCTCACGGCCACGAGGCTGGAAACGTAGATTTCCGCGCCGAACATCTTGAGCTGGATCACGCCGACGAAGGCGAGGATCAGGCCCACGAGCAGGCTGATCAAAGAGACGATGGGCAGGGCGTCCACGCCGCTTTCCTGAACGGCGAGCCAGACGTTTCCCGACGTGCAGGAAGAGCGGCCCCGGAACAGCCTGCCGGCGCTGAGGACAAGTTCGCCGATAAAATCGAAAATGTCGTGTGCCATGCGGGGCACCGCCAATGTAAAGCCGCCGACCTGTTCGAGGAAGGTCGTCTTTTGGGCCTTACGCTGCGCGGCGGTGTTCGGGGGGACCGCAAGGGCCAGCTTGGTCAGGTTGCGGATGCCCTCGGGGAGGCGGGCGTCATCGAGCGGGATGTTGTGTTCTTTGGCGAGGGTGACGAGCCGGGTGGTGACGACGAGCACGCCGCTGTCCCATTCGCCGAGAGCCTCGCCGAGGAGTTCGACGCTGCGGGCCTCTTTGAGGAGCCTCTCCGTTTCACGCAGCGCTTCGTCACGTTCCGTAAAAAAGTTCGGCCCAAGCAGATCCCGTTTCCACTCGCCGCTGAAAACGACGCGCAGGACGCCCTCCGAGCTCTCGGCGCGTAACGCGCCTCCGAGCGAGGCGGACGCCCTGCTTTTTGTCATCGGTTCGGCTGCCATCGTCAGGCGGGCTTGCGGCTGACGGATACTTTGGCGGGGCGCAACAGGCGGTCTTTCAGGCGGTAGCCGCGCTGGTGCAGGGTGCTGACCAGGCCGGGTTCCATGTCATCCCGCTCTTCATAGGAAACGGCATCATGGACATCGGGGTTGAAGGGCTCGCCCACTTCCCCGGCAACGTCGAAGCCGTGGTTCTTGAGCGCGTCGAGGAGCAGCTTCCGGGTCATGATCACGCCGGTGAGCAGGCTTTTACAGGTTTCGTCGCTGCCGCCGTATTGAATGGCGAGATCAAGGCTGTCCAGCGCGGGCAGGAGATCCTTGAGCACCGGCTCGCTGGCGTAGCGCATGTATTCGTCATGGTCACGCTGGATGCGTTTCTTGAAATTTTCCATCTCCGCGAGGGCGCGCAGCCGGGTTTCGTCCGCTTCGGCCTTGACCGTGCAAGTGGGGCAAATCTCTTCGCGGAACTGCTCCTCAAGCGTTTTTTCAGGGGCCTGCGCGGTTTCCGCGAGGTTCTCTTCGGTGGCGCCGTTCTGTCCCTTTTCGGTCTGGGGATCACGTGTATCGGTCATGCTAGCTCCTTAATGATCATATTCGGCGACGCGCCGTCTCCGTGACGCATCTGCCAACACTCTATATAGGACTGAACCCGTATTCGGCAACACTTACCTTGCTTCGGCAAGCCAGCAGCAGACCTCCCGGGCGCCGTCGGCCCCGGCGGATTCGATGACGGGCGGAGTCTTGAAACAGCGTTCATGCGCTTCCGGGCAGCGCGGCCGGAAGGGGCACCCCTGCGGGAGATCGCCGGGCGAGGGGACTGTGCCGGGGATGGCGTCCAGCTTCGCCGAAGGGGGCGTGTCGAGCGTGGGCGCGGAGCGGATAAGGCCCCAAGTATAGGGATGGCGCGGTTCGGCGAACAGAGCCCGCACGGGCGCGCGCTCCACGATGCGCCCGGCATACATGACGCCCACTTCGTCGGCCATTTCCGCCACCACGCCGAGATCGTGGGTGATGAGCAGAAGCCCCATGCCGCGCTCGCGGGAAAGATCGCCGAGCAGGGCGAGTATCTGGCCCTGTATGGTCACGTCGAGGGCCGTGGTCGGCTCGTCGGCGAGCAGGAGGCGGGGTTTGCAGGCCAGCGCCATGGCGATCATGACGCGCTGGCGCATACCGCCGGAAAGCTGGTGCGGGTAGTCGCGGACGCGCATGTCCGGCGCGGGTATGCCGACCAGCCGGAACAGTTCCACGGCTTCGGCGAGCGCGGCCTTCTTTGGCAGGCGCAGGTGACGCATCAGCGGCTCCGCGACCTGCTCTCCCACCCGGATGACCGGATTGAGCGAGGTCATGGGTTCCTGAAAGATCATGCCGATGTCGCGCCCCCGCACGCGTTCCATCGCGGATTCGGACAATTCGGCAAGATCGCGGCCTTCAAAGAGGATGCGCCCGGCGGCGAGGCGCCCCGGTTCGGGGATGAGGCGGAGCAGGGACAGTGCCGTCATGCTCTTGCCGCAGCCGGATTCCCCCACAAGGCAGAGCGTGCGCCCCGGATGCAGCGTGAACGACACGTCGCGCACCACGTCGAACGGGCGTTCGCAGGCGTCGAACCGCACGGTGACGCCTTCCGCCTGCAACAGCGGGGCGGAGGAGGCCGGGATTGGGGAAGATGCGTTTGCGGAAAGGGACATGGGGCGCTCCGAAGAAAGTTGCGAATAAAAAAAGTATAGACGAGATGCGGGTTAAGGGCAAGAAACCGGGGATGCCGGGCAAAATGTTCTCATGCCGCAATTGACATTTATTTTCAAAAATCTATAGAAAGGGCAGATCCAATTGGTATCATAAGGGAGTGGGTATGGACGCGGAACCTGTTTTCATCACTGGAAGCGTTTTTTCGTGGGAATCCCTGCTCGCCGTGTCGATCATCGTTGCGGCGTGGTTTGTATGCCGCAGGATCAATGTCATGAAACGTCCGGTATGCAACGGCGGCTGCGCCGGTTGCCACGGGGCCCGTCAGGGCCGGGGATGTGCTTTCCCAGAGGGGCGGCGACGCCGGATGTGACGATAAAGTTGAAGCTGGGGGACAATATGTTTGGATTTTGCCATAGAAAGCGCGGAGGGCATGATTGCGCCGAAGCCCGTTCGTGCGGCGGCGAAGGCTGTCCCATCTCCAAGGAGATGCGGGAAGCCGGGCTCATTTCCCTGCGCAGGATGAAGGAGGGGCAGAAAGCCCGCATCGCCCATGTGCAGGCCAGCGGCGAGCTGGGGCGGCGCATCCGGGATATGGGGCTCATCCCCGGCGCGGAAGTGGAAGTGGTGGGGCGCGCCCCGCTGCGCGATCCGGTGGCCCTGCGCCTGCCGGGGTTCACGCTCAGCCTCAGGAACAACGAAGCCGACTACATCGTTGTCGAACCGCTGGAACAGGCGGGCTGAGGCGTCATGGATCCGCAGCTTACCATAGCCCTCGCGGGCAATCCGAATTCGGGCAAGACGACGGCCTTCAACGCGCTGACCGGTTCGCACCAGCATGTGGGCAACTATCCCGGCATTACCGTGGAGAAGAAGGAAGGCTTCATCAAGATGCCTTCCGGCCGGTGTGTGCGCTTCATCGACCTGCCGGGGACGTATTCCCTGACCGCCTACACGCAGGAGGAGACGGTCGCCCGGCATGTGCTGGCGCAGGAACGGCCCGACGTGGTCATCGACGTGCTCAATGCGGGCGCGCTGGAGCGCAACCTCTACCTGACCATCCAGCTTCTGGAACTCGGCGTTCCCGTGGTGCTGGCCCTGAACATGATGGATGAGGCCGCCAAGCAGGGCATGACCATTGATATCGAGCGCCTGTCGCAGCGTCTGGGCTTCCCGGTCATGGCGACCGTGGCCCGCACGGGCGAAGGGCTGCCCGAACTCTTGAAGGCGACGGAAGCCTATATCGAAACCAAGCGCGGCGAGCCGTGGGAGCCGCTGCATATCTCGTATGGGCCCGATCTTGATCCCGTGCTGCGGGATATGGAAGCCGCCATTGCCGAGGCCGGGCTGCTGGCTTCGGAATATCCGGCGCGGTGGGTGGCGCTCAAGCTGCTGGAGCAGGATGAGGAAATCCTCACCCGCAGCCGCGCCGAAGCCCCGGAGCTTGCCGCCGATCTGGAGCGGCAGGTGGATGAGGTGGCACGGCATTTGCAGGATACGTTGAATACGTGGCCCGAGGCCGTCATCGCGGATTACCGCTATGGGTTCATTTCTTCGCTGCTGCGGGACGGCGTGCTGATCCGGCTTCAGGACATGCACGCGCGCATCCAGTTCTCGGACCGCATGGACAAGCTGCTGACGCATCCGTTTATGGGCCCGGCGATCATGCTCGGCGTGCTCTATCTGCTTTATACCGTTACCTTCACCATTGGGGAGATCCCGATGGGCTGGGTGGAACAAGGGTTTGCCCTGCTGCGCGAAGGCGCGGACGCCGTGCTCCCCGACGGCCAGCTCAAGTCGCTGGTGCTTTCGGGCATCATCGACGGCGTGGGCGGCGTCATGAGCTTTGTCCCGCTCATCATGCTGATATTCCTTCAAATCGCCTTTCTTGAAGATACCGGGTACATGGCGCGCATGGCCTACATGCTCGACCGTATTTTCCGTATTTTCGGGCTGCACGGCTGTTCGGTGATGCCGTTCATCGTGGGCGGAGGCATTGCTGGCGGCTGTGCCGTGCCCGGCGTGCTGGCGGCCCGCACCCTGCGGAGCCCCCGCGAAAAGATAGCGACGCTGTTGACCGTGCCCTTTATGGCCTGTGGGGCCAAACTTCCGGTTTTCATCCTTTTTTCCGGCGTCTTCTTCCCCGGCCATGAGGCGGCGGTCATGTTCGGCCTGACGCTCACCGGCTGGGTGGTGGCCCTGCTCACGGCGCGGCTGCTGCGCTCGACGATTATCCGTGGGCCGTCCACGCCGTTCGTCATGGAGCTTCCGCCCTATCGCCTGCCCACAATGCTCGGGCTGGCGATTCATACGGGCGAGCGCACGTTCGAGTATCTGAAGAAGGCCGGTACGGTCATCCTCGCCATTTCCATCATCCTGTGGGCGGCTATGGCGTATCCGCAGCTGCCGCTGGACACGCGGGCGCATTTCGCGGGCGAGCAGCAGACCATCGAAGCGAACCTTGAGGCGGCGAAGGCTTCGGGCGGCGATGTGGCCGCTCTTGAAGAGCAGCTTACGGCCTTGCACGGCGAGCGCGCGGAGCGGGCACTTCAACACTCGTTTGCAGGCCGCCTCGGCATGGCGCTGGAACCGTTGACCCGTCCCGCCGGGTTTGACTGGCGCACGGACATCGCGTTGGTGGGCGGTTTCGCGGCGAAGGAAGTCATCGTCGCCACGCTCGGCACGGCCTATTCCCTCGGCGACATCGATCCCGAAGATCCCACGCCGCTGGCGCAGCAGATCCGCAACGACGGGCGCTGGACGTCCGCCACCGCCTTGGCTCTGCTGGTGTTTGTGCTGCTGTACGCGCCCTGTCTGGTGACTGTCGCCGCTATCCGGCAGGAGACGGGTTCGTGGGGCTGGCCTGTGTTCAGTATGGTATTCAACACGCTGATCGCGTTCGGGGCCGCCGTTGCCGTGCGGCATGTGACGATGTTGTTTCTATAGATGAAATAAAGAGAGAGGGGAGATTTTTTCGAAAAAGAGAGGTACACCCGAAACTCTTTCCCTTTTTTCACGATACATCTCCGTGTGTTGATATAAGAGCCTCTTTATTGGTTGTTTTTGTTTTGCGGGTTCAAAAATGAAAATCCCCAGAGTGGGGAAGCTGATCTCTCAAGAAAACGGATAAGGGAGCATTCGTAGAAATGCTCCCTTATTTTTGTAAAAAGAGCGTATTGGGTTTACATCATTGTTGCGAGGGTATAGACCTTCGCCGAAGGTATTTCTTCTTTTTTCGGGAAGGTACTCTTTTTACGTCACCGGACAGTTTGCTTTATGCAACTATATATTGTTGAATAAAGTGGTATTGTTTTTTGTATGCCGTTTTATTCAGCGCAGTGCCGTTTCTTTGTGAAACCTTCATTAAGAAACAGCTAGGATATTTTGCGAATAGCGCTGTACGCGGATATCGAAGGCCTTTACTTGAATCACGAGGTACTCTATAGATGAAAAAGATTTTATCACGAGCCTCATACATGTGATTTTTCCGTTCAGGCTTAAGACGTTTTTCAACATTTGTGGATGGAGGTATACGATGCGAAAGGACAGGGGACAGCAGGGCTTCACGCTCATTGAAATCATTTCCGTCTTGGTCATCCTCGGCATTCTCGCCGCTGTGGCCGTTCCGAAGTACTATGATTTGCAGAAAGAGGCCCAAACCAAAGCTGCAATGGCCGTTGTTGCCGAAGTGCAGGCCCGTGTGAACCTGAAGTTCGGGCAGGAAATTTTGCACGGTGGCTCCTGCACCGAAGCGGTAACGGCAGCTGAGAGCCTTGTAACCAGCCCTACTGATTTGGGAGGGTGGACGCTCACTTCAACCAAAACAGATAATATTTATAGTGTTACTGAGGCATTGCCTCCAGGAGGTACTAAAGGTACGGATGAGGTTTCCCTCACCGATGCGAATATCAGTCTTCCTGATTGCACGCAGGCGACTAATACTCCTGTTAATCCTTCGTAACGTTTTATTATAAATGAAAAAGAGGCGATTCCTTAAGGAATCGCCTCTTTTTTTCCATACAACGGAACTCCCTCCGCGCAGCCTCCCCACCAGTCGAAAGTCTTGGGAGGGGAAAGGGGGAGGTTTGGAG